>Ga0123357_10000681_pt1 | contig 34013 bp, 28 predicted proteins | sample TergutEmb28metaG_FD_89873 | JGI IMG/M metagenome (GOLD analysis project Ga0123357, IMG submission 89873) | Embiratermes neotenicus P4 segment gut microbial communities from Petit-Saut dam, French Guiana - Emb289 P4 | ecosystem: Host-associated > Arthropoda: Insects > Digestive system > Gut ... | reverse complement strand
CTGCATTCAACGCTGGCTTACCTCAGCCCCATCCAATTCGAGCAAAACTGGATGGCCAATCAACCAAGTAAAACCTGTCCATGAGTTCAGCTATGGGATACGGATTTCAGGGGCAAGCTCAGACCCATCCCCCCCATGCATATGGTTCTGGGCTTTTCCTGCGCAAGGACTTTCGACATCGGCACGAAAAAGAGCAAACCTACCAAAGCCGCGCCTGCCAAGACGTGAGACAACATTTTGTTTTTCATGAGCCGCCTCCATATTGGAACAGTTGATTGAAATCCCGATGCCAGTTTCGTTTATTCCAGAAAGATTATTATTTTTCGCAGCATAAAAAAACCCGCGCCTTTCAGGGCGCGGGTTTTTTTATGGGAGCTTCCTGCCGCTTTCCGGTCTGTTTATTTCATGGGAATGATGATGACCGTCCGCCGGTTTTCGGTGCGGCCCTCCCGCGTGGTATTGCTGGCAATGGGGCTGCTGCTGCCCTTCGCCTCGATCTGCATGTGTTCCCGGGACATTCCGTCAGAGGCGAGGTAATCGGCCACCATCTCGGCGCGTTTCCGGGACAACTCGCGGTTATATTGTTCGGAGCCGGTGCTGTCCGTATGCCCCTCGATGATGATGTCGGCAATGCCGATGGAAATCAGGGTGTTTGCAATCTTTTTCAGGGAATCCTGCTCTCTCTGGTTCAGGGCGGCGCTGGAAGTATCGAAGAGCAGGCGCGCGTCGAGGTTCAGTGCCCACCCCTCGTCCGTTTCGGAAAAGCCGCTGCTCTTCAACTTCGAGATCTGCTCCGGGGTCAGTCCCGGAGGCGGGGGAGGAGGAGTCTGGCAGGCGACCGCCAGGAAAAGGGAGAGGGCGGCCAGAACATAACGGGAAAAACGCGGGATATTCATATCAAATCTCCTGTTGGATGCGGGGTTAACAAGGGGGCAATAATGTAGTGCTTGCCTTCGGTTTTTTTAGAAGCATACATGGCTTGATCCGCTGATTTCAACAGATCATTCCGGTTTTTTCCTGCGTCCGGATAAATGGCGATTCCGATGCTGATGTCCAGGTGGAGGATCAGTTCCTGTCCACGATCCAGAATGGAAAATTCCGGCGCCGAAAGAATTTCTTCTGCCACGCGGTACGCCACCGCAGGAGATTCAAGCGGCGCCAGGAGCACCGCGAATTCATCGCCCCCCAGGCGCGCTACCACGTCGGCACGCCGCACCGCATGCTGGATGCTCTGCGCCGTGCGGATGAGATACATATCTCCTACAGCATGTCCGTATTGGTCATTGATCGCCTTGAAATGATTCGAATCGAGATAAAGGATGGCCAACTGTCCGCCGTGGGCTTCGGCATTCGCAATGGCAATATCCAGGCAGTGGTTGAAATAGGCGCGATTGCCCAGGCCCGTCAGTTCGTCGTGATTCGCCTGATAGGCAAGGGAAGCGTTTTTATCCTCCAGTCTCATCTGGTGTTCGATCAACTCGGCGTTCTTGGCTTCGAGTTCTATCAGGAGATCGCGGAATTGCGCGTTGATCTGCTGGAATTCCGCAATGCCCAGCGGTTGCTCCTGAGCGCGCCACACATGGCGCATCAGCGTGTTTTTTGCCAGGATATCCAACTGGCTGATGATATTGCGTTCAGCCTTGCGCGTAAAAAACAGGGTCGCAGCCCCCGTCACCAGAAGGCTGATGGTGATGGCGATGATCGTCTTCAGGAAAAACAGCGCGAACACCCCGCCATTTCCGCGAATGACGATATGCCCCAGTACATGTTGGTTGCTGACGACCCCCACCTCCGTAGGCGATGGAAACACGAGGCGCCCGATCAGGCGATTGAGGCCGCCTTCCTCTGCGTCGCCTCCGACGCGGGCCAGCACATGGCCTTTCTGATCGATGACCAGCGCAAGATCGAGATGTTCCTTTTGCACGATTTGATCCAGGATTTCCTGCGCGGTGACGGCATCATTGAACATCAGGGAGGCTTCGACCGAATAGGCAATGGTGCGCGCCACCAGGTTGAGGTGCTCATTGCTCTGGGCGCGCAAACTGAAAAACATCAGTACGCCCAGCAACATCCCGGCGGTCACCATACCCACCAGCGCCCCGCCCAGATTGGCCTGGCGCAATGCGGAAAACAGGGTGACGATCCGGTTCGCCTTGCTCATTGGGCAGCCTTCAGACGAGCGGCAAGGCGCAATACCTGCGGATTGACGCGCACCTTGCTGCGGCTGATGGCATCCAGGTTGGTCGCAAAACTGATTTCCCCGGGGGTCGAAACATTGAGATCAAGGCAGAACATGCCGCCCTGGGAACAGAAATCCCGGTTTTCGCCAATGCTCAGGACAGGCTGCCCCGAGATGGCGGAAATCAGTTGTTTCGTATAGGGTTCCTTCCAGCGCCCGACATAGACCAAATCGCATTGCGAGACAGCAGCTTCCGGATTCTGGAGGGTGCTTATCGAGGCTGGCATGCCGACGGCGGCCTGGATCGATTGGGGAAGTTCGCCGGTGATCCGGGCGGAATAATCCGATTCCCCTGCCAGGCAGATTCTCAACTTGCCATCCAGATGGGGCCAGCGAGTGTAGTTGACGATGCCGGTCACGATGGAAAGCGTCATGGAGGCGTGCGCGGACTGATCCTGCTGGGCCCTAGCCTCCATTATTATGGAAGCCGCCAGCGCGCCTGCCAGTATCGACGCCACGAAGGCAAAAAAATGTGTTGTCAGCCTCATCCCGAACGCAGCGTGCAAGGTTTTATATTGTTTGGTGTGAAAAACCGGGTTTCCCGATCATCGAACCGGATGCGCTCCTGGCACATGATTTCCGGATGTATTTTGATAAAAATACTGCGCAATGGTAAACCTTCATTGCCAGCCCACGCAAGATGGGAGGCAGGAATGACGGGGTTCGCCGTACTCCATCCATTCTGCACGCTTGACCGATCCCTGGGCAAAAACTAATATCATCGAATCGGCAAGCGCCGAGTATTTATTATTCATTTTTTTCTCCCGCGAAATCAATGGCACAAGGGATGCGGGAGGGGGTACACAAAGGAGTAACTTTCCATGCTCAATACAAAACCGTTTTTCAAAATCCTGCCCGCGATTGCAGCGCTGGCGGCCTGCCCCGCCTGGGCCGACCCCGAAATGGGCGCGCTGGGCGCAAAGACCACCGTCACCGGCTCCGCTTCCGGATCGACGGCCCAGGGCACCGGTCAGATCGAAAGATGCCCAAAACCGCTGGGCACGCTCGCGGTCGTCGAAGACACCAACACCGATTGGTACCGGACCTTGAGTACCGACTACCGTCTCGGCCCGACGACTCCCGTCCTGCGTCTCCTGGTGCAGGAATCGAATTGCTTTGTGGTCGTTGAGCGTGGCCGCGCGATGAACAACATGATGCAGGAACGCGCGCTGCAGGAGTCCGGTGAACTGCGCAAGAAATCCAATTTCGGCAAGGGCCAGATGGTCGCTGCGGACTACACGATGTCCCCGAGCATCACCTTCAGCAACCAGAATGCCGGCGGCCTGGGTGCAGCCATCGGAGGCAGGATCGGCGGCGGCCTGTTCGGCGGACTTGCCGGCAGCGCAAACGTCAAGGAAGCCAGCACCATGCTCACGCTGATCGAGAACCGTTCCGGCGTCCAGATTTCCGCTGCCGAGGGCAGCGCAAGCAACGTCGATTTCGGCGCAGTCGGCAGCATCTTCGGTGGCCACGGAGGCGGCAGTCTCGGCGGTTATACGAACACGGCGGAAGGCAAGGTAATCGTTGCGGCCTTTACCGACGCCTACAACAACCTTGTCCGCGCCACCCGCAATTATCAAATGCAGACCGTCGAAGGCGGCCTGGGCACCGGCGGACAACTGGGCGTCCAGTCCGACGAGGACGAACCCGCACCGAGAAAATCGAAGAAAAAATAGCCTCGAAACGAAACTCCTGTGGCGGCACATGCCGCCATTTGAGTCACCCCAATGAAGGTTGGGGATTCCTGTACGGGCGGCGTAGGGGCGGGTTTGAAACCCGCCCGTACCACCCGCCCCTACACAATGCGGGGCGCCTTCGGCGCCTGTTACGCCATGTCTCGCTGACCCCGCGCTCGACAGGTGTTCAAAAGCCTCCTGCACAAGCAAGAGGCTTCTTTTATTTCAGCCCGGGAGACCGGAAAAAAGCAGAAAACCCGCAGTTTTCGAAAACTTGCGCGTTTGGCAGCGCAGAAAAATGTTTTAGAATGAGCCCCTCACCGTGGGGACGTAGCTCAGCTGGGAGAGCGTCGCGTTCGCAATGCGAAGGTCGGGAGTTCGATCCTCCTCGTCTCCACCATAAAAACCCCAACTCAAAGAGGAATCCCCAATGAAATTCAACGTTGGCGGCATCGACCGCATTCTGCGCATCGCGCTTGGCATCGTCCTGATCGCTCTGGCTGCCCTGGGCATCGTGGGATGGTGGGGCTGGCTGGGCGTGATCCCGCTGCTCACCGGCCTGTTCAGATTCTGCCCCTTCTACCCCCTGCTGGGCCTCAACACCTGCCCCCTCGGCAAGAAGTCCTGAGCCCCTGGCCGGCTTCGACGAAAAACGCCCGCATCATGCGGGCGTTTTTCATGGGAGTTCCCATTTTTTCAGTTGCCGGCCAAAAAACGATCGACTTGTTCAGAGCATCCTGTAGGATGCTCTGAACAAGTCACCGCGCCGCGTGCATCTGCGGAGTTGGGCGGTCTGCGGCGTTGCAAATCCTCGCGATACCTTCAGGGTTCGCTGTGGTTTGCGTCTTGCATCCCATCCCAATCCGCAGCGCACGCTTTCCGCTCGACTTATTCAGAGCATCCTATAGAATTTCCATACTTCCTTATCCCGACATCGCGAAAACCGAGTCTGTCCATGCCTGCGCCCCATCGTCCATCGTTTTCGTGCCGCCTGTTGGCATTCGTTTTGCTGTTGGTGCTGCTCTCCATCGCCGGCTGCGGGAAACAGGATGATGCCCGCACCGCGCCAACCCTGGCGCCGGGCGATGCGGCAGCCAGCCGCGAAGACCCTGCCGCCGCGCCATTGTTGGCCGCATTGCAGAAGCAACTGGATACCTTCCGCCGCATCATCGTGCTGCTGGCCGATGAAAACGCGCAATCCGGGCACGACCGCGCAAGCTCGACCCGGATCGGCCAGCAATTGTTTCACGAGGGGCTGGAACAACGCGAAGCCACCGCGCGCCAGTTTTCCGGGTTGCTCGGCAACGGCCAGTCGCAGCGCTTTGCAACCCTGGGCACGTTGCTGGACTATATCGAATCGGCTCCGGATCTGTACGATGCCGACCGCCTGGCCTTTCGCGAAACGCTGCGCGATCTGCACGAACGGATTGGCGCCGATTCCTCGCTGCCGGCGGTAAAGCTGCACAGGCGCATCGGCGAAGACCTGGACGCGCTCGACGAGATCGAGCGTAATTACAACCAGGAAGTCACCCGCATCTTCAGCCGCTTCGAGCGCTCCCGGGCCATCGCGATGAAGCGCGAGAAGTGGGAGGATTACGTCGCCCACCTGCGCAAGCAATACAGCCGCGAGGCGATCCTGCGCGACTATGGCGTGATCGAGCCGTACCCGATGTCGATGAAGGACAGCGAGCGCGAGATCTTTGGTCGCGACCTGCCGCCGAAGACCGTGGTGCTGAGTTTCGACGACGGCCCGCACAAGGTCTGGACCGACGAGATCGTTGCCATCCTCAAGCGCTACGATGTGCCGGGCGTGTTCTTTGAGGTTGGCCGCAATATTGGCACGGTAAGCGCCGACGGCAAGGTGACGCTCGGTGCGATGGCAGGCATCAGCCGCCAGTTGATGACCGATGGCTATGCGGTGGGCAACCACAGCCTCACCCACGCCCAACTCTCGCGCACCAGCGGCGATGCGTTGCGCGAGCAGGTGATGGGCGCCGATACCTTGCTGCGCCATGTCGGCGACCAGCGCGCGCCGCTGTTTCGCTTCCCTTACGGCGCGCGCAACGCCGAAGGGCTGCAACTGTTGGGCGAGGCCGGGCTGAAGTCGATCATGTGGAACATCGATTCACTCGACTGGGCCGACCCGGTGCCCGAATCCATCGTGCAGCGCGTACTCGACCAGGTGCAGAAGGAGCAGCGCGGCATCATCCTGTTCCATGACATCCACGACCGCGCGGTGAAGGCGTTGCCGCAGATACTGGACCGGCTGATTGCCGACGGCTACCAGTTCGCCGGCTGGAACGGGCGCGATTTCTCCGTCAGCCGCGCGCGCGGAAATGCCGGCAGCAACAATGCTACTGTCACTACCGGTTATGAAAAATCCTGGGCCATCGTCATCGGCGTCGACGACTACGCGAACTGGCCGAAACTGGAATACGCCAGCCGGGATGCGCAGGCTGTTGCCGACACGCTCACCGGCCAGTTCGGTTTTCCGTCCTCGCAAGTGATCGTGCTGAAAAACCGCGAGGCCACCCGCAACAACATCCTGGCGGCGTTTCACGATCGCCTGGCCGAGGGACGCACACAGAAAAACGACCGCGTCTTCGTCTTCTTCGCCGGCCACGGCGCCACCCGCCGGCTCGCATCCGGCCGCGATCTGGGCTACATCATCCCGGTGGACTCGGACCCAAGGGAATTTGCCGCCGACGCCATCGCGATGACCGATATCCAGAACATTTCCGAAAGCATGCAGGCCAAGCATGTGCTGTTCGTGATGGATGCCTGCTACAGCGGCCTGGGGCTGACGCGCGGCGGATCGTCGTCCTCATCGTTCCTGCGCGAAAACGCGCGCCGCACCGCACGGCAGATGCTGACTGCCGGCGGCGCCGATCAACAGGTAGCCGACAGCGGCCCCAACGGCCATTCGGTATTCACCTGGGTGCTGTTGCAGGCATTGTCGGGCAAGGGCGACCTGAACGGCGATGGACTGATCACGGGAACCGAACTGGCTGCCTACCTGGCGCCAGCGGTCTCGGCGGTATCGCAGCAGACGCCGGCGTTCGGCAGCCTGCCCGGCTCGCAGGGCGGAGAATTCGTGCTCCAGTTGCCGGGCAATCAGGAATTCCTCAATGCCGACACACCCCAATTCTCGGCTGAGGCCATCGCCCTCAACAGCCGCGTCGATGCGGTACAGGATGCCAAGTCCGGAGCCAGCGGCGAAGCGCCGGTGACCGTTGCCAACCTTCAGGGCGGACAGAGCACCCTGATCGTCCCGGCCGCCGCGCCCATATCCGACCGCCAGCGCGCCCAGCGGATCAACGACCGTGGCCTCCAGTTGTACCGCGAGAAGCGCTACGACGAGGCGGCAGCGGAATTCACCGAGGCGCTGAAGCTGCGCCCGGATTTTGCCCTGGCGGCGAACAATCTCGGTTTTGTCTATTACCGGCAGCAGCGCTACACCGAAGCGGCGCGCTGGCTGGAGAACGCCCTGAAGATCGACCCCTCGCGCGCAGTCGCCTATCTCAACCTCGGCGACGCCTGTTTCCATGGAGGCGACAAGACCAGGGCCAGGCAAGCCTACACCACCTATCTGGAGCTTCAACCGCAGGGCAGCGGCGCCGATCAGGCGCGCGCGCAGTTGCAGAAGCTCTAGGCCATAACTCCTGCCGGGGCAAATACATTGCCGGACAGATTCTTCAGGCCGCCAGCCTGCCTGTCCATATCGACATCAACCGGCAGAAAGTCATATCCACGCGGCGAAATATCCGCCCCGTCCGCGCTTGTGCTTTCCTTCAAAACGGTACTATCGTTGGCACAATTTCCTTGACTTCCACTGCCGCCACCATGAACGATATTGCTTCCCCTCCCCTCCATACCCCATTCCACGAAGCCCACCTTGCTGCCGGGGCGCGCATGGTCGATTTTGCCGGCTGGCACATGCCGATCCATTACGGCTCGCAGATCGACGAGCACCACGCGGTGCGGCGCGATGCCGGCATGTTCGATGTCTCGCACATGCTCGCGCTCGACATCGAAGGGGCCGACTCCACCGTCTGGCTGCGCGCCTTGCTCGCCAACGACGTCGCCCGGCTCGCCCGCGCGGGTGTTCCCGGCAAGGCGCTCTATTCCTGCATGTTGCGTGAAGATGGCGGCGTGATCGACGATCTCATCGTCTACCGATTCGACGACGAGCATTACCGGATCGTGGTCAATGCGGGCACTGCCGCGAAAGACGTGGACTGGATGCGCAAACATATCGCCAGCCATGCGTTCAAGCTCAGTCTCACCGAACGGCGCGACCTTGCGATGATTGCCGTGCAGGGGCCGAAAGCGCGGGAGAAAACCTGGCTGGCGCTCCCCGATCTGAAAGCCGGCAGTGAAACGCTGCCCCCGTTTTCCGGCGCGCAAATCGGTGAGATTTTCATTGGCCGCACCGGCTACACCGGCGAAGACGGCTTTGAGCTGACTTTGCCCGCCACTCGGGCAGAAGCAATCTGGCAGGCGCTGCTTGGCGCCGGGGTGCGGCCCTGCGGCCTCGGCGCGCGCGACACCTTGCGCCTCGAAGCCGGGATGAATCTCTACGGCCAGGACATGGATGAAAGCGTCTCGCCCCTCGATTCGGGGCTTGCCTGGACGGTCGACTTCAGCGACCCGGCGCGCGCCTTCAGCGGCCGCGCGGCCCTCGAAGCCAATCCTGCCACCCATAAGCTGCTCGGGATCGTGCTCGAAGAGCGCGGCGTGCTGCGCGCCCACATGCCGGTATTTACTGCCGCTGGCGCGGGGGAAACGACCAGCGGCAGCTTTTCGCCGACGCTGGAAAAATCCATCGCCTTTGCCCGTCTGCCGCTTGAGGCCAACGCAGGCGAAAAAGTCGAAGTCGAAATCCGGGGCAAACGCCTGCCCGCGCTGTCGGTCAAGCTGCCTTTCGTGCGCAACGGCAAGGCGCTCGTCTGAAACACTTACACCTTTTTTCTTCATCCCCACCGGAGATTCCCATGAGCAAAGTTCCCGCCGAACTGAAGTACACCGACACCCATGAATGGGTACGCCTTGAAGACGACGGCTCCGTCGCGGTCGGCATCACCGATCATGCCCAGGAAGCCCTGGGCGACATCGTTTTCCTCGAACTGCCCGAAATGGGCCGCAAGCTGGCCGCCAGGGAAAACTGCGCGGTCGTCGAATCGGTCAAGGCGGCTTCCGATGTTTACTCCCCCATTGCGGGCGAAGTCATTGCCGTCAACCAGGCGCTGGTCGACGCCCCCGAGGGCCTCAACGCCGACGCCTACGCCGCCTGGCTCTTCAAGCTGCTTCCTTCCGATAAGGGCATGGAATCCCTGATGGACGCCGCCGCCTACCAATCCACGACTGCCGAAGAATAAGCCTATGAGCACCCTGGCCGAACTCATCCGCCACGACGATTTCGCTTCCCGCCACCTGGGTTCTTCCACGGAGGAAATCGCCCGCATCTGCGCCGCGATTGGCGTTGCCGAACCCGGCGAACTCATCGCGCAAACCATGCCGCAGGCCATCCGCCTGCCAAAAGCGCTGGAGCTTGGCCCGGCCCTCGACGAACAGCAGGCGCTGCTTCGCCTGCGCGAGATCGCCGCAAAAAATACTCCAAGAAAAGCGATGATCGGCCTCGGTTACCACGGCACGTACACCCCGGCAGTCATCCTCCGCAATGTGCTGGAAAATCCCGGCTGGTATACCTCCTACACGCCCTATCAGGCCGAAGTCGCCCAGGGGCGGCTTGAAGCCCTGCTCACCTTCCAGCAAATGGTCGTCGACCTCACCGGAATGGATGTCGCCAACGCTTCGCTCCTCGACGAAGCAACCGCCGCCGCCGAGGCAATGACGATGGCACGCCGTATCTCCAGGTCAGGCTCGAACAGCTTCCTTGTCGATGCCGCTTGCCTGCCGCAGACGCTCGACGTGCTGCGCACCCGCGCGCAGGGACTTGGCTTCGAGATCATCGTCGCGAACATGGAAGACGCAGTGGAGGACACAGCGCGGCACGAAGCCTTCGGCGCGCTGCTCCAATATCCGGGCATGAACGGCGAAGTGAAGGATTTGAGCCAATTCATTTCCAAACTCAAGGCGCGCGGGACGATCGTCGCCGTGGCGGCCGACCCGATGGCGCTCGTATTGCTCAAGAGTCCCGGCGCGCTCGGAGCCGACATTGCGCTGGGTTCCATGCAGCGTTTCGGCATCCCGATGGGATTCGGCGGCCCGCACGCCGCTTATTTCGCCACCCGCACCGCCCATGTCCGGGCGATGCCGGGCCGCATCATCGGCGTCTCCAAAGACGCGCGCGGCAAACGCGCCTGCCGCATGAGCCTGCAAACGCGCGAACAGCATATCCGGCGCGAAAAGGCCAATTCCAACATCTGCACCTCGCAGGCGCTCTTGGCCAACATGTCCGCGTTCTATGCCGTCTGGCATGGCCCGCGCGGCCTTGCCGCCATTGCCGGACGCATCCACCGGCTGGCCGCGATCCTGAGCCTGGTCCTGCGCGACTCGGGGCGGCAGGTGCGCGAACAGGCGTTCTTCGACACGGTGGTTCTCGGCTTTTCCAACCCCGGCCTGGCGAACAGCGCCTTTGAGGCCGCCCTTGATGCGGGTGTCGACCTGCGCCGGATCGACGAACTGAACCTTGGCATTACGCTGGACGAAACCACGACCCGCGCCGACATCATCGCGCTGCTCCGCGCCTTTGGAATCCACATCGACGAAGCAAGTTTCGACAGCTTCGACCACCACGCCGAAACACATGAAATCCTCCCTGCGGCGCTGCGGCGCGACGATCCCATCCTCAGCCATCCCGTATTCAACGCGCACCACACCGAACACGCGATGCTGCGCTACCTCAAGCGCCTGCAAAACCGAGACCTCGCGCTCGACCACTCGATGATTCCGCTGGGTTCCTGCACGATGAAACTCAATGCGGCGGCCGCCATGATGCCGATCACCTGGCCGGAATTCGCCTCGCTCCACCCCTTTGCCCCGGCAGACGAAGCTGCCGGCACGATGCAGATGATCCGCGAACTCTCCGCCTGGCTATGCGAAATCACCGGCTACCCCGCCGTCTGCATCCAGCCGAATTCCGGCGCGCAGGGCGAATACGCCGGATTGGCCGTCATTGCGCGCTACCACGCCAGCCGTGGGCAAGCGCACCGCCGCGTATGCCTGATCCCCCAATCGGCGCACGGAACCAACCCGGCCTCCGCCCAGATGGCAGGCATGAAAGTGATCGTCGTGGATTGCGGCAGCAATGGCGACGTAGACCTCGGCGACCTGAAAGCCAAGGCCGCCACCCATGCGCACGAACTCGCGGCGCTGATGATTACCTATCCCTCAACCCACGGCGTCTTCGAGCAGGACATCCGCGAAATCTGCCAGATCGTCCATGAGCACGGCGGGCAGGTCTACATGGACGGCGCAAACCTCAACGCCCTGATCGGACTTACTTCCCCGGCCTTCATCGGCGCGGATGTCACGCACATGAACCTGCACAAGAGCTTCGCCATCCCGCACGGAGGCGGAGGGCCGGGCATGGGACCGATCGGCCTGGCCGCGCACCTCGCGCCCTTTGCCCCCGACCATGTCTTCATGCCGGAAGACGCGCCGAACCGCCAGCGCCCCAATCGCGGACAAGGCGCGGTCAGCGCCGCCCCGTATGGCTCGGCCAGCATCCTGCCCATTTCGTGGATGTACATCGCCATGATGGGCGGCGAAGGGCTGAAACGCGCCACCGAACTCGCCATTCTCAACGCCAACTACATCGCCCGCCGCCTCGGCGCCCACTACCCGGTCCTCTTTACCGGCAGGCAAGGGCGCGTGGCGCACGAATGCATCCTCGACATCCGCCCCATCAAGGCCGCCACCGGCATCAGCGAGATCGACATCGCCAAGCGCCTCATGGACTACGGCTTCCACGCCCCCACCGTCTCGTTCCCCGTCGCGGGCACGATGATGGTCGAACCCACCGAATCGGAACCCCTCTCCGAACTCGACCGCTTCATCGAGGCAATGATCTCCATCCGCGATGAAATCCGCCGCATCGAACAGGGAGAATGGAACGCCACCGACAACCCGCTGAAAAACGCCCCCCACACCCAGGCCGACCTCACGGACGAGTGGAACCGCGCCTACACCCGCGAACAAGCAGTCTTCCCGCTCCCCTGGATTGCGGAAAACAAATTCTGGCCGAGCGTGAACCGGATTGATGATGTCTGGGGGGATCGGAATTTGTGTTGTGTGCTGGAGTAGGGTGGCGCGTTGATTCTCTCTCCCAACGCATTCTCGTCCAAGCCTTCAATCCGCAGGAAAACCTTTATGACCGGAAAACAACTGAGCCAGCAGCATCAAGCCTCCTTTGACGGCATCCGTCAGATCGACCCGGACGGCAACGAATACTGGCTGGCTCGTGACCTGGCGCCGCTGCTGGAATATCCCCAGTGGCGCAATTTTCTGCCCGTCTTGACCAAGGCGCGTGAGGCTTGTCACCGGAGCGGTCAGCATGTGGATGACCATTTTGCGGAGGTGCGCAAAATGGTCGACATCGGCTCCGGCGCACAGCGTGAAGTGGAAGACGTGCGCCTGTCCCGCTACGCCTGCTATCTGATCGTGCAGAACGCCGATCCGTCCAAGCCGGTCATTGCCAATGGCCAGACCTACTTTGCCATGCAGACCCGGCGGCAGGAACTGGCCGACGAGGCTAAGTTCGCGCAATTGTCCGAGGATGAAAAGCGCCTCGCCATCCGCAACGAGTTGAGCGTCCATAACAAGCAGCTTGCCGCTGCCGCAAAGGACGCGGGGGTGGAGACCGCGCTGGATTACGCCATTTTTCAGGATCACGGCTATAAGGGGCTGTATGGCGGACTGGGCGCAAAAGACATCCATGCCCGCAAGGGCCTGAAGAAGAGCCAGAAAATCCTCGACCACATGGGCAGCACCAAACTGGCGGCCAATCTGTTCCGCGCGACCCAGACCGAGGATAAGCTGCGCCGCGATCAGGTGCGCGGCAAGACGCAGGCCAACCGGACGCACCACGAAGTAGGCCGCAAGGTGCGCCAGACGATCAAGGAACTGGGCGGCGCCATGCCGGAGAACCTGCCCGCGCCGGACAGGAGCATCCGGCAGCTTGAATCGGACAGGAAAAAGCAAATCGGGAAAAAAGGCGATTGAACTTCCCCTTGAATTTCGGCTACCGCCCTATGTTTCGATGTGTATGGAATTGAATCAATACTGCTCCCAACCCTTTGCTGGCCGGGGAAAAAATTCTAAATTACTGTAATAATTTTTAATTAAAATACACTACTGTAGCGGAATATTATTTAAGTAAATTTAGAAAATTAGGCTGGAGTAAACACTCGGTTCGCAGATTGAAGTGCATATGCGAATCCCAAAACATCGTCGTTATGTTCAACGCCCAACCGTTTCCGGCTGGGCGTTTTCATTTGTGGGTTCCGCATGTCAGGCGCGCTTCCGAGCCGTTCTATGCGTGCCGCCGTTTATCGTTTCTTCTCTCTTGTCGGCGCCTGGTAACCAGGCGCCAGTTTCGCATTCTCGACGCCATACAAGGCCAGTGGGTCGGCCAGCCACAGGCGGTATTGCTCTTCGGTGAGGCGGTGATCGGGCGAGCAGTCCACGCTCCAGCGCAGCAGCATATAGCCGGCCACCGCCGCGCGCACGCGCATCCGGATCGCGCCGTCGCTCATCGCGTAGTCCATGCGGACGATTTCGGGGCGGGCCAAACGCGGATGCGGCACAAAATCCAGTTCGACGATACGCGTCCACTGAATGTCGTTCTCCGGGCGTTCGTGGGCTTGCGCTTCCTCGTCCACCAGCACGGGGGCCTCAATGCGGGTGATAACGAAATCGCGGAACTCGCCAGACTTTCGGTCGAAGGCGCGGACGTGCCAGCGCAGGCCCGTGTCCACCAGGGCGAAAGGCACGATGACCCGCTGCGTCCTGCCGCTGCTCATCGAGTGGTAATGGATGGCAAGCGGGCGCCTGGCGTGGATAGCGCGACAGACCGGCGCCAACACATCCATCTTGGGATTGCTCAGGGTCGAGGGTGATTCGCAGGGCAACAACGGCACCGACGCCGCATTCACCCCCTCGCCGAATCCCAGAGCCAGTGACGACAGAATCCGCTGCGGGGCATGCTCGAACAGCGGCAAAAAGTGCTTCCCGATCCGATACACCTTGCTGCTGCCATCGAACTCGATATTCCCGGGGGCGATTTCACGGTACAGCGCCAGATCACGGGTCGCGCCCGCTGGCGCTACGCCGAACCGGTCGATCAGATCGGGGCGGCCTGTCTCCCCAAGGAAGTAGAGCCGGAAGTCGATATAGGCCAGCCGCTCGCGCTGGGCATGGCTCAAGCTCTCGACGCGCTGCGAGTGCATGGAAGAAGCTTTCTTATTCATGTCCATCCGTGGTCATTTCGGAGCGGAGGTGTCCGGATATTCACTTTTAGCTTTATATGTCATCAAATTTATTATATCATCAGTGTAAAAATGGTCTGTGTCAAGTGATCCATCGAGGGAGCCAAAGAGTGGTCGATATTGCCACATGGCAACAGGAATATGGCAAAGCCATCAACGAGCGCAATAAGGAATGCAGGGAGCGTTACAAAAAGAGCAAACCGAAATCGCCCGGAAGGCTGGCTGGGCATCGATCAGATCAAGTGCTTGGAGGGCAGTAAATCATGAAGGAAGACGTACAGATATTTCTGGTATTGCTCTGCACGATCGCCGCGTGGGCATGGGCGTGGAGATCCGCGGTCATATGGCTGGTTACATGCGGTACAAACAGATTTGCTGCCCATCTGGTCGGCGCGTTCCTTGGTATTGGAGCCGCTTTTGGCGGGTTCTGCCTGAGCGGCGCCTTCCTGATGCCGGGCGCGGTTGACGGGGCAACCATCGGGGTAGGCGCAATGGGCGGACTGGTGTTGTTGATCTATCTCGGCGCGATCCATCTGTCGAAAAAGAAAGAGGCGCAAGGCACTGAAACCATGCCGGTAGCCGCGCTTTCCAAGCCAGACATTGAAGAAGCGCCTGCTCCGGTGCACGCGTCAGAAAACAAATCAAGCAACGAATCGTTCAAGGCGCGGAGGAAGGAAGACAAGCGCAGCCAGGACGAATATCTCAGACAGAAGGAGATAAAGCGTGCAGCACGGGAAAGGGCGCTGGGCATGTCCTTCGGCGATTTTTTCCAAGAGAGAATGGAAGAGCACTTGATCTTCTGGATATTCATCCTGTTCTTCGTGGCGTGGGCTTATCTGTTCCTTTCCATATCGATGGAAGGTACTTTCTCACGTCTCGTCCTAAGCTTTTTCCTGACCCTCCTGATGGGGGGACTCCTCTGCGCCCTTGTTGTTCCGGGCATCTTGCTGGTGTTGATATTGCTGCCCTTCGCCTGGATCAGCATCCTGGCAGAGGCCAAGTGGCGCATCGGCAATGACGATCCCTATATCCCTCCTCCCGTGAACACCAATTACACCAATTCTTTCGAGGGCGCCAATTACACCCGTACCGCCCAGGAAACTCCGCCTCAAAACAACGGGAACTGGCTCGTGCCGCTCGCCATCGGGTTATGGATAGGTCACAAGTGGGGCAAGAATGATTGAGGAACATCAGCTTCGTTCCCGTGCTCATTGTGATGGTAGATTGGTTTCAGTAGTTGCTCGACAGCCCTGATAGATGCCCGATGGATTTGCTACGCTAAAATGCTATCATTGATAACAAATATCAGGAGAAGCCCATGTCCAGTTTGATCGTTCGCGGTGTCGATGAGGCGATTGTCAAGGCGCTCAAGTCGCGCGCCATCCGGCATGGTCGTAGCGCGGAGGCCGAGCACCGCGCGTTGCTGGCCGAGGCGCTGTTGCAACCGCGTCGCCGCCCGTTGGCCGAGGTGCTGGCGGCCATGCCCGATGTCGGCGAGGATGCCGATTTTGCCCGCGTGCGGGAACACGGGGCAGCGCGTGTATTTGATTGATACGAATGTCATCAGCGAGGCCCGCAAGGGCAGCGCGGCCAATTCGGGGGTGACGGCGTTCCTGCGCCATTGCGCCGAACAGGATGCGTGCCTCTGGCTGTCGGTGGTGACGGTGGGCGAATTACGGCGCGGCGTCGATCTTATCCGGCATCGTGGTGATCTGCCGCAGGCGCGGCAATTGGAGAAGTGGCTGGAATCCGTGCTGCGGGATTACCAGGATTGCATCCTGCCTTTTGATCTGGATGCCGCACAGGTCTGGGGCCGTCTGCGGGCGCCGTGGCCGGAAAATGCGCTGGACAAGCAGATCGCCGCGACCGCGCTGATTCACGATCTGACCGTGGTTACACGCAATATTGGCGATTTCGAGCGCACCGGTGTGCGCTTGCTCAATCCTTTTTCTCAGGACGATTGAATCCTTCTTCGTCCAAGCGAATTTTCTGTAACCGCCATGACCGAATCCGATCTCCTGCAAATCCTCGCGCGTGGCGAAGATAGCCGCCACCAGTTCAAGCGTGATGTAACCAACGCCGACGGCATCGCGGCGGAATTGGCTGCATTTGCCAATAGCGGTGGCGGCGTGCTTTTTCTCGGGGTGGAAGATAGTGGCAATGTGACCGGACTGGATGCCGCCAACGTGCGGCGCTTGAATCAGTTGCTCTCCAATGCTGCTTCCCAGAACGTCCGCCCGCCCATTCATCCCGCGACCGAAAATCTCCAGACCGGACTGGGTGTGGTGATGATGGTCACCGTGCCCGATGGACTCAACAAACCCTACGTGGACAACCAGGGGCGCATCTGGGTCAAGAGCGGCGCGGACAAGCGGCACGTTACGGCGCGAGAGGAAATCCAGCGTCTGTTCCAGCGCGCCGGGTTGATCTACGCCGATGTCGTTCCCGTTGCGGGAAGCTCGGTGGCTGATCTCGACGAAAAGGCGTTCAACGCCTATTTCAACCGGCGCTACGGCCAGTCTTCGGAATTCGCCGGTCAGCCCTTGCCGCAATTGCTGCAAAACCTCGGTTTGGCCGATGTGCAGGAACTGAACCTCGCGGGTTTACTGCTGTTCGGCAAGCATCCGCAACGTTGGCGGCCCGCGTTCGAGGTCAAGGCCGTGGCATTCCCCGGCGCGGTGCTGCACGACAGCCGCTATCTGGACAGCGAAGATATCGACGGCACACTGCTGGAGCAGTACCAGCGCAGCCTTGCTTTCATCAAGCGCAACCTGCGCCATGTGCAGGGCGACCAAAACTTCAACTCCCTGGGGCAACTGGAAGTGCCGGAGCAGGCCATCATCGAGTTGCTGGTCAACGCGCTGATTCACCGCGATTACTTCACCAGCGCCTCCATCCGGCTGATGGTGTTCGCCGACCGCATCGAGATCATCAGCCCCGGTCATTTGCCCGACACCCTGAATACCGAAACCATCCGCCACGGCATCACCAACCGGCGCAACCCAACCCTGACCGAGCACGCCATTCACATACTTCCCTATCGTGGCCTCGGCACCGGCATCCCCCGCGCCTTGCAGGACTGGCCGGAAACCCGGTTTGTGGACGATATGGCGGGCAATCAGTTCAAGGTGCTGATTCCAAGGCCGGAAGCGCTTACCCCGCAAGTTACCGGGGAAGTTACCGGGGAAGTTACCGGGGAAGTCGAGCGTCTACTGCGCATTATGGCCGGGGAGATGTCCCGGCAGCAGTTGCAGGAAGTGTTGGCGCTCAGGCACGAAGAGCATTTCCGCAATGCCTACCTGAAACCGGCGTTGGCTGCCCAGATGATCGAAATGACGCTACCGGAGACTCCTCGCAGCAGCAAGCAACGCTATCGGCTGACGGCACAAGGCCGACAATGGCTGAAGGATCATCCGGCAGATTGCTTGAAGTGAATCCGGTGTTCGTCCGCCAGTACTGAGCGCCCCCTCGAAATCCCGCCGACACCCCATTTCCACACCCAATTACGCCCATTTCCAAGCAAGGCGCGTCAAAGCCTCCACATAACAACGCCCAACCGTTTTTCCCGGTTGGGCGTTGTTCATCGAACTTGAGAAATTGCGTTGTGCTGCCTCGCGGCGCGTCTTACGCCTCTTCTTCGTCTTCCTGCATCCGCGTCTGTTTGTCGTTCCAGAAGCGGTAGATTTCGAGCGCGATTTCGGGGAGGGCTTCGGCGCAGTTTTGTTCCAGTTCGGCCAGTTCCTCGCCCTGGGGCCATTCGTCGCCGTGTTGTTCGGCAGCGGCCTGGGCTTCGCCGGAGAAGAACATCAGCGGGAAGAGGCATTCGTCGAGCCAGTCGATTTCTTCTTCGTCGTCGAGGGAATCGAACCAGTCTGCTTCGGCGCTGTCGATGCCGTGCAGATAGCCCTCGCACCAGGGCGCGAAGTCGTATTCCGGAGCAGCAGATTCTTCGCCGCTTTCCGCGCTGGCGTCTTCGTCTTCTTCCTCGCGCGGGTAAAGGTAGAGTTCGGGCGCGTTGCCGGACTCGAAGGTGCGGCGCAGGCTGTCGGCCAGGCGGCAGATGATTTCCCAGGCTTCGCCGCCGGCTTCGGTTTCGCGCAGCGCGATGTCGCCGAGGATGTCGTCGGCCCATCGGTCTTTCGAGGCGGGCCGGGGGCCGGAGAGCGCGGCGCAGAGGTAGCCGTGCAGTTCGTCGAGGTACATCGCGGCCTCGAGCGCCGGGTCTTCGAGCAGGATTTCGAGGCGGTCGAGTTCGGCCTCGGAGATGGCAAATGCGGAGTTTGTGGACGCTTGGAAATTCATGGGAATCAGCCTGTACTGGAGTGGGTCGAAGGATGCGGGAAAGACGGGCAGCATGGGTCTGCCGCAGGCAGCGCCGCCAAATCTGTTATCGGAGCCGGCGTCCAGCCGGGGGCGCGGTGTTCCGCGATGACGTTGGTGAAGATGCCGCCGCGCACGTAGAAATGCGCGTTGATCCGCGCGTAGCGCGGCTGCATTGCGGCGACGAGATCGTCGAGGATGCGGTTGGTCACGGCTTCGTGGAAGCAGCCCTGGTCGCGGAAGGACCAGATGTAGAGTTTCAGGCTTTTGAGTTCGACGCAGAGCGTGTCCGGGATGTAGTCCAGCGTCAGCGTGGCGAAGTCGGGCTGGCCGGTTTTCGGACACAGGCAGGTGAATTCGGGAATCCGGAGGTGAATCCGGAAATCGCGCTGAGGAGCCGGATTGGGGAAGGTGTCGAGTGTCGTGGAAGGCTGGCTGGACATGGCAGGAAGTGGCAGAAGCGGCTGGAGAGCGCGAAAACGAAGGTGTTATTATAGCGGGCTTCGTCGAACCGCTGCGGCTCCGCGCGGGACGGCGCTTGAAGGATGCTCTGAACAAGTCCCCGCGCCGCGTGCCTCCTGCCGAGCCGCCTCAAGGGAGGCACATACCCCCTCGGGGGGCAGCGAACGGCAGTGAGCGTGGGGGCCATTATCTGCATCTGCGGAGCCGGGCGGTCTGCAGCGCGCACTTTCCGCTCGACTTATTCAGAGCATCCTTGGAAGGTTTTCACTCTTCGCTTTTTGACTTCCTGCTTCCCGAATGCGTCTTTCCAAGCTGAAACTTGCCGGGTTCAAATCCTTCGTCGATCCGACCGTGCTCTCGCTGCCCGGTCAGTTGGTCGGCGTTGTCGGGCCGAACGGCTGCGGAAAATCGAATGTGATCGATGCCGTGCGCTGGGTGCTTGGCGAGTCGAAGGCGTCCGAACTGCGCGGCGAATCGATGCAGGACGTGATTTTCAACGGATCCTCGAATCGCAAGCCGGTATCGCGCGCTTCCGTCGAACTGATTTTCGATAACAGCGACGGACGCGCCGCCGGGCAGTGGTCGCAGTACGCCGAACTCTCGGTCAAGCGCGTGCTGACGCGCAACGGGCAATCCGAGTATTGCATCAACAATCTCCAGGTACGCCGCAAGGACATCACCGATCTCTTCCTCGGCACCGGCCTGGGGCCGCGCGCCTACGCAATCATCGGGCAGGGAATGATCTCGCGGATCATCGAGGCGAGGCCCGATGAATTGCGCGTCTTTCTCGAAGAAGCGGCGGGCGTGACGCGCTACAAGGAGCGCCGCCGCGAAACCGAAGGGCGCATTGCCGATACGCGCGAGAACCTGGCGCGTGTCGAGGATATCCGCATCGAACTCGGCGCGCAGACCGGACGGCTCGAAGCGCAGGCCGCAGTGGCGCGGCAATACTATGAATTGAACGGCAAGCTCCTGCGCCGGCAGCAATTGCTCTGGCTTCTCCGCCGCCGCGAGGAGGAAGCAAGACTCGAACGCGCCAGCGCCGAAATCGCGCGTGCGGCAGCCGAACTCGAAGCGCAGAACGCCGCGCTCTCCAGCCTGGAGGCGCGCATTACGGCGACGCGCGAGGAGCATTTCAGCAGCGGTGAGCGGGTGCAACAGGCGCAGGGCGATTCCTACGCCGCAAATGCCGTGGTCACGAAGCTGGAGGACGAGATCCATCACCGGCGCGAAATGCGAAAGGGGCTGGAGGCGCGCGTCGCGCAACTCTCGGCGGAGCGCCAGTCCTGGCAGGCGCAGGCCGAAAATGCGGCGAAGGAAACGCAGCGCTGGCGCGATCTTTCCAAACTTGCCGACGCGCGCGCGGAGGAAGCGGCAACGCGCCTCGAAGCGCGCGCCGGAACCCTGGAGCAAGCGGAAAGCGCGCACCGGGAGAAGCAGGAAAAAGTCGTGCAGGAGCGTTCGCAAGCGGCGGCGGTCGAACAGAAGTTTCGTGTCGAGGAGGCGAACCAGGCCAACGCCGAGCGCGCGCTGATGAATCTGGGCTCGCGCCGCCAGCGCCTGGAAAATGAAAGGGCGGCGCTTGCCGTTCCCGATCTGGGCGAACTCGAAGCGCTTGAGGCACAGATGTCCGAAGCACGCGAACATGTCGCGGCAGCCGAAGAAAACGAGGCAGGAGAGCAGCAGCGCCTGCCCGGATTCGAGGCGGCGCGTCGCGAAGCGCAAGCCGAAGTGCAGAAAGCGGCAGAGGCCGTGGCGCAGATTCGCGCGCGACGGCAAGCCCTGGAGCAGTTGCAGCAGCGTGTTGCCGGTTCGGGCGAAAAGGCGGCGGCGAGCCGCAAATGGCTCGAACGCCACGCGCTTTCCGGGCGCACGCCGTTGTGGAAGCGGCTTTCCGCCGAAGCCGGATGGGAAGACGCGCTGGAAGCCGTGCTGCGCGAGCGCTTGCAGGCCGTCGATGCGGGAGATGCCAAACTCGCCTCCTGGTCTGCCGACCGCCCCGGCACGCGGGTCGCGGTGCTGACCAATCTCACGAACACGGAAATTCCGCCCTGCCCCGAAGATTCGCTGCTGGCGCGCGTCCATTGCGAAGCCGTCGAATTTGCTGCGCCGCTTGCCGAATGGCTCTCCGGCGCGCGCACCCGGCCCGATCTGGCGCGAGCGCTTGCCGACCGCGACGATTTGCGTGCGGGCGAGTGCTTCGTCACCCCGCATGGCGATCTGGTCACGCGGCACAGCCTGACCCTGTTTGCGGCAGAAGATCCGGCGCACGGACTGCTGGAGCGGCAGCGTGAAATCGAGGCGCTTTCCGCAAGCCTGGCTGCGGGCGAGGAGACGCGAAGGGAAAAGGACGCGCAGGTACAAGCCTGCGATGCGGAACTTGCCCAGGCGCGGGAAAAGGCACAGGAAGCGCGGGACATCGTCAAGATGCGGCGCGAGGAAGCCCACGCGCTGCAAATGCAGCGCATGAAGCTGACCCAGATTGCCGAGCGTTACCAGGAGCGTATCGCGCAGATCGAGGCGGCGCGTTCCGAAATCCTGGCCGAGGAAGAAGCCGAGCGCGCGCGCAGTGCCGCCGGCAAGGAGCGCATCGAAGAGGGACGTGCGCGATTTGCCGCAGCGCAAAAACAGGTTGAAGTGGCCAGGGCGGTACTGGAAGAGGCCGAGCGCGCCTTGCGCGAAGAGCGCAGGCAGCATTCCGAAATCGAGCGCGAACTGGACCAGGCGCAATATTCGCAGCGCGAATGCGCAACGAAACTCGAAGAATTTGCCCGTCATGCGACGCAGGCAGGAGAACAACTGGAGAAAAACGCGGCAGCGCTGGCGCGTTGCGAAAAGGACATCGGCGCGCAGGACGCCGAAGATCTCGAACCGAAGCTGCAAGAGGCGCTGGAAGCAAAGAAGCAGCAAGAGGAAGCCCTGGCGGGCGCGCGCAACGCGGAGAGCGCGGCGATGGATCTCCTGCGGGAACTGGAAGAAGAGCGCCTGAAAATCGACAGGGGCCTGGCGCCCCTGCGCGAACAGGAGAGCGAGCAGCGCCTGAAGGAGCAGGCGGCGAAAATGGAGTTCGAGAAATTCGCGCAATTCCTTCTCGAAGCCAATGTCGATGCCGCCGTGGAAGCCGATCTCTCGGAAGAATTGCCCAAGGCGCGGCCGGGCGCGTTGCAGGGCGAGATCAATACGTTGCAACGCGAGATCGAGGCGCTCGGCGCGGTGAATCTGGCCGCGCTCGACGAACTGGCGGCGACGCAGGAGCGCAAGGCTTTTCTCGACGCGCAGGCCGAAGATCTCACCGAGGCGCTGGACATCCTGGAAAACGCGATTCGCCGCATCGACCGCGAAACCCGCGAGTTGCTGCAAAATACCTTCGATGCCGTCAACCGTCATTTCGGCGAACTCTTCCCGACGCTCTTCGGCGGCGGCGAGGCGAAGCTGATCATGACCGGCGACGAAATCCTCGATGCCGGCGTGCAGGTCATGGCGCAGCCGCCGGGGAAGAGGAATTCGAGCATTCATCTGCTTTCCGGCGGCGAAAAGGCGCTGACCGCGATTGCGCTGGTCTTCTCGATGTTCCAGTTGAACCCCGCGCCCTTCTGCCTGCTCGACGAAGTCGACGCGCCGCTGGACGACACCAACACCGAACGTTTCTGCGCTATGGTGAAGCGGATGTCGGCGCAGACCCAGTTCTTCTTCATCAGCCACAACAAGATCGCCATGGAAATGGCGCAGCAGTTGATCGGCGTGACGATGCAGGAATCCGGCGTTTCGCGTATCGTCGAGGTCGATATCGAGGAAGCCTTGCGAATGGGCGAGCAGGTCGTATGAATCCCCTGAAGCATTTTCTAAATTAACGAAAGAATTCATTACTGAGAATCACTACTGTAGCGGACTTTAATTCTTCTAATTTAGAAAATCATTCTGGAAAAACCTCAAAAAACCTTCTGAAGCGCGGCGAATCCAAATGGCAATAAACGAACTGCAACTGGGGTTGATCGGATTGGGCGCGGCGGCGGTTCTTGCCGTGTTCGGCTACAACCGCTGGCAAGCCCGGCAGCACCGGCGCACGGCGGAAGAGATGCTGCGGCAGGAACATGAAGATGTGCTGCTGCAAGAGGGAAATCCCGCTGCCGTCGAATATCCCACGCTGGGCGAAGTCGCGGACGATGCGGGATCCCTGCCGCCGCCGCAAACTCCCGAGCTGGAAATTCCCCCGCCGCAAATCCTGCCCCCTGCCGCATCCGCGCCTGCTCCTTCTTCCTCCGGCGGCTTCATTGCCCGCGCGACGCAAGTGTTCCGCAGCAAAGGCGCAGTGCAGGAAGAAGCTCCGGCCTCGCGCCTCGAACCGGTATTGTTCCCGGTTCCTCCGGCGCGTTTGCTTTCCTCTGCAATCGACTATCTCGCCGCGTTTGAACTGAGCGAGCGCGTCTCCGGAAGCCGCATCCTCGATTCGCAACGCGAGGCGCTGGAAGGGATCGGCAAGCGCATCTCGTGGGTCGGCGTCAGCGAGCGCACGCGCGACTGGGAAACGGTCGAAGCCGGTTCCGATTACCGCCGCCTCTACGTCGGCCTGCAACTCGCCGACCGCCGTGGGCCGCTCGGCGAAGCCGATCTGGTCGCGTTCCAGGGCGCGATGCAGGCGCTGGCCGAAGACCTGAAGGCGGTGCTCAACCAGCCGCCGCGCAGCGAAGCCTTGACTGCGGCAATCGCGCTCGACCGTTTCTGTGCCGACCTCGACATCCAGATCGGCATCAATATCCTCAGCCGCAAGCAGCCGTTTTCCGGCACGCAGATTCGCCGCCTGGCCGAGTCTGCCGGAATGCGCTTCGAGGAGCGCGGCGACGGAGGTTTCTTCGTCCGTTACGGCAGCGAAGGCGCCCCGCTCTATTGCTGCGGCAACCGGGAAAAACCGGCCTTTGCCGAAGAAGCCATCGAGATCGTGACCACTTCCGCCATTTTCTTCCTGCTCGATGTGCCCCGCGTCGCCGATGGCGAACAGGCGTTCACGCGGATGCTGGCCGAGGCGCAGCGCTTTGCCGAGGCGCTGGATGGCGCGTTGGCCGACGACAACGACCGCCCCCTTTCCGAAACGCAACTCGGTCCCATCCGGATCCAGATCGTCCAGAAACAGGCGGCGATGGCCGAGCGCGACCTGCCCGCCGGCGGGCCTCTGGCGCTGCGCCTGTTCTCATGACGTCAGCGGACGCTGCAAACGATGCCGCGCGCATTCTGGCCTTGCGCGCCGAAATCGAAGAACACAACCGCCGTTATTACGTCCTCGACGACCCCGCGATTTCCGATTCCGAATACGACGGACTCTTCCGCGCCTTGCAGGAACTCGAAGCGCGGCATCCGCAACTCGTCACCCCCGATTCGCCGACGCAGCGCGTCGGCAGCGCGCCCTTGCCCGAATTCGCCTCGGTCGTTCACAAAACGCCGATGCTCTCGCTTTCCAACGCCTTTTCCGACGCCGAAGTGGCCGCCTTCGACCGGCGCGTCCGGGAAGCCCTGGGCATGCCGATGGAGATTCCGGTCGAATACGCGGTGGAGCCGAAATTCGACGGGCTGGCGATCGGATTGAGCTACGTCGATGGCCGCCTGCAAACCGGCGCCACGCGCGGCGACGGTTTTTCCGGCGAGGACGTGACGGAAAACCTGAAAACCGTCCCCGTGATCCCGATCAATCTCAAGGGCGAGGGCTGGCCCGCGCGGCTCGAAGTGCGCGGCGAAGTGTTGATGCGCCGCCGCGACTTTCTCGCGCTGAACCGGCGGCAGACCGAACGCGGCGAAAAAACTTTCGCCAACCCGCGCAACGCCGCTGCCGGAAGCCTGCGCCAGCTCGATTCGCGCATCACCGCGACCCGCGCCCTGTCCTTTTTCGCGTATGGCGCCATCTTCGATTCCGGCGGCGATTCGTCCAGCCTTCCGGCCACGCATTCCGCCTTGCTCGACAGGCTCGAATCCTGGGGCTTTCCGGTCACGCGGCATCGGCGCGCGGTTTCCGGCCTCGACGGCGTTCTCGGCTATTACCGCGAAATGGGCGAACTCCGCGCCGGATTGCCCTTCGATATCGACGGCGTCGTCTACAAAGTCGACGCGCTTGCCGCGCAGGAACGCCTGGGCTTCGTTTCCCGCGCGCCGCGCTTCGCGCTGGCCCACAAATTCCCGGCGGAGGAAGCTGAAACCCTCGTGACCGGCATCGACATCCAGGTGGGACGCACCGGCGCGCTGACGCCGGTGGCGCGCTTGCAGCCGGTCTTCGTCGGCGGCGCGACCGTCACCAACGCCACGCTGCACAACGAGGACGAGGTCAGGAGAAAGGATGTGCATATCGGCGACACCGTGATCGTGCGCCGCGCGGGCGACGTGATCCCGGAAGTCGTGCGCGTGTTGCCGGAAAAGCGCCCGGAAGATGCGCGCGGATTCGTGATGCCATCGTGCTGCCCGGTGTGCGGTTCGGCAGTGGTGAAGGGCGAGGACGAAGCCGTGACCCGTTGCGGCGGAGGGCTTTTCTGTCCGGCGCAGCGCAAGCAGGCGCTCTGGCATTTCGCCTCGCGCCGCGCGCTCGACATCGAAGGCATGGGCGGAAAAATCGCCGATCAACTCGTCGACAGCGGCCTCGTCCATACCCCGGCAGATCTCTATCATTTGAGGCCCGAACAACTCGCCGCGCTCGAACGCATGGGCGAACGCTCGGCGGCGAATCTCCTGGCCTCAATCGAGAAAAGCAAGGAAACGACGCTGGCGCGTTTCATCTACGCGCTCGGGATCCGCAACGTCGGCGAGGCGACCGCGCGCGATTGCGCCCGTCATTTCGGCCGCCTGGAGCGGATACTCGCCGCAAGCGAAGCGGAACTGATGCAGGTGCCCGACATCGGACCGATTGTCGCGCGGAGCCTGCTCGATTTCGCTGCGGAAGCGCACAATCGTGAAGTCGTCGATGCCCTGCGCGCTGCCGGCGTCCATTGGCCGGAACACGAGCCCGCGCCGCGAATGGCTGCGGCGGAAGAAGAGGCGGGCCTTCCGCTTGCCGGAAAGACCTTCGTGCTGACCGGCACCCTGCCGACCCTTTCCCGCGAGGAAGCGAAGGAATTGATCCTCGCCCGGGGCGGCAAGATCAGCGGCTCGGTGTCGAAAAAAACCGATTATGTCGTTGCCGGCGCGGAAGCCGGTTCCAAGCTGGAAAAGGCGCAGGCCCTGGGCGTCGCGCTGATCGACGAGGAAGGGCTGCGGGAATTGTTGAACACCTGTCGAGCGCAATCCCCGCCATTCATGGCGGGGTCAGCGAGACATGGCGTAACAGGCGCCGAAGGCGCCCCACATTGTGTCGAGGAATCCCCAACCTTCAGGTTGGGGTGACTCAAAGGAGAATCCGATGTTTAAAGGAATACGCAAGGCTGTCTTTCCCGTCGCCGGCCTGGGCACACGCTTCCTGCCGGCGACCAAGGCCAGCCCGAAGGAAATGCTGCCGATCGTCGACAAGCCGCTGATCCAGTACGCCGTCGAGGAAGCCATCGCCGCCGGAATCACCGACATGATCTTCGTCACCGGGCGTTCCAAGCGCGCGATCGAAGACCATTTCGACAAGGCCGGCGAGCTGGAAAACGAACTCGAACGCCACGGCAAGACCGAAATGCTCGAAGAAGTACGCCGGATGCTGCCCAGGAACGTGCACTGCATCTACATCCGGCAGGCCGAACCACTCGGACTGGGCGACGCGGTGCTGCGCGCGCGGCCCGTGATCCGGGAAGAACCCTTTGCGGTCATCCTCGCCGACGACCTGCTCGACGCCGAAACGCCGGTGATGCAGCAAATGACGGAATGCTTCGTCCGCGAAGGCTGTTCCCTGCTCGGCGTGCAGGATGTGCCCAGGGAAGCGACCAGGAGCTACGGCATCGTCGCCAGCGCCCCGTATGGCGAGCGCCTCGAAAAAATCAACGCCATCGTCGAAAAGCCATCGCCGGAAAACGCGCCTTCGACGCTGGGCGTCGTCGGGCGCTATATACTGACTCCACGGATCTTTCATCACCTGGGCACGGCAAGGCCGGGTTCCGGCGGCGAAATCCAGTTGACCGACGCCATCGCCGCGCTGCTTGCCGAAGAGCAGGTATTGGCTTACCGTTATCGCGGCACCCGTTTCGACTGCGGTTCCAAACTGGGCTATCTCAAGGCAACCGTCGTCTTCGGACAGCGCCACCCGGAAGTCGGGAAGGCGTTTTCGGAATATTTGCAGAAAATGGAGACATGAAAATGCCGGAAACAAGACTGCGGGAAGCCCGCCAAATACTTGAAAACGCCGAGTTGATCCACCCGGCGGAAGCGGTAGACGAAGCAGTACGGCGCGTGGCCGGGGAAATCACCGGAAAACTCGCGGACACGCACCCGATCCTGCTTTGCGTGATGAGCGGCGGCGTGCCCTTTGCCGGACGCCTGATGACCCTGCTCAACTTTCCGCTCGACTTCGACTACCTGCACGTCACCCGCTACAGGCAGAACACCTCCGGTGGCGCGCTTTCCTGGCGTTCCGCGCCGTGGATCTCGGTCAAGGGCCGCACCGTCCTCGTCGTCGACGACATCCTCGACGAAGGCGTAACGCTGGCGGCAGTGCGCGACCGCCTCCTGCAACAGGGCGCGGAAGCCGTCTACATGGCCGTGTTCGCCAACAAGGACAAGGGCACGGAAAAGCCGGTGCGCGCCGATTTCGTCGCGCTGACGGTTCCCAACCGCTACGTCTTCGGCTTCGGCATGGATGTTCATGGCATCTGGCGCAACCTCCCGGCGATCTATGCCATCCGGGACCCCGCAGGACAACAATAAATGCTCGCGATCATCGGCGGCACCGGCCTGACCCAACTCTCCAGCCTCGACGTATCGCATCGCGAAGTCGCGCGCACCCCCTACGGCCCGCCTTCGGGCGCGCTCATCTTCGGCGAGATCTGCGGCCACCCGGCGGTCTTTCTCGCGCGGCACGGCTACGGGCATACCATCCCGCCGCACGAGGTCAACTACCGCGCCAACATCTGGGCGCTCTCCCGCGTCCCGGTCGATGCCATCGTCTCGGTGGCCTCGGTCGGCGGCATCCGCCCCGGCTTCGAGCCGGGCGACCTCGTGATTCCGGACCAGATCATCGACTACACCTGGGGCCGCCAATCCACCTTCTTCGACAGCGAAGGCGGCAAGGTCGTCCATGTCGATTTCACCGAACCGTATGACAGCGCGTTGAGAACGCGCCTGATCGACTCCGCCGCCGCCGCCGGCATTTCCGTCCACGTTGGAGGAGTTTGTGGCGTCATGCAGGGGCCGCGCCTGGAAACTGCCGCCGAAATCAACCGCCTCGAACGCGACGGCGCGGATGTCGTCGGCATGACCGGAATGCCGGAAGCCGTACTCGCGCGCGAACTCGATCTCCCTTACGCGGCAATCAACGTCGTTGCCAACCACGCTGCCGGACGCGGCAACAGCAAGAATGCGATTGATTTCGCCGCGCTGGAAAACGTCCTCCACGGCGCAATGCAAAAAGTCCGCCTCCTGATCGAGCGCCTTTCAGTGAGCTCCCGCACCGGGCACGCCCATCGGGGTTCGTAGGGAACGTTTGCATAAGCCTCTCTCTTCGAGGGAGGTGGCGCGAAGCGCCGGTGGGAGTTCCCCTCGCCCGCTTGCGGGAGAGGGGCTGGGGGAGAGGGGCAAAGTGTACCCACTTGAATCAAAACCGCTCCAGCGCCGGAGGAAGGATTTCCGCTCCTGCAAACCCCCGAGATACATTCAGCATGCCCGTCATCCTGCATGCCCTTCCAGGAAATACACCATGCAAAAACGGGGAATCCACCGACCGGCAGACTCCCCGTTTTCCTTGAAGCCGGCAAAAACCGGATCAGTCTTCTTCCTGCACCTTGTATTGTGACGTCATATGCTGCTGAACTTGCGGCGGCACGGGAGCGTAATGCGAGAAGGAGACGGTGTAGGCGCCTCGACCGGCGGTCAGGGATTTGAGGCGCGAGCCGTAGTCGCTCAGTTCGGCGAGCGGCACCTGGCCAGTGATGGCTGTCACGCTGCGGCTGCGCGTGTCGGTGCCGGTGACGTGGCCGCGCTTGCCGGAAAGATCGCCCGAGAGGTCGCCAATGGATTCGTCGGGGGCGACGATTTCGATTTCGACGATCGGTTCCAGCACGATCGGCGAGGCGTTGCGGATCGCGCTCATCGTCGCCTTGCGTCCGGCGGTGAAGAAGGCGATTTCCTTGCCGTCGACCGGGTGGGTCTTGCCGTCGAAGACGGTCACGCGCACGTCCTCGACCGGGAATCCGGCAACGACGCCATCCGAGAGCGCCTGCCGCACGCCCTTTTCCACTGCGGCCATGAAGACGCCGGGAATCGCGCCGCCCTTGACCGAGTCGACGAATTCAAAGCCTCCGCCGCGCGGCAGCGGTTCGACGGTCAGCGCGACTTCGCCGAACTGCCCGGCGCCGCCGCTTTGTTTCTTGTGCCGGTAAGTCGTTTCGGCGTTGCGCGTGATCGTCTCGCGGTAGGGAATGCTCGGCGGGCGGGTTTCGACTTCGAGCTTGTATTGATCCTGCATTCTCTGCAATTTGGCGCGCAGGTGGATGTCGCCAAGGCCACGGATCACGGTTTCGTTCGTGCTGGGGTGGCGCTCGACGACGAAACACGGGTCTTCGAGCGCGAGCTTGCCGAGGATGTCGAAGAGCCGTTGTTCGTCGCCCCTCTTCTTCGTTTCGACCGAGAGTCCCTGCATCGGCGCAGGGAATTCGAGCGGCTTCAGGAAGATATTGTCCTCGTCGTGCGAGTCGTGCAGAACGCTGTCGAAAACGATTTCGTCGACCTTGGAAATCGCGCCCATTTCACCCGGGACAAGCGCATCGACTTCGATGTATTCCTTGCCCTGGACATGGTAGAGATGCGCGACCTTGAAGGAGCGCCGGTCTTCTCCGATGAAGAGTTGCATGTCCTTTTTCAGGGTGCCCTGATGCACGGTAAAGATGCTGATCTTGCCGATATAGGGATCGACGGCGATTTTGAATACATGGGCAAGGGCGTGCAGATTCGGGTCCGGCTGCGCCTTGAATTCACTGGGCTTGCCTTCGGGATCGACGCGCTGGAACAGCGGCGGATTGCCTTCGGCCGGGTTCGGCGCCAGATTGGTGAGCACATCGAGCAGTTGCGGAATGCCCGCGCCGGTTTTGGCGGAGACAAAGAGGATCGGAATCAGGTGCCCTTCGCGCAAGGCTTTTTCAAACGGCGCGTGCAGGGCTTCCGGGCTGGGGTCGACGCCGTCTTCGAGATACTGCGCGAGCAGGCTTTCGTCTTCTTCGACGATCTGGTCGATCAGCGCCCGGTGCGCTTCGGCAACGGAATCAAAATCGGCGTCGCCGGAATCGTGTTCAAACACTTCGACGACATCGTGCGCTTCGTGCGCGGGCAGATCGAGCAACAGGCATTCCTTGCCGAAACGATCGCGGATCTGCCCCACCAGGCCCGGCAGGTCGATGTTTTCAGCGTCGATCTTGTTGATCACGATCATCCGCGCCAATCCCCGTTTTTCGGCCAGGCGCATCATGCGTTCGGCAGTCAGTTCGATTCCGGTCTGGGCATTGATCACGATCATCGCCGTATCGACCGCCGCCAGCGCGGGAATAGTCTGGCCAGCAAAATCGGGGTACCCCGGCGTGTCGATCAACTGTATTTGCGCGCCCTTCCATTCGTAGCGCGCCAGCGCGGAATTGAGCGAATGCCCCATCGCGCGCTCCTGCGGATCGAAATCGCAGACGGTGCTGCCGCGTTCGACGCTGCCGATAGCGGGAATCGCTCCGCTCGCGGCAAGCAGCGCCTCGGCCAGCATCGTTTTTCCAACACCGCCGTGTCCGAACAGGGCGATGCTGCGCAGATTGGAAGTTTCCGTTGTACTCATAAACGCTTTCTCCATCGTGATTCTTCGTGATCATCGAGAAACCCTGCAATCCAGGCGCCGCGAGAGTTTTTCCCGCATTCTTTTTGTGCCGTACCGCAGGATCGGTCACTGAGCATTCTAGAGCAGTTTCACGCGCCACGCGCACGCAAGCCGTGTGACGCCCGACAAGCTCGACTCGAACCTCGCCCCGGATTCGTCGCGGAAAAGTTCGAGTTTTTGCGAAGGACATTTTCTAAATTACTGTAATAATTATTATTTGAAATTTACTACTGTAGCCAAACATTCTTTAAGTAAATTTAGAAAATTTACAGGGGTTGAAGGAATGCAGGGTGAGCTGCGCCACGCGCCACTGCGCAAAAGCACCGCAAGAAAGAATCCATGGATAGGGTTTTCCGGCAACTCACTATAAAATCCGTCCATGCTCGACGAACGCTCCCGAATTCTCTTCAAGGTACTGGTGGAACACTACATCTCGGAAGGACATCCGGTAGGTTCGCGCGCGCTCTCGAAACTCTCCGGGCTGGATCTGTCGCCAGCGACGATCCGCAACGTCATGGCCGATCTGGAGGACATGGGCTTCGTCTCCAGCCCGCATACTTCCGCCGGTCGCGTGCCCACGCAGCGCGGCTACCGCATGTTCGTCGACACCCTCCTGACGGTGCAGCCCCTGGAGCGGGAAAAGATCGAAACGATGGAAGACCGCCTGCATCGCGCGCGGCCACGCGAACTGCTCAACAGCGCCTCGCAACTCTTGTCGCAGCTATCGCATTTCGCCGGAATCGTTTTGACGCCGCGCTATCCGGCGCCGAAAGTCCGCCAGATCGAGTTCCTCAATCTCTCCGAAAAACGCATCCTGCTGATCATCGTCACCACCGACGGCGATGTGCAGAACCGCATCCTGCTGACCGAACACTCTTATTCGCCAGCGGAACTGGTGAGCGCCGCCAACTATCTCAACGCACATTGCGCCGGACTCGATCTGGAGCAGATCCGGCAGCGCCTCTCGGAAGAATTGGTGCGCTTGCGTACCGAATTGCGGGCGCTGATGAATGCCACACTGGCGGCAAGCAACGAAGCCTTGTCGCCTTCAGGCGAGGCTTTCGTGCTTTCGGGGGAAAACCGGCTGCTCGAAGTGGTCGAGTTTTCTTCCAACATGAAACGCCTGCGCGAGCTTTTCGATCTTTTTGAGCGGCGCACCGGCCTGATGCAACTTCTGGAAATTTCCAACCGCGCCGACGGAGTGCGGATTTTCATCGGCGGCGAATCCGGCCTGATGCCGCTCAATGAATGCAGCGTCATCACCGCGCCCTACGAGGTCAACGGCGAGGTCGTCGGTTCGGTCGGCGTCATCGGCCCCACGCGCATGGCCTACGAACATGTGATTCCAATCGTGGATATCACCGCCCGGCTGCTTTCCAACGCGCTCTCGCGCCAGGACGAATAGCCGCAACGATTTCCGGAAAGAATCCGGAACCTCCCGAGTAATTTATTTTTCCGGCCCCACGACCGGCGCGTCGATGCCGAGCGCCTTCAATTTGCGCCGCGCAGCTTCCGCTTCCTGGCGAGTCTTGAAAGGGCCGATGGAAACACGGGTTTCCAGTATGTAGGATGGGTAGAGCGCAGCGAAACCCATCGTTTATTACAAGCCAACTGCGATGGGTCAATGATGGGTTTCGCTGTCGCTCTACCCATCCTACATGGCCTGAGTGCTTGAGGAAAAAATTATTTTTTATTTTTCCGGCCCCACGACCGGCGCGTCGATACCCAGCGCCTTCAATTTGCGCCGCGCAGCTTCCGCTTCCTGGCGAGTCTTGAAAGGACCGATGGAAACGCGGGTTTCCAGCGTGGAAGGGATGCCGTGGTTGGTCAGCGCCACCTGCAAGGCTTCCGCTTGCGCAGCGTCCAGATAGGTTCCCGCCGATAAGGTGTAACCCGTGGGCCGCCGCACCGAGGCCGTGCGCAGATTCGCAGGCAACAGCGCCGGATCGGCGCTCGCTTCGGGCTCGGCCCTGTCCGGCTCGGCCATCTGCACAGGCCGGGCCGGTTTTCCCGTCTCCGCAGGCCGCTCCCCACCCGAAGGCAGTTGCGGTCGCGCCTCCACGCTCGGCGGTGGCGGCGGCGGCACGGTCTGCGAAGAAGAAGCCGTGTTCGATGTGGAAGATTTCTTCGACGAAGTTTCCTTTTCGGCAGGATGGGAAGCTTCCATCCCGGCCTTATGCGCAGGAAAGGCGCCTTGTTCCGTCGGCGCCGCAGGCGGCGCGGGAGGCATTTGCGGCGGCTGCGACTCTTCCCCGGGAGGCGTCTGGCCGGAAGGCGTGGGAAGCTCAGGCTGGGGTTTCACCTCAGGCTGCGGCGCGGGGGTTTTCTTCCCCACCGGCACCGGTTTTTCAAAATGCGGCTGATCCGTCCCCGTCTCTTCCGTCGAAGCGCCGAAGCGTTCGGAGAGCCAAAGCAGGCCCAGCAGCACGACAATGAGGCCAAAGGCAATTGCCATATGCCGCATCAGCCGTCGCTTCAACCCGGCATCTTCTTCCTGCACTGGATTTTGCGTCTTCTCCGGCGGCGTCTTTTGAGCGGACGCGGCGGAAGGCGCGTTTCCCCGATATTGTTTATCCGGCATCGCTTTGTTTCCTGTTTTTCCCTTTGTTTTCAGGTTCTACCTGTAATTCCATTCTAAATCTTACTGTAATTATCCGGCGCGCGGCAACGCTATTCGGGAAGTAATCCGGAGCCAGCGCCCGGAAATGGCCGGAAACGATACATTGGAGCAGGGTTATTGCAATTACAAGCCTTGGGACACCCTGAACAAGTCACCGCGCCGCGTGCATCTGCGGAGTCGGGCGGTCTGCGGCGTTGCAAATCCTCGCCATAGCGACGGCTATGGCTGCGGTTTGCGCCTTGCATCCCATCCCGATCCGCAGCGCACACTTACCGCTCGACTTATTCAG
>Ga0123357_10000680_pt1 | contig 34015 bp, 14 predicted proteins | sample TergutEmb28metaG_FD_89873 | JGI IMG/M metagenome (GOLD analysis project Ga0123357, IMG submission 89873) | Embiratermes neotenicus P4 segment gut microbial communities from Petit-Saut dam, French Guiana - Emb289 P4 | ecosystem: Host-associated > Arthropoda: Insects > Digestive system > Gut ... | reverse complement strand
TATGATACGGGGGGGGGGGGGGGGGGGGGGGGTGTTTCTTCTGAAGCAGTGCTACTTAAAATGCACCGTAGAAATGCAGTGCGCAACTTAGTTTGTTCCTTAATTTAAACTTTTAAATCATAGTGGTTACTTTTTGTACCATTATATTTAACATGAAAATATTCTACCTTCTGCCCACATAATGCATTTTTGTATTTGTATATTTCTCAAAACCAACAGCGATTGTTTACCTGTACAGCTTACAGCCTAGAAGGCTACGATTGAGACACAAGGGGCAAAAAAGAGTCGGTTAGGGAACACTTTTGGGAATATCCGTTAGGAGTACAGTGATGGAGAAGGGAGTATAACATGAAGATGGTTGTTAGGGATAGCTATTATGAAAGGAGGTACACTAAACTGGCTCCTATTATGACCAACGTTGGGCATTGGTATCAATTGGACTACCTCATTAAAGTTCTAGTTAGAGTAAAGAGTGTATTTGGAAAACAAGAGAGCTTCTAAATGAAGCGTTCCTTTATAAGTTTGTAATAGTTGTGACGACTTGTTTTAGCCGTTCAAGAAGAAAGAGGTCCTCGGAAGTCAAATAAGTGTAAAGCTATAAACAACACTTCGACATCGGCGCGACAGACGCCATGCTACCGAGCAAGTACAAGGACCGTATTGTGCCACGCGACGTCCTTCTCAGCTCTGGGAAGCAGCGCCATGCACCATGCCGAAGACAATAGTCCGTTCAAGAAGGTGACGCCAGACGCCAGCCTCCGCAGAGAAACTATCCCATACGCTTTTCCGGCTGTTACCCTTCAAGTTCCTACCAGAGGATTTCAAGGTACTGACGATATTTTGAAATACTGACATATTTTACGTGTTCCAGGAACGAAACGTTTAATGTAGAGGTCATTTTCACTGGAAGAAAAAGTCTACGACAGTAATAACATGGAATAAAACAAACATTTTGACTAAACAAGTCTGAGTGGCACAGTGGCAATAGAATTAATTACAGGAAGAACATGGTACACTGTCGAAATCCTCTGCAAGAAAATTGACATGAATATATTTTTTCAATAATATTGTTTTAATAATTTGGAGTAAGAGAAAGCAGACATTTGGACAAATATGTGATTGACGTTCTTAGCTAGGATTATAGACTAAACATAGGCTAAAAATGGAAGCGTGTGGTGAAGAAATTGAGTTTTCTCAGAAAAAATAAGTTGTTAAAAATAAAGTTTTAATTAATGGAAGGCGCAATGTATAAATTAAACAAAACTTTTCGTGCTTTATGTTTAATCACCTAACACATTTATATTTAATTTGGTGGAGGGATTTCGTTTGGTACCTTATCGGTCTACCATAAACCCTGTATTTCATGTAAGTCGGTTTCAAACATTAGGGCCTACTATAATTCTAAACAAAAATGTCCGTTTTACACTACAGTATTATTCGTCAAACGAGTAACCGATCTAGTTCCAACTCTTTGAAATGCTTTTCTCAGGAGGTGTATGTTATAACCAATACAGAAATTAGGCCTAATATAGTCTCTAGTTCTCACAATGTTCATAATTAGTATACCAACTTCCTTCGTTGACATAATAATTACTAATATTTGTGCAGTAGGATTGATAGATAGGTGGTATATTAAAATACACCACCACGAAATCAAAATCTCAAAGAACGTGTCTGGAATGCCTCTTCTGTCCAGACTGAGACATATTTGCTCTTTAAGTACAGCAATACTGATTTACGTAATTTGAGTAAACCACACCGTAGAATCGCAACCTAGACGAGGGAAACTAAAGTACAAAACCTCGGCACAATAACCAGTCACAAAACAAAAGATGACGTTACACTTTTGATTTTCTCCTGACGTCTTTGAAGTTGGCATCTTTCTAAACGATCTCTGATGTCCCATGTTACGGCGTAAGTGAAAAGAAATAAGATGTATCACTTAAACGGACTCTGATAGAAATGAAACTGACCGTCGCCCAAATGTTAGGCCTACCACTTCCCACATAAAATCTCACAGAATTGTAGAACTTCCAGCGCTTCACAGGAAACGAAATGCATTAACATCCAAACTACGCTTGCGGTGCCTCAATGCCAACGTCTTTATCCCCGAAATTCCTCAACAACATTTTAAACTATCAACACAAAAATTTCACATTTGCGTTGAGTATCACGTTTGTATATACAGTAAAATTTTTGCAGCCTAACAGAAAAATTGTTATTCCAGGTGAATTCTACCATGAAATAGCAGCACAGATATTACTGGTGAGCCTGCGGCAAGCACGAAGGAACCAACATTTTTGTATTCTCTCAAGATCGGATCAAGATTGTATCCTGCGCCACGTGTGGAACGAACTGTTTCTTCTGCATGCCGCCTACTGGCCAATAGATGTTTCCGCTTTAATCCGGAGGGCTAATAACAACGACCACATCCGTGAAAACGGCGCCAAGGATGCAACCAACAGCGTCATTACCAACAGCACGAGCAGACTACTACGGCGATCGCTTGAACTATGCCAAAATCTGCAGCTAGACGCCATAGAACTTTCATTGATGGAGACGCTTATCTTATGCAGGAAAGGTAAAATAAAAGGAATCTGACACAATTATAACTAAATAAATCCATGCAACAGAGTCCTTCTTCAGTAAGTAGCAGTGGCTTACCTACTCAGATTCATCAATGTATTTCGGAAGTTATGGCGCGTTCGCTTAATCGCGACAAATGCCTAGTATCTTCATCATGTCCGTCCATCCGTCTGTCTGTCTGTCTGTCTGTCGGAATGTTTCAGCGCGGCTCTCACTAAACTTATTTATTTCAAAATGATATAGCGTAATTTTATAAAAAATATGTCGAGGAATTCCAAATTTGGTTAAAATCGTGCGCATTGTAAGCGGGCCTAAGTATATTTTAGTGTTTTGGTGATAATAAATCGCCATTAAAGCGCTCCGTTCGAGTGAAGTGTCAGGCTATTAGTATGGCCAAGGAGGTGTAAAGATTAAGTGAACGTCCGCAATGTTATGTTATATATATATTATTTATCTTCTGGGATGTGCCATTGTGTTCGTTGGTCGACTGGTACAAATCTTTCCGGGGAAACGCCAGTGTCTATCTTCACTCGGCGTCACATCTCAGAAGACCATGGCCGTGATCATTACAGACACGAGTAACCTACTTCTCACATACGTAGTAATATGTTTATAGGTCTGCAAATCTAAGTAGACTTTTCAAGGTGAAGGAATCATATCACCACATTAAGAAACACCTTCACGGTAAGAAAGCCTAGGAAAGGCAAATAAAAAGGTGTTTCGGTTGATAAGAATTCCACCTGGAACGCCGGCATGTTAATACACACATACACACACACACACGCGCGCGCACGCCAGACATATGGATCCTGTTCTAAACCTCTCCTGCATCAGTATTTCGCTCCAACATTAAATTATCTGATACTCTTGCTTAGTTCTAAAAGTTCAGAACATCGAAAGATAATATTTTCTTTTCTCAGCTATGAATATCTTTTTCAAACTTAGTAACTTTTCGGGCAGAGTTCGGTAAAAGACATCGTAAAGTATTAGACAGACAGACAGATCTTGAGAGGTTCCAGCAGGAATGCGTTCCAATAGATTCGAAAATCGTGATTTCAGGCTACCGCCGCGATCGTCTGGGACGTCAAGGTTCAAGCAGTCCTTAGAGGATGGGACCTATAGGTGGTCCCAAAACTTCAGTATCTAAATACCAATCTACGATGACTAACATCCCAGAGGAGCGAAAATCTCGATTTGTAAGTTAGCTGGAAATAGCGTGTCCCGAATTTCCTTAAGCTATCCCACAACGACTGCGGGACATTCACGGGATTGTAGCCATCATCAGAGAGGGTGACTCCATGGCCATTTCCTTTTTCGTTTCTGACTCTTCACAATTCACATTAGATCACTGCATCTCATTCCACGATACACAAACAGATGCATTTAAATGAAGATCGCGGCCTAGTTGTGAGAACTTCCGTCCGCACTGTCGGGTTTCCAAGTTTGATTGTAGACCCCAGAAATTCGCTTCTCTGTCTCACGTTTTTCGTGGTGATCAGTCTCTCCATGCAAATACCGGCATGGTGTCTTAAAATAAGCCACGGCCACTACTTTCCGCGTCTTTTCCCAATTCGTTCGGCTTATACGCAAAAACTATGAAGTTCAGCGTGTTGATAGCTAATAAAACGCTGCTGGCAACGTGTAGTTACCTAGCCTAGCAGACCAACAGCAATAACTTATTTTTTCTTTTTTGTAAGATCTCGCAATTATGACGGAAGATGCCAAGCGGTTGGAGTTGATACAAGACAGAACACAAATCGCCCTCGCTCGCTACGCTGCCCAGGCATCGCCCCAACAACCTTCGCGTTTCGGACGTCTCCTGTTGGCTCTCCCCGTCCTATGCGGGCCTACGGCTCAAGGACTGCAGACCATGCTGTTCCGCCCTATCATCGGGGATGTTCCTGTCGAGCATGTCATCGCAACTATATGACGTCGTAGGGAGAGAAATGGTCACAAAAACACGATGGACGCGAATGCGTTATCAAAATGCCAGTCACAACGTAATTCATAGAACAAAAGCTGAATTTTATGGGTTCTGCGCACTGGGTGAGTACCGTTACAATAAGGCACTCATGGCTATCCGCTCACAGGATTTACATCCAATACAATCCATAAGATTTCATGAATATTACCTCTCAGCTTGACACTAAATTTTTATTAATAATAATAATAATATTTATTTACTGCAATTAGGTTGTTACCCGGTGGCAGTGGTTATTTTACGTGTAAACAAAACATGAAATTGGTTACTACTAAATTTAAGTTGGGAGGGCTACATGAGAAGCATGTAGTGGCAAATTGGAATCTTGGGAATCATCTCAGCATTTGCTTTTAGGCACAGGGAAACCAAGAAAAACCTGTGTCGAGGTGGCCGGTCGCAGGACCTTCCGAATACTGGCTTATAGCCAGCAGTCCGGCATCTAAAGTAAGCAGTCCGGCATCTAATGATTTCAATTTTGTTCCGAATATGTTCCAAGCATAAAACGTTGTGTGGGATAAATTAAGCTTAAGAGCAAAATCAAGTTAAACATGATATTAAAGAAACAGGGGAGAGAAACATAACGGATGTAATTTCTATGATACTTAACTATGATGATAGATACAGTGTTGAGTGGTGAGTTACTGCATCCATTGAAGTTTATAATAAACAGTTCTCAGAACCCGCTGGAATGACAAACTTTAGGTATTGTAAAAGTTTAACAGATATACACCTAACATATATTTTTCCATATACTTTAACGAGTGTAACTTTAAATGATGAGAATTTACAGAAGGCCTGATAACGCATGTAAAATATACGAAGACAGCAGTAATTTTCAGTATCATATATGATTTCCAAATTGATGGCAGAACACAAGCCGAAATACGTCGGAAGTAACACTGCAAACAAATAAAGGAAAGTGTAATATGATACTCTAGTTTATAGAAATGGAATTTTATTCATTGACATAAATTTTAATAAGGAATTCTTGTTAGGAATCATAAATCCGACCTCCTTCTCGTTTCATTTGTATTATTTACCTTAAATCTTGAGAGCCCATTACACCTGTTTTTAATCCGGCCTCATTTCCTTGAACTCTCAGTGCTGAAGATAGTCTTTTTAACCCACTCTCAGCAAGGAATGTTTTGAAGGTGCGTGATTGTCACTGCCATCACTATCGGCAAAACAAGTTTTCATGAAAAGTCATCAGGAAACATATTTCTTCCATACTTTCGTAATTCCAAATATAATTTGGCCTTCTACGTACTTCACACGAGGCAACAAGGAAGAACACTTTGCGTTCATCTCGTTAAAACTTCACAAAATGAAACAAAAAACTTTACAAAGGCAGAATGAATATAATAATATAAACAGAGTGGGTTAATGAGTTTCGTGTTTACATACTTACGCACCAAATAAAAAACAAACATGCTAAAGTGGAGTTTTAGTTTTTATATTAATCAGTACCACACCGGTCCGGCGGCTTCACGCTTCGGCCGCTTTGTTCACGGGAAAAATAATTCATCAGTGACCACTGGATAGAAAACAAGTGGATAATGATAGCGAATAGATAATTTTTGCTAATAGCGGAAATCGAAATACGGAAGTTCACACCTATACTGTTTAAGCTGTCTTGATCTGTGAAGCTTACACACTTTATTATTTAACTGTGCAAACTGTTTGTGTTCGTCACCTAATGTGAAAAATTTCGGGTCATTAAAAGATGGAAAATAAAATATAGTAAGCGAATGTTCCGAAGTTAATTAATTGTTAAAGGCATTACAATAATAAAATGATAATTAATTTTATATTGTTAAAGAAGTTTAATGAATAATGGTTACAAGAGGTAAGTGATTAGTTAACAGGTAGTTTAAATTACGTGAAATATATAGATAATCGGCGACAGTTCCGTAAGAAAAATATTTTACGTGCACTTTCAGAGGTAGTGAGTTTGTTAAGGAGTGACGATTTGATGCACACTGATATTTACAAAAGTATCGTCATAGTACATTGCTATAATGATAATGATGATGATGATAATAATAATAATAATAATAACAATAAGTAAATCCGAAAAATATTGCATTTAACAGACTTCGATTGTAATGCGGTGTTGATCAGTTCTGTTTGTTCATTTGAAAAACACACAATAAACATACTGTACATGTCCTACACGTTTGTTCGAAAACAATTCTATTCTAGCATAAAAAAATATGTCAAAATTCGCAACACAATATATCAATTAAATCCATCTGTGCCGATTGCCTGCAGTTATATTTTTGCACCCAAACGCACTACGCTAACAAAATTCTTTCAAGTGAAATAATGTGAAATGTCAACTTGATGCAGTTTGGTAATTTTATTGATGTATTCTTAGCTCGACATGTTTCGGGTACATACGCCCATCATCAGGAGCATTAGATGTTGAGTTGCAGCATATGGTTTTCTGCACCAAGTTTTCGGATGGGTGGTGGTTTTGAGAGCCGCTACGTAGGTCGTGTGTAAGGTGCGTATGGTGCCGTGCGACGCACGGCACCATCCGCACCGTACCCACGACCTACGCAGCGGCTGTCAAAACCATCACCCATCCAGAAACGCGGTGCAGAAAACCATATGCTGCAACTCAACATCTAATACTCCTGATGATGGGCGTATCTACCCGAAACATGTAGAGCGAAGAATACACCAATAAAATTACCTTGTTGCATCAAGTTGGTATTTCACATTATTTCACGAGGAAGACGCACGGTCAAAGAACCAAAATTCTTTCGAATCAAAAATTTAAGCTATTTATAAAGGTGAAAATGAAAAAGACATTTAATAACACAGTCACTTAATTTTTCTTTAGGCCGCTCTTTTTCTCGCTTGAAAGTTTATTGAAACAAGACTGATGCAAGATATTTATATCTCCCAAAAATAACAATTTTTTAATTCTTTCTCTGATTTCATTGATATTTTGGCATGCAATGTTTTCGCAAGATACATTTTATACAGGTCTACAATGTCTTATATGTCGTGGTGTGTCCCAAGACCATCTTTTCTCGTTCTAGTTGCACATTTCTTAAACCAAAATGTAAATCTGATCCAAAAATTAATAAAAATTAACTGTGGTATGTAATGACGCTATCAGCTGCAAAGACTGCATAGAGGTGGTGATAAATGAACGAAGGAACATGGATGGTATTACACTGACAAGGGAATCCCGAAGTACTCGGAGAGTCTCCCGTAAATACTATACGGGGTTTGCTGGGAAAGAACCATTGCCCAGTCACGAGAGGCCGGCGATCAACAGCCTGGACCATGGTTCGGCCGATAACTGTAAACGAATCCATATACAAAACAAGTAATAACGAATGGAACACAATTCTTTAGGGGACCGCGGTAGCACAGTGGTAAGGTTGATGTGCTAAAAATCGGAAGGTTGGTGGTTCGATTCCAGATGGTGTCATTAGAATTTTTTATCGATATAATCCTTTCGATCGCACTATGGCCCTGGGGTCGACCCAGCCTCTAACAGAAATGAGTACCAGGAGAATTTCCTGGGAGTAAAAGGCGGCCGGTGCATAGGGGTGACAATCTTACCAACACCCTGTGCCGTTGTCATGTAATCTGGAAACCTTAACTTTCTGGAATCCTCTGGGCCACTCCAGGCCTGTAATGGGACTGTTTTACACAATTCTTTAGTATGTATAAACTTTGGACTTTGGTGATTTTCCTTCCAAAGAACATAACTCCTATTGAAGGTCCTCTGCGTAATTTTGAAGAAGACGAAGAAGCTACGTAAAATCCCTGTGTAAAAATGCTTAATTTAAAATTCAAACATTGAATACCGTAGACTGATTTTAATAACACGTGGACAATGCTCCGAAAATTCAGAGTCACACATTGTATGGTTAATGTAAACCTAGGGTAATCACCGCCCACTGTGTGAATTCTTGCTGCAGACCGAAGGCACTGTGGGCGTACGTTACCGTACCTTCAGTCAGCCGATATATTTGTTCTTCATACACCAAACTTTGGCTCAGAAAATACACAGAAACTTGATTAAGACCAGCTACTTAGGGAAACTGTGGGTGTGAAGAGTCGCTGTACCTGTTCATACTTAGTGGATCGCAAAATTGTCTGTTGAAAAAAATGTGGATACATGAAAGTTAGAAATCAGATTTCTGACACCATTGCTGATCTCTCTTCTGAATATTTGTTCCAGAAGTCTCAGAATTTTATGTGCAGCCACAAATTAACGAGAGAGGCAATGCACGTGTAACGTAGCATTGAGCGCGTTCGTGCAGCTACTGTTGCAGTGGAAAAGTAATAAGTATTACACAACTTGAGTGTGTGCAATTGTAGCCTTATATATCCAGCATGCAATGCGCAAGCACCATTACTGTAATCAGCTGCCTGCCTCGCTGTGCTATAATTTTCCACATTGTCGCATCAACGTTAAGATTTTCGAAAAAAATGTTACTGAACAAAATATGCGTGGTTTAATTTTCTCTGCAACTTTCGTCTGAAACATTTCTCATTCTAAGAAATGAGCGAGATATGATCAAAAATGTACATAGGTCTTCATGTAAAGTACCATTTTTTTTTCCGATTTTAACGACACTCGAATTTGCTCGACATATTTTCGAAACAAGTTCTGAAATACTAAATTTCATGAAAATCAGTCCAGTGGAAGCCTATTTGTTCCATGCGGATGGACAGACACGACGAAGCTAATAGTCGCTTTTCGCAATTTTGCGAACGCGCCTAAAAACCGAGATATATAAACCCAAACATTGCGACGGATTGACGTGGGCATGCACAAAGTAAAAAAAGTGTGATCCTTGAAATGTTTCTAGGGAACATGTGCCTAGGTAAGTATGAACTGCTGACACTTACAGGGAAATGTGCTAGTTACACGCAAAAGGCATTTTGTAAGCAACTGCAGAGAGTCGCCCTGCTGTGTTTTTATTATTCTTAAGTTTCTTTGACATGTCAAGGAAAAAAAAACAGCAAATAATTTAATAATTATAAATGTTCTGTGTTCGGGTAATTTAAAATGTAGGATCTATATTGGGGCCCAAGTTTCATTTCAAAAGCCCACATACAATTAGAAAGTGGGCGCACGTGAAATTGCATTGCCCAGTCAAAAGTATGCTTGCGTGTTGCGTCAGTTTCGCTTTTTTGTATCAGTTAAACGTTGTCGAGAATATTAATGAAAGTAACAAAACCATCAGTGCAACATACATTGTCTCAATTTTAGACAAATTATTCTAAATACATCATTGCTTAAAAACTAACAGCGACAAGCACAATATGCCTAACATTAACGTGTGCTTACGTCCCATACTGGGAAACTGGTTGCTAAATTACTGACTTACAGGCTATAGATATATGAAATACCCAAGTCCTAGAGAATGCTTTGAAAGTTCTTATATTAATTATTAATTAATTATTATATTTATACTTTATTTAAAGACGCTGTAAAAATCTCAGTTTGGGTAATAAATGGTTAATAATTGGCAATGTGCAGAAGGAAGGGGCCGTGGCCTAATTTGAGGCGTTTTTACACCTTTTGTCTGGACAGAATGTGGATAAATCAATGAATACTTTTCAAGATGGTAGTCACACATTAGATGACAAAGTACGAGTCGGCGTGGGAAACATGTTTTCTTTAACGACGCTCTCACTTGTCTAAGTAGAAGCTTTATCGTCACTGCTGTTCAAATATTGTTTGAAATATAATATTAGGAATGTCCGAGTAAACTATGGAGAAACTGAATTTAAGGGTTGTGTATGTATCAACTTCTCATCTACGCTGATGATATTATTATACTGGGTAAAAACATAACGCTATAAAGAAAAACACAGAAACTTTATTAGTCGTTGCTACGGAGAGTTGTCCAGAAATGACTGCTGAGAAAACTAAGTACATGTTCATTTTTCCTGAACAGAAAGAAGCAAAAAACCAGAAAGAAAAAAATAGCTAATAAGTCCTTTGAATGAGGAACAGTTCAAATATTTGGTATTGGCAGAACAAATCAAAGTTATACACAGGAAAAAACTAAAAGCAAATTAAATTCTTCGAATGTCAGCTACTATTCGGTCCAGACTGTCTTCCCGTTGGCTGTTTGAGAATATAAAGATTAAACTACCTAGAACTATAGCTTTGCTCCTTGTTTTATATGGGAATGAGGCTTGATCTCTCATACGAGGAAATAAACCAGGTTGGGGGTGTTCGAGAATAGATTACTGAGAAAGATATTTGGGTCTAAGATTGAGAAAGGGACAGGAGACATGAGAACAGTGCGTAGTGAGGAGCTCCATAATTTGCACTCCTCACCACATGTCATCCGGGAGATCAAACCAATAGAATGACAGCCGAAGGCATGAGAAACATATGGGGAGAACAGAAATGCATCTAGAATTTTGGTAAGTAATTAGGAAAGGAAGAGACCACTTGAAAGAACAAGACGCAGATAAGAGGATAAAATTAAAAAGGAATATTAAAAAATAAGATAAGGCGTGGACTGAATTCGTCTGCCTCAAAACAGGGACAAGATCCCTGGTCTTGTAAACATGGCAATGAGCCTAAGGGTTCTATAAAATGCAGGGAATTTCTCAAATTCTGAGAAACTGCTAGCTGCTTAGGAGAGGCTTTGCTCTTTGGAGCTTGTTAATAAAGATCGTAATCGTCGGTGACAGATAAATGAAATATTTGCACGGACCTTTAGTGGAATTAATACTGATAGGGGACATCGAAGTACTCAGGGAAAAGACCTGTTCTTATGCCACTTTGTGTACCAAAGTTCCGCATTGACTGACCTGAACTCGAACCAGGGGCTCTACGAAGTCAAGGTGACGAAAGAAACTTCAACGCTATAATTGCCCCTTTATCCGCTACAAATGTGTATTGTCTTTATAATATAGGCTGAGGGCGTTTGAGGACAGGTTTCTGACGGGGACGTCTGAATCTAACGTATAGGAATAGTGAAGGGGATAAAAAGTGAAGGTTGAAGAGCGTAACAATTTGTAAGTACTCAGTGCCACAGTATTAGGATGAAGAAATGGGCAGGACATAAGCCACGCATGGAAGAGAAAACAAGACAGGCAATATAAGTATAAGGTAACATTGCGGCGTGTTCGTCTAACCATTGTAGCAGTGGAAAATCAATAGACATTACATAATTTGAGTGTCTGTTTGTAGCCTTAGGTGTTCAGCATGTATGCACCATATTGTCATCTGTGGCCTGTCCGGCTCTACAAAATATTTCCACATTATCTCACAAACGGCATGAATTTCGAAAAAATGTCATTGAATATAAAATGTGTGTTTTGATTTTCTCTATAATTTTAGTCTGAAAAATTTCTCACTCTAAGAAAAACTGAGCGACATATGATTAAAAACGTGTATTAATCTTCATACAAAGTACCCGTTATTCTCTCCGATTTTAATGAAATTTGAATTTTCTCGACAGGTAGTCGAAAAATAATCAAATATCAAATTTCACGAAAATCCGTCCAGTGGGAGCTGAGTTGTTCCACGCAGACAGTCCGTCGGACAGGCGGACAGACATGACGAAGCTAATAGTCGCTTTTCACAATTTTGCGAAAGGGCCTAAAATGACAAAACACTCTTAAAACCCCAATGAAAAATGACCAGTTGGTGCACCCAAGCGTAGACGGGATTGTAATATTACTATGGACATTTAGAGAAACGTCTTTCTCATGGTACAGAATATATTCATCCGACTTAGAATGGTTTCTTCTGGGGCACAACTATGAAAGCAAGAATTAAATTTCAGAATTCATCAAGATTTGGATAATTTCTGAACCACTTGAGTGACTATCAGCTTTTTGAACAGGACCCATTTCCTTGCAGTTATGTCTCTATATGGTTCGTTATTTCGTAGGTCATCCAGGGAGTGCCACGTTTTAAGAGAACATTTCTTTGATGAAAAATATTTTTATAACCATATGGTAGAAATCTCCAATTTTAAATGTGTCGCTATTTGCCTAAAATAAAAACACTGGCCAATGTAAACGAAATGATAGATGGTGACAGGACGTCCAGTAAAATGAAGGAATCAACAGGTTTTACATTTGTGAGTAGAACAGCCTAGAAACTAATTCGTGGAGTTAGTGTTCGCTGCCTGGACTCATTTTGATGAAAACTTCTCCTGTTGCGATCATCTACTGCCTACTGCCCTTAAATGACAAATCCATGATATGTGAGGCAGTTTCAGCACGATTACTCTCGGATGTTAACGGATATGGGTATTGACCTAACAGCTAAATATACACATGCTTTCAGAACAAAATGGAGTCCACTTCAAGAAAAAATTGCACGTTCGCAACGTGTTGTAGTAGTTGGATTCATATTTCAGCCCTGCAATGTAAAACGTTTATTGAAAATTAATATTTGAATTTCCTATAATAGCGACTTATAAAACAAACGTCACATTTTTATTAGAATTTACGTAGACCCTGTAACAATATTGGTCCTATGGGTATTTCATATTACATTTCACTATTTTGTACTAGGATCTATGATACAATAAGATGGCATCGTTTTTAAAGTACACATTTTACTAACAGCTTCTATGTAAGAAAGGTAGATAAATTTAATATACCACGCTACAAAATCTTATACACATTTCATATTTTCATTTTATAATTTAATTTGTGCTAGGGCATTTCTTGCAGTCTATATGATTACAATTAAAATTAATTACATTTTATTGTTGACACAGAAATATTTTCATTTTTTGATTTTTTTTAAGTCTACATATTCTCTAGTTCGTAATATTATGCTTCTCTTTTGATTAATATACAGACAGGCATATGAAATCACTGATTGCATGTAGCATTCTTATCTCTAGCCACTGAAGTTAAACATGGCCAATTCTATTTTACATCATATGGGGATCCTTCGTTCAATGACGTTTGGTTAAAAGGCGAATAAAGGAATTCGGCTTGATCGAAGTAATTGAGAGAAATTAGGGGATGGATATATTTATGTAACGGAATGAAAACAATTATCCCAGCGTTACTTTGGACACTAAGAGCGTCGTGTGCTACAATATAAAGTACTTGAAAAACCTTCACTTCACAGCCTAAAATTGCCTACGCCCGGCTTCTTTCCGTCACGTACCATTTTACGTACTTTTCATTAGAGTATGCATTTAACTGTGTGACATGTTTCGGTATTTTTTTTTATTCATAGCATGCAGTGTTGCCAAACTGCAATGTACCTGTCGTACAATACAAAATAACGTAAAGTATAGCTAAAATGTTAAGAATTGCCATTGAACTGAATGTTCTGTGAAAATTACCAAAAGATTTGATGAAGTTAATTTCCTACTCTATGTGCATATTCAAAAAGCTCTATTGGACGAACAATAAATCCTGATATTGATTCATAAACTACAACATGACGCAAAGTAGGTAAGCCTTATCTTATATTTCCAGATAAGTGACAAAGGCTGGGACTGAGCCAGAAGGGCCTTGTACAAATAACCACTTATATTCAATGGGTTTCTGGTTCGATGCTAGTAGTCAGGTACTTCTAGCGCCGAATATGAAACTGGTACACCTAAAAATATGTAAGTATACACGAAAATATCTTGAACATGGGGTTGGGTAAAACATTAATACAAAGCTACTGCGCTTCTTTCCAATATTCGACACGTGAAGTTTTGATATTTAGAAAACAGAAGTGAAAATTATGGAAGAAATTAAGATCTTCGAATTACTTATCGTACAGTTCTTTTAATTCGACTTGTTTTTAACCCTTCCGACTATCACTGACACAAGTAGACCTGGTTTCTGTATGACATCTTGTTCAGTTTTATTTATCGCTAGCGAAAGATTCTGTTCTTCGCACGGGGCTCGGATAAAATACAACGTATTGCAATAAGTATTTACATTGACAAATTTTGTATTGTTTATAGCCGTGGTGCAGAACCCAGCTAAATGAACGAATGGAAATTATTTACTTTTGCACTATAAGATGTAATTTTGGTCACACAAAACATTATTAACGATGGAAACAAGTGGAGAAACGGAGAGTATTAAGAGAGGATTTTGTGGAAGTTGCAAGGAGACACAGAGCATACCTTATGCCTGAGCACGGTAGGTGTCACTGCACTATGTTAGGCGGATGAAGATGCGATAAATCATGATGAAAAGGAGAAGCTCTATATGGACTAATATGCGCATGCGTATATGTATACATATATGACTATATTTGCATAACTGTTGGCAATTTCACGCTTCTCTTCCACTATGTTGTGCAACTGTATACTGGCCAAATCAAGTCCGAATGGAAATAGACTTTATGCTATTTAAGGAACTGCAATTTGTTAAGACGCTTTGCGGTCAGCGACCATCTTAATTTCATGTGTGTTTTGTTCTGTTCCTTGAGTTTCCGGCAACACCAGGAAGGTACACATTGTTTTGTTCTGTGATCGTAAAGAATGTGGACGCATTCTAAATGTACGTATTTCTGGGAATTAAGTAGATATAAAATGGGGAATTTTCATTGTTTTGTACGTGTGACGTGTGTGCTCAGACAGAAGAACTGCGGGTGTTTGATTCTTGTTATTTCCAATTTATTTTATAATAATATTTGTTTTTTTATTATTCGTTTAATTATTGTTTCTTATTTGATGTTTATTGTTAGGATACTTCCCCACCAGGGCTTTCACGTGTTCCCTGGTTACAGTGGGTGAGTTCTGCGTAGCAATTTGTATACTTTTGACGCATAGGGAGTTTGGGTAATCTCAAAATAAAAAATCAACAAAATAGTGTTAAATGACTTTTGATGAAACGTAAATTCCCAAAATAATATGAGACTTTTTTCATAATGTTACATGAACCTGCAGTAATTTTCTGTGTGCTGTCTAGAAAGTTAAAAAGAGCAATGTGATTTACAATTCTGAGTCATGGAGGAAAAATTTGAGAAGCGCCGTATATCTCTAAGAAATTGCGATCCCAATTATGTGTTACTTAAGCTACAAATATGGCTTCATCTTATGTTATCTCTTACTGACAGAGAGGAATTTTATAAGCATAATTTACAGGACACGAATAAGACTTTTTTCACTTCTGTATCCAACTTTCGGCCCTCCTCCTTATCCTACCGTTATGACGTCACGCTAAACAAAGTTTACAATTATTATGGACTCCAGTCAATCATATTAAAGCAACGGACACGAGAAATACGATAAAAATAAATAAAGGGATAAAATATATGAACAATGTACAATGTATTTGTTGAAACTAATGTAAAAAATATTATGTTATATACTGTCACAGCGCGAAGGTGATTAATGATAGACAACAGAAATATTCAAAATACAAACGGACAAATGAATATTAGAATAAAAGTTTACCTTGTATAATATATTTTCAGTTTGTATGAGGGCGGATTTAAGCAGGACAGGTTTTTGTTCTTCTATACGTGGTATACGGATATATGTATATTCTTTCCAAATTGTATCCATTGAAGTTTTGTTTACCATGCTCTAAACTCTGGTATTCGACAGGCTAAGTTATACTGGATAAAATACCAAAAATGATTGCAGAGGCGTGTTTTTGTTAAGAGGCTTAAATTTCATATGAAAAATATAGTTGTTAAAAAAACATCATTTTCATGTCTCATGTCCCTGTCGGTTCTATTTCCGCCTCACTCTCATCGGCCTAGGGCTAATCTAGGGGAGAAATTATTATTATTACTATTATTATTATTGTTATTGACGCTGAGAAGCATTTATCTTTTGAACAAAACACAAAGCTACGCTTCAGAATGTTCTAATAAACGATTTAAGCCTGTGGTATAAAATATATCCTCAATAGTTGGGACATGAAATTTTAAGTTTTGAGCTTTAACCCCTTTCAATTACCCATTGCTTTGACGAATACATAAATTGTAAGACCAGTAACAGGCATACATTCTTATAAAAAATACAAAATAATATTAAAATAAAAGAGAAAAAATACGCTAGGACGGTTACGAGGATCATTTGCTGTCAAAATGAAAGCGTGTCGAAGTTAAAGTGTAGATATGGAGATTCGGTGATGTAAACATTAAGGTGTAATGCGTTTCGCTCTTAACTATTATGACGAAATTATCGTTTCGTACGCGATAGGAAGCCTCCCTTGTCCTTCCTCAATCTTCCAGTTTCGAACATAAGTAAAACGTTTAAAAGGACGCGGACATGAAGAATTTCCCCCGAGATAAACTATGTAAAACTCACAGGCAGGGACTCAGTTTGTAGCTGATATGAATTACATATTTGCTGCTGAAAACTTACTTGCTTTTGGGTACAGCTCACTCTCGATTTAATTACAGGCGTCTGTTCATTAGATTCTCAGTCTCAAGAAGACAAAAGCTTTAACATCTAACCACTGGAGTAAATCTTTATGAGAGATACCAGGTTTAATTGTGTCTCTAATTTCTGTACGGTGTGTATAGTGAAACTGCTTTGATTCGGTTAGGAAACCCAAATCGACGAAGCGGTAAACGGAACACATAATATGACAAGGATCCCCAAAGAAACAGAGACATATAAAACACCTGAGAACAGAGGATGCATTATGAAAGTAAGATATTATTTTAACTGAATGCCTTTTTTGAGTTCTCCCTTTGAGGCAAGTACTTTAACCCCTCTCTACTGTGCTCACAGACAATGAACCTATATTATTCAACACATACTAATACTATGCAGTTTCGCTGAAATCTTAATATGGAAAATTTTACGTATCAAATAACGATATTAATATGGCGTTTTCTTTACATTTCGCTGCCACGAGTTCAACAAACATAGAAATATTCTGTTGTTAAGGGTTAAGTTGCACAAATACTCTTAGTTCAATGACTCTACGGACACAGACAATGAAGGTGATGAGAACGGTGGCAGTTCACACCGCTGTCTGAAATAGTTCACATTCGGGCGTCCTGGCCGTGGGGAAGCCATCCCTGCTGTATTCACCAGAGGAATCTCCTCAATCCGTTCCAAGTCGTGGGCAGCTCCGGCAGAATTCTGCTTGAAAAGTCTACCAGTGGACGCAGCTCTGGGCGTTCCGACGGATGCAGTACTATCTAGCGTCACTGTGGACATCGAAGCCGCGCCTGTCAAAATATGGACGGGCGGTTCGTCGCCGCGATCCAAACTAAACTGCCTTCTCAGAAAGCGGTTAGGCGTGAGACCGGAGCCGCCTGTTCCGTGGTGTGACTTGATGTAGTGATTGTGGTGATTCAGATTTTCACTGGGCGACAAGCACCGATAGTGGTTGTAGGGGGAACTTAGATCTTCCTCCTGCGAGTTTATACCTCTGCGATGTCTGTTGCTAGCGCGGAAAGAAATGCTACTATTGTTTATCGATTGTGTCGACGTTGAAACTCCCAAAAGTGCAGCTGCAACTTCTGAAGCAGATACCCCAGATGCACAAGCCATTTGGTTGTCGCTAGTTGAATTCCTCACAATACATGATGCACCAGACAGTTGGTTACTAAAGTCTGGAATCTTATTAGATTCAATACTCTTTAACAATTCCTGGTCCTTCCTAGAACTTGTTTTCTTTTGTGATAATTCAGTTTGTTCCGATGTCATATCTTCACTAAACTTAACGTCATCTTTGGAGTTTAGTTTTTCATTATGAATCGCGGCACTCACTTTTACACTTTTCAGTTCAGAGGCTAAAATTTGACTGTTTGAATTACAATCCGATGGTTGTTCTGTGCTACGGAGAGCTGGTACAGACATTTGCTGTTCTGGGGTAAGTTTCACTTTCGCTTCTATGACAGTCGCTGGTGGTGTATGGCCACCGGTAGCACTCACGTCTCCGGAGCTGTTGTCTTCAGATCGAGAGGGAAAGACGCTGCGCCCACCAAACTCGGCAGCTGCTCCAGAGCTGCCAGCGCGGCTTATCTCAATTAGCCGCACATCCAACCTTAAAAATAATTCTTATTATTACATTGCTATGTAACCTGCACAGCAACCTGAAGAAATTTGCTGTGCCACCGGAAGACGCATTTTATCCACACAAGAAATGGAAACAAGCATCATTCTTGCCACACACGAAAATAGGTCCAGTATATATAGAAGTCAACTTTTTTTTAATTCTCTTGTTTTCTGTTAATTAGTCTAAGAAAATCGGTTAGTATGGAGAGTGTCCGGATGATAGGTACCCAAAAAGGAAAATTTATATTACGAAAACACTTCATTATGCAGATTTCTGTTTTGCATCATTATAACGGAAAATTCTCGAAGTCATTGTGTCACTCACTACTACCTACCTCAGCACACTTCCATAATGGCATTCCTGGTGTTATGACAAATATCCAGATCAAATTCAACCTCTCCCCACGTGCTTTTATAAGCACGGCTTACCATATAAATAATGTCCTTCATGTGGTCTTTCAACTGCTGCGCCTCTTTGTTTCTGACCTGGTAGACAACGTTCTTTACGTACCCCCTAGGACGGAGTCCAGTGTGGTTAAAGTCCGGCGACCTTGGAGGCTAAGCAATTGGCGTTCCTTTGTCGGTCCATTCGCCAAGCGTCTTGTGTTTAAGTCGATTCCTCACCTTGTCTACCAGGCCAAAACCAACAAATTTTGAAACATACATTTTTATTTTCGGTAACTATCATCTGGACACCGGTACATTTCGGTAACTATCATCTGGACACCGGTACATTTCGGTAACTATCATCTGGACACCGGTACATTTCATAACACGTCCTTACCGACACTGTAATGTAAACATCAACAAATCGTATCCTCGGATCCTAAAACCGCGAGTTGCAAAAGAACTTTAAAATGTATTACCACTTAACATATTCAGGTGATTCAATAGACATCCTAGCGCTGATTATTGCAAGTACATAATAAAACACGTAAAAATTGTAGCTAAGATCATGGATGAACTTATTCTTGAGATGGGAATAGTATCTTAGCTGGCAAAGGCAATCCCTTCAATTTTTCTGACTAGGAATCTTTAAGTATCCCGTATCGAAGAAAATTTGCAAATAGGTCCTTACAAATCAGCACCTGCAACGGAGACTGAAAGCAATGTGATTTGAAAGTTTGACAACCTTTTAATGCGGGGACCTGATTTAAACAAATGTATGAATGTACGTACACATGCATACTATTACTAATGTGTATATATAGGCTGGCATGTATTCATTTCCTTTCGTAACTTAAATTAAAAAATAATCATAAAATCCACGGTCCAATACTCTCAGCAATTTCTTTATATCAGTTACTGAATCAAAATTCCGTACGTACAATTTACCTGTTTTGTGCATGCTGCATGTCTTGCGTATGATAATTTATCCTTCTTCAAAATAGGCATATTACATGAAAGACATAACTTCTGAACTTTCTCATCAAGTAATTGTCTCACTTACAACACATTCATATTTCAGTAACAGGGCAGGTACAGACACAGAGTTAGCTCGTTGTCACAGCCACATCGAGAACGTTTTGCTTTTCCATTAATAATTATAGAGAGTGCTGTACTGTAACTAAGCTAGGACGCAGGTATTTATAAAACATTAATTTAATGACTTAATTGTGAGACGCACACATTACTGACAGCCACTGCTGTAAAAAAAATTACACACATTATATTTTTGTACGTTTTGAAAAATATTCAATTACATTACTGGCATTTACTCAGTGACATTTGTGAGGGGTGGTGTTCTCCCCGCGCCTAATCACTGCTTCTTGAAGGCGCCATGGGGAGTGGAAGAAACGTTATGTATATATATATATATATGTATCCTTAATGTCGTCACATGTTGGCAGTTGGCAATTAGCCGTACGCCGCGGCCGCTAAGTAGCGCGGACGCGTATTGGCTGAGAACTTAATTTGATCTACAAAGCTGGTGTTGTGGCGAAGGAAAATGTCGCTGGCAGTGGTTAATGAATGACACATGACACGTAGCTAGCACGTGAGAGACTTAAAGTATGAACACACATCAATGAAACTTACCCGTGACTTTCCCTGGTCGGTTGCAAGAGGAAACAAGGAGACATTTAGAATAAATAGCTATTCAGCTGAAAACATAAACTAAATCCCTTGATGTGGTGATGAAACCAACAAATGCATATAAACGTTTAAGAATATCTTATATATCTTATCTAATACATCTGAGATATCATACATGTCTTAATGTATCCTAAGATATTCTTAAACGTCTATAAGCTTTTGTTGGTTTTACACCATATCGAATCAGCTTAATGAATGATCATGGATTTTTCAAAACTAAATACCTCATTCACATTTATTAATGTAGATGATGAGCCCCTGATTGGCTGGATTTACAGAAAGAGACTACATAGGCAGTCACTAAAAAACTCTACGATCATCTCAAAAATTAATTATGCATAAAACCACAGAAGTAAATAAATGCACCATCTGCTGTAACAACTAAACCCCTGCAGTTTGCTCGCACATTTCACTGACGTCATTCTTATGACGTTCAGAACAAAAACTATTATTTCTTTCAACATAATTGACTTATTAGTCTGTATGATGAACTTAGAAATTGTTCTCCTTGCGTTTGAGACTGACGTTCTTTACGAAGTAAAAAGTAATATCTTGTGTGGAGTTCCGTCTGTCTGCCTCTCTGTGACCCAGTATTAGCGATCAAATCGTTTGTTGGATATTTATTAAATTCCGAATGGTAGTTATTTGCAAAAAATTGTCAAGCAAAGGTGCGTTTTGTGAACATCGGTTCAGTGGCAGCGATAAGGTACCTAAGGACGTAAATGACGGTGTAGGATATCAGCACATATTGCTGTTGAACTTGCGTGAAAATTGGCCAAAGTAAGACCTAATAAAGTGTGAATCGTTTAATCTTATTAGTCCCCGGAAGTAAAGAATGGCTTGGAAAAGTACCAGGGAGCTGATAAGTCCTTAGCCCAACCAGGAAGGAAACAAGCTCGGAAGCATGTCAGGGACGCGCGCGATTTCAACAAAATCGAGACGCGAACTTTCATCAAGTTTCTTTTTCTGCAAGGCAAGACAGTGAAGGAAATTCACAACATTCTGACAGAAACGTTAGCTTGTTTCCTTCCTGGTCGGGCTAAGAACTTATCAGCACCACCGGGTATGTGTACTGCTACCATAAGAGCGCTATTTTATAGCCGACAACAACAGATTCTGTCCATATAGCCCTATATTTCAGTTTAACTTTCACATGCAAATGAGTAATCGACGCTACTTCGCCCTTATTTTTGAGAAGGTTCATGAGTGTGACAGAAACAAGCAGTTATCGTGGTTGCAGTGTTAGGAACCAGTAAAGTGTACGGAAACACGAGATTTCAGAATGACCACAACGCTTTGAGTCCGAGGGAAGTTCACAGTGGGCTAAGATTCAAAGGATGACCGGTAATAATGATATGAATTATGGGCTGTTAGCAAAAATAACACGTTTTGCGTGTAAGTAGGTTAATGATCAGATTATCTGGAAGAAAAAAAAACTGGGAAATACACAAGCCCTTCTGAAATTTACATACATAAATTAAAGGAAAAATGTTGCAAAACAGGCTAAGTTGTGGAAGAAATAATTAATTCTGATAGAATAAAAGAACTTGGCGGCTGTGCCAAATGTACTGAAAGGCACAGCGAATACGTAGAAGAATAAGATATGTTTAAACGCTGTGCGGGTATTCGAACAATGCTTATAAAAATGCTTTTTGTGCTTGTCTTTGTAAACCTGACAATACTGATCATTTAGAATCATTCATAGTATCCAAATAGGTACTCAGTTTTATAACAGTGTCAACAGACTGTACCTTTAAGTTGGCAATTATACAAATTTCTCCAAGAAAATTAATATAATTAACGAAGGATGCCTAAGAACCACTACAAGAGTTCGTCTGGCTAAAAATGGCAAGCCTTCTGCAAAAGCAAATGCTAAAGTACACAATGTACTCACTCTATGGGTGGTGGAGTTGGTAGCTGTTTCTCGAAACCGGCTTTACCCAGCAGCCAGTACGTATGCATTTTACCTTTACCCTTGACGTCAATCTCACCGCGGTACTCCAGTTGGAACCTCCCCACCTTATCAAGTTGTTCCTTCGTCGCTTGTGACAGATGAATTCGCCATGCGGATCCTGTAACACATTACCCATGGTTCAAAAGGTCTTTTGCGATGTTACACCACGTAGCTTGGTAGAAGCCTACCGTCACTGATGACAGAGATAGCAAGGTTCTCTGGAACGTCGGTAAACTTCTACAAGAGTACGGTGTCTTAACGAAATGTATGATAACATTAAGATAGATAAGGCCTCACGGCTCAGAGAACTTAATTGTGTGAACTGGATTCTCTGGCTAAGAATTGGGTCCAGTGTTAGACCCTTGCGAACATGGTCATTAAATTTCCCTAGGCATCAGCCAAAGCGTGACGAAAGTCTTGGCCAAATGAGAGACGACACTCATAGTTTTTCAGTAGGGACAAGAGATATGAACTTCTTTTAACAAATAAAAGTCTGTTTTAACAACTTTGAACCCTCTCGTCCTGACAACAGCAGGAAGTTGAGCCCTTGAGAAACTTAGAGTCGCTCAGCTTTCAACGCCGACAAGTACTGAAAAAGAAGTTTAACTAAGGTTTTGGCAGGAACCCTGTTATGAGCCACATGAGTCCAATCCACAAGCTCAACCCTCATCCTGTGATCCTTAACATGGTGTAACATGTGTTTAAATCTTGTATCAATGAATGTTTGGTTCTAGCATGTAAAAAATGCTTACGCCAGCATCTTAAGTGTGTTTACCCTCACTGAACCGAAGAGCGAATGTTCGTACGAACTAGTATTTGTGGTACGGAAGCTACCTTCGAATGTAAAATTTAATTCCATTGCACCAGTAAAGTCAATATAATGGCCGCTCAAACTACTGAGGTGGGATACCCAATCGAGACGCGGTTCGAACCCTCGAGGTTATGTCTGATAGTTTAAATACATGGGATCAGAACCGGAAACTGCGCACGCCAGTGGAGTACTTAACCATTTAGATATCATAGCTCTTGCCTTTTATTCCTACTCATTGTTTTGCACATACTCGTATTTAAGCAATATAACACAACGACAGCTTAATATTCCTGTACTTCTTCTCCGGTCTTTGTGCCTTATAATTATTAGTACATGACACATTTAACAATTTCCCATTATTTACAGTCAAGCTGGTGATATATTGATTCGTTTCACGTTAACACTGATTCAGCCGCTACGAATGTTAATCTGTAATTGAGCCATTAATAATAAAACATGCGCACTGACTGACACAGCCTCTCCCTTGTGCGTTCACTTTATTTGACGCTCATAAATTACGCTGAGTGAATCATACTCTTGCAGTATCCGGAAAAACTCAGACAGCTTGTCTGGGGTTACCCTTGACTTCCCTCACCTGTTGACTCCATCCTGGATGCAGTGTTGACGGTGTCCCCGAACAAGCAGTATCGTGGCATTGTGAGGCCCACAACACCTGCACAGCACGGGCCTGCGGACAATACACGGGGTACACTACCTTGACAAGTCAACTAATTGTCGAAGTTTAATATGTGATTACGTGGGACGTATTGCTATATCTGTTCTGAAAAATTAATTATCTAGCACGTAAAGTAACAATCAATTGCATAACTAAATAAAAACTGCACAGTACAGTGTCTTATTCAGACGTTTGGTAATTATTCTTTTGAATAATAGTTTATGCAAGCGTTAATTCTGTCTTCACTATCAGAACAGCGCCTTGTATGGCCGTATCATGAGCCACTTTAATCCAGTTTATGTGTTTGTAACATATTATGATAAAATATATTTTATTGACGAACTCAGATCACATGCTCAAAGTACGCTCCTTATTTTAGGTGTCTAAACAAAATTTTATGAGTTAATTATTTCCATCTTTTGTGGTGAGTAAATGAAGGTAGGGGTAGACTTAGTGATATTAAATACATTTCGGGCCTTGGGCAGTGTCCGGATTCATTGCAGTGTATTGTGTTTCCAGTCTATTCCTTCTTGATGCAGCAGTAAAAGACGATAAGATATTGAAAAATTTCAAAAAGTGAAATTCTAGTACCTGTGTGCAACCCAATTCGAAGGCGCAGAGGAGTGTATGGCAAGTGCCGTATTTTGAAACGGCCACTTTGATGTAACAAGTCTAGCGCCATTGTTGCTATCTGATCAGCATGATCTGGGATTCGAACTGGAAGCCCTCCTACCACCATATAGGCATCTCCTATGGTCTCAACCTGCAAGCACAGAGAGCAAGAATATCGGTTGGAGGAAACATTATTGATCAATGGGCTTAAAATGGGCAGAATAACACAAATACAGGAATTATTATTATTATTATTATTTATTGTAGTCCGTAAGAAAACTTGGTGTCATGATTTCATTCAATATGAACGCTAATTATCACTCTACGGTCAAGGTCTTGACTTTAATACCCACTTATACATGAGTTGCTTCGAATGTCATTTTTGCTGCCTCTTTGCTGCTGTACCCACAAATGCCGACAACTGTGGTTGTTACACAGCGATAGAATAACGAAGGAATAGCTAATCTTAAGCATTTACACTTGTAACCATGTTGATTTTTAATGTCTATTTAGCTATGATATTATTATCCAGCTTGATGTGGCGTTGGCGGCAGATGAATGTATAAGAATGCGGAGCAGTGGCGGAATGGTAATTAACAGGGTCAAACAGAAATATGTCGAAAAAAACTTGTCCCAGTATCATTTCGTCTATTAAAAATCCCATGTGAGCTGCCTGCGGGTCGAACTGGCCTCTGATTTGAGAAGTTACCGACTAACGGCCTAAACCTGTTGTACCAAAAGAGTGTTTCGCCTAACACCCACTGTCGGCAAAGTGGAAATCAGATTCCCACGAGAAATATTCACGGTAATAGGCAGGTTTTCACCCTTTATAGGCCAAGCAAGCCCTTAGGGTGAGTAGAGGTGTAGCTCTACTCTTTCTAGGACCTCGGCATTCCAGATGGGGGTGAGCGGGTCATCCCCAAGCCCCGGTCGCCTCTACCCCCGAGAAAGTCACGGTACCCATTGTACAGAAGGCTGGGTGGGCCCCAAGAACGGTCTGGACGGGCGGAAAATCTCGTCGCTACCGGGTTTCGATCCCGGACCTTCCAGCCAGTAGTCAGTCGCTATAACCACTGAGCTACCCGGCCCACATATTCACTGTAATAAATAATGTTAATGTATTATTATTATTATTAAAAATTGAATTTCATTTTTATTTGTCAATGAGATATTTGTTCAAATATTTCTCAACTCTTTCAGTACTACAGTAAATAAAAAATCGCATTTGAAAATATTTATTTAGATATGGAAGATCATACACGTATTTGGTTTCTAGGTTCATATCTCCTATACATAAAATGAAATTTTTTTTCCATGTATGTGCAATTATTAAATTTGTTGACCTCACATACTTTTAAAATATATTTACTTATTTATTTGAGAACTCCCTTTTATATTGGCGTATACGAAATTTTAATAGTGATACAGCAAAAAAAAAATAGTTTCGATATCAAAAGGGTTGCGTGGCCAAATTAAATCGGGAGACACTGACCTAAACTACAGCGGATCCCTATTCTTCATGACAACGCCTACATGACATTTTAGTTATTATCGGAGTGTAATTACGCTCAGAACAACGACGTACTCCGTCGCAAAACCGCTTGAATAATAAATAAAATTCACTGTTTTTAAGAGTGTCTCGGCTTCCATAGTAGCAATGGCTGTCTCCGAAACATTTGTTTTTACTCAGGGACTCGTAAATGCCATAAAAACCGCCTAAAAGAATTAAAAAAAATAGTAATAAAGAACAATAAAGTAATAATAGTAATAATAAATGACCTTACCTTGTACACATTATAAGCGTTGATTGTCGCGTCGAAGCACGTATACAAGTCATTAAGCAAATCAACAACTTCGAACGGAGTAGAATATGCGGAGATGGTCGTGAAACCAACGATATCTGAGAAGTAGATCGTTACTTCTCGGAAGTCCTCAGGATCCACGGGCATCCCTAGCTTCAGTTTGTCCGCAACAGAGCTGCAAATTTAGCACAAAAATCTTGATTAATCCAGTGGATACATAATGCGGGCTGTTATTTTTCAGGAGTAATGTACAATGCAAGGGTGGAAATTCAAATACCCAGAAAAATATCTTATCCTCAGAAGGATGACAAGATAAATTTAACAAGGGAGGGTTTATAATGAGCAACGTCTTGTAAACCTAGCACAGTTAGGTTAATAAAATTTAAGCAACTATGATGGGCTGGCCATGTAACTAGGATGGAGAGATAGTAATGCGGACATAATTTTCATTATCGCCTCCCTTCGATAGGGAACTTCAAAATGAATTTTTCGCGTACGCTTTACACAGAGAGAGAGAGAGAGAGAGAGAGAGAGAGAGAGAGAGAGAGAAGTCTGAGATCACCACGATATATTTGTGTATCCACTTTTTAAACTTCTAGAGAGAGATGACGTATTTAGTTATTTACTCCACTGAGTAGAGTCCTTAACAAGCTAACCGGTTTTCAGCTAGTCAAGAAATTCCCCACATTTCATGGAACCCGAATGTTCATTACCCCATTCAAAAGTTTCCGCCACCTGTCCCTATCCTGAACCAACTCAATCCAGTACATACCCCCACATCCCACTTCCTGAAGATCCATCTTAATATTATCCTCCATCTACGCGTAGGTCTCCCACATGGTCTCTTTCCCTCAGGTTTCCCCACCAAAATACTGTTGACGCCTCTTCTCTCCCCCATACGTGCTACATGTCCCGCTCATCTCATTCTTCTCGATTTCATCACCCGAAAAATATTGGATGAGGAGTACAGATTATTAAACTCCTCGTTATGTAGTTTTCTCCACTCCCCTGTTACCTCGTCCCTCTTATGCCCAAATATTCTCCTCAACACCCTATTCTCTGACACCCTCAGCCTACGTTCCTCCCTCAACGTGAGCGACCAAATTTCACACCCATATAAAACAACAGGCAAATCTTTAAATTTTTGGATAGCAACCTGGAAGAAAGATTCTGCACGAATGATAGCATGCATTCCCTGACTTCAAAAAATTTGTACGAACTTCAAGTTATCCCTACGATGCATATTATTATAAATAATATATCAACCAACTAATGCTCTTAATAAAGTAGGGTGTATGACAAGTGTTAATCTCCTACGTGTTTCGGCACCGGGGTGCCAACCTCAGCAAGTCTACGCCGCCCGACACGACACCCTTAACACTGCTCATCTGCGCGAGATCTCTTCAGACTACAATATTCGAGATAGTTTGTGTATACAGACAGCATACAGAATAAGTACATAGCTACGAACTTGTACCTGGAGCGGATGTCACACAGTTTCAATGTCACAACACTGTAATTTTATGCTTATCAATGTCATGTGTTTCTGAAATTTAATCATTCCCAATAGTGCGATGCATACAAATATTGGCGTGTTGGGCTTGTATTCCTTTGATCTGAAAGACTCCCTGAGGATGGTACCTTCGCGCCGAAACATGCAGGAGATTAATACTTGTCATAAATTGTATTTTATTAAGTGAAATAGTTGGTTGGCACGAACACTGTATCACTGAAAGGCACCCAGCAACATAATTTTAGTTTCCTGCAATCCGTAATAAGAACATGGCGGACAAGCCCACTGGTGCGGCGAAAGCGATACTAACACTGCTCCTTTAGGTCATTAAGTGTTTTGTGATACGCGACCTTGGAAAGGTATGCGAAGTTTTTCGCTAATATTTCTGTACAATGTAATGTAATAAGATGGTAGTCATGAGAATATTTTCTTTAGATCTGTGCTTGATGCTTGTAAATAATAAACCATTACATGGGACAGGTAAAATGTGGTACGGATATAGATCTTGAATATACACATATTGCACACGAAATATTGTTTGTAATTCAACAGTTAAAAACATGGTGACGATAAGAGTCCTTGTTGCCATAACCGACAAATTTAATGTAAGGAATATTAGGCCCCTACATAAGCAAAACAAAAACAAGACAAAAAAAATAACATTACTAAGGGAAGGTATAACCAGAAAACGACGCAGTACGCATCATATTTTGAATTCTGCTCGGCATCTCTTTTATATTCGTTCCTTTCAATTACAGACTTGTAAGAAATATATTTTGTTTTGTACAGAAGTTATAATAACACGCTTTATGGCTGTTCAATATAACTTCTGAAATAAATTTTAAACTTAGTCGACGCACACAATAGACGATACGGCATTGGAATACCGGATACTGTAGGATTACTATTTCTTGTTTACAACTCTCCAACTGTACTGGCAGGAACGAATAACCGTATAATACAAATGGCGGTGTAATGGGTTTTACGGAAAGTCTGCAAAGTAGAACTGCGTATTTATACAAGTTCTCTTTTCAATTCCTTGTTCCCTAAAATAAGCCGAGGGATGCGACGAAACAGTGGCAGTGTTACGGTGGAAGTAGTGAAGTTTACAAAAACATTTGCATCGAAATGAGGTAGCGGGTAGCACGGCTAAGCCGCCACTACCACCACCACCGCCACCGCCACCATCAACATACAACAGATATACGTATTTTACTCCACACCGATGTTGCATTCCTCTTTGTTTTTACAGAAGCTTACCTGCCCGGTAACCAAAGCTGCAGCTCTTATATCTATGCATTAACTTTGAGTTCAATAAAGGTTGTAGGTTTTCAACTCGAAATAATTTCAAACTAAGAAAACATACACTATCAAATTTGAGGCTCCCAGATAGATATTGATGAAGATTCAGGTCTTCTGACACATGACGCCGTGTCTGTTTGATAGCTGCCTACGTTGTGAAGGAGACTGATGTGACACCATTTCCAGGGTGTCAGCCGTACAAGACTGCTTTGAGACTCCGAAGATGGAGTAAATAAATAGCGGAAGAATTTAGCCATCAGAACCTACAATGTTCCCATACATAGCTTACATACCATTCTTTTTCCTTGGTAAAAAAAAGGCGTAATAAATAAAGTGTGTTACTATTTTACTGCTTCATAACGAGGCATTGTTTTCAGTAGTCCCTGTGTTCTGACTTTGGTACACGAAACTTCAATGATTACATGGTACGTGAGAATACAATAATACGAGGGTATAAAAACTGTTCATTATATATATATGCGTGCGCGCGCGCGCGCGTGTGTGTGTGTGTGTGTGTGTGCGCGCGCGCATGCGTGTGCTTATGTGCATGTACGTGTATACACAAGAAGATAAAATGTTTCGATACAAAGAAAGAAAGAAAGAAAGAAAGAAAGAAAGTATAAAGTGAATTTGCTTTAACACATTTGAAAAACATACTGAGAATTGCAACGCTATTTGTATTAGAGTGAAAATCGTATCTGTGAGAGAAGGGAAATATGCGAGTTAAAAAAAAAGCAAATATTCAGAACCTAAAACGAAGGAAGAGAAGAATTAAGAAAAAGATGTAATGAGGAAGGTCATGATTTATGCAAGACCCGTATTATTTTTTGGACAATGAAATCTAGGAAGCTATAATGTGTTGGGCACGTCGCTGGAATGAATACGGAAACAATGCACAGATTTGTTTGGTGAAACTTCTTGAAAAAGGTGAATTTGAAAATAAGGCAGGACTTGGAGAATAATAAACCTTATAGCATGGGTCTTAAGGACATAAGTACGACTAAGAAAGGATCGGAGGTAAATGTAATGAGTTTAGTTCCGTGTAGAATTTTGGAACTAATATCGTGAAGTCTTCTGTAGAGAAAAGGATACCAGAGCAAGAGCTGCACCAACACGAACCATGACGCATGGTGCCACTACATACTGTACCTTGGAAGCATTCTGTTCAGCAGCTGCTCCGTCTTCTTCTTCTCCATATCCAATTGCTCCGTTCGTTCACGAATTAGTTCTTCCAGGTTGTTTGAATACTTCTCCAACATCTGGAACATCGTATCGACGATATTTACCTTCCTGGAAAAATAATAAACAAGAAGCTGAATTACTATGATTATATTCTACTGAATACTTTTTGAACCGTTACGTATTTGGGGCTTATATTAAAAGATATGTCATGAATCAGAGGTAGATTTACGTATGCTTCTGGGTCTACTTAACGAATCTCTCGTAACTGAAAATTTTATGAATGCCAAATTTCATGATGACTGTTAAATATGAATTAGAAAACATGAGGGAAGGAAGAGCTGTAGTTCGTATTGTTCATATTAGCTGTATTATTCTCGTATACATAAGGAGGGACTGAGAACAATCACGAAAAATCTGTCACAACAGCCGAAGTCTGGACCGAGATTAAAACCTGTATTCTTCGACATGTTAATAAAATTGCGAGTAACTCCACCGCGGCGTTTTGTTACTCTGAGTTTGATTGCAGTAAAATAAACGTAACTACACTTTAGTGCTATCAGACTCTTCAAGCACGTTGTTGTTCTCTTCAAAGCACAATAATCGGACGAAGGATACGATTGTTCACAACAGTGGTTCTCAGTGAGGGGTGCGAGAAACTGATACATTTAAAGCACTTTGAATGAATGAGTGATGGACTACCTTAATGACATTGTGGTTTTTATGCACAAAACCATAATTGTTTCGGTGTGAAAATTTCAATCACACGTGACGAAGCTTACGTTTTATTGAACAAAGTTTCATGTTAATTACTTAAATACATTTTGAAAGCACTGCGACAACATAGTTTGGGAAACGAAAGGATTCGAGCTCCTGAGAAGGCGGGGAACCACTGATTTGGAGAATAGCACAAAGTATAAGCGATACCCATATCGGAGACATCTAGATAAAGCGTGTTCGAAACAGAGGTACTCCGGAGGTTATTTAAACTGAAGAAATATGAAGCAGAGCAACAAATCTAATAAGATCACCCACATAAATTACAATCTTAATCAAACAGCGTTACCTGCCGTGGTTGAGTTTCTTGAACAGGTCGTAAACGGCGTTGAAGTCCGGTCTCATTTCTGCCTGCTCGGCCCAGCATTGCCGCATGATGTTGATGGCCTCGGGAGGTGCGGCGCCCTTACTCACGGAAGGACGTATGAGCGGCGGAGGACGCTTCACCTTCTCGATGATATCTGTAGACAAACGTGAGAGACGACGCTTTATAAACGGATCGTGATTCGAGGAGACATGGGACCCAGCCCGAAAGGAGTGCGTACAGGTGCGAAAATGTTGTGTTTACACGGAAGAAACAATAAGGTGGTCGTTAGGTAATTATATCAGCAATGAAAAGGATGTAGCACCTAATACTAAAGGCACAGCACCTTGTTTTGGATGTGCATGTTCCAGCTGTAAGACCTACAAATGAACAGCAGAATAACCTGTCGGGATGTTCGCTATCATTCGGTGTGGAAGTTGCCGTCTTCCTTCCTGCAATCTAGAACATACGCTGTAAAGATTAAAGTATAAAAAGTTATAATTTGTTTTACTATGCGAACGAAACACTCAGTTTGTTGCATTACAGGTAGGGCACAAACTGGAATTGTTTAGGAATAGCGTACTGAGAACAGTATTGGCACCAAGGACACAGGAAATAATAACGTATATAAAAAACTGTAAAATTTAATGTGCCATAATAGAATTTTATTCTTTGCGTCTGGTTCTGTTATGGTGATTTAAAAAGGATTACATCGTTGCGGTATGAGGGGAAGAAAAAAAAAACAGATCAAAATACTTCTCTCGAAAACCTGAGAAGAAATATATAGGCCTCGTCATATGCTGTAGAATAATATTCAGATAGACCTTAGGTTTAGAAAGTGCAGAGGAGCTATTCGAAGAGATGAGGTTAATATTACAAAGAAGTTAGTGGAATAGGATATGCAGCTGTGTTCTGTAGTCATGTTTTTTTCCGATACCGTCCAGTGGAGGGCTTCTCTGAAGTTCCATAAAACAAGAAGTTTTTGACCAGCTGAGCAGCTGCTGCTTTCGAAAAGTCTCTGTTCTTTGAAGTTTCCCTCTCAAACAACTTCTAATGGTAATGTAAATGTTCTATGATAGTGTACAATAACGCGTTTATGGGACTATTTTCCACGTGAACCGTTAATGAAAAACCTCTGCTATGGAAGTTGCAGACATTTCAGAATGTTCGCATGTATCAATCAATCAGTCAACCAAACAATCAACCAATTAATCAGTCATTCTGTTCGTTCATCCATCCATCCACCCGTTGTCTATCGATCTAACAGTAATCAATTAGCATACTCAGTTGTGTTTAATTACATACATCTGTGCCACATAACACTGGGTTACTGCTTAACACATTCATTACATACGCTGTGCACCTACTACCATTTATCAATTCTTCTTCCTTAGTACTACCACACTACTCTTATTAATACCACAAATACTACATGTACTCGTCTCTCCAGCAAATTTTCTGGTTTTCTATTTCTATTCTACCCCTGCCTCTAATAGGGTTGTGGCTTACCAGGTTTACTCTCATATTTCCCATCTAATTTTAAGCAAATACGAACAAGCAAACTGGGAATAATTCACTCCATAGTAACGACAATACCTTCAGGGCTGAGAGACAGCATACAGAACGGCTCTCCTCTAACAACCACCTCCTGCATAATGATACCAAAACTGTAGACATCAGCCGGCTGGGTGCCCGTTTTGCGCAGTGCAGAGCTACGGAGTAACTCAGGGGCAGTCCACAGCAAATCTGAAAGAAATAAATAAAGAAGAAATGCTGCATTCTCCAGGGACGAAAAATATATCTTTTCTTGTAGTTTCTCCTCCTGTTGTCGAAAAGGCTTATTTTGAATCTAACTCTGTTCATGCCACTGTACCTTTGCTAATTTTAAATTTGAAGCTTGCAACATTACTGGACGTGACATGGCGCAATTTGGTAGATAGGTAGAAACGGTTCGGAGGTACGTGATGTCCTTATCATCAGAGGAAAAGGTCTTGCCTACCTGGAAGGCAGAGAGTGCGGGCTTCCCCGAAACCCCAAAACAAATCTACAAAACTACAGGGCATCACATCCCAGGCTACAGTAATCTTACGTCACTGTCGTGAGAATCTGAGGTCAAAGTTTTAGGATTATTTCCCAAAAGACACCCTAAAGAAATTTCCCTTACTCTGTAGTCACCTCTCTCGGTACGTGCAGTATTTACATTTACTGCATACGCGACCAATTTACGATGCTTATAGATAGCAGCAGTTTGGGCGCAGGCTCTTAATTCATGTGGAACGTATATAATTACTATTGCAATTACTTCAACTATCAATCAACAAATGCACTTATATAACTTTCACTTAATACACTTTAAAACACTTAAAACCACTCCGACATGTTTCGATCTTTTCAGATCATCATCACGGAGTTTCGTCGTTCCTTGCTAAAGTTATTACATATTCACGATTTAGTTCGTTTTTGTAAATAATGTGT
>Ga0123357_10000679_pt1 | contig 34023 bp, 26 predicted proteins | sample TergutEmb28metaG_FD_89873 | JGI IMG/M metagenome (GOLD analysis project Ga0123357, IMG submission 89873) | Embiratermes neotenicus P4 segment gut microbial communities from Petit-Saut dam, French Guiana - Emb289 P4 | ecosystem: Host-associated > Arthropoda: Insects > Digestive system > Gut ... | reverse complement strand
TCGATCGGCTTAGCCTCAGTCGCGGCCCCGCGACCTGCATGATCTGTCGAACCGCCGGATACGGACCCGTATGTCCGGTGGTGTGGGAGGGGTGGTCTCGCGAGAGACCCCCCTATCCCGATCGGGATTTGCACGAGTTTCCGATCGGCAGTTTTTTGGCCACGACTGGAATCGGGTGGAATTGGGTGCCTCATTGCTGCCGTTGTGCTAGGGCTGGTGTCTTGCGGGCACTGGCGCAAGGCCCGGTGAAGGCGACATTTCCGGCTTTTCCTCCTCGCCTGGGGACAGCCCTTTTCGGAGAGTTGATTGAACGGCAACGCAACCCAGCCGTCACATCCGGACCACGACAGCGCTGCGGCCTCGCAGCTGAGGCTGGCGGGGGCTTTGACGCGGGCCGGTTATGCGATCGCCTGGGAGCAGGCCTGGCCGCACCTGGCACGGTTTCTGACCGTTATCGGGCTGTTTCTGGCCCTGTCCTGGCTTGGCCTGTGGCTGGTGCTGCCGTTTGTCGGGCGCGTCATCGGGGTGTGCGTGATCATTGCGCTCGCTGTGGCCAGTCTGGTTCCGCTGCGGCATTTTCGGTGGCCGGCTCGTCGCCAGACCCTGAGCCGGCTGGATCGGGAGAGCGGCATCCGCCACCGCCCGGCGACCACGCTGACCGACACGCTGAGCACAGCGGATCCCTTCGCCCGCGCTCTCTGGCAAGCCGAACGCCAGCGCATGCGGGAGGCGTTCCAGCAGATTCGAGCCGGTCTGCCGCGACCCCGGCGGCTGCTCCAGGATCCCTGGGCGCTCAGTGCGCTGGTGATTCTGGTCGGGATAGCGAGTTTTGTCGCCGCGGGCGGCGAGCGCATGATGCGGATCCAGGCCGCTTTCGACTGGCATGGAGTGTTTGTCCCCGGAAATGTGCGGGTTGATGCCTGGGTGACGCCGCCGCTTTACACAGCGCGGCCGCCGCTCATTCTGTCCAACGCCGGAACGCCGACCGGCGCGGTGGCAGGCCTCGCAATTCCGGTTCCGGTCGGCAGCACGCTGATCACGCGATCGAGCGCCGGCGGGCTGGACGTGGTGACCAGCGGCGGCGTGATTGCGGTCGCTTCAAACATTCCCGGAGCCGACGAGCGACATTTCACCATAAGTGGCGATGGCAGCGCCGAGATTCGCTCCCCCAGCGCCCAGCCGCGCTGGAGCTTCACGGCGCTGCCCGATCGGCCGCCGACCATCGCGTTGGCCAGGGATCCCGAATATCCCGGTCGCGGCCAGCTGCGCCTGCTCTATCGCGTGGAGGATGACTACGGCGTCTCCAGTGCCGAGGCGCGCTTTGCCGCCCTGGCGACGCAGTCGGCGCCAACCCACCCGTTATTCCCGCCGCCGCAGTTTGCGCTGCAACTGCCGAGCGCGCATACCCGCAGCGGGGTTGGCCAGACCGTGCGCGATCTCAGCGAGGACCCCTATGCGGGGACGGAACTGGTGCTGACCCTGGTGGCCCGGGATGAGGCTGGCAACGAGGCGAAAAGCACCCCCTTCACCACATTTGTGCCGGAACGGCTGTTTGTCATGCCGCTGGCACGGGCTCTGATCGAGCAGCGCCGCATCCTGGCGCTGGACGCGGGTCAGCGCGGCGAGGTCGAGGCGGCGCTGCGTGCCCTGATGATCGCCCCGGAACAGTTCATGCCCCGGCTCGGGCAGTATCTCGGGCTTGAGGTGGTACTGCGGCGACTGGAGGCGGCCGGGAGCGATGAGGCGCTGCGTGAGGTGGTCGGCGACATGTGGGCGCTGGCGCTGACCATTGAGGACGGCAGGATCACCGATGTCGACAAGGCCCTCAAGGCTGCCGAGGAGGCGTTGGCAGAGGCCCTTGAGCGCGGCGCCAGCGATGAGGAAATAAGGAAACTGACCGAGAATCTGCGTCGGGCGATGGACAATTACATCCGCCAGCTGGCGCGGCGGGCGCGCGACAACCCTGAAATGAGGGCGCAGCCTGGCGCCAGGACCCTGCGCCGCCAGGATCTGAAAGACATGCTCGACCGCATGGAGCGCCTGTCGCGCTCCGGCGACAGGGAGGCGGCGCGCCAGCTGCTCCAGGAAATGCTGCAGATGCTGGAGAATCTGCAGATGGCGCAGCCGGGCGACAGCGATGTCGACCAGGCGCTTGGCGAACTTGATGATCTGATCCGCAAGCAGCAGCGTCTGCGGGATCGGACCTTCGGGCAGGGCCAGGATTCCCGCCGCGGCCGCATGCAGGGCGAGCCGGACCCGCCGACCTCGGGGCTGCAGCAGGAGCAGCAGACGCTGCAGGATCGGGCGAGGAAGCTTAAGAACCAGTTTGCCGGATCCGGGGACCAGGGTGGGGGCGGTCTTGATGGCGCCTCCGACGCCATGGGCGATGCTGTGGCGGCCCTGCGCGAGGGCGATATCGAAGGCGCGGTGGATGCCCAGGCCCGTGCCCTGGAGTCGCTGCGCAAGGCGGGTCGGGAGATTGAGGAAGCCATGGGCGAGGGGCAGCGCCATGGTGAGGAGGAGCGCGACCCCCTCGGCCGTCCGCTGCGTCGCCGTGATTTAGCGGAGGACGGCTCGGTCCGCATCCCGGGCGAGATCGACGTCCAGCGCGCCCGCCGCATCCTTGACCAGCTCCGCAGCCGCCTTGGCGAATCAGCCCGGCCGCAGCCTGAACTCGATTATATCGAGCGCCTGCTCAAGGGCTTCTGACCTCCGCCGGACCTGGTCGACCTGGCGGGACCTGGTTGACCTGGCGGGACTCGGGGGGCTGCCGGCTTTCAGGCCGGCTTGCCGACAAAGCGGATGTCGATACGGCGCCCTTCTTTGGGGGGCGAGGCCAGGCGCGATCGGAAAGCGACCTGTTCCCCAGGCTTGACCAGGTGGCTCTCGAGGGTCGTGTTCCAGGCGTAGATTTCGCTGCCCTGGGCGTCGCGCACCGAAAAACGCAGCTGCGGGATGTCGGCTCCGATGCGGGTGGTGGCGACGATCTGGCCTTCGATTAACCAGACCGGCTTGCCATTGATGGTTTCGCTGGAGAGCTGGATATTTTGCAGGCCAAGACCGCGCAGGTTCACCTCAAGGCCCAGCAGGCGGTAGAAAAGCGCGGTTTGAGGCAGAATCCGGACCACATCCACCCGCCACAACAGGGTCGCCGCGATCATGGCGGCCATGACGGTGCAGGCGGTTTTCAGGGGAGGTCTGAATTTTCTCGCCCGGCCCTTGCGCTGTGAGCGGAATCGGCGCCAGAACCATGACGGCCTGCGGGATCGTGCTAAGGTGACTTTGGCGAACGGGACTTCGGTCAGCCACCTGCCCTCAAGATCGGTGGCGCAAAGATCCGGCTCGGCAACGACCGATTCGGGGATAGCCGGGCCCGGGATCACCGGACCAGGGATGACCAGGGGGATGATCGGGTAGGGAAGGATCGGGTCGGGGATGATTGATGGGCTGTCGGCGATGGCGACAAGGCTGGTGTGGTCGCCATCGGGTGGCGTGCCTGAGCCATGGGGCGGACTGTCCTTGACCGGAACCGTGGTGAGTGGCTCTGTCAGCGCGGGGGCGAGCGCTGCCGGGGCCGTGATCGGCTCTCCGGGGGTGGCCGCCCAGGTCTCGCCGCAGCGGCCGCAGCGCAGCATACGGGCATTGCGCGGGCAGGACGGCGGGATGATGTAGGATGTTGTACATTGGGGGCAGACGACGCGCATGGGACGGACTCGACGATACGGGATCACGAGGGGGCTCGTTCCAGGCGATCGTAGCCTCCAGAGCGTTAATGAACCGGAAACCATAAGGGTCACACCAGGAGGCACTGACAGGAATGGGGGACTGGCAGTGACGAAGAGGACCGGGCTGCTTCGCAGTCCCTATTCGAACGGAGTTTAAGTTTGGTTCGATTTGAAAATGTCGGGCTGCGTTATGGATTTGGGCCGGAGATCCTCCGGGATCTGAGCTTCCATATCCCGGCGCATTCATTCCAGTTCCTGACCGGCCCCTCGGGGGCCGGGAAAACGTCGCTGTTGAGACTTCTCTTCATGTCGATGAAGCCGACACGCGGGTTGATCAATATCTTCGACCGCGACGTGTCGCTGCTCGGCAAGGAGGAGATCGCGGATCTGCGCAAGCGCGTCGGTATTGTGCAGCAGGACTTCCGCCTGCTCGATCACATGACCACCTATGAGAATGTGGCGCTGCCGTTCCGGATCCTTGGTCGCAGTGAATCGAGCTACCGGGGCGAGGTGATTGAACTTCTGCGCTGGGTCGGCCTCGGGGAACGCATGGATGCGCTGCCTCCGATTCTGTCGGGCGGAGAGAAACAGCGCGCGGCGATTGCGCGTGCGGTGATCGCGCGGCCGCAGCTCCTGCTGGCCGACGAGCCCACCGGCAGCGTCGATCCAACCCTCGGACGACGCCTGCTGCGGCTTTTCATCGAATTGAACAGATCCGGCACCGCGGTCGTCATTGCCACCCATGATGTCGCGCTGATGGACCAGTATGAGGCCCGCCGTCTCGTGCTGCACCAGGGACAGGTGCATACCTATGAGTAGGATCGAAGAGCAGGAGACCATGCTCGGCATGGGGCAGGAGGAGCGGCCGCAGGTGTCGGCGCAGGCACGCAATATGTCGCCGATCGTGCCGCGCACCACCATTCATGGCCGTGCCCTGGTCGCCGTCGTCGCCATCATGACCTTCCTTGCCTCCATGACCACCGGCATCGTCCTCATGGTCAATGGCTCCGCCGATGAATGGCAGTCGGAGGTCGCCAGTGAAATCACGGTTCAGATCCGCCCCCAGACCGGGCGCGACACCGAACAGGATCTGGCGGCGGCGCTTGAGACGGTGCGCACAGAGCCCGGCATCGCCTCGGTCCAGGCAATGACGCGCGATGAGTCGGGCAAGCTTCTCGAACCCTGGCTGGGCAAAGGCCTGTCGATGGATGATCTGCCGGTGCCGCGGATGGTCATTGCCAAGGTCGAGCCCGGCACCGCGCTCAATCTCGCTGAGCTGAACGAGCGGGTGACCACGGCGGTGCCGACCGCGAGTGTCGATGACCACCGCGCCTGGATTGATCGCATGCGTTCAATGACCCGCGCTATCGTTCTTGCCGGGTTGGGTATTCTGGCGCTGGTGATCATGGCCACCATCATCTCGGTTTCCTTTGCCGCCTCTGGTGCGGTCGCTGCCAGCCGGCCGATTGTTGAGGTGCTGCATTTCGTGGGCGCGGGGGATCGCTATATCGCCAACCAGCTGTTGCGCCATTTTCTCCGTCTCGGGCTGCAGGGTGGCCTGATCGGAGGACTTTCTGCGATTCTGGTGTTCGGCTTTTCGGAGTCGATCGCCAACTGGTTCTCGGGAACGCCGGTTGGTGACCAGTTTGCCGCCATGCTTGGGACATTTTCGCTCAAGGTGGTGGGCTATCTGGCGGTGGCGGTCCAGGCCGTGGTGATCGGGGGCATCGCAGCCGTGGCCTCCCGGCAGACCCTGTTCTCGACCCTGAACGACATCGACTGAGGCCTTCGGCACGAGGGCCTGAAATCGGGGGGCCAGAGCCACCGCCAGACTCTGCTGCCGGGGTCAGGTGGCTGGCGCCAGCGGGCGGCGAGGGCGCTGGAGCCGTCGCCGTCTGAGGGGCCGGGAAAATCAGGCCTGGTTTTTTTAGTCTGCGGTGCCCGCTCTCACGGCCTGCGCCTTGAGGTGGCGTTGATCGCTGGATCCGGGTTCCAGCTCGGATTAAGGCCGGCGCCTTGCGCGCATCCAGGGCCTCTCCACAAGCTTCACGTCCACAGGCTTCACTTCCGCCATCTCCTGCCGTAGTCTTTCGCCACGGGGAACACCATCAGGAGGACGTGGTCCTACGTCCAGCTGTTCCTCCCCGCTCCATGCCTTTAGAACGGCCGGAGAACGGGTCCGTCGCGTACCGGGTCAGGCGACTTCGGAAACAGTGAACACAGGACGCGCTGGTTTTGCTGCCGTGATTTCGGCGCGAGGAAACTATGATTGGGGCAAGCGTCGATCAATCACCGCCGGGGCGACGCCGCCTGTTGTGGCGCCTCGTGCTGTGGACGCTGGTGATCGGGGGGCTCGCGGTGGTGGGCGGTTTTATCAGCTTCCTCGCCCGGTTGCCGGATGGTGAGGTTGCACCCCGGAGCAAAGCGGACGGCATTGTGGTTCTGACCGGCGGGTCATCGCGGGTCTCGGATGCGATGGACCTGCTTGCCGGTGGTTACGGGAAACGGCTCCTGATCTCGGGGGTGCACCGGACCAGCGCGGCACGGGATATCTCCCGCACCCTGGGCGATCCCCAGCCCTTCATGAACTGCTGTGTGGATCTCGATCATTCCGCCTTCAACACCCGCAGCAACGCCGCCGAGGCCAGGCGCTGGGCCAATGAACAGGGATTCAAGTCGCTGATCGTGGTGACCTCGAATTATCACATGCCGCGCGCGATCGCCGAGTTTTCCTACGCCATGCCCGAAATCACCCTGATCCCGTTTGCCGTGGTCGGCGACAAATGGCGAGAGGAGGACTGGACCTCGGCCTCGCGGCTGCGCCTGCTGTTGTCGGAATACGCAAAATATGTTGCTGTCGAGCTGCGGGTGCGGCTCGCCGTCTTGGGGCTCGACCTCGCGCCGGAAGCCTCCGAGCGCCCGGCTGCGGCTCAAGGCAGCTGATGGAAGTGCCGGCGGATGACCTGCCAATTGACGGAAACCTGTGAATGATCCTGATCTTCGTGCGCTCGCTGATATTCAACCTGTTGTTCTATATCGTGACCATTGCCCTGTCGCTGGCTGCGGTCCCGACCCTCCTGATGGGTGCCGAAGGGACGCTCGTTGTGGTGCGGTGGTGGGGGCGCTCCTGCCTGTTCCTGTTGCGTCATGTCTGCAACATAAGGGTGGAATTCCGCGGTGTGGAAAAAATCCCCGAGGGGCCGCTTCTGGTCGCATCCAAGCACCAGTCGCTGTGGGAGACCTTTACCCTGGTGCTGTTTGTGAAGCGGCCGATCATCATCCTCAAGCGGCAGCTGACCTATATCCCGGTCTTCGGCCAGCTCCTGATCAATGCCGGGTCGATCGGGATTGACCGCAAGGATGGCGTTCGCGCTCTGCTCGACATGACACGGCAGGCGAGCGAGGGCGTGCAGAGCGGCGGTCAGCTGCTGATCTTTCCCGAGGGCACCCGCACCGCTCCTGGAGCGGCGCCCGACTACAAGGGGGGCTTCATCCAGCTCTACAAGGCCTGCAAGGTGACCTGTCTGCCGGTGGGGCTCAATTCCGGCCTGTTCTGGCCGCGCCGCTCCTTCCTGCGCTATCCCGGGACCGTGATCCTCGAATTCATGGATCCGCTGCCGCCGGGCCTGCACAAGGACGAATTTCTTTCCCGCGCCAGGAGCGCGATCGAGGATGCCACGGCTCGCGCGATCGAAGCCGGACGCCGCGAGCAGGAACAGCTGATGGGGCGCTGTCCGGTCCTGGAGAGGGATGCTGGGGCGTCCGCGGGCTTGAAGCCCTGAAGGAAAACAGGCCATCAATTCTGCGCCGGACCGCATGGGCCGGTTCTCGCCGGACCCGAGCCGCTGTTCCGGACAGGGCTCGCTTTACCTCAAGCCGGTCGGCGCGTGCCGTTTTCAGGCGCCGGGTGGCTCGGAACTGAGCGCCAGCATCAGCTGGTGCAGGTCCTCGTCATGAAAGCCCTCGGCCTCGATCGCCTTGACGGTCGACAGGACATAGTCGCGGTTGGAGCCTGACTTGCCCTGTCCCTGCAGTACATGACTGAGCTGTTCGGTCTTCGACAGAAGTCCGGCATATTGGACATGGTCGCGGTCGGCGACATAGGTCAGGGCGTTGACGGTTTGGTCCCCGCTTTCCAGCAGCACGGGGCGCATCACTTCGTGATAGACAGAAGTGACCTGCTCCCGTTCGCGCAGGTAAGTGATTGTTGAAATACGGTTTTTCGCTGCGACCCGAAAGGCGATGCCATCGCAGGAACCGCCGTGGTCAAGGCCGAGCACAAGCCCGGGGTGCTCGGGCGTACCGCGATGGACGAAGGAATAGACGCAGAGGGAGCGGTGTTCACCAACCAGATGCCCGGCCACGCGTTCGACGAAATCGAAGCCTGGTCGCCACATCAGCGAGCCATAGCCGAATACCCAGAGATCGCCGGAGTTTTCTTCGGCAGCGGGGAGGATTGCAGACATCGTGATCCATGGTTGAGAGGTTCTGTCGACGTTCCCTTGACGTTCCTTTGGGTCGAGGACGGAGCCCCTTTGAGGCAGACGGCGGCAATCTTCGTGCCAGGGCAAACGATGGGGCTGATTCGTGACGAAAACAAGTCCGACGCCCGTGACTTATGCTGCTGTGTTTTGCCGGCGGCAAAGCCAAAGCCGGTTCCAGGGGCGGTTCCAGAGCCGATTCGTGGACCGGGGCGAGGCTGCGCCTTAAGGCCTCGACGCCAGGCGATCTGCGGCGTTTTGGCGGGAAAACGCTGAATTTCCGGAGGCTTCGCGCCCTCGCCGGCAAAGCCCGTCACGAATTTGTCAGACATGATTTTGCTGCGGCGCTGTCACTGGCGCGCTATGACTGTGACCGCAGGCCTCGTTTCTGCCGTCCACGGCGGTTAACCCCGGTGGTGAACCGGGCGGGCCTTCATGCGCCGACTGGATTTCCGTAAAACAGGATCGGTTGCGCGGATTTCAGGCAGGGCAAGGGGTCACCACCATGTGCGAAAAGCTCACTCATGTATGATCGAAATGCTGCCAGACGGCGCTCCCGTTTCCTTCGCCGGATGGTGATCACACTCATCGTCCTGCTGCTGGTTGCCGCAGGCTGGAGCGGTTTCTGGTTTTATGCCGCGTCACAGACAGCGACGGTGGCGGATGCCTGGGCTGCCAAGGAGGCCCAGTCGGGGCGCGTCTATAATTGCGCCTCAAGGTCGATCTCCGGCTTCCCGTTCAGCCTTGAGATCCTGTGCAGCGGCGTCAACGTGTCGCTGACGGCGCAGGCGGCAAACAGGAGGCCTTTCACGGCGCGGCTCGACAGCATTCTGATCCAGGCCCGATTGAGCAGTCCCACCTCGGTGACGGTGGATTTTGACGGGCCGGCGCTCGTGACCGACGATGTCACCCACGCCTCCTTTTATGTGACATGGAGCCAGGCGCGTGCGGTGGCTGGAATGCCGACTTTGGCGCAGCGGGCTTCAATCCTGTTCGACAATCTCACCATTGATCGCGTGGATGGAACGACCAGAGCGCCAATAGCGCGGGCAGCCCATGTCGAACTGCGCGGGGCGATCACCGAGGACGCCTCGTCGCGTGGTCCTGCCATCGACATGTCGCTTGATCTGGTCCAGGGCACCATCCAGGACGTGCATCCGCTGCTGCTTGAGCCCTTCGATGCCGAGCTGCGGGCGCGGGTGACCGGATTGACGGATATCCGGCCAAAGCCCTGGCCGCAGCGCTTCCGGGAGATTCAGGCCGCTGGTGGCCATCTCGAGATCATGGGATCGCGCCTGCGCCAGGCCGACACCGTTGCCGTCACCAGCGGCTTGCTCAATCTGACCCCGAGCGGTCATCTTGATGGTGAAATGCAGGTCACGGTCGCTGGTCTGGAGCGTATTCTGCCGGCACTTGGTCTCGACAAGATGCTGGAGCAGCGCGAGGCGCAGCGCGGGCTCACGGTCAACTCCGTCCCCAGCCAGGATGGCAAGTCAGCGGATGGCGGGCCTCAGGATGCAAAGGTTCTCGGCGCCCTGGACCGGGCCATCCCCGGTCTCGGCAGGTTCGTTTCCAAGAACGCCAATGTCGGCGTCATGGTCGGCATCAACCTTCTCGGCCGACCTGCCGAGCTTGAGGGCCACAAGGCACGGACCCTGCCGCTGCGCTTTGTCGATGGCGCGGTGAACGTGGGGCCACTGCGCGTGGCGCAGACTCCTCCGCTGTTTTAGAAAGGCCATGAAGCGCGCGAGGTACCGTGCTGCCTGCCACAGGCACGATGCCTGCTCGGGGCACAGTTGGCTCTCGCGGCTTCGGGGTTGTGAGGACGTCCCCCTGACAGTTTCGGTCTTCCGGAACTGGAATGACCTGCGAGGGATGGCAGTATTGAGGGAACGATATTGCTGCGTGACTGCAGGCAACGCGACCTGTTCACCGCATCCTGAGGTGACTGCTGGGCTGGTGACATCCGTCAATCTGTTTCCTGAAGATTCGTAAGCGGAGAGTCGGTTTACCTTCCAACTCCCAAGACTTCTGCTCCGACTACGATATTCCCGAGACGGTTGCTACGACTTGTGATTTTTACCCGGATTGCGGTGTTCCGCGTTCCGCAGGAGGAATTCTCTTGCTGGAAACCTGGCCGACCGTGCTCTGAAAGGGGAGACCGATGCGTATGGTTGTTGCACTGGTATTGCTGATCCTGGTGCTGTCTGGCGGCTTGCGGTCGGCTCATGCGCAGGAAGGGGTTGATGGAGGAGCGCGCCCGCTTTCGGCGACGGAAGAGCGCGCGCTCAAGCCTGGGGACGTGTTTAAGGAGTGCGACATGTGCCCGGAACTGGTGGTGGTACCAACGGGCTCGTTCACAATGGGCTCTCCTGCGAGTGAGAAGGGGAGAGGCGACAACGAGGGCCCGCAACATCCTGTGACAATTGCGCATCCGTTGGCGGTTGGGAAATTTCATGTGACGGTCGATCAGTTCGCGGCCTTTGTCAAGGCAACGGGCTTTGACGCCGGGTCGTCGTGCTGGGTGTGGAATGGAAGCAGGGGGGAAGAGCAGACGGGGCTGTCGTGGAGAAATCCTGGCTTTGCACAGGAAGGGACCCATCCGGCGGTGTGTCTGAACTGGAATGACACGAAGGCCTATGTCGGGTGGATGTCGAGGAAAACAGGGAAGAATTATCGTCTTCTGAGCGAATCTGAATTTGAATATGCGGCACGCGGGGGGAGCAGCACCCGTTATTTTTTCGGGGACGATGAAGCGCAGATGTGCCGCTATGCGAATGGGGCGGACAAGACGGCGCAGGCAACGATACCGGGCATATCGGATTGGAGGGTTGTACCGTGTTCGGACGGATATGCCTATACTTCGCCGTCTGGGAGCTTTACGGCAAATAGCTTTGGGCTCTACGACATGCATGGCAATGCCTGGTCGTGGGTGGAGGATTGTTACCATGACAGCTATGAAGGTGCGCCAGCGGATGGCTCTGCGTGGACGTCGGGGGATTGCAGTCGCCGTGTGGTTCGCGGCGGTTCCTGGTTCTACGTTCCGAGAAATCTCCGCGCTGCCTTCCGCGACTGGTATTCCTTCTACCGGAGCAACCTCGTCGGGTTTCGCGTCGTGAGGACTTTTGATTAGTACTCCAAATCTTCACCTTTTTACCTTTTCGCCTGACGATCAAATGACCAGCAGCCACTCGTAGAGCAGCGTCCATCCGATGCCTGTTGGAAGCGACTCATGGGAAAATTCAAGCCTAGAGCGAGGCGGTTGGCCTCCTCGCTGCCCACTTGTCAAGCCGCAATGCGTGCCGCAGGGAGTAGACCGCGCAGCACCAGGCCGCGGTCGGTCAGCAGTTTGTCGGCGGCCCAGGCGGTTTTGCTGTCGGTGGAGGATCAAATTGGCGCATGTTCGGCGTCACCGTTGGGTCAGCCAGTCGCACCACATGCGGTTGTGCTTCCGACTTGTCCCGGGGGCGTTTGTTTTCGATTGCACGAAATATTCTGGTTGGATGCGGGAACATAACGGAAATTCTGGCGTTATTGGACTGGAAATTGAAGCAAGTCCCTTGTCATTCAGGCTTGGCTTGCCACCATTATGGTGTCAGATGTGTGTTATGGAAAAACGACTGCCGACCTATGACTGACAGGCAATCAAAACTGCCTTCGGGTCGTCTGAGGCTCTCGCAATGACCTCATCCGCGTTGCGCGATGCCATCGCGTTGGGTTTCGATCGTTCGGATGTTGTCGAAACGATTTCGAGGATTGAGAGGCGCATGTTTTACAAGTCGATGACAAGCTTCGGCGATCATCGTGTCTGGCAGGACGTTTGCCATGTTCCGGCGGGGGACATGGAACTCTATGTTAAATTTCAGGCTGGTGTCTTCACTGAGTTCATGGTCATGTCGTTCAAGGAGAGAGGATAATGGCAGACACGGTGTTGAAAATCCCGGAGACGATGGTTTCTCCGGAAACGGGCGAGACGCTGTATCGTGGGACGCGTCCTTTTGCCGTTGCCTACAAGGGGGGGAGCATCATGGTCGAGTTGCCGGGATATTATCCGCAGACCGATGGTGAGGGGATCCATGTCGGTGACGACATGGCGGTCACCGATGCGGCTTTGCGGATTCTGAAGGAGCAGATTGATCGCATTCCGTCCCCTGCCACCATCCGGCGGGTGCGGGAGAAGCTGAAATTGTCACAGCGTGAGGCAGGTGGCCTGCTCAAGGTCGGTGAGAACGCTTTTGACAAATATGAGCGTGGATTGATCGAGCCGAGCGGTCCGACCAGCCAATTGCTGCGCCTTCTTGGTCGGCACCCTGAGCTGATCGATGAGTTGCGCGGGGAGGCGGCCAGAAGCGCGGCTCTCGGCAGTTCATGATGAGGAACGGAAAGGGGTATTGCTGCCCTGTTGTTTCAGGCAGCTTCCAGACCTGCCGGTGAGCGTTTTCGCGGTTTTTTCCAGGTGACCAGGGGCGATATCAATCCCGCCATGGGTGATCGATCACCCGCCGCTCAGCGGGGCCTTGCGGTGACGCAGGATCGGTTGCTTCTGCCCTGACTGCAGCGGATTCAGGGTGAACCGAGGCCGGGGGCCGGCCCGGATCACATTGCCAGCGGAAATCGCCAGGCAGATCTCCGGCCTTAACGTCTCAGGTCTTGGTGAGCTGGCCGTGCGGGCGGCCGAAATTGGGCGCAGCGGTGTCCTGACCGGCCTCAAGGATGCCGCGACGGATGGCGCGGGTGCGGGTGAAGTGATCGAACAGGGCCTCGCCGTCACCGCGGCGGATCGCCCGGGTCAGCTTGGACAGATCCTCATTGAAGGTGCCGAGCATTTCCAGCACCGCGTCCTTGTTGGCGAGGAAGACGTCCCGCCACATCGTGGGGTCGGAGGCGGCGATACGGGTGAAATCACGGAAACCGGAGGCGGAGAACTTGATCACCTCGGAGGACGTGACCTGGCCCAGTTCGTCGGCGGTGCCGACGATGGTGTAGGCGATCAGATGGGGCAGATGGCTGGTGATGGCGAGCACCAGATCATGGTGGTCCGGCGTCATGACCTCGACCCGGGCGCCAAGCGCGGTCCAGAAAGCGCTGAGGCGCTCGGTGGCCTCGGGAGCGGTGCCTTCCGGCGGGGTGAGGATGCACCAGCGGTTGATAAAGAGTTCGGCGAAACCGGAGTCGGGGCCGGAATGTTCGGTACCAGCCACCGGATGGGCGGGCACGAAATGAACCTGGGGCGGCAGAAAAGGCGTCATGTCGCGGACGATCGTGCCCTTGACCGAGCCCACGTCGGAGATTATGGCGCCAGGTTTGAGATCGGCGGCAATCTCCGCGGTTACCGGGCCGCAGGCTCCGACCGGGATACAGAGGATGACGAGATCGGCATCTTTGACCGCCTCGCTATTGGTCTCGACCACGCGGTCGACGATGCCGAGTTCGCGGACGCGGGCGCGGGTTTTCTCCGAGCGCGCGGTGGTGACGATCTCGCCGACCAGGCCCTGTTCCCTGGCGGCGCGCGCGATGGAGCCGCCGATGAGGCCGAAGCCGATCAGAGCGAGGCGGTTGAAATGCAACGGGGTCATTTCGACCCCGTCATGAAGTCCCGCAGGGCGTCGACCACGAGGCGGTTGGCCTCCTCGGTGCCGACGGTGAGCCGCAAGGCGTGCGGCAGCGAGTAGCTGCCAAGGCCGCGCAGCACCAGCCCGCGGTCGGTCAGCATTTCGTCTGCAGCCTGGGCGGTTTTGTCGGTCTCGGGGAAGTGGATGAGGATGAAATTGGCCTGGCTCGGCGTCACCGTGAGGCCGAGCGCGGTGATTTCCGTGGTCAGCCAGTCGCGCCAAATGCGGTTGTGCTGCTTTGACTTGTCCTGGTGGGCGGTATCCTCAATCGCCGCGATCGCCGCATGCATGCCCGGGATCGAGACGTTGAAGGGGCCGCGGATGCGGTTGACGGCTTCGATGACATGCGGGGGCCCCACCATCCAGCCGACCCGCAAGGCGGCAAGGCCGTGGATCTTGGAGAAAGTGTGGGTCACCACGGTATTCTCGGTCGAATTGGCCAGTTCGAGGCCCATATTGTAGTCGGCGTTCGAGACATAGTCGCAATAGGCTGCGTCCAGCGCCAGCAGCACATTGTCGGGCAGGCCGGCGCGCAGGCGCTTCACTTCCGCAAAGGGCAGATAGGTGCCGGTCGGGTTGTTGGGGTTGGCGAGCCAGACCATCCGGGTGCGGGGGGTGACCGCGGCGAGGATGGCGTCGACATCGGCGGTGAAATTGGTCTCCGGAGCGGCGACAAAGCGCGCCCCGTTGGTCAGGGTCGCGATTTTATAGAGCTGGAAGCTGTGGGTGGTCGAAATCGCCTCGTCGTCGCGATCGAGATAGGCGTGCGCCAGCAGGGTCAGGAGATCGTCCGATCCGGCACCACAGATGATGCGGCGCGGATCCAGCCCGAAGGCATAGCCCAGCGCCTGGCGCAACAGGCGCGCCGTTCCTTCGGGATAATCCTGCAGATGCCGCCCCGCTCGGGTGAAGGACTCCAGCGCCATTGGCGAAGGACCCAGCGGGGTCTCGTTGGCCGAGAGCTTGAACACCTTGCGACCGGGCTGCTTGTTGGGGATTTTGCCCGCCGCATAGGGGGCGATATCGAGAATGCCGGGTTTCGGCACAGGGCGGGTCATTCGTGAACTCCGAATTGGCGGGGGCCCGGCACATTTCAGGCGAATGGCGGTTGAGGCCGCATCCACATGTCGCGCCAGGCTTGAACCTACGCACGCAGGTGCACCCTGCTCATGCCAGTGCAGTGTCTCACGAAATCGCCGTGAGGCGGGCACTTACCCCACCGTATAGCGTGTTGCGTGGCAGCCGACGAGGGCCGTTGAGCGGATTGAGGCCCCGGCCTCGATCAGGGCGGCGCGGATGCTGTCGATCCCGGTTGCAGCCGTGAGCGAGATCAAAAGTGCAGCGCCGTCAAAGGCTTTGTCGGGGACCGCCATGACTTCGGCAAGCGGCGACAAGGCCCGGGCGATCTCGGCATTCCAGCCCGAAACCCGGATGCTCCAGGTTTCGACCTCCGTCACCATGGCACTGTCGGCGACCCGGGAGATGACAAAAACCGGCAGTGCCGCTGGATGGTCGGGGCGCTCAATGAAGGGCAGGCGGGCGATGATCTTGGGCGCGCCGCGGGATTCCAGCGACAGCCACCATGGCGTGCGGTTGGAGGTGGCGGAGACCATGGCGAGATCGCCCTTGGATTTGGACACCGCCTCGACCGCCGCCTGGGCGCTGAAATGGGCGATATAGGGCACCGTGAAGCCGAAATGGAAACGGGCGGAATCACGCATGGCCGGTTCACTGGCGGAGATGTCGGCGTGAACCGAGAACGGAGCCTGAACAAAAGTAAAGGTGGAGATGATGACGCGCCAGATGCTCTCGACCGTGTCGAGCGGCAGGATGCCGTGGTGACGCTGCACCAGGCGCCGCATCATGTCAGCCTCGCGCGCCGGGCGGAAGGCCGAGCCGACCTCCTGGGTCTGCTTCACCTGGATCAGGCGGTCGATGATGTCCCCGCGCTGCATCAGGAGCCGGTGCATGGCCTCATCGATGCCATCAATCTCCTGGCGTAATTCCTGCAACGATGGGGGGGCGGGCGGAAGCTGGGACATGGCGATCAACTGCAAGGGGGGAGGCAAGGGAGGTCAAGGGAGGGAGGTCAAGGGAGGGAGGTCAGGGGAGGGGAGGCGGACATCCGGGCGGTGGCGGGTGCCACCACTGTCTGATTAGGCCGTCCCCCTTGCGAAATGTAAAGACAATTGAAGGTGCGTGCCGGTGGACAGGAGCCTCGCCACCGCCCCCGGCGGACCGGACCCTCGCGCCCACCCCTCGCCATTTCCGGCGATCCGGGCGGTTCGCGGGTCCTGTTAACCACAGTCTTTGCTGGTTCTGTGCCGCAGGTCTTACTTAGGAGCAGGCTTTGCTGAGGAGCTGGCGTTGCTGAGAACAAGGTCTTGCTGAGAAGCAGGCCTTGCTGAGGAGCAGATTCTGCTGCTGAGGAGGTATCGGGGGATGGTCTCAGTATATCGTTTCCTACTATATTACCGCTATCGGCATATTCACATCTTAACATTGTGCGATTTTCTGCTCCTGTCGCGAAACTGCCCGACGGTTTCCCGGACGCCGGATTGGCGAGTGTTGCAGGGATGCTCGTGAGCGGATCAAGCTTCACGTGACTTCACAGAACCCCTTGATAGCGCGGGTTTTCCGCGTCATCATCCCGATCGCCTTCTGTGCGGCAAGGTCAGAACAAAGAGACTGGCCGCACAGGAAAATGAGGTTGTGTGCGTGGGGATGGCGGGCGATGAGGAAGGTGCAGGCTGCGTGGGGCCCTCGGGCCGTCACGGTGGACTGTGGATTTGTGATGCAGTCTGAGTGCGATGTACAGGGACGAAGGTAACGAAGTCGCGCTTAACGAAGCGCGCGCAGTGGAGTGGTTCCGCAAAGCTGCCGAGCAGGGCTTTGCAGAAGCGCAGATCAATCTTGCCGTGATGTATGAGAGCGGCCGCGGTGGCCTGACGCAGGATCCTGCGCAGGCCGTCCTATGGTTCCGCAAGGCCGCCGAGCAGGGGGTGGCGTGGGCCCAACACAAACTCGCTGTAGCTTTCCGGGATGGCTGGGGTGTCGCCCCGGACCCGGCGCAGGCGGCGTTCTGGTATGAGAAGGCCGCAGCCCAGGGCGTGGTCGAGGCGCAGGGCATCCTTGGCGGGATCTATGAACAGGGCCTTGGCGTCACCCGCGATGATGCCAAAGCGGCGCTGTGGTATGAGAAGGCCGCAGAACAGGGGATTGCCGCGGCGCAGAGCCGTCTTGGCGGGATGTATGAAAATGGCGTTGGCGTCCCCCGCGATGATGGCAAGGCGGTGCTCTGGTATGAGAAGGCCGCCGAACAGGGGGTGGCCGAAGCGCAGAGCCGTCTTGGCGGAATGTATGAACAGGGCCTTGGCGTTACACGCGATGATGCGAAAGCCGTGCTCTGGTATCAGAAGGCTGCGACACAGGGCCTTGCCGAGGGCCAGCACAATCTTGCTTTGATGTACCGGGATGGAAGGGGCGTGATCCGGGACGCGGCGCAGGCTGCGATCTGGTGCCGGGGGGCGGCCGAGCAGGGTTATGCTCCGGCACAAAGTGATCTCGGGGAGATGTATGAACAGGGCCTCGGTGTGGAGCCGGACGCCACCGAGGCCGGGGTCTGGTACCGAAAGGCTGCGGATCAGGGCGATGATGCGGCAAGGGCCCGCCTTGGGGTGCTGGTCGTGAATGGTAGCGCCATGATCGAGGACTCCGCCGAGGTGGTGGGCTGGTTGCGTTCTGCCGCCGATCAGGGAAACGCCAGGGCCCAGGCCCAGCTTGGTCTGATGTATCGCGATGGCCGCGGTGTCGCGGCCAATCCGGTTGAGGCTGCAACATGGCTGCGTAAGGCCGCCGTCGGCGGCGAAGCCCGGGCGCAGAGCGCGCTCGGGGAGATGTATCTCAACGGACGAGGGGTGGCGAGGGACTCGGTTGCGGCGGTGAAGTGGCTGCGCCGGGCCGCGGATCAGGGGGATGTCGGGGCGCAGAGCAGTCTTGGTCTGGCCTATCAGCAGGGCCGGGGTGTGGCGCGCGATGAAGCGCTGGCTCTGTTGTGGCTGAAAAAAGCTGTGGCGCAGGGCGATGCACAGGCCGGGGTGGTGGTGCGCGGCATCGAAGACGAGCACACGCGTCAGGCCGCGGTGTTGCATGATCTGGAAGCCGCGGCCGAGAAGGGCGATGCCAACGCCGAGAACTCGATCGGCGTGATGTATGCAAGCGGTCAGGGTGTGGCGCGCGACACGGCGGAGGCCGTCGCCTGGTTTTCCAGGGCAGCGGAACATGGCGATGCCAGTGGGCAGTATAATCTTGGCGTGATGTATGCGAGCGGCCAGGGGGTGGAACGGGACGATGCGAAAGCCGCACGATGGTATCGCAAGGCGGCCGAACAGGGCGATGTGCGGGCGGAACTCAATCTCGGCGCGATGTATGAGAAAGGTGCGGGCGTCGCACAGGATTCGACCGAAGCCGTAAACTGGTATCGCAAGGCGGCCGAGCAGGGCCTGGCGCAGGCGCAAAGCAATCTCGGCGCGATGTATGAGAACGGTGTCGGGGTGGCGAGCGATCCGGCGGAGGCTGTGGCCTGGTACGGCAAGGCCGTCGAACAGGGCAATGCCCGCAGCGCCTTTCGTCTCGGAATGATGTTCGCGTCGGGCCATGGTGTGGCACAGGACACGACGGAGGCGGCCGTCTGGCTGCGCAAGGCCGTGGCGCTGGGGGACAGAGAGGCGTCCGAGGTGCTGCGCAAGCTCGAAGCGAAGGCGGGGGACCAGGCGCTGATCGCGGCGTTGCGTGCCGCGGCCGAAAAGGGGGATGTGCAGGCGCAGAACAGTCTTGCGAAGGTCTATGCAAACGGCCGCGGCGTCGTTCGCGATGACGCCCAGGCGGTGGTCTGGTTCCGCAAGGCCGCCGAGCAGGGCGATGTGCGCAGCCAGTCCAGTCTTGGTACCATGTATCTGACCGGTCGAGGTGTGGCGCGCGATGATGGCGAGGCCGTAAGCTGGTATCGCAAGGCGGCCGAGCGCGGCTTTGCAGAGGCGCAGAGCAATCTCGGTGTGATGTATGAAAAGGGGCTGGGATTGACGCGCGACGACGCGCTGGCCGTGGTCTGGTACCAGAAAGCGGCTGCGCAGGGAAATGCGGTGGGCCAGTTCAATCTAGGATTCATGTACCGCAAGGGGTGTGGTGTTGCCCGTGACGATGGCGAGGCGGTGGCCTGGTTCCGCAAGGCGGCTGAGCAGGGATATGCCGTTGCCGGGGAGGCGTTGCGCCAGATGGAAGCGGAAGCTGCGCCACCACGATGACGTGGCTCAGGGACAAGGATCCCCCGCCGGACTGTGAAGTCCGAGATCGCATTCCTGCGAGCGAGAGGGACATTCGCGAGAGGGACACTCGCAAGACGAAAGGTGCCATCGCCCCTTCAAATCAGATTCCTGGGGTGGGCAGATCTTTCCGTTCGTCGTTGGTTCGTAGGCGACAAAGAAATCTTCGGGCGTTGTGGCGCAACCATGAACGTGAGGAGATCGGATTTCAGATCCTCAGGCGATAAGATGGATGGCATTGATAGGAAGTCGCGCATCCTGGCACAAATCAAAGTCACACGACACTCCAGCCAGGTTTGCTGCTGACCGAAGGTATCGCTGCCAGGTTCAATCCGGATCGGGGACGGTTGGGCAGTGCGTGAGCAGGGCGCTCTTTCTTCTCTTTTGCGGTCTGGCTTCAGTTTGATTTTTCAGTTTTGGTTCGTTTGGCGGCCTGCGCGGGAGAAACACTCCGGCGATGGCTGTGACGCCCGTAGCCGTGAGGACCACAGCTGCAAAGGAATTTTCCCCTCCCTGTCAAGCTGGATTTCTGCAATGAGACCACCGGAATTTCACGCAATTTGCTCCAATTTCCGTGCAATTTGTTGATCTGCGGGGGTTTTCACGGTTGCCTCCGAGTTCCGGCATGGTCGCAATGTGGGGAGCCGGGCGGAGATCGCGCCGTCCAGGAAAGCTGGTTGCCGAGCGGGCGGCAGACGGAAGGGCCCGCAAGGGGGGCTCGGCAAAGCAGTGGTGAGGCTGCGATGAGCCGATAAGGGCGGCACCGCGGCGGTGAAATGTCCCATTGCAGATCGGAACAAAGGTCTCGGCAGTGTCTTGACGAAGCCGGTCGGAGAACCTAATTCTTGAATCGTTCCGTGGTCATTTGAGCCGGCCGGCTTGCAGCCACGTTAAAAAACTCGCTAAACAGGCCGGGGAAATCTCCGCCCCCGGCTGAAACCTTTGTTCAGGCCGGGTTTTTTGTGACCTCAGGGCTGTTCCAGGGCGGTTTGTGCCGGTGGGGCGGCAAGAGAAATGAGGTCAAGGGTGCGAGATGGTTGACGGATGCGCGCTTGATGCCGGCGCTGGTCGTGCCGATGAAAGAAACCATGAGGTGGATCACCCGAGTTCACAGCTCGCCCGGTTTGGATCCGATCAGCCACTGGCGCTCGATTGTGGAATCAATCTGGCGCCGTTCCAGATTGCCTACCAGACCTATGGTGAGCTCAATGCTGCGCGTTCCAACGCCATCCTGGTATGCCATGCGCTGACCGGCGATCAGCATGTCGCCAATATCCATCCGGTCACTGGCAAACCGGGCTGGTGGGAGACCATGGTTGGTCCCGGGTGTCCGCTTGATACAAATCACTATTTTGTCATCTGCGCCAATGTCATCGGCGGCTGCATGGGCTCGACCGGTCCGGCTTCGACCAATCCAGCGACCGGGAAGGTGTGGGGGCTTGATTTCCCCGTCATCACCATTCCCGACATGGTGCGGGCCCAGGCGATGCTGATCGACCGTCTTGGCATCGACACCCTGTTTGCCGTGGTCGGGGGCTCGATGGGGGGCATGCAGGTGCTGCAATGGACCGCGGCTTTTCCGGAGCGCACGTTTTCGGCGCTGGCGATCGCCTGTTCGACCCATCATTCGGCGCAGAATATCGCCTTTGACGAGCTTGGCCGCCAGGCGGTGATGGCCGACCCGGACTGGCGCGGCGGGCAATATTCCGATTACGGCATTATACCCCATCGCGGCCTCGCCGTGGCGCGGATGGCGGCCCATATCACTTATCTGTCGGACGCAGCACTGCACCGGAAATTCGGTCGGCGCATGCAGGGCCGCGACCTGCCGACTTTTTCCTTTGCTGCCGATTTCCAGGTCGAGAGCTATCTGCGCTATCAGGGCTCGTCCTTCGTCGAGCGCTTCGACGCCAATAGCTATCTCTATCTGACGCGGGCCATGGACTATTTTGATATTGCCGCCGACCATGACGGGGTGCTGGCGCGCGCCTTCCGCGGCGTCAAGACCCGTTTCTGCGTGATCTCGTTCACCAGTGACTGGCTGTTCCCGACCTCGGAGTCGCGTGCGCTGGTTCATGCACTCAACGCCTCCAATGCCCGGGTCTCGTTTGCGGAAATTGAGACCGATCGCGGCCATGATGCTTTCCTGCTCGACGTGCCTGAATTTTTTGATATTGCCCGCGCCTTCCTGCAATCCGCAGGCGAAGCGCGGGGTCTCAACAGGGATGACGGATGTGATGACTCGTGATTGGCGATCTGGTTTGCGCATGGCCAGGCCATGCCGGGTGCCGGTGGAGCGCCGGTGATGTCGGTGCAGGAGGGCTTGTCGCTGCGGGCGGTGGCCGCTGATGGTGCCACAGACTACCGCGCCGATCATCTGCTGGTCGCCGGGATGGTGGCACCGGGTTCGAATGTGCTCGATGTCGGCTGTGGCGAAGGCGATCTGTTGCAGCTTCTGGAGCGCTGCGGCGTCGATGGACGCGGCATCGAATTGTCGCGCGAGGGGGTCAACCGCTGCGTGGCCAAGGGGCTTGCGGTGGTGCAGGGCGACGCCGACACCGATCTCGTCAATTATCCCGATGATGCGTTCGACTATGTGATCCTGTCGCAGACGCTGCAGGCGACGCGGCAGCCGCGTGTGGTGCTGGAGAACCTGCTGCGGATCGGACGCCGCGCCATCGTGTCGTTTCCGAATTTCGGCTACTGGAAGATGCGGTTGCAGCTCCTGGTCCGGGGCCAGATGCCGTCGACGGCCAATCTGCCGGCGAGCTGGTACGATACCACGAATATCCATTTCTGTACCATCAAGGACTTCGTCCAGCTCTGCAACGAAATCGATGTCAAGATGGAGCGCTCCTGGGCGCTTGACCGCGATGGTCACCCCTTGCGGGTGCGGCTGCCATGGTGGGTGTGGAACCTGTTTGGCGAGCAGGGTGTGTTCCTGCTGCGCCGCGGCGGTAACCACGGCAACCACGGCAACACCCCACGCGCTGACGATATGGCGGCACCGGCCGGGGCGGAGTGATGTTGCCACGTCCGCTGCGGAAGCAGGACCGGATCCCTCAGGAAGAGCAGATCACTCCGCGGCATCGACGACTCCCGGCGCGCAAAGGTGAAAGGCGGGCAGAGGGAAAGCGACAAGGTGAGGAGTGCAGGGCGTGGAGCGCAAGGTTGATTCCCGGACCGAGGTTGAATTGGACGCTGCGCCGCCGGTGCCGCTTGGGAAGCGGCTGTTTCTGTTGATCGGGATGCCGGTCCTCATGCTGATGCTGGCGCTGTGGTAATTCAGCCGGGTTCCGCCAGTGGATCCGGCGCAACCGCGGATCGACAGCGACCGGATCATGATTAGCCGGATCAACGACGCTCTGGGGCAGGCCGGCGCAAGGGACGTTTCGGTCATGGCGCACACCGCCCATGGCGGGTTCACGGCCATCCCGGCAACTGAGGCCAGGCAATTGCTGGAGAAGGAAACTCATGATCTGGAGGCCGGCCTGAACGGTCTGAGCTTCACTTTGCAACAGCCACTGGCTTGTGTGGCCATTCTTTGTGGCGGTCTGACGTTGTTATCGGGGGTGGGACTGGTCTATCAGCGCCGCCTGGCGGCGCGGGGGATGCAGTCCCGCGAGTTGCTGCTGGAGGCATTTCTGCGCGGCAGGAGACTTCTGCCCTTCCATCTGGTGGCCACCATTGTCGTGCATTGTGTCGGGGTCACGGCATTGCTGCTCTATGAAGCGATGGTCTTTCTGCACTATCAGGAGCATATCACACGTGATGGGAGGATGATCATCGCCTTCACGTTCATCTTGTTGGCGCTCTTCGTGCTCCATGGTGGCACGAGGGTTGTGATCGTCCTGGTCCGGGCGCTGTGGCGTCCCATGGCAGATGAGCCGTTGCCGATCCTGGGGCGGATCGTGACTCGGGCGCAGGCAGCCCGCTTGTGGTCGTTTGTCGGAGAGGTGGCTGAGCGCATCCATGCCGACATGCCCGACGTCATTGTTGCCGGAATGGACCGCGGGTTCTTCGTCACGGAATACCCGCTGTGCCTTCGGAGCGGCACAGAGGTTTTGAAGGGGCGCGTGCTCTATCTTCCGCTGCCCTACATGGCTTTCCTGGATGCGCCGGAGGCAGAGTCTGTGATCGGGCACGAGCTGGCGCATTTTACCGGCGGCGACACGGTCTACGGTCAGCGCTTTGCTCCAGCCTATGAGAGTTCGATCGGTGATCTGAAAGCGCTCAAAGGACACAAGGTCGTTGGACGCTTCATTTTTGCCAGGCTGACGACGATTCTTGCCGAGATTTTTCTCGACAGTTTCGGTCGGGCGGAGCGCTTCTGGAGTCGCAAGCGCGAACTGGCGGCCGATGCGGCGGGAGCCGGGGTGGCGGGTACAAAGGCTTTGGCGTCTGCGCTGCTGCGGCTGACAGCGCTGCGGCCGCTGGTTGCAGAGGTTCTGGCCAAGCAATGGGGTAGTGCGGAGGCAGCCAGGGCTGTGATGGGCGACGTGCTTGGCGAACTGCGCCAACATGCATCGGGTTCGAAGCGGATCGGCAGCCAATGACATCCCAAAACCCCGAAACCATTGACGGGAAAACCATTCAAAGCCTCGTCGCGGGTCGGGCGATCCGCTCGGCAACCGTGCTCGGGCGGCTGGCGGCTGGGCAGTCATGCGGCGCTACGGTGCGCTGGAACGTGTTGTAGCCGTCAGGCGTACCACGAAACCCCGGCTTTGGCACACGCTCCAGGCAGCAGCCGCTTTTGTACAGGGGCACCTCAGGCTTTCCCGCTTTGATGTCGATGCCGCAGGCTTCGAGCCCGGCAAATTGTCCCGCCGCCCCGATCAGGACGGAGCGCATGCGCCAGGCGGGAGAGTACGGCGCATGGTTCAGGGAGCAGGTGCAAATCGGCATGGATGCTGCCAAGGCCGGGGATGTCCTCACCTCGGAGGAAATGGAAGCCGAAGCAGCGGTCTGGCGGGCTGAAATTCAGCGCCGGATGACGGCTGGTTCCGCAATCTGAAGCCGGATCTGGACGAAGCCGGCTGCGTGCTGCACTGGAGAAATTGCAGTTCGGATTGCAAAGCGAACCCGGCTGCAACGCTCAAGCATTACGATCTTTTGAGAATCAGGGCAGGTCTGGTCGACGATCCGGGGAGCGCTTCGACACCAATTACATCTGCGGCACAGCGGGCGAGGCCTTGGGTCGTCAAGCAAGACCTGGCACCCCGTAGGGGCACTGGGCAGGATCAGGCAGGACCAAGCTGGTTGTCCGCAGGGCGCGTGCGCAGGGCAGGGATGATTTTGTTGTCGGACCTCTTTTGTTTGGGCGGGAAGATTCCCACATTTGTTCCTGGCCGTGCCATCCGGCGCGGGCCGCAGCAACCTCCGGTTAAGCAGTTCTTAACCGGAGAAACCCAGTGAAGATGCGCTCTGGGGGGCCTCGTGGACCCCGGGGGCAGGCCGAGGGCAACCGATATGAATTTTGAGAAATACACTGAAAGAGCGAGAGGCTTCATCCAGTCCGCGCAGTCGCTGGCGATGGGTGAGGGCCATCAGCAGTTTTCGACCCTGCATGTGCTGAAAGTCCTGCTGGACGATGAGGAAGGCATGGCCGCAGGGCTGATTGACCGCTCGGGCGGCAATTCCCGGGCGATTCTTGAGGCCACAGGCCAGGCTCTGGCAAAAATACCGAAGGTCACTGGCGGCGGTGCCGGGCAGTTCTATCTTGCGCCGGAACTGGGACGCGCCTTTGCCACTGCGGAAAAGGCCGGCGAAAAGGCCGGCGACAGCTATGTCACGGTGGAGCGGCTTCTGCTCGGGCTGACGCTGGAAAAGGACAGCGAGGCCGGCGTTCTGCTGCGCAAGGGTGGTGTCACGGCGCAGAACCTCAATGCAGCGATTGAAGCGCTACGCAAGGGCCGTACCGCGGACACCGCGACGGCGGAGAATGCCTATGATGCCTTGAAGAAATATGCCCGGGATCTGACCCAGGCGGCGCGCGATGGCAAGCTTGACCCGGTGATCGGGCGCGACGAGGAAATCCGCCGCACCATCCAGGTGTTGTCGCGTCGTACCAAGAACAATCCGGTCCTGATCGGCGAGCCCGGCGTCGGCAAGACCGCCATCGTCGAGGGGCTGGCGCTGCGCATCGTCAATGGCGACGTGCCCGAAAGCCTCACGGACAAGAAACTGCTGTCGCTCGATCTCGGCGCGCTGATCGCAGGAGCCAAATATCGCGGTGAATTTGAGGAGCGGTTGAAGGCGGTGCTCCAGGAGGTGGTCTCCACCGACGGCAAGATAATTCTGTTCATCGACGAAATGCACACGCTGATTGGCGCCGGCAAGGCCGATGGCGCCATGGATGCCTCCAACCTGCTGAAGCCCGCATTGGCGCGCGGAGAGCTGCACTGTATCGGCGCCACCACGCTGGATGAATACCAGAAGCATGTCGAGAAGGACGCGGCGCTGGCGCGGCGCTTCCAGCCGGTCTTTGTCGCGGAGCCGACGGTCGAAGACACGGTCTCGATTCTCCGTGGCCTGAAGGACAAATACGAGCAGCATCATGGCGTGCGCATCACCGATTCGGCGCTGGTGGCGGCCACGACATTGTCCAATCGCTACATCACCGGCCGCTTCCTGCCCGACAAGGCCATCGATCTGATGGACGAGGCGGCGGCCCGGCTCAAGATGCAGGTCGATTCGAAGCCCGAAGAGCTCGATTCGCTGGATCGGGATATCATTCGCCTGCGGATCGAGCAGGAGGCTTTGAAGAAAGAAAGTGACGTGGGTTCGAGGACCCGCCTCAAGGCCCTGGAAAAGGAACTGGCCGAAGCCGAGGAAAAATCGGTGGCCCTGACCACGCGCTGGAACACGGAGAAGAACAAGCTGGCGGATGCCCAGAAGCTCAAGGCGGAGCTGGATGGCCTGCGGCAGGAACTCGCCGATGCCCAGCGTCGGGGTGAATATCAGCGCGCGGGTGAACTTGCCTATGGCCGGATACCCGCACTGGAAAAGCAGCTCGACGATATTGAGACCCGGGAGAATGTCGGTGTGATGATGGAGGAGGCCGTCACTGCCAACCACATCGCACAGGTGGTGTCGCGCTGGACCGGCGTGCCGGTGGACAAGATGCTGGAGGGCGAGAAGGAAAAGCTCCTGAAGATGGAGGACCAGCTCGGCCGGCGTATCGTGGGCCAGAATGAGGCGGTCCATGCGGTGGCGACGGCGGTCCGGCGTTCGCGCGCCGGATTGCAGGATCCGAACCGGCCGATGGGATCCTTCATGTTTCTGGGGCCGACCGGTGTCGGCAAGACCGAATTGACCAAGGCCCTGGCGCAGTATCTTTTCAACGACGAAACCGCGATGGTCCGCCTCGACATGTCGGAATTCATGGAGAAGCATTCGGTATCGCGGCTGATCGGGGCGCCTCCGGGCTATGTCGGCTATGATGAGGGCGGGGTGCTCACCGAGGCGGTGCGGCGGCGGCCCTACCAGGTGGTGCTGTTCGACGAGATCGAAAAGGCCCATGCGGATGTTTTCAATGTGCTGTTGCAGGTGCTTGATGACGGGCGTCTGACCGACGGCCAGGGGCGCACTGTCGATTTCCGCAACACGCTGATCATCATGACCTCGAATCTCGGTTCGGAACTGCTGGTCAACCAGCCCGAGGGCGAAGACAGCTCCAGGGTGCGGGAACCCGTGATGGCCATGGTGCGGGCGCATTTCCGGCCCGAGTTTCTCAATCGGGTCGATGAGATCATCCTGTTCCACCGGCTGCGGCAGGACGATATGGGGCGGATCGTCGAAATCCAGTTCGGCCGCCTCGAAAAACTCCTGGAAGACCGCAAGATCACCCTGAAGCTGGATGACAAGGCGCGGGACTGGCTTGCCAGAAAGGGATGGGAGCCGGCCTACGGTGCCCGCCCGCTCAAGCGGGTGATCCAGCGCTATCTGCAGGACCCGCTTGCCGAGATGATTCTTGGCGGGGAGGTCAAGGATGGCGATGAGGTCGCAATCTCTGCGACCGAAGAGGCGCTGAGCTTCAATCGCAGGTAACTGCCGAGGTCGGACAAGGCCAGGGCGGCAGGGGCGGCTCGCACCGCCTCGAACCCCTGGAAAAATTGCCTTTGTCCAGCCGGGATGGCCACGATCCCCGCCATCAGGAAACCCGACTGGGGCCTCGGCAACCTCAAAAAGAGGCACAGTGGGGCCCGGTCAGTCACTCCAGCAATGGAATGTGGGTAGAAACAATCGCAGGGCGTCGACGGTCGATCGGGCGTGATCGGCGAGGGTCTGGTCTGATTGGTCAGAAAAATGAGACAGCCAGACCTGAACCGATGAAGGGCTCAGGCGTGGCCGTCATTTCGGTCCGGCCGGGCATTGATTCGCGGCCGTCACCTGATTTTCCGGCACACAGATTCCCGGGGTCACCTGGCGTCGGAGATGCGGAAGCTGCTGCCGGAGCGGCCGCCGAGCATGTTCTCGACCTGATCACGCTGTTTCTCGAAGCCTGCCAGTACCGTGCCTTCGAGGGTGCGGCCACGGGGAAGTTTCACCCGCATGGGGTCGACGAAGCGGCCGTTGACCAGAATTTCGTAATGGCAGTGCGGTCCGGTCGACAGTCCGCTGGAGCCGACATAGCCGATCACCTGACCCTGCCGGACTTTCTTGCCGGGCTCGATACCCTTGGCAAAGGCCGACATATGGCCGTAGGCGGTCTCGTAACCGTTGGCGTGCTTCATGCGGATATATTTGCCATAGCCGCCATGAAGTCCGGCGGACTCGATGACGCCGCTGCCCGAGGCGAAGATCGGGGTGCCGTAGGGGGCTGCCCAGTCGACACCGGTGTGCATTTTCACATAACCCAGGATCGGGTGACGGCGGCCGCCGAATCCGGAACGCATGACCGCGTTGTTTACAGGCTTGCGGACCAGGAATTTCTTCGCGCTCTTTCCCGTCTCGTCGTAATAGTCGACCACACCGTCATCGGTGCTCTGGTAGCGGTAGTATTTCTTGGTTTCGCCGCCCACGGTCAGCGCGGCATAGAGCACCTCGCTCTTGTTGGCCTGTGCGTTTTCGTCGTCGCCATAGAACACGTCGAAGGAATCGCCCGGCTGCACCTTGCGCTGGAAGTCGAGGTCGTAGGAGTAGATCCGGATCATGTCATCAATGATCTGCATCGGCACTTTGCTGCGCAGCGCAGTCTCATAAATGCTCTGGTACAGCCGGACTCCGGAGCCGTTGTCCTCCTCCTCCTCCTCGCCGCTGTCGTTGTGGCCCCCGGCCGCAGTGTTGAAGGTGTTCATGGTCGAGGGGTCAACTGCGACATATCTGCCGAGGTCGGTCATCGCCGCGATTGCCTCCACTGCGGTGTCGGTGGCGACCACCACCCGCCAGGCCTGCATGCGTCCGCTGGGGCCGGGGGCGAGCATGATGCGAAGCCGTTCCCCCTCCCTCAGGCCGCCGTCCCGACCCGGCGCACCAAGTGTGGAGGCGATCGCTCTGGCATCCTCAATCGTTGCTCCCAGAGGCTGCAGGATCGAGGCCACCGTGTCGCCTTTTTTGACGATGTGAACCTGCTCGGGGTTGGGATTGCCCCCCGTGGCCCGGTCCTCCCGGGTCTTGGCCTTGGTCATCAGGTTGAGGATCTTCGCTGGTTCCGGCGCGGTCCCGAAGGAGGCCGGGGTCGGCGGCATCGGGATGGGACCTGCCTTGCTCCAGTTCACGACCTCGCGAACCCTGGCCTGGGCGTCGGCAAGTGTCACAGTCGCTGCGATTTTTGCCTTTGGCAGGATTGCGGAGAGGTCTTTGGTGACAAACGAGACCTCGGCATCCGGCTCAACAGCGTCGGGATTGTTGGGATTGTCGGCCGGCGTCGCGGGTTCCGTGCCGACATCCGTCAACAGACGCTGGGGATTGAATGGGGGTATCTTGACCGAGGGGTCGCTGGCCATCGACAGATTGGTGGTGAGATGAATGAAGGGCCTGACCCGCGGAATTTCCCGGCCATTGACGTGGTCGGTCATGGTCACCCGGACCACCTCGCGCCTGCCGCTCATGGGTGACTCCGTGGCACGGGGCAATTGATCGGTCTTGCCGACCTTGCTGTCGCCTCCGGTGGTCGGACTGCTGCAGCCGCCGTACAGCATCGCACGGTCGCAGGGCTCGGCCCCGGGTACCGGCTCGTTGAGTGAGGCGAAGACGGTGCCGCCGATCAGGGCGGCCCCGCACAGGCCGGTCAGGATCGTGCCGCTGAACCAGCGCAGCGAGACATTGCGGTGGTCGATGACCGCCGCGTCAGAGCCGTCGACGCAAAGCGGGGGTTCATGCCCGAGATCAATCGGGGCAATCCCGCGTCCGTAGCCTCCGCGTGACGTTTTCTGATTCACCCGCACCCCCGCCTGTCTGAGCCCGTCAAAACGCCAAATCCCGTCTTCGCGCCCTCCCTATCCTCCCTCCGGGGGAGGGAGCAATGGCAAAGGCACTCATGCGAGGGGAGCCAAAAAACAGCCTGCCCTGATCGGGGGGCTGAAAATCAGCCAGGCCGGCTCGCACGAAACCAGACCCTGTTCCTGTCGCCAGCTCCTGAAAGAGCAGCCGACCCAACTTTCGATCGGAGCGCCCCCGGGGAGAAGCCGAAGGAAAAAACGTAACCAAGCCTGACAGATATCAGGCGATTCACAGCCATTCTTATGGCACAACGCAGGGAGATTGTGGCTCAAGTGCGGCAAAATTGGACAAATGTGATTAAAGTCCGATCTGGGTTAGCGGTAGGGGGACACCAGGAGCGGCTGAGGCACCGCCGCTGCCTGACAGCCGCGTCATGCCCTCTCACCCTGCCCGGCAGAAAATTTTCTCTGTGCTTTCCGGGAATTGGCGTCTTTTTTGCGGATCCTCTTGCAAAGCCTGGGGCTCACGGGGCGTGCCATGTGAGTTCCACACCGGCGTACCGCCGCCCCCTTGGATGAAACCCGCCCCCCCGGGGCACCGCCATACCCTCACTTGACGGCAGTTTCTTCCAGGGGACGGGCGGACAAATGCGCCATTCCCGCCAGACGGCTGTCCTGGATTTCCCGACTGCCGCCTTACGGCCTCACCCAGGGCTGGGAGGAATTTTTCCCGCTTACGTCCTTTTTGCGGAGCTTTCCCTGAAAGTGTGGCCTGATGCCTTTAGTCCCCAGAAGAGCGAGAAAAAAATGCCCCCTTCGCCCGGCGGACGCCTTGGCCCCCCGTTGCCTCTCAACGGGGCCTCATTTCCCGCCCGAAGCCGCCCGGCACTGCTTTTTTGCGGACGCCCCTGCCTTTGTGTGCGCAGACTTAAGGTCGAGGTTGATTCGGGCCCTGGCAGCCGGTCTGCCCTGATGTTGGAAATTCTCCAGCCCATGTCGATTTTCGGGGGCGTTGCGGGCGATTTTCGTCAGGATCGTTGACTGTGTGGCGTTCCGGGTCCTTTCGGGCGTTTCCGGTTTATTTCTGCAGACGTCGCCCCCTGATGCGGGTTTGATGGCGAACATTCGGCTTCATGTTCAAGGGCATGGTCACCAGTCCACCTGCCGAGGCCCCTCTTTCAGGCCGCAGGTCGGGTGGATCCGCGGCCCGGTTCGCTCCGAAGCGTGATTTTGCCGCCATGCTCTGGATGATGCCGCAGATGCGTGCCCCCCTCGTCGCCCTGCTCGAATTTGCGGAAGATGCGGGCGCGAGCATCGTCAGCGACACCGAATTCTGCTGTCGCGCAGCATGAAGCAGATTTCACAGGGGCTCGATCCAGGGGTCGACGATCAGCCATACCGCCTTTGGTGGTGAATTTGATCGCGGTGCCAGCGAGGTTGAGCAGGACCTGACGCAGAGGAGCGGCCTCGCTGACAAATCCCGAAGCGGCAGTCTCATCGCAGGCATAAAGACGCCAATTCTTTTTGTTTTTGCGTTGCTCGCGGACTGGCCGCCTCCAGGACGCGGTCGGCAGGTGCTGAAGGGAAAGCTGTGGCGTCATCTGTCGGATGAGGCCGAAGTTGTGAGTTCCGCCGGATCGCTGTTGCGGGCGGATTGAGTGCGGATTTTCGTTTGCGCGGGCCGGCAGGGGCAGTCGTTTCTTAATCTCCTGAATCCCTCGCCAACGCACCGGCCGCTGTGGGCGTCCCCAGAATCTCGGTCGCCTGCTGTCTGGGGTCATGAAAGGGCGACCGTAGGGCGTCGTCCCACCTGATCATAAGATCAAGGCGTGGCAGATCAATCGGCTTTGATGATTTCCTGTTCGGATCGTACCCATGCTCAGAGATGGCGTAACAGATCGCCCGTCGGATGAGCCTGTTCGTGATGATGATTTGGTCTCCTGCGTCGGTCCCGGAGCCGTTTCCACAAGGCAGATACGTCACATCACATGGCATCGTTCCACAAATGAAGCCTCCAACCCCGTTCGTCGGCCAGATTCCGATCGAAATTAAGTCGTCGCCGGGAAAAGGCCACTTGCTGGCTTTTACCCTCCAGCGATACTCGTGGTCTTCGACGACTATTCGGCGACTGCCCGTTGAGTTCCTCACGGCATTCTCCATGAACGCTGGCACAATGGTGTTCTGTGCCCTCCAGCAGCAAGGAAACAACCCGTGATGCGGCTTCATCCCGCCAGCGAATGGAGATGCACCGAAGCGCCCTGCCGTTTTCGCAAACGTACCAGAAAAACTGGGACGTCTCCATGACCTGCCAGGATGGAATGACCGCTCTTTGTCCGAACCGGATCCGGAAGCGCAACGCTGCCCTCAGGGGCAGGGTGGCGGCCAATGGCGGCTCAGGGCCACGCGCCCGCGAGCCTGGCTGGGAGAAGGTCGAAGGTCGTTGAGGAGATTGTGGGCACCATCGAGAGAGCAGCCGGTATCGCCCGCTCACCGATCGACGCTGCGAACCTGAGAAGCGTCAGGATGAGCCCGGCACCTCCCGAGACCTGCCAACGCAGGATGGAGCGGCGCCTTCGATTATCCCGATCGATGCAGTCGAAGCCGTTGACGCCATCCGCCAGGTCATCCACCGCGACGGGGGGTATCCGGCGGGCAGGAGGTGGCAGGACCACAAACCAGGAGCGCCATCCGGGGACATCGCCCGTCTTTGGGGCCAAATGCGGGGCAGGGGCGCTGTCACCCTTTCGGATCCTGTCCAGGGAGAGGATTCGGTTTCAACCCACGTTCCATTTCTGGAACGACTGACAATGCTGCCTTTTTCTTTTTGATGTTGAGGAGGCCGCGCCCGCCACACCCACGCGTCTCATCATGGAGGTGCTTCGTGGCAAAAGAGGCACATCCTGGCTTGCGCAAAGGCAGTTTTCTCAGGGGTCAAGCCGAATGGGGAAGCCCTCCTGTATCCACCTGGGCAGTTACGCCAATTCAATTCCCACAAAGCGGGAAAATTGCTCCCGGCCAGGGTGAGGGGTGAGGGGGGGCGTCGCAGCCGCAGGCCGGGAAATCAAAGCGGGTCATCCGACGGGGGGAAGCGCAATTTTTGTCCGCCTCCGCCCCACCGCGGGAAAGGACGCCAGTTCCCGCAAGCTGGAAAAATTCAACAGGCTGGGGGATCTTCTGCGACGCAGCGGGCCGGGAAAGCAAAAAGAACCAGGGGGGCAGTTTTTTGGTTGTCTCTCCCGATCTGCAGACTGCAGAGGCCTTGTGCCCCCCGAATCCCAGCCAGTGAAGCGGCGGGAAAAGATGCCAATTCCCGCAGGCGGGAAAAATTCAGGCCTGCGGGGCGGGGGGCCTGAAAGGCAATTTTTTCCCCGTTCCTTGGGCAAAAACCCTCCAGAGGTATCCAGGATTTGGGTTAAGATCCTGAAAGGACGCCGATTCTGGCAAACGGGGAGAATTTCGTCCGGCCAGGAGCTGGCGGCGGGAGCCTGCCAACCGCGGGGGAGAGAGGGCCACAGGGAGGCGGGGAGAGGCGGATCTTTTTTGCCCGTTTTTTTGGGGGAAAGCGACTCCGCAGCCTCCCATTTTTCGTCTAAGCTCCGGGAAAGACGCCAAATTCCGCATTGCAAAAAATTTATGACGGAGGGCAGATTTCGTGTTGACGGGGCCAATGGCGGGCCCTATAACACAACCACTGAGCGCGGCGCTGCATTGGCCGGGAGGTCAATGCAAGTAGACGTGTCTCTAACTCCTCTCTTTGATGAGTGAATAAAACAGCCGGTCTCGGTCGGCTGATTTGCTGTCGCTTCAAAGGGGCGGGATACCCTCTTCGAGGGTTGGGGCCACACCCTGTGGTTCCGGGCTGTTTGACAAGTTCAGATGAAGAAAGAGAAACGTGGGCGGCGGAGTCCTTGCGGATCCCGAGCTGACGAGCCTGGAACCTTTCAGGTGATGCAGAGCGGGGTCGGACGAAAGACTTCGGCGGTACACGTTTCGAATAAGGTAACACCATGGTCTTCCTTGAGCCATTCAGGGAAGGTCGCTTCGCCGACGATGTGAATCGTCGAGCGAAGAAAACGGTGGGACCTCGTCAAACGTTGTGATCAGCCGGTTCAAAGTTCAAGTCCAACTTGAGAGTTTGATCCTGGCTCAGAGCGAACGCTGGCGGCAGGCTTAACACATGCAAGTCGAGCGGGCGTAGCAATACGTCAGCGGCAGACGGGTGAGTAACGCGTGGGAACATACCTTTTGGTTCGGAACAACCCAGGGAAACTTGGGCTAATACCGGATAAGCCCTTACGGGGAAAGATTTATCGCCGAAAGATTGGCCCGCGTCTGATTAGCTAGTTGGTGAGGTAACGGCTCACCAAGGCGACGATCAGTAGCTGGTCTGAGAGGATGATCAGCCACATTGGGACTGAGACACGGCCCAAACTCCTACGGGAGGCAGCAGTGGGGAATATTGGACAATGGGCGCAAGCCTGATCCAGCCATGCCGCGTGAGT
>Ga0123357_10000678_pt1 | contig 34027 bp, 25 predicted proteins | sample TergutEmb28metaG_FD_89873 | JGI IMG/M metagenome (GOLD analysis project Ga0123357, IMG submission 89873) | Embiratermes neotenicus P4 segment gut microbial communities from Petit-Saut dam, French Guiana - Emb289 P4 | ecosystem: Host-associated > Arthropoda: Insects > Digestive system > Gut ... | reverse complement strand
GGAAGGCGAAAATACCAATGAATATTATCTGAATGGATTTTCATCATCGCTTCCGCTTGAAATCCAATTGAACGCATTGAAACAAATTCCTGCGCTGAAAGACGTTCGGATTTATCGTCCGGGCTATGCGATTGAATATGACTTTTTCCCTCCGACCCAGTTGAATCCGACTTTGGAAACCAAACGAATAAAGAACTTGTTCTTTGCCGGACAAATCAATGGGACTACCGGTTATGAAGAAGCCGGCTCGCAAGGTTTAATCGCCGGAATCAATGCCCACATCAAGGTTCATGGAGGAGGCGAGTGGGTATTAGGTCGCGATGAAGCATATATCGGCGTATTGATTGACGATTTGGTAACCAAAGGCGTTGACGAACCTTACCGGATGTTTACTTCACGCGCCGAATATCGCATACTCCTTCGTCAAGACGATGCCGATATGCGCCTAACAGAGAAAGCCTATCATTTGGGCTTGGCAGATTCCAAACGTTACGAATTGTTGCAACATAAACGGAATGAAATCGAACGCCTTCTCTCTTATGTTCGCAATTATTCCGTAAAGCCCTCTATTGTTAATTCAACTTTAGAATTTTATGGGACAGCGCCATTGAAAAATCGTGCGAAGTTATTTGATTTAATTCTTCGCCCTCAGTTGGATATGGAAAAATTAGCCAATTTGCTTCCTGATTTCCGGCTGCAATTAGACATGTCCCCAAGTCGAAAGGAAGAAATATTAGAAGCGACAGAGATATTGATAAAGTATGAAGGATATATCGCTCGCGAGAAAATCATTGCAGAAAAAATCAATCGTTTAGAAAACATACGGATACGGGGCAGATTTGATTATAATACAATCCAATCGCTATCGACAGAAGCCAAACAAAAACTAACAGCGATTGACCCGGAAACGATTGCACAGGCATCGCGTATTCCCGGAGTTTCTCCGAACGATATAAATGTGTTGTTAGTATTATTAGGGAGATAAAAAATTGTTCCACGTGGAACAATTTCAAAAATAAAAAATATGAATATTGAAAAATTAACAAAAGCAGTTCGCAATGTTCCTGATTTTCCCATTCCGGGCATTCAGTTTAAAGACGTGACGACCTTATTTAAAGATGCAGATATTCTGCAAGAAATCGTAGAAGGTTTATATGAGATTTATAAAAACAAAGGAATCACAAAAGTTGTTGGAATCGAATCGCGCGGGTTTATTTTAGGTCCGCTGTTGGCTGTCCGGTTAAATGCGGGATTTATTCCGATTCGCAAGCCCGGCAAACTTCCGGCTGCCGTTTTTGAAGAATCGTATGCAAAGGAATATGGAACGGATGCAGTCCAAATTCATCAAGATGCAATAGATTCCGATGATGTTGTTTTGTTGCACGACGATTTGTTAGCAACCGGAGGAACTATGCAAGCAGCAGTCCGTTTGATCGAAAAATTCAACCCTCAAAAAATTTATGTGAATTTTTTAATCGAATTAACAGACTTGAAGGGTAGGGACGGATTCCCTTCCGACATTCAAGTGGATTCAATCATAACGTATGATATCTGAACAGAATTTAGCAACCGTCTTATCGTCCATTCCGGAAAGTCCGGGATGTTATATGTATTTCGACGATACGGAAACAATCATTTATGTCGGGAAAGCCAAGAACCTCAAAAAGCGTGTTTCTTCCTATTTTAATAAAACAATCGAAAACCTGAAGACAAGGATAATGGTGAGGAAAATTAGCATGATCCGTTATTTGGTCGTTGAGTCGGAAGAAGAGGCTTTTCTTTTGGAAAATAATTTAATAAAGCAACACAGACCCCGTTATAATATTTTATTGAAAGATGATAAAACCTATCCATGGGTTATTGTTCGCGACGAACCGTTCCCAAGAGTTTACCTGACCAGAAAAAAACTGAACGATAAATCGCATTATTACGGACCTTATACTTCAGTGGTCAATATTAAATTTCTATTACGGTTATTGACCTCTATTTATCCGATTCGAAATTGTTCGTATGCCCTTTCTAAAGAAAATATAGCAAAGAAAAAGTTTCGTGTTTGCCTGCAATATCACATAAAGCGGTGTTTGGGACCTTGTGTGAACTATCAAACAGAAGAAGATTATAATAAGAATATCCGTTCAATCGAAGAAATTTTAAAAGGAAATGTTCGTTCGGTCAGCAAGCAAATATATAAAGAAATGATGGATTATGCTGAAGTCCTGCAATACGAAGAAGCCGAATTTTTAAAGGAGAAATATCGCATTTTAGAAAATTATTCTGCCAAATCAATTGTTGTAAGTCCGACATTAAATAACATTGATGTTTTTTCCTACGATGAACACGACGCTTCCGTTTACATCAATTATCTGCATATTTCTTCCGGCGCAATAGTGCAAGGTTATACAATCGAATATAAAATACAATTAGACGAACCGAAAGAACAAATATTAGGAATGGGTATTATCGAGCTAAGAACTCGCTTTGAAAGTAAAGCCAAAGAAATCATCGTTCCGTTTATTCCGGATATTGAATTGAGCGCTGTCGAATTTATCGTCCCTCAACGAGGCGAAAAGAAACAACTGTTGACGCTTTCCGAAAAGAATGTGCAACAATACAAATTGGATAAAATAAAGCAGTCTGATAAATTAAATCCCGAACAACGGCAAACCCGGATTATGAAAACGCTTCAAAATGATTTGCACTTGAAAGAACTGCCTGTCCATATCGAATGTTTTGATAATTCAAATATTCAAGGAACCAATCCGGTTTCAGCTTGCGTTGTTTTTAAGATGGCGAAACCGGCTAAAAAAGATTACCGGCATTTCAACATAAAAACCGTAACCGGACCGGATGATTTTCAGTCGATGTATGAAACGGTTTCCCGTCGCTACAGTCGTTTGTTGGAAGAATCCCAATCATTGCCGCAGCTGATTGTGATTGATGGAGGAAAAGGACAGTTACATGCTGCAACAGACGCCTTGAAAGCGTTGAATCTGTATGGCAAAATTTCCGTTATCGGAATAGCTAAACGCTTGGAAGAGATATATTTCCCTGAAGACCCGATACCTCTGTATTTAGATAAAAATTCGGAAAGCCTGAAATTGATTCAGCAACTGCGTGATGAAGCGCACCGTTTTGGAATCACATTTCATCGGGATAAACGAAGCAAACAGCAAGTTGTATCGGAATTAGATTCTATCAAAGGAATTGGACAGGTGATGAAAGAAAAACTTTTGCAAAAATACAAAAGTGTGAAGCGAATCAGGGAAGTTTCGGAGTTGGAAATTGCCGAATTGATTGGGGAAAAGAAGGCGGCGTTGGTTAAAAAGGGACTTTATTAGAAATTTAATATTCTAATCTTTTAATTATTTTTGATAAAATATGCGTACAGTTATTCAACGAGTATCCAGAGCATCAGTTTCGATAAGCGGTCAGCCAAAAGCCTTAATAGGAGCTGGGCTTTTGGTCTTATTAGGCATTGAAGATGCTGATAAACAAGAAGATATTGATTTTTTAACAAAGAAAATCACAAATCTTCGTATCTTTGACGATGCCAACGGCGTAATGAATTGTTCAGTCTTGGAAATTGACGGCGAAATTTTATGCGTAAGCCAATTTACATTGCATGCTTCAACAAAAAAAGGGAATCGTCCGTCGTATATTCGAGCCGCCAAGCCGGATTTTGCCATTCCGATGTACGAAATGTTTTGTACGGAATTATCCAACGCATTGGGAAAACCGATTCAAACCGGTGAATTTGGCGCTGATATGCAGGTGGAATTAATGAATGATGGTCCGGTAACAATTATTATTGATTCAAAAAATAAGGAATAATATGACGATAGAAGAAGCGCAATTAAAAGTAGATGAATGGATTAAGAATTATGGTGTCCGTTATTTTTCGGAATTGACCAATACGGCGATTCTGATGGAAGAAGTCGGCGAATTAGCCCGGATTATGGCTCGCGTTTATGGCGATCAATCGTTCAAAAAATCGGATTCAGCATATAATTTACCGGATGAAATGGCTGATATTCTCTGGGTACTCTGTTGTTTAGCCAACCAGACAGGCGTAAATTTAACGGAGGCTTTCCAAAATAATATTCAAAAAAAGACGTTAAGAGATAGTGAGCGTCATAAACAAAATATAAAACTGAAAACAAATGAGTAAATACGAAGAAGCTTTGCAAAATTTTGGACCGGATTTGCAAGATGAAGAGGTTCGTAAAAAAACAGCAATAATTCTCGATAAATGCGGGGAAAACAACACGCCGGAAGTATTGAAATTTCTGTATTCCTGCATTGATTTGACTTCCCTGAATACGGAAGACAACAAGGAAAGCATCTGGCGTTTAGCCGAAACGGTTAATGACTTTGAAGGTACGCGACCGGATATCCCAAATGTAGCTGCTATCTGTGTTTACCCCAATTTTGTGTCAACCGTAAAAGAAGCGTTAACGGCTGAAAATGTGAAAATTGCGGCTGTTGCCAGCGGTTTTCCCTCTTCGCAGACGTTTATTGAAATCAAAATTGCCGAAGTCTCTTTAGCTGTTGCAGACGGAGCTGATGAGATTGATATTGTATTAAATGCCGGCGCGTTCTTTGAAGAAAATTGGGAAGACCTTTCTCAAGAAATTGAAGAAATCAAAGCGGCTTGCAAGGATGCTCATTTGAAAGTCATTCTTGAAACCGGATTGTTAAAAACAGCTTCCAATATCAGAAAAGCGACGATTTTATCGATGTATTCAGGCGCCGATTTTATTAAAACTTCTACAGGGAAAGTATATACCGGCGCAACTCCCGAATCGGTATATGTTATTTGTCAAACCATAAAAGAATATTATGGATTTCATCGGGAAAAAATCGGCATAAAAGTTTCCGGAGGCGTTCGAACTCCTGAAGATGCCGTAAAATATTACACGATCGTGAAAGAAGTTTTGGGAAAAGAATGGCTGACTCCGCAATTATTCAGGATAGGCGCAAGCGGATTAGCAAAGAATTTATTGGAACGGGTATGATTTATTTATTGAAGAAGTACTGGTTAAGCACGTTAGTTCTACTGATTATATTTGTCCTCTGTTTTATGAAGACAACATCACTGCCAGCCCCTCCGGTACTGAATTTTGATAAGGTGGTTCATACGATTATGTTTTTAGGTTTATCCGGCGTTATTTTCTTTGATAATACAAGATATTTACGATCTCCAATAAGTAAAGTACGAATTTTTTGGAGTACTTTTATTTTCCCCATTGCATTAGGCGGTCTCATCGAAATCCTGCAGGCGGATTTAACTACCTACCGTACGGGAGATTGGTTTGATTTTCTCTTCGATATTGTTGGCGCGTTGATAGGATGGGGAATTGCCTCGCGAATTAATCACTATGTGGCTAAGAAAACCCAAATGAAAGATTTCTACAACCGTTAAAGAAAAAAATACTCAATACCTGTAATTAATCCGATACCGGAAGTAGTCATCAACAATTCCATATCGGATTGATAAGTAGTCGTAAGAGATAGCTTACGAATTTCCCGTGTTAATCGCATGCGTATCAAACTCCTGTAACGGATTGCCAATCCTGAATCAAGCAGTCAAAGGCATTTGGGACTTTCGGTTGAAGCCCGTTTATTTGGTAGCAATACGTGATTTTGTTATTTTCGATGAATTTGAAGACGATCAGGAATATTTCATAATTTTTTTGTACATTTGTTGCCATAATTATTTATCAAAAAATATTTATCATGAAAAAAGTTTCTATATTCTTCGTTACAGCTATTTTAATGGTAGCATTTGCCGCATGCAACGGTGCAAAGAAGACCGATGCTCCTGCCGAACAACAACCGGTGAAAACTGATTCCGTTACAAATGTTGCTCCTGCTGCTGCACAGGATTCTATTGCGGCTGCTATTCCCGCATTGAAGCCGGCAGATATGTTGAAAAATTTTCAGGCATATGTGAAAGCGTATGGTGAAGCTTACAACAGCATCGCGAAAGACCCAAAAAAATTTACTGACCTTGCCACACAATCCCAACAAAAAGTAGCTGAAATGGAGCAAATTAAAGGGCAGTTGAATCAGGTGCAGTTGCAAGCTTATCAAAAAGCGGTTGATTTGCTTATTAAAATCAACAAAGGCGGAAAATAAGCTGTCAATAAATCTTTTTTAAAGTTGCGGCAGGGAAATAATGCGACAGTATTTCTTTGTGCGAGAATCCTTTGTCTCCCATAATCGCAGCGCCGATCTGACAAAGACCTACGCCGTGTCCCCAACCGGCGCCTCTCAGAATAAAAGCGCTCGGCACATTGGCGTTTCCTGCAAGCGGAAAAACTTTTTCCACAACGAAAGCGGAACTGTATAAATGCGATTCCGACAAGGCTTTTCGTATTTCCAATTCTTTACCGATAGTGATCGTCTGTTTGTCGCCTGCAATTTTCAAGCGAATGATGCGACCCGACACGCCGCGTTCTACGGGAATCAAGTCAAGAACGTTTCCGACATCAATTCCTGTTTTCCTAAGTAGCAGCGATTTAATTTCCGCTTGTGTAAGCAAAACTTTCCAGCGGTAAAAATCCGTCGTTTCCAAATCGTAATCATTCAACACCTGTGAAAGCGCCTGTTTGTCGTGCGTATTGCAATAAGCCGGAGGATTTCCCAATATCCACGCTTGGGCATTTTCTTCGACTGTTAAGTCGGCGACGGGCGACGGGCAACGGGTGACGTCGTCATCAATTACTTTTGTCAAATAGGAATGATTAACCGGTTCCCAGACATTTTCAAATTTTTCGGTCACTCCTCCACAGCATTTGTAAAACCGGGCGTCGCAAATAACGCCGTCGTACATTAAAACTTCTCCGGCTGTCGCTTTCAATGCTTCATACACCTGCGGCGATGAAACTTTGGTTATTCCTTGATAGCGCTGGCAATGGTCGTCGGCGCAGACGTCGAAGCGGTCGTGTTCTTCCCTGTCGTACCATCGAATGTAACCTTCGTCGTTGCGAATCAAACTCTCATAGTTGCCGGCGCTTTGGAGTTTTTTCCCTTTTTCCATTTGCGCCAGCAGCCAACTTCGGGAAGTTACGGCATGCGCTTTCAAAAATTCAAGCGAAGAGGCGGCGCTCATTTCGGAGGAGATAACGCTTAACAAATAATCTTCCAACGACAGAATATTGACGGCAGTAACCAATCCGTTTTCAGCAAATAATTTCAATTTTCCTTTGAAACGCTGGGTCTCTTCCCGCTCCCAATGAAAATTTAGTCCGATAACTACGTTGTATAATTCAAAATTACATCTGTCTTCGTCCGACGGTTCCAACAGGACAAAGTCGCCAAACGATTTCCGCTTGGAATTAAAAACAAAGGAAAAAGAAGAATTACCGTTGGCAACCGCTTCGCCTTTTCCTTCAAATATATTATTGCCGGAAACGGAACGAAATTTTCCATTTAACTTAAAGTGAATGGCAGGAGACGATAAAACGCCGACTTCAATAACAGGCGCATTCATAATCGCTGTTTATTTTTCAAAAAGATTTGAACCCCATGATTTCACGGACGTCGCGCAGGGTTTTGCCGGCGCTTTCCCTTGCTTTTTCCATTCCTTCTACTTGTACTTTATGGAGGTAAGCCGTATCGTTCCTGATGGCATTAATCCGTTCGCGAACAGGAGTGGTTACTTTGATAATATCCTCTGAAAGTTGCTTTTTCAGATTGCCATACCACTTTGTTTCACCTGCATTCCACAGATTATCATAATGAGCTACCACTTCAGGCGTTGAAACCACTTTCAGGATAGTAAACAGGTTTTCGATGTAATCCGGTTTGGGCGTATTCCGACCTTCGGGACCGTTATCCGTCAAAGCGCTTTTAACTTTTTTCTCAATTATTTTCGGTTCGTCCATCAGGTAAATGCAATTGCCTTCCGACTTCCCCATTTTACCGCTGCCGTCCAAGCCCGGAATTTTGATGAGTTCCTGTCCGAAATTATACGCTTCCGGCTGTTTGAAATATTCAACTCCATAGCGGTAATTGAACCGTTTGGCATAATTGCGGGTCATTTCTAAATGCTGTTCCTGATCTTTTCCTACCGGAACATAGTCGGCATTGTGTATCAAAATATCGGTTGCCATCAAAACGGGATAAGTGAATAAACCGGCATTTATATTGTCGGGATTCTGCCGCGCTTTTTCTTTGAACGAAACGGTTTTTTCCAATTCGCCCAGATAGGCTTGCATATTTAGCAGAAGGTATAATTCTGCTATTTCCGGCACATCGCTTTGGATATATATTGTCGCTTTTTCGGGGTTTAATCCGCAAGCTAAATATTCCGAAAGGACATTGGTTACATTGGCGTGCAATAGTTTAGGGTCGGGATGCGTAGTCAAGGCATGCCAGTCAGCGATAAAGAAAAAGCATTTATTTTCCTCTTGCATTTTCAAAAAGTTAACCATAGCGCCGTAATAATTTCCCAAATGTAAATTACCTGTGGGGCGGATTCCGCTTAATACTGTTTTCATAAAAATAAATTCTTTGGATTTTATTAAGTCCACTCCTAAAAATTGTTCTCCATTTTTCTACAATGTTTTGCTCGAATAACGCCTTTTCTAAAATAAGGAGGTTTTAATTCGTCAAAAATAAAGAGCATATATCCATCTGAAAATTCCATTTCGTAATCCATTGAAGTAAATATTTTTGTTAATTCTTCTGCATCTGTCTGTTTATGATAAGAACAACAAGCAATTCGTATATCCGAAATTTTATTTAAAATATCTTTACTGTCCTTTAATACAGCTACTTCATAACCTTCAATATCCATTTTTATGAACAAAGATGAGGTTAATTCTTTTTTCAATATAGATGTCAACGTTATTGTCTTTTCTGTATCTATATCTGAAATTAATTTGTTAATAATCTCTACTTTGTTTTTATAAGGCTCAAATGTCGCAGTTAAAGCTTCTATCCAAAAAACATCGGATTCTATCAAATAAATTTTTTTCACTCTGTCAATTACATGCAACGCAAAAAGTCCTTCTGCACACCCAATATCCATCAAAACATCACTTTCATTAACACGAAAAGTATCTGATTCATATTGATGAGGCGACTTTTCCTTATAACTACCTCCCAAAATATTTTCGTTTTCAATAAAATTTGTATATGTAGAAACAGCGCTATTAACAGTCCATGTTTTAGGAAAATATAACTTTTTTCCATTATGAATAACGTATGGTAATTTTCGCTTATTATCATATCCTGATTGCACTGATTCTAATTTCTTTAGTTGCTTGTATGGAAAAATAATATTTGCCGGATTATTTATTAAGTATGACAATTCCGTTTTATAATTCTCTCTTAATTCCGGAAATTCATGACAATAATTAAAAATATTAAGTACCAATGTTTGGTCTTTTATTCTAGCTATTTCACTTTTAGCTATTTCAAATTCTCTTATATATTTATCATTGTAGATACAATACTTCAAAAAACGATACAAATTTCTGAACACTTTGAAAAAGCGATGCTGTTTTAAATTTTTATACATAAATGCCTGTTATTTAATCATTTAACCATAATTTTAGCCGTTCTGTCATTAATTCTTACAATATAAATACCTGCGTTGTTGCATAAATAACTCTGCCACATGCCTGTACATACATTCGTATAAATCAATTTCCCAAGTATATCATATACATAAACATTACCGGATGGAGCATAAGAGCGGAAAAAGATTTCCCTGTTCTGAGAATAAAGATTCGGAAAATCAGCGCCAATCGGAACAATCGACGTTGTGTTTGAGCACGTACCGTTCAGGTAAATAACGGTACTTCCCTGAAATCCTCCACCCAAAAGAACCAGTCGATTGGCATGTGTTCCGTAACTTAATGGCTTATAAGTCAGCGTTAATTCATAACCTGCATCGGAATTGACCGAGGCGGAAGGAATTGATGTTGACGATATGCTGAAATATTGATTTCCTGAATCGGCGCCCCAAAGCATTGCCGTAAGGTTACCGCTTAAATATTCACCTTTAACAATAACTGTTTTTGTCGAAGTTTCACCGGGTTGAATTTCACCAAAATACATATCCGACAAATTCGCAGGCGTCATGATAATTGCTTCATGCGCTTTATATTCTTCGGGAAGATGAAAAACATAACCGACCGAATCTCCCCATATATATTCCGCCAGTTGAGGAAAATCAACAAACGGATTCCGGTTTCCCTGATACAAAAATACATTTTCGTTCCGGTTCCTTTCTTTGTCGCTTACGGGGTCGTTGCGGCTCCATTTAAGAAGCATATCTTTAGCCCAAGGTTGCAGGACGGGATAGGTTTCCCTGTTGAACATCGACAAAGCTTCGCTCCGCCACTGCTGTGCATAATCTTCGTAACACGTAATCATGTAAAAATAAGTTCTTGCAAAATCACCTTTGTATTCATTGTCCGGTTCAAACGCTTCCTGCTTTGGGCTTCCCGAATAGGAGTATGTATTTTGCCCTACTTTAGTCACTCCATTATTAAACGACGGAGAAGCAACTTCGCCGAGTATATCATTCGATTTGGCAAGGTTGGCGTCGCCATCTGAGGGATACAAATGGGTCAGGTCGGAATAGGCATTGTATTTATCAACTTCAGTCGAAATCGCCCACCAGCTTTTCGGCAAAGAATGTTCTTTCTGCAAGCCGCTTGTGCTTTGTCCGGGAGTAGGACTGAAATAACGAATATTATTGGAATACATATCCCATACTGTTCTACCGTCGGCTCTGACGTCGGTTGTCCTGAAATAATACCAAAGGTCGTTGTAACTCAACACGGTATGCTCTTTCAAAATTAAAGACAAAGCCGTTTTCAGATTGCGATCCGATTTTCCGTCTATATTGTTGTAATAGCCCGGAGGTATTTGCGAAAACGTATTAATTGAGATAATAATACATACCAACGCAAACAGTAACTTATTCAATTTTTTGTTCATAATTATCTGTATAATCATATCTAATATCTAACAATCTTATGCACGCTCGTTTGACCGGATTTACCGGTTATTTTTACAATAAAGAACCGATTATCAGGCAGCCTGGTCGAAAAGAGTTCGGAAATATTTGATTGCCGGAACAATTGCCTGCCCATGACGTCATAAATCAGGATAGTCGCACCTTCAGACGCATTGATAACATACAACATGTTTGAAGCAACATACACAATCGGTTGATGTGTTTCATCATCAGATACTTTTGGGATCGAAACGGCAGAATTAGGATTGAAAACATACGTAACAGAATCACCCCAAATATATTCGGCTAATTGGGGATAATCGATAAATGGATTTCGATTCCCCTGTATTTCATAAACGGCATCGTTCCGGTCGATTTCTTTTTGACTGACTTTGTCGTTCCTGCTCCATTTAAGCAGCAGATTTAACGCCCAAGTCCGAAATGCCGGATAGGTTGAGTTGTCGATCATATCGCAGCTCCAACTCGAAAGCGAACTTTCATAACAGGTAACCATATAAAAATAGGTGCGGGCAAAATCGCCTTTATAATCATTTCTTGGTTCAAATACGCTTCCCGTATAACCCGAAGCCGCAGTTCCCGCTCCCACTTTGGAACCGTTGGAGGAAGTCCAAGTGGCAGAGCCGACTTCTCCAAATGGGTCGTTCCCTCGCCGGTTGTTAACATATCCGTCGGTAGGATACATGTGAAAAAGGTCTGTGTACATGGGAGTTGCATCATTGAACCAGCTTTTCGGGAAAGAATGTTCTCTGTTGTAGCAATCCCCTTCTTTGCTGTAATTGCCGCATTGGTCTGTGGTAAACGTAAAATAATATTTCGCTGTTCCGTCGGGAATATCGGAGTACATGTCCCACACCTTGCCATCGGGAAGTTTGTCTGTTTGCTGGAAATCCGTCCACAACTGAGCATAAGTACGCTCACTGTGAGGGCGTATTATTTCCATCATGGCTGTTTTCAAAGCTTCTTTCTTTTTGCCGAAAGCGGCATCGTAATAACCTGCCGGCGGCTGTGCCGATAAGATGCTTCCTAATCCCCACAAAAAGAATGTTAAAAGTGCATATAGATTTTTCGCCGCGTATCGTTTGCCGTTCACCTTATTCATAATATTTCACCAAATAAATTAAAACGGGAAAATGGTCGCTGTAGCCGTTTATAAAAGTATTATCGCTGAATGTCCTTAAAGGATACCCCTTATATTTTCCGGTTTGTTCCATCAGAAAATCCCTGTTAAAAATTTCAGCTTTCCAGAATTTGAAGGTTGATTTGTCGCTTCCTACCAGATTCCCTGAAATAATGATTTGATCAAAAATATTCCAACTTCCCTGATATCCGATCGAACCGACGCCGGCGTTACGGAGCGCCACCATCGGATTGAACAATCCTTCGGGCTTGACTTCTTTTGGTTTTCCTTTTGCATTCAGCGTTTTTTTCACGCTCACATTGGTCGGGTCGTCGTTTAAGTCGCCCATGATTACGACCTTTGCTTCCGGATCGGCGGCTCGTATCGAATCGGTAATATGCTTGCACAATTCGGCAGCGGCAACGCGAAGATACCGTGATGATTTTTCTCCGTTTCTTCGGGAGGGCCAGTGGTTAATGATAAAATGAAAACGTTCGCCGGCAAGCAGTCCGCTCACCAGCAATTGATCCCTGGTTTTGAAAGCCGTATCGTTGGGGAGTGTCAACGGATAAGGTTTAGAAGATGTTACCGTGAATAATTGCGGATTATATAAAAAACCCACATCTATCCCTCTTAAATCCGGCGAATCATAATGAACAATCGATAAATTCTGCTTTGCCAGATCGCCTGTTTTCACCAAGTCTTCCAATACCGAACGGTTTTCGACTTCCGAGACTCCGATAACGGCAGGACCCAACGGACAGGTTTCTTTTGCAATCATGCTCAGCACCTTAGCCAGATTCTCCAATTTTGCGTGATACTTCTTCCCGTCCCATTTTTTGTCCCCCATAGGAGAAAACTCCAAATCATAGTTTCCATTATTGTTTATTGTATCAAACAAGTTTTCCAAATTGTAGAAAGCAACGGCATACGGAACCACTTTTCTGTTTTGTGCTTCAACTTGTACTGAGAGTGTTGTGCAGAGCAGAACAATCGAAGCGAAAATAATACGTTTCATGTTTTTGTTTTTAAAAATTATAATTAAGTAAAAATTAACATATAAATCGCCTGTTTTTTCCCAAATTCGGCTTGTTATATGAAAAATTTTCTTTATCTTTGTTGAGTTTAGTAATTTTTATTTTGACTCGAAATTATTAGACACACAAAGATAATTTTTTAATTTAACACGAACAAAGGTAGAAAATTTTAATTATTAAAACAACTCAATGAAGAAGAATTTTTTCACTCTTTTACTTTTTATTTTCTTTTGCTCTTCTGCTTTTTCGCAGGGAGCCAAATTAAAAGGAACTGTTATTAATTCCGAAACAAAGGAACCTTTGCAAGGAGTTTCCGTCAAGTTAAGTAATCAAAACATGACTACGACTTCCGAATCGGACGGGTCTTTTTATTTTGAAAATGTGAAACCGGGCAATGAGGTTCTTATAATCTCTTCGCCCGATGTGCAATCGACCGCCCTGAATGTGAGTATTTCGCAGGGTGGGGTAACTGATGTAGGTGAAGTTGCGGTAGTTGTCAATGCGAGAAGTCAGATGGTCGAGGGGTCTTTGAATCTGCTTGACGAATCCTCTATTGGTGACGATGATACGCGGAATGATGTGAATGTATCATCATTGATGACAACTTCGAGCGATGTTTTTTTGTCTAAATCCGGATATGATTTCTCTGCTGTGAGGTTTAAATTGAGAGGATATGATTATCGCTATTCCGATACCTATATTAATGGCGTTAATTTTAATGATGTTGAAAGAGGGGGATTCAGCTTTGGTATTTTTGGCGGTTTGAATGATGTAACCCGCAATCAAGATGTAGTTCTCGGTATGCAGACATCAGGGTTTACTTACAGCCAAGCGGGAGGCGCCGTTAATTTCAATACAGACGCAGGCAGTTACAACCCTGGTGGTAAGATAGGAGTCGCCTATACCAATCGCAACTATAAACTCAAAGGTTCGGCGTTGTATTCCACCGGAATGATGCGTAACGGCTGGGCGGTTACCGGAGCTTTGGCATATCGCTGGGCTGACGAAGGATTCATTGCTGGTACTTTTTATAACAGTTTTGGCGCTTCTCTGGCGGTAGAAAAGATGTTTAACCCCAAAAATTCATTGTCATTGATAGTTGCAGCAGCTCCTACCCAAAGAGGGCAACAAAGCGCTGCTCCCGGAGAAATACAAGATTTATTAGGACATTATTATAACTCCTATTGGGGATACCAAAATGGGAAAAAGAGAAATTCAAGGATTATCACATCGTGTGAGCCGATTGCTGTTCTTACCCATACATGGAAAATAGATAATAACACCAAGTTAAAAACAGGACTTGGATTTAAATACACCAATTATGGATCAACAGCATTGAACCGTACAAATGCTTTCGACCCCCGCCCCGATTATTATAAAAATCTTCCGAATTTTCAAGCGTTACAATACCCCAATAGTCCGGAATGGGTGGATTATTACCGGCAGCAATGGTTGAACGATCCTACCGTAAGTCAGATTGATTGGGATAATTTGTATCGCTCAAACCGTAATAATACAAAAGATGGTTCTGTCTATTTTTTGGAAAACCGACACAACGATCAAATGAACTTTACGCTTAATTCTACGTTGAATACAAAATTGTCGGAAAAAGTTTCCCTTGCAGCCGGAATAGAAGCCCGTACAACAAAAGGAATGCACTATAAAACCATCGACGATTTGTTGGGAGGAGAATATGTAGATAACATTAACATATTTGCTATAAGAGATTTTGGCGATGATCCTGCTAAAGCGCAATACGATTTGAATAATCCTTATCAACATTTGGGAAAAGGTGGAAGATACGGATATGATTACGACATGTATTCCAATTCAGCAGGCGTATGGTTGCAAAATACGCATCGTTACAAAAAATGGGATATTTTTTACGGATATAAATTTTCTTACACCGATTTCTACAGATATGGAAATATGAGAAACGGATTAGCTCCTGATAATTCTTACGGAAAAGGCGCTACTTATTCTTTTATTAATCAAAGCAGCAAATTCGGATTGACGTATAAACTGAGCGGGCGTCACATGTTTTCGGCAAACGTTTCTTATTCCACATTGCCTCCGCTAATTTATGATGCTTATTTATCCCCTCGCGTGAAAGATAACGCTATTCCAAATTTGAAAAGCGAATCAAACTTTACGGCGGAAGCGAGTTATAATATCAGTACTCCAATTATCAGAGGACGTTTAACGGCTTATCAAACAAATTTTTATGATCAAGCCAAAATGTACAACATGTATTCCGACGCTGACGGAACATTTGTTAATTATGCCCTTACGGGAATCAACAAAGTTCACCGAGGAATTGAATTTGGCGCTGAAGTGAAGATAAACTCAAATCTTTCCGTTTCAGCTATTGGAACAATTGCCGAATATTATTACAATAACCGTCCGTCAGGAACAACCAGTTATGAAAATGGCAGCGCTCCCGATACGACGGAAGTTGTTTATTTAAAAAACTTTTATGTGGGAGGCACGCCTCAAACAGCCGGATCAATAGGCGTTCATTATTTTTATAAATATTGGTTCTTTGATGTAAATTTAAACGGATTCGACAGAACTTATATTGATATATCTCCAATGAAAAGAACGGACAGAGCTATCGCAAGTATAGTTGATAATACTTTTGACGATAATTCCGGAGATATGGTTGCAAGAGTCAAACAGGCAACTACTCAGGAAAAATTTGCGGGAGGCGCTACCCTTGATTTCTCGATAGGAAAATCGCTCCGTATTCAACGAAAATATACGCTGAATATCAATTTGCAATTTAACAATATCCTGAACAATACGAATTTGAAAACAGGTGGATACGAATATAATCGAATTGATATAAACGATGCTACTTCAAATAGATTTCCGTCCTATTATTATTATGCACAGGGATTCAATTGCTTTTTGAATGCCGGATTAAGATTTTGATATATAAGATTAATAAAATAAAATTAAATACGATAAAAATATGAAAATTATAAAAGGATTATTGCTTCTGTTAATTACAGCTATTTGCTTCTCTTCGTGTGAAGAAAGAGTTTTTGATGTTCCGCCGTTTAATGTTCCTCCCACATTTGATGGAAAGGCTAATATGACTATTAAAGAATTTATAACAAAATATAAAGGCGTTACGGATACATTGAGAATTACGGATAACGATACAATTGAAGGATATGTTACGGGTAATGATATTTCGGGTAACCTTTTCAAACAATTGGTTATTCAGGATTCTACGGCTGCGATTTTGATTAATATTGATCAGAACAATATATGCAATGTTTATCCCGTAGGACAAAAAGTGATGGTAACGTGTAAAGACTTCTATATTGGAAGAACCTACAATATGTTGCAGTTGGGCGATTATTACAAAAGTGGAAATTACAATCAAATCGGACGAATGAACTGGTTATTTTCCAGAAACAACATTCACATGGTAGGTAATCCTGACCCCGGTATCATTCAACCGGAGGTAATTACTGCCAATGATTATTCAAAATTAAAAGACGAATTTAATGTGGCAAAATTGTATATACTGAAAGGCGTAAAATATATTGATGGTGGATTAAAAGTATTTGCTACCGCAGCAGAAGTAACAGGAAATGCTGTTGACAGAGTAGTCTATTTTAATGCTAATCAAGCTTCAACCGTTACCACAAGGAACAGTTCTTATGCTGATTTTGCAAACAACATGTTGCCGGGAGGAGTCGTTAATTTGACAGGTATTTTAACTACTTATAACGGAGCTCCGCAGTTCATGTTGCGTTCTTATGACGATGTGCAGCCTTTTGATCCCGGTGATGGTGACGGATCCAAAGCATTTCCTTGGGCTATTCCTTATGCCTTAGAGAATCAAGACGGAACAACTAAAGGCTGGATACAGGGTTACATCGTTGGCGCCGTAGCGCCGGGTGTTACTGCGGATAATCCGATTACCGGAAACAACGGTATCAGTTTTGCATCTCCGTTTATGAATAATACGGTTGTTTTGGCGGCTTCTGCCGATGAGAAAGACTGGACAAAATGCATAGTGGTAGAATTACCTATGGGGTCGGCTATTCAAACGCAAGTAAATTTGATGGATCATGCCGATAATTTAGGCAAACTATTGGAAGTTAATGGTACGTTACAGAATTATTTGGGCGCCGGAGGATTGACAACAACCGGCGCTGCAAGCGATTTTGTGCTTGGAGGCGCTTCCGGCGGTGAAACTGCAACTCTTTATAACGAAACATTTGGAACGACAGCTGTTCAAACCGGGACAGCATGGCCTGCCGTCGCCGATTATACCGGCTACAGCAAAACGGGAGCCGGAGCGGCTCAAGTAACCTACACGACTGAAGGTGGCGCTGTTACGCTAAGAACAAATTCCCCTTCAAGCGGTTATGTGGGAGCTTCAGGATCTGTCAATGCCATGATGGCGGCGACCGGCGCAAGCCTTGTTGTCAATGATATTGCTACTTGCGGCGCTACAAGTCTTTCTCTTTCATTTGGAAGCAATGAGATAGACGCCAACTTGACGGTAGCTTACAAAATTAACGGTACATCTAACTGGGTGCCGATTTCATATACCAAACCATCAGCAAGTTGGGGATTAACCTCCGATCTGGCAATAAATCTTCCTTCGGGGACAAATACCATCAAGCTGAAATTTACTGCCGCGGTAACACAATACGGAACACGCGTTGATGATATTACGCTTACAACCACAAATACAATCGGAACTCCCGTTATAGATCCCGATACCAATACTCCACCCAATCCAAGCGGCGCAATCTTTGCGGAAACTTGCGGTAGCGATGGTCAGCTTTCGGGAAATGTAGCTCCGGCTGATTATACGGGATGGGATAATAAAGCTCCGGTTGCTTTTTCAGGCAATGTTGTTGTTCGGAAAACCAATGGTTTGGATACGCATCTTTGGTTTGCGGCTTGGTCGGCTACATATCCCGATTTCAAATACCTGACAATATCGGGTATCAATACTGCTGGTTGCACCGGTATGACATTATCGTTTGATGTTGGTCAAAATCTCGGCACCGGTACTACTATAAGAGCAAATTTGATGAATGTAACGGTAAAAGATCTGAATACCGGTACGGAAACAGCGCTTACGGTTCCGGCAACCGATGTGGCTTACAGCACCTCTGCTTTGACGACTATATCCGGTATTACCGGCATTCCGGCAACATCAAATTTGCAGATTACGTTTAGCACCACCGAAACAAATACCATGGGTATGCGTTTGGATAATATTCGTATTGAAGGCGTAAAACCGTAAAAAATAGTTGACCCCAAAAAAGAAAATAATTGGATAAATAAATATTTATTTGTGGATACAATTAAAAAAATACGAATCAAAGTTCGATATGCTTTCCCAAAATTTTTCTTTGGGGGATTGGCAGGCTTACTTTGGTTGTTGGGGGTCGAGAGCTTTGCCCAACCAATCACCGTCGCTCAGTGGAACGGATACACACAGTCCGTTCCGCCTGCCGACGGACAGTTTAAGGCGACAACCGGCACAGTTGCCAACAAAGATATTGCAGTTTTAACAAGAGACGCCACCGTTGCTAATTCAAATTATGCCGTAAATACGGACGGGGTTGCCGCCTCTTCCGGGTGGAATGGCGCCGACGAAAACGAAAAATACTGGATCGCTACGTTCGCGACAACCGGATACGAAAATCTGACATTGACGTCAAAGCAACTCGGTTCAAATACCGGACCGGTGGATTTTAAAATACAATATAAAATTGGTTTGGGAGATTGGACGGATCTTTCCGGAGGTATTATTCTTGTTCAAAACGATAATTATACATCCGGAGTCGTTACCGATTTGGAGCTTCCGGCAATAATGTCCGACCAATCGCAGGTTTTGCTGCGCTGGTTATGTACCTCAACCGTAAGTATCAGAGGAGATGCCGTTGCTTCGGGCGGCGTTAACCGTTTGGATGTGACAGTCAAAGGAACAGCTAAAAGCGGAGTTGTCGATCCAAAAATAGTTGTCAGCACAAGTGAATTGAGATTTAATTTTCAAACTCAACAGAAAACAGTTATCATTAGCGGAGAAAATTTAACAGACCCGATAAGCGTTACATCGAGCAATCCTTCCATGTTTTTGCCAAGCGTGAACTCATTGCCGGCAGATGCGTCTGACATCACCTTAGATATTTTGTTTTTGGGAACCGTCAACGTAAACGCTACATTAACGCTTTCGAGCGGTCAGGCTTCTGCAACTATTAATCTCACGGCTGTTGTTTCCGGAACCGGAGACGACGGAACCGAAGCTTACCCCTACACCGTTGCGGAAGCGCAAAACAATCAGGGTTCTTCGACGGCTTACTATTGGGTGAAAGGATATATTATCGGCTGTATTAAATATGGAAGCACTTCTTACAACCCCGAACTTGAGGCTCCGTTTTCCTCCAATACAAATATCTTAATTGCAGATAATCCGAATGAAAACGATAAAATGAAAATCGTTCCCGTTCAATTGCCTGCAGAAGATGTGGCGCCGGGCGTCAGAGCCGGACTTAATCTGTTTCAAAACCCGGGTAATTTCGGCAAACAGGTAAAAATAGAAGGCACGTTGGAAACTTATTTCGGCATACCCGGAATGAGGAATGCAAGCGCTTATTCTTTTGACATGACCGGCATTCAATCAAATAACGTTTCCGCATTGACGGTTTTTGCCGATAAGGGAACGGTATTTGTTAGAAACCTGACGGAGCCGGTAAAAATCAAGGTCTATGATTTAACAGGAAAATTGATTATCCAAACTGCCGCAACAGAAATCCCGCTTGCAAAAGGCATTTACGTTGTGAAAGCCGGAATGGAAACATTTAAAGTTGTGAATAAATGAATTATTAAATAATAAATTAGTGTTAACGCGAGCGGTTGTTTTTATTTTAGATAGTCGCTCATAAAACTTAAAAAAAATGAAAAAGTTTACTTTATTATTAAAAACAACGCTGATTGCAGTTTTTGCAATATATGCAAGCGTGAATCTTAATGCCGGAACAATAACAATCGTACCGGATCAAACGACTACCGGAATGACAGGAACTGGTTATGTAGCTACATTAACTAACTTTACTGCAGAAGGAATTGAATGGGCTATAAACAACTGGATTCCAAATACTATACAAGTAAGAGGAAATAATAGTACGGTGAGTTCAAATTTTCAGTTCTATAATACAACAGCTATACCCGGTCATATTACAAAAGTTACGCTGAATGCATTTAATACAGATATAGGCGGTACAGGTACAAATCGCCTAAATCCAGCTTCAATATCGTTAGTTGCTGGTACTGGTGTTCAAAGCGGAACAAGTACAGGTATCGCTTCTACGGCAGGTACGGGTTGTGTTTATTGGGATTTATCCGGAGAAAATGATTTTTTCAGGATTCAATTTGTAAATGGAGCAACGGGTGGAACTGCACGAATTTCAAGTATTGAAATAGAATATTCGGAATCTACAAATCCGGTAGTTGCTACGCCTGCATTTTCTGTGCCTACAGGAACCTATACTGTTCCTCAGAATGTAACTATCACTACTGCAACAGACGGCGCATCTATCTATTACACGACGGATGGCAACGATCCAACTGAAAGTTCAACGCCTTACACAACGCCGATAACTGTTTCTGCCAACACAACCATTAAAGCTATCGCAATAAAAGAAGGTATGGATAACAGTTCTATTGCTTCGGCAACCTATACTTTTCTTGTCGAAGACCCGACATTCTTTCCTGTTTTAGGATTCTATACCGCGCCTCAAAATGTAACTATCTCTACAACAACAGACGGCGCATCTATTTATTATACAATAGACGGCAGCGATCCGACTGCAGGTTCAACGCTTTACATAGAGCCGATAACTGTTTCTACCACAACAACTATCAAAGCGATTGCAATAAAAGCGGGTATGAACAATAGTGGTATTGTTGCTGCAACTTATACTTTACCTGAAATTTCCGGCGACGAAGAAATTTATTACAAAACGGGGTTTGAAGCTTCGGAAGGTTTTACGGCAGGTACAAATTATAGCAATACTTCTATGGCATTTTCAGGTCCGGCAAACGCTCAGTGGGGTACAATTTTTGGAACTCCTACTACCACAAATTTCATCACAGGCGCTCAGTCAATGCAAATGCGATGGTATAGTTCAGGAGTAAATGCTAATATATGTGGAAGCGCCGAAACAAGATTCGACTTACCGAATGTAACAAAAGTAACATTCAAAGCTAAAAATACGGTAGTAACAAATGGCATGGATGTTACTGTCCTTTATTCAACTGATGAAGGAGTTTCCTGGACAGGCGATGAAGTGTTTACGTTGGGAACAACTGCAGCAAATTTTACCTACAACATTTCAGCCACAGGCGAATTTGCAAACGTAAGAATTAAATTTTTAGTAACGCAATCCGGAGCTGCGCCAACAGGTACTGTGCAGGTTACCATCGACGATGTGGCTGTTTACGTAATGCCAGCGTTAGTTATTGGACCAGGCGAAACAAAATACGTATCCGACTATAAGGGAGGCGATATCATCATCCAATCCAGCGAAGACCCTCACACAGGTGTGATTTCTACCGGACAATTGGATCTTCAAGGCTTACCCCTGACTGTAACCGGCGTTGTCAAATTTGAACAAGCCTTTACCGCAGGAAAATGGTATGCCGTTGGCTTCCCGTTTGATGTTGCTTCGGTAAGTTGCGATGGAGTCAATTTGGAAACCTACGATTACCTCGGTACAGGAGGCTCAAAAGGCAATTACTGGTTGAAAACTTATAACGGCGAAGACAATAAGTTTTATTATTACAACGATTCTCTCGGTTCAACCACCATAGATGCAGGCGGTTATATTTTGCAGGTTCCTACCGGTATAAGCGAAAAAACGATCACCTTTACTTCTGTATCACCCATAACATTAACCGGTACGGCTACATTTGCCATAAAAACAAACGACTATTTGTTAACGAACAATCCATGGCTTACGAATAATGATGTGACCAACGGCGTTGATGCAAACAGTTATTATACGTATGAAAGTAAATATGCAAACAATTTCGGCTTAAGCGCTTCGACATATACGTTGCGACCTTTTGAATCGCTGGTAATTGCCAACAACATTGCCCCGGACAATTTGCGTTCCGACTTAGGCACGGGCGAAGTAACGGGCTTGCCTCCTGCTTTGAATCTGCCGAACGACAAACCTGTAACAACGGAATATTATAATCTGATGGGCGTGAAAGTAGCGCAACCGGCCGGAGGAAATATCTATGTGGTTAAAACTGTTTTTGAATCAGGAAAGACGAGTGTTATTAAACAAATTATTGATAAATATTAAATAACAAAATTAGTATTAACACGAGCGGTTGTTTTATTTTAGATGACCGCTCATAAAAATTAAAAAAATGAAAAAAGTTACTTTGAAAACAAAACGTTTTAGCATAGCTATTATAGCAATGCTACTGCTCAGTTGGAACGCTGCCGTAGCGCAAACGGTGGTTTTTTACGAAACATGTGGTGCTGACGGTATAGTCTCAGGATCTACGGCTCCGGCTGATTATACCGGATGGGATAATATCGCGACAGCGACCTATTCAGGTAATGCTGTGGTTCGAAAAACTGCTAACTTGGATACTCATGTTTGGTTTGCCGCTAATTCTGACAGAGACTTAATAATCAGTGGAATTAATACTTCCGGTAAATCAAATTTGATGTTGTCATTCAAAGTTGCCTGTAATGCTGCTACCGGAGATGCGTCTAAAATGACTTTAACGGTAAAAGATGTTGCTGCATCGGGTAGCGAAATTCCCATAACCATTCCGGAAACGCCTACCGGAGCGATAAACAATTATGTAAATATTGATAATTTACCGGGGATTCCGGTAACCACCGATTTGGAAATCAGGTTTGCTTTTACAGCGGTAAACAATCCAACTAACTACGGATACCGTTTAGACAATATTCTTATTACTTCGGGCGAAGCGCCTGTTTTAAGCAGTAATAACAATTTGGCAACGCTTACTGTTACAGAGGGAACGTTATCGCCGACATTTGATCCGACTGTTACTTCTTATTCGGTTGAATTGCCTGCCGGAACAACAACTGTTCCCGATGTACAATACACATTGGAAGATCCGACTGCAAGTGCGACAGTGACTGCAGCAGCAGGCCTCCCCGGAGCGACAACCATCAAAGTTGTTGCGGAAAACGGAGCCGAAAAAACTTATTCGGTTAATTTCAGCGTTCCGCCCCCTGCCGATATGTGGATAGAAACATTTGAAGATGCTGCCTGGGCCGGACCCAATTATACAAAAAGAACTGTTACCGACGCATTAGGAGAATGGATTGTATCGGGTGTAGGCACTATGGATGGAAATGACCGTTACGATGGCACAAGAAGTATTCGTTTCAGAGGTGGTAATGCTGCTGACACAGGCGATAATTTGAACAGAGTGGAAATGAATTTTGACAAAACCGGAGGAATTGGTACGGTTTCATTCAAATACGGTTCATACTCCACTCATTCGGGAGGCGTATTGAACTTAGAGGTTTCAACCGATCAGGGCGCTACTTGGACTGCCGTTGGCTCAACTGATCCCGCTCCAACCTGGGTTGCCGGAGGTTCTCTATTGTTAGACGCTTCTTTCGATGTTAATGTTGCCGGTAATGCCCGTATCAGGGTTACAAAAACTTTTGTTGGTAGCGGTTCCATATCTGCAAATATTGACGACTTGGCAATTACCGATTATTTGGGAACTGCTATTGCTGCAATACCTGATTTGGGATTGAGTGTTTTCTCCGACAACGGAACTTTGTATATTAAAAATTTGACTGAACCGGCAAAAATCACCGTATATGATTTATCCGGGAAATTGATTTTCCAAACCACAGCGACCAACACAGCAAAAATTCCTGCAGCTAAAGGAGTTTATGTTGTGAAAGTCGGAACGCAAGCGTTTAAGGTTGTAAACAAATAAAATACATATAATTTGTATTTGTAGAGACGGGGCGTGCTCCGTCTCTACTGTTTTTTATGAAAACTATTTAGCCGTTTTTTCCCGATTTTGTAAGCATTCCATAACGTTTTGCTTGATTTTTATTGTTTCCGCTTGGAAATACCCAAATTTTCATGTATTTTTGTATAAAATTAGAAACTATCATTATGTTAGACTTAAATGCAAATGTGCTGTTAATATATACTGGAGGAACTATCGGAATGATAGAAGATCCGGATTCCGGAATATTAAAACCGTTTAATTTTAATTATTTGAAAGATTATGTTCCTGAATTAAACCGCCTCAAATTCAATATTGACAGCATTGCTTTCGAGCATCCGATCGATTCTTCGGATATGACGCCGGACGATTGGAAAAAAATTGTGCAAATGATTGAAGCTAATTATGAAAAATACGATGGATTTGTTATTCTGCATGGTACGGATACAATGGCTTATTCGGCTTCGGTACTGAGTTTTATGTTAGAAAATCTGACCAAGCCGGTAGTCCTGACCGGATCACAATTGCCCATCGGAAAGATGCGAACCGATGGACGGGAAAATCTGATTACCGCTTTGGAAATAGCCGTTGATAAAGATTCTGATGGAAATGCTTTTGTGCCTGAAGTTTGCATTTTCTTTCAAAATTTACTGATGCGGGGCAATCGCACGACGAAAGTCAATGCCGATAACTTTAACGCTTTTGATTCGTTTAATTATCCGCTACTTGCAGAAGCCGGAACGTATATTAGATATGAACATCACCTGATTCATCATCCGGATAAAAATACTACTCCCAAATTCCATTATTATTTAAATCCCGACGTGACGATATTGAAAATTTTTCCGGGTATTTCGGAGAGTTGCGTAAAAGCGATTTTTACCAATCCTTATCTGAAAGGAGTTATCATTGAAACGTTTGGAGCGGGAAACGTACCTGCGCATTCTTCTTTTTTATCCATTATTGAAGAAGCGATAAAAAAAGGAATAGTAATTGTCAATGTTACCCAATGCGATTCGGGAGCCGTCGAGCCGGATCGTTACCAGGGAGGGAAAGCGCTCAAAAATATTGGCGTCCTTTCGGGTTATGATATTACGACAGAAGCTGCTGTCACCAAACTGATGTTTCTTTTTGGTCAGGGATATAGTCCTGAAGAAGTCAGCAAGCGAATGCAATTCTCCATTGCCGGAGAAATGACGGTATAATTTGATTTACGGCTTCAGCACCACCCCGATACTCTTTTTCCCATCAATTTTTATTATCATCGGATTCTCAAAACGGACATGACGCAAAAATTGGCTTTCATATACTGCCGGTTGTGAACGTAGGAATGCTTCATCAAAAACGCCTTCGCCTTCAATGTACGGGTTGACAGTAAAATAACCGGCTCCAAACGAAGTGAGGTTTTGGAAAAAATGCGTCCCTTGACTGGGTTCAATCCGGTAGTTTTCCAATCCGGATTCAACAATCAGCCGTGCATTGGAAATGTGGGGCCATTTGACCGGAATACCTAACCATGGATCGCTGGAACCCCAACGTCCCGGACCTACCAAAATATAATTTCTATCTTCGGCGTTCATTTTCTCGTTGATTCTTTCAATTTCGGCAGCAACCGCTTGATTGTTGGAGGCGCTGAATCCCTGCGTTTTCACGTAAATAATGTCATACACATCATTGATTACTCCATGTCCCAAAGCATGAACGGACTGTAACAGGCAATCCGCCCGGGCGACCAATTGCAAATCTTCTTCCATCATCGCTTTGTTGTCAACAATCGGACGCAATTGCAGCAGATAAAATTGACCATATACGCTTCCATCGTCCGTTTTTTCCAGATTGACTGCAAATTCGATTTCCGATGGTCGTCCCATTTCTTCCTGACCTATTCTTAGAATTGTGTTAAGAATAGCTGCCAATGGAAAGACATCATATTGCAAAATACCTGAAAAAGTAATCACTTTGCGATCGCGCCCCGGATAAAAACCTTCGCGTAATATCTGATCCTGCGCATCATAGGTGGAAGCGATGTACTGCAATGTTCCGTCGTTTTCAGCCTCTTTTACCTGTAATTTTAAAAGATTATAAGCATCGTTCACTGAAAATTGATCCAAGCCTTTAGGAATCAAATCCAGCGCGTAGAATTGGGTTTGCGTTTCTCTCAAAGCAAAGTCCAACGTGCTTGTTTGTAGAATGTTGTGCGGATGTACCGGTGAAAATCGAAGCGAACGGTTTCCATCCACAATGTATTTTCCCAATCCCAGCGCTACTGAGGCAATGCCGTCTTCCGGTTTCTCGTTGCCTATCGGATAAAAATTCAAGGAGCGGGTAACGCCTGAAAAATGAGGATAAAACCGGTCGCCATATCTTTGTCCAACTACCTCCTGCAAGACAATCGCCATCTTTTCCTGATCAATCAAGTTCTGGGTAGCAGTCATATAAGCTTTGCTGTCTTTAAAAAATACGGAAGCATACACCCCTTTAATCGCATTTCCCATTCGTTCGAGCATTTCGTAGGTATCATCTACGCGGGGAATCATATATGTATTGTAAATTCCGGCAAAAGGCTGATAATGGGAATCTTCCAACAGGCTCGACGAGCGGACGGCGATGGGCGTTTTAACTACTTCAAAAAAGGTGATGACGTCTTCGATTAATCGTTTCGGAAGACTTGCATGAATGAAATAGCGCAAGATTTCTTCATCCGGAAGATCTTGTAAAGCAATCGAATATAAATTATTTGTTTCCATGAACTCGTCAAAAATATCCGTGCAAAGAACAACGGTTTTAGGAATCTGTACCGTGACGGAAGGGAAATTTAACAGTTCATTGGCATGACGCTTAATCATTTGTCCCATAAACGCCAAACCGCGCCCTTTTCCCCCTAAGGAATCCTCGCCAATCCGGGTAAAATTGGAATATTCATCAAAACGGTCTTTCTGGAAAACGGCAACAATTCCCGAATTTTTCATTTTCCGGTATTTAACGATGGCGTCGAAGATGACTTGGCGCGCTTCGTCCATATCCGCATATTCCGAAACGTCAACATTTTTTAAAAATTCGGCGACAGGAAATATGGCGCGGGAATAGAAAAAGCGGGAAAAATGATTGCGGGAAAGATGATAAACCAGCGATTCGTCGGGAATGGAAAATACTTTCCTTTGCAGGTCATGCAGCGAAGCAATGCGGATAATTTCTTCTTTTGTGTGAGGATTAACGATGATGAAATCGCCGAAACCAAAATTATTCATAATCTCCTTCCGTAAATCCAAAGGAAATGTTTTTGAATTTTTATCAATAAAACTGCAGTTCAATTCTTCGGCATACACTTTATTTGCCGTTTCCGACGAATCGAAAATGATGGGTACAAAACGGTCGATGTTCCGCACCATACAGCCGAATAAATAACCGGCTTGCCTGTCTTTCTTTCCCTGCCGCTCGAAACTCATATCGCAAATAATTCCCAGCATATTATGCCGGTATTTAAGGTACAGGTTTTCAGCTTCTTCGTAAGAACGAGCCAGCAGTATTTTCGGACGTCCCCTCATGCGAAGCATCTGCTGGTGAGCGTTTAATGCTTCTTTAGAAAATTCTTTGGACTGTTCCAGAATAAATTTGTACAAATGCGGCAATGCAGAAGAATAGAAGCGTACCGAATCTTCAACCAATAAAATCGTTTGCACGCCGGCTGACTCAATATCATCGTCCACATTCATCTTATCTTCTATCAGTTTGATGATTGCCACAAGGAGTTGTGAATTTCCCAGCCAGCTGAAAACGTAATCAATCGAACTCAAATCCTCCTGTCCCATTCGCTTGGTCACTTCATGCGAAAACGGCGTTAAAACAACAATGGGAATTTCCTGATGTAACGATTTAATCCGGTTAGCTGTGGAAAAAATGTCTTTTTCGTCCATATTCGGCATACAAATTACCAAATCAAAACGATTATCATTCATTTCCGTTAACGCTTCCTCTTCGGTTGAGGCTTTCGTAAAACGAGGCGGAGAACTCAGGCTCAGCGAGGTGTATTCATTGAATATCTGTTCGTCAATTCTTCCATCGTCTTCCAGCATAAATGAATCATATTTGGTAGCAATTAGTAAGATGTTGAATATCCTTTTGTTCATTAGGTTGGCAAAAGAAGTATCTTTTAGTACCAGACGATTCATGTCAATTAAACGTCCCATTTGTTTGTTTATAAATATAAAATTTTGTAATTTTGTGGAAAATAAAATACAAAAGTAGTTATTTTGTATATAATACTCATTATAAATTTTTATTTCTATGAAAACAGAAAACATCCTCCAGTCTCTTGAGGCTAAACACCCGGGCGAATCGGAGTATTTGCAGGCAGTCAAAGAAGTGCTTATCTCTATTGAAGATGTTTATAACGAACATCCCGAGTTTGAAAAAGCAGGAATCATTGAACGGATCGTGGAGCCTGACCGTATTTTTACCTTTAAAGTTCCCTGGGTGGACGATAAGGGAAACGTACAGGTTAATCTGGGCTACCGCGTACAATTTAATAACGCTATTGGTCCATACAAAGGCGGCATTCGTTTTCACTCTTCGGTAACTCTTTCTACGCTTAAATTTCTCGGGTTTGAACAAACGTTTAAAAATGCGCTGACCACTTTACCGATGGGGGGAGCTAAAGGCGGTTCGGACTTCAGCATACGGGGCAAATCGAACGCAGAAGTCATGCGCTTTAGTCAGGCATTCATGCTTGAATTGTGGCGGCATTTAGGTCCCGACACGGACGTTCCTGCAGGAGATATTGGCGTCGGTTCGAGGGAAATCGGATATATGTTCGGAATGTATAAAAAATTAGCGCGCGAACACACCGGAACTTTCACCGGTAAAGGCTTGGATTACGGCGGGTCGCTGATTCGTCCCGAAGCAACCGGATTCGGCGGTATCTATTTCGTTGTAGATATGCTGAAAGAAAAGGGAATGAGCCTCAAAGACAAGACGGTAGCTGTTTCCGGCTTTGGAAACGTCGCTTGGGGCGCTGCTTTGAAAGCGAGCGAATTAGGCGCTAAAATCGTTACGATTTCCGGTCCCGATGGTTATGTTTATGACCCGAATGGCATTTCCGGAGAAAAAATTGATTATATGCTGGAACTCCGCGCTTCGGGCGAAGACATTGTTGCGCCTTACGCGAAAAAATATGGCGTTGAGTTTTTCCCCAATAAACGACCATGGCAACAAAAAGTGGATATTGCGCTTCCTTGCGCTATCCAGAACGAGTTAGACGAAAAAGACGCTCAATTGCTTATTGATAATGGAGTTACCTGTGTTGCTGAAATCTCCAATATGGGCTGTACGGCAGAAGCGGTTGACTTGCTTATAGAAAAAGGCGTGATGTTTGCGCCGGGAAAAGCCGTTAATGCAGGCGGAGTGGCGACTTCCGGTTTGGAAATGACTCAAAATGCCATGCACATTACATGGACGGAAGCCGAAGTAGATGCCAAATTACACCAGATTATGAATGCAATTCACGAACAATGTGTGATTTACGGAAAGCAACCCAATGGATACATTAATTATGTGAAAGGAGCCAATATCGCCGGATTCATGAAAGTGGCAAAAGCGATGATGGCTCAGGGTGTTGTATAAAAATGTAGGGAATAACAGAAAGTTACAGGAGGTTATATGAAGAAAGACTTTCTTTTCAAAAAATTGATAGAAACTCTTCAAAACAGAGTCCCTCAACGAGGCAAGTTAGCCGACGTGCTTACCGAACTGCTTGGAATAGAAAAAGAAGCAGTCTATCGCCGGTTGAGGGGTTCTGTCCCTTTTTCTTTTCAGGAGGTGCAAGCAATTGCTATTTATATGGGCTTTTCGTTAGACAGCATTGTAGAAAACAATTCGCCGCTTACCCGTCAGATGACGGTGTTGATGACTGATTTTCTCGAACCTCAGGAAGTAGATTACAAAATGTTAGACGATTTTTGCGTCAGTATTCAACGGTTGAAAGATGACCCTGATTCCGAATCCGGCGCTATCGGCGCTATTATTCCCTCTTCGCTTTGCGTTGCATACGAACATATCTATAAATTCTACTTATTCAAATGGGTGCATCAATTTGAAAATCAAAATAAAATAAAATCATACAAAGAAATCAACGTAACAGAACGATTAAAACAAATAAACCGGCACTTTGTTGAATCTGTTCAGGACTCTCCCAAATCGGTCTATATCCTTGACCGGCAGTTTATTGAATATTTTGTGAAAGACATTCGCTTTTTCTTCGATATCCGCATGATTACAAAAGAGGATATCCTTCTGTTAAAAAAGGATTTGCATTTATTGCTGAATGACTTGGAACGATATGCCGTTAACGGTCACTTCGATAATGGAAACAGGGTGGACATTTTTTTAGCGAATATTCATTTTGACGCCAACTATAATTATATTGATGCAACAGCCTATAAATTAACAATGATGCGTACATTTACGTTCAGCGACTCATATTCTTTCGATGAGATGGTTTTTCAAAACATGAAAAACTGGCTGAATTTTCTCAAACGGACTTCAACGCTTATTTCCGAAGGCAATGCGACCGAGCGGATTCGCTTTTTTGAGCGGCAACGGAGGGTGGTGGGGGCGATGTAAGCGGAGGTGTTATTTCATTTACTTCCTTTATAAGTCAATAAGTTTGCAAGGCGATAGGAATAATAAGTATTTGAATTATTTTGTGTATGTCCCTTTTTTTATATAATTTTGCCCGATTTCAACATCAATTAATACACAATAAATTTATATGTATATGAAAAAGATTTTTTTTATTCTGACTGTGCTCACATTATGCGTTTCTTGCGGAACGAAAGAAACGAAAGTACAACTTACCGATTCGGGATTAAATCCTTCAAATTTTAAAACTACACTGGAATCGGGGAAGACTACGCAATTATACACATTGAAAAATGCCAATGGCATGGAGGTGTGTGTAACTAACATCGGCGGACGTATTGTTTCCATTTGGGTACCGGACAAAAACGGTAATTTTCAGGATGTTGTGCTGGGATTTGACAGTATTCAGCCCTATATTCCCGTTATGACTAATTTCGGAGCGATTATCGGTCGTTACGGAAACCGGATTGCAAATGGAAAATTCACACTTACCAACCGAGCTACTTATACGTTAAGACAAAATGACGGAAAAAACACCTTACACGGAGGTCCGCGTGGGTTCCATACTTGTTATTTTGATATTGAACAGCCGGACTCTAATAAAGTGGTTTGTACCTATTTATCTAAAGATAACGAAGAAGGGTTCCCCGGTAGAATGCCTGTTACGGTAACCTATTCGCTTACTGACGACAACGCCTTGGATATAAATTATGAAGCGACGAGCAGCCAATTAACGGTAGTTAATTTGACAAATCATTCTTATTTTAATTTATCCGGCGATCCGAAGAATACCGTTTTGGATAATGTGCTTTATCTGAATGCTGACGCTTATACTCCGACAAACAATGAATTGATTCCGACGGGAAAGATTGATAAAGTAGCCGGTACTCCTATGGATTTCACTAAACCTACGGCAATTGGCGCCCGTATCAACGATACTACTTTTGAAGCTATAAAATTCGGCAGAGGATATGACCATAATTTTGTTTTGAATACGAAAGGGGATATTAATACTCTTGCGGCAAAAGTGGTTTCGCCATTGAGTGGAATTACAATGGAAGTTTATTCAACCGAACCCGGAATACAAGTTTATACCGGTAATTTCCTCGACGGTTCCAATATTGGGAAAAAAGGAATAGCTTATCAATATAGAACTGCAATCTGTATGGAAACACAACATTTCCCCGATTCGCCAAATCAGCCGAATTTCCCATCGACCGAACTTTATCCCGATAGTGTGTATAACAGCCATACTATTTATAAATTTGGAGTGGAGAAGTAAATTATAAATTTAATAATCATGAAAACTTTTTTTTTAGCAGTAGCAATAACCTTATCTGGTTTAGGCGTACAGGCTCAAATTAAGAGTGACTTGAATTTAGTGCCGGTTCCGGCAAAAATAAAAGTTAATTCCGGACAATTTGTAATCCGTTCGAATACGTCAATTGTTTTGTCTTCCGACAACCAGAAAATGCAGAACGCAGTTGCCGTTTTTAACAACTTGTTAAACAAAGCTGCCGGTTACAAGCTACCGGTTACCGTTTCTCCGGCGTCTTCCAATGCGATTGTTTGTAAAATAAACTCTTCCATTGCTAATGACGAAGGCTACAAACTTTCCGTTCAGAAGGACTTGATTGTGTTGGAAGCGAAAACGCCTCAAGGAATTTTCTACGGCATGCAAACCTTGCGGCAATTACTTCCGTTTCAGATAGAACGTCCGTATTTAAGTAATGTTGCATGGACAGTTCCCTGCGTAGAAATCGAAGATGCGCCTCGTTTTGCTTACCGTGGATTGATGCTGGACGTCTGCCGCCATTTCATGCCGAAAGAGTTTGTATTCAAATTTATAGATATGCTGGCTTACCATAAAATGAATACTTTTCATTGGCATCTGACAGATGATCAAGGCTGGCGGATTGAAATCAAGCAATATCCGAAACTGACGCAAATCGGCGCTTTTCGCAACCGTACGCTGGAAGGTCGTAATGCGCCTCCCGAAAAAAGAAAATGGGACAATACCCGCTACGGAGGTTTTTACACGCAGGACGACATAAAAGAGGTTGTTGCTTATGCGCAAAAACGATTTGTTACGGTTATTCCCGAAATTGAAATGCCCGGACATGCAAAGGCGGCTTTAGCCTCTTATCCGGAGCTTTCCTGTACCGGCGGTCCTTTTGAAGTCGAAGGTTTGTGGGGAATATTCAACGATATTTATTGCCCGAAAGATGAAACATTCACATTTCTTGAAAATGTTTTGTCTGAAGTAATTGACTTGTTTCCTTCGCAATACATACACATCGGAGGCGATGAAGCGCCAAAATTACGCTGGCAAAATTGTGCGCACTGTCAAGATCTAATTAAAAAAGAAGGCTTGAAAGATGAACATGAACTGCAATCGTATTTTGTCAAACGGATCGAAAAATTTGTCGAATCGAAAGGCAAACGCATAATCGGCTGGGACGAAATTCTTGAAGGCGGATTGGCTCCCAATGCTACGGTGATGTCGTGGCGGGGCGAAACCGGCGGAATCGAAGCGGCAAAACAAGATCACGATGTGATAATGACTCCGAATACTTACGTTTATTTAGATTATTATCAGGCAGATCCGAAAACACAACCATTGGCGATCGGCAATTTTGTTCCACTGTGGAAAACTTACGGCTATAATCCGGTGCCTGCGAGTTTGACGCCTGCTGAGGCAAAACATATTCTTGGCATTCAAGGAAATATTTGGACGGAATATATACCCGATACAAAGCAGGCTGAATACATGGCATTTCCACGCGGAGCTGCTGTTGCAGAAATTGGCTGGTCGCTTCAATCGAAACGGGATTATTCGGATTTCAAACAGCGTATGATTCAACAGTTCAAGCGTTATGATGGGATTGGGTGGAATTATTGTGATGCGATTGAGAAAGAAGTAGAATAATAAAATGAACTACTCAATCCGGAAAATAGCCCAAATTATCGGAGCAGAAACGTCTTCGTTGCGTGAGGCAGAAATCGCTATCTTGCTAACTGACAGCCGGTCGTTATCTGATCCGGCAGTCAGTCTGTTTTTCGCGCTATCTACCTGCCATAACGACGGTCATCGCTACGTTCGCGATTTATACGAACGCGGTGTGCGAAATTTCGTTGTAAATCAAACTTTTGAAGGACTTGACGCTATGCCGGAAGCCAATTTCCTGCAAGTTCCCGATACGCTGACGGCGCTTCAGCAGTTAGCCG
>Ga0123357_10000677_pt1 | contig 34044 bp, 26 predicted proteins | sample TergutEmb28metaG_FD_89873 | JGI IMG/M metagenome (GOLD analysis project Ga0123357, IMG submission 89873) | Embiratermes neotenicus P4 segment gut microbial communities from Petit-Saut dam, French Guiana - Emb289 P4 | ecosystem: Host-associated > Arthropoda: Insects > Digestive system > Gut ... | reverse complement strand
GATGTTGCAAAGAAACTCATTGAAGCACAAGAACAACAAATTGTAAATTTAGCAATGCTTAGTAATTCTTTTAACTATCCTTTAGTAGTTTCAGTGTAGTATTATGGGACGATTATCAGGTTTTTACAACTATTCCAAATCATACAGAAGATATGCCTGAAGGAACATTAAGAGCAATTTTAAAACAAGCAGGTGTTAATATTGATGTTTTTCTAAAGCAACGGTAATGATAAAAAGCCGACACGATTTTCGCAAATAATAAAAAAATACCCCGCCCGCAATTCCCCCAATGCGCCCAGCGGAGTATTCTCAACTCTCAATTCTCCCTACGGCTGCACACAACGCACAAAGGCGCCGCTCGATCTGCTTGCATCGGGAAAATATGGACTTCCGGTTTCCTCATCGTAGTTTAATTTGGTAATAGTGCCGTCTGTGTAACTGTAAATGTACATAAACCAAGCATCGTTACCAGGTTTACTACCTGAATTGCTGGACGAGCTGGTCCAGTATCTTGCTCTCGCGCCTGCACCGGTGAGCTGCCCTGTATTAGGAGCCCTGTACCCTCCTGCAGGGAAAAACAGAGAAGCGTTAGTGGTGGGATTAAAGAACAGTCTGCCCTCATAAGCCACATCAATCGTACCGTAGGCTACAGCCGAAACTAGAATGTCCATTGCTGTATTCAATGCTGTGAGAGACATAGATGTAGCATCCATTAGAGGTTTCCTGTCAAAATATCCGTCTGCATAATATCCCCAAATAGAATTAAAAGAAACAGAATACGAAATAACACTATTCGTCGCAGGCGGATTCTCCCACAATGATTGGCGAATTTCGGAACCTGCAACCACGCCGTTACCAAATGTGGTTGTGTTATTGGCTCCATCAGTGGGACGACGAAATGTGCCGGGGCAAGTCTCCCACGTCGTACTCCAATAAGAACCACCACTGGTACCAATATTTTGACTCCACGAACCAATATTGCCGGCAGATACAGCAGTAGCTGAAATATCAGGATCAATAGGCGTGGTAGCATTGTATATAAAGAAATAGCCCGCTTTAGTCGGATAATTTGTAAATACAGCGCCTTTTACAGGCAAAGCAGTAGCTTTATTCCAGCTATTCGTTGTTGCTCCGTTGGGGTCGGTGAGGTTATACGGCGAGAACTTGACGGCATCCGGACGCCCTGCCGGCACGCCTGTTCCTGCGTCGCCCGGTCTCATCACATAGTCGGCTCCCTCTCCTTGCCGGATAAAGAATTTTGTCCATTTGTTGCCGTCGTTGTAGGTCAGCATCACCACCGCATAGCGGGCGGGATTCGTGTTGGCATCGTAATTTTCAAAATGCTTATCCAGACCGATACGGAAAGAGATCGTTCCGCCTTCGGTGACCGAGCCGCTAATAGTTCGGGAACCGTTTACAGGAGAGGATTCAGCGTCTGCAGGTAGTGAAGACAAATTTACGGGGGCGCTGTTTGCCAATAATTCGACGCCATCCGTTTCGGGATCCCATTGGCTGTCGTACCAGGCCACGCTTGCCGTCCAGGCGCCGCTGTTACTGCTGGTAAGTCCGGCGCTTACCTCCGTTGGATTATTTATATTCCCTACCCCGAATTGAATAATCCGTTCCCCTCTTTCACCCGCCCTCCAAAAGGCGCCTGCATACATCTGAATATTGGGATTAGTACCTCCTCCATCTGGCAAGGTCACGGTGATTTGAGCCGTGTTGCTGATTGCCGATCCTGCGCTGTTGAAAGCGGTAACCCTGTAATAGAAGTCACCCGTAAAATCTGGCGCCACGCTAAGGGTCGAAGCGGATTCTCCGGAGACAATCGTCCAGTCGGCGCCGTCGGACGAGCGTTCCCATTCGTATTGGACAGCCGTTACCGGATCGATCGTAGCTATCAAGTGAACCGGTGTGCCGAAAACAACGTTCGACATAGCGGGCGATAGCGTTACGCTGACTGGAGCAACTAAGACATCGGAGCAGAGACTTATCCAATTCTTGCCGTTCCAGAATTCCAGGCAGTGGGTATCGGTGTTGTAGATCCAAAGCCCTTTGGCTTCATTCGAAGAGACGTCGAGTTGATTGCGCTCTGTCGTTGACAGTTGGGGCATACGCAGCCCCGCTTCCTTTAGATTGGTCGTTAATTCCAGTATGGAAAACGAGTGGGGAGCCGACGTGCTCCCAATGTTTACCTGCGCTTTTAGTGGCAAGCCAAGTAATACAACTACCACAGATGTGAGTAGAGATAGTAATAATTTCTTTTGCATGTGAAAATTTAGATTAAAAAGTCAGTCACGGAATTTTTTTTGGCAAAGATAATATATTTTTTTGTCAATACAAACTGTTCGCGCTCTGATAATTTACAAATAAACAAAAAAAGTATTCTAAATAGTTAGTGATTAAATAAAAAAAGTATTTATTCGACAATTACTTTTGCGAAATAGGCTTGTCTTATCCCTTTCGATAAAAAATAGTAATTTTTTTTTGTGATATCGAAAATACGTTGTATCTTTGCACCGCCCAATGCGAAAATAGCTCAGTTGGTAGAGCATAACCTTGCCAAGGTTAGGGTCGCGGGTTCGAGTCCCGTTTTTCGCTCACTCCCCATTATATCTGGGAAAGCGGCCACTTTCGCCAATCCAATACGTATTCTTCCAATACATGTCCTGCGTACTAATTTTTTCTTTGGCATTTGGAGCATTCTTTTTTATCAGTTCCCTTAATTCTTTTAATTTGTTTTTCAGTCAAATAACAGTCAAATAAAATGCCAGTTGATTATTAATTACTTAATGACAAGAATACATGAAAGATATTATTTCAGTCAAATAACAGTCAAATAAAGATACATCTAATTATCAATAATTTAAGAACAATTCTACATTTTAAGGACAATCTCAGTCAAATACAAGCAAGCAAGAATTATGCCCAATATGGGATGTATTTTGCATGTTTTTTTGATGTACTGTCGGGATTAAAAACTTTTATGAATCCGCTGTACACGGTGTCTTTAATTATTCTTGAAATCATTGCAGCATTTTCTTCCTCAATTTCCATTCGTTCCCGAAAACTTTGATTGCTCATCGGCTCTTTTTCTGTATATTTCAAACAACAATGCTGATAACAGGCGCGTATCCTGTCTTCCTTGCTCATCTGAGCAAATGTTTTTTTCGGATATATAAAAACTTTTGTATAATTATCTCCTTTGATAAATTCAGGTGCAGGAAGATAGGCTTTTTCAATTGCCTCTATAGCACGGTCGATACCGCTGCCTCGCTGTTCACATATTTCAAAACGGCGCATCAATATGGCAATCTTTTCATTTCTTGACGTTGGAGGAGCATCAATAAAGCGGTTCACATCTACTAACGGCATACCCGGATTAGTCATTTCGATACGGTCAGAAAAAATTTCAACCATTACATACATTCCGTTTTGCCATAGGTTTTGATGGATTAACGAGTTTGCAAGAATTTCTCTTACAGCCCTTTCCGGATATGACTCTTTATTTTCACGTAATGCTTTTTCAATGATTTCAACCGAAGTTCGTTCCATTATGAATTGAATAAAATGCTCAAAACCGCAAGCGTAGCCTTCTTTGAAATCAAGTTCGGGGTGGGCTTCAAGTCGATTTTTACCTTTATACAAAATTATGCGTAAGGTTTTAAATTCCAATTCTTTAAATTTTGTCAAATCGTACGCAAACAAAAGAGCGCCAAGATTGGAAATATTCCATTTTTCGTCTTGCTTAGCAACAAATTTTTCGTCCGCTAATGCTTCAAGAATTGCTGTTTTTGTATCCGGCAAAATGCGACCGGATAACCGAAAATAACTGCTGTAATCCAAAAGATTTAATACCTCATCCGCAGTAGCTCTTGTCAACGCAATTTGCTCATGAAACAACAGTCCTTGCGATTCTGCAATCATTTGTTTCACATCCTGCCGGCTCATCTTTACTGTCTGCCCTGCCGAGCGGTAGAAGCTGTCATAAATCGTTTTTCCCCTAAGAAAAACCGGTTTTTCCGTTTGTTCGGGAATATAAATGAACAACAAGGCATTACCGTTATAGTCAACTGTATTATGTAGAATTTGTATGGATTGCGAAAGATTATTTTTAGCAACGTTTCCCAGTGTCTTAACTGTTTCATCCATTTGCGCTTTTGTAACTGAAAACATTGTTGCATCGTTATTTACTCCAAAAACGAGAAAGCCGCCACCTTCCTGATTGGAAAAAGCACACAGGTGTTGCGCCAGCCGTTCAGTTTTAGATGACAAACCGCTTTTCCAATCTATCTCGTTCAATTCGGCAGGAATGGGATATAGACTGTCTTTCAAATATTTAATTGCTTTATCTTTCCAATTCATGATTGAAATATATTATGCTACAAAATTACTCAAAATAATTAAATGTATGAAAATGAATTTATCTAAACTGAAACTAATGTGCCTTACAATTCTAAATTGGCATCTTTGAAGTCAATAACAATTGCTTCCAATACTTGCTTCATTCTTTCGTTCTATGGGTAATGAAGCACATGATTTACAGATATGTGCAGCATGTCCTTTGCCGCTGAATTTCTCATTTGCTTTATGTTCGCCACAAATCTTACAATAATGTCCTATAGGTTTCTTTTTAGCCATTTTTTTATGTTCAGTTATTGTTTACAAATATTCAAATAATCACGTATTCTCAGGGAAATAATATGTAAAAAAGCCCTGCTGGTATCCCTCCGACAGAGCCACCACTAAAAACCACAGTTGAAACAGCAAAAACCATTATGACTGCGTCTTTCAGTGGCAAAGTTATTATTTTTTTCCGTAATCTGTTCGTCTGGCAACTGTTTTTCGCTCACTTCTACATAAGTGAAATATAGTTTTTCCAGAATTTCCACATCTTTTGATTGCTCCAGGCGTGACAAGCCATGGGCAATTTTCCGGTTTGGGCGAAACAGTAAGCCGGATATTTGTCGAAAGCAAATGCTAACGCTTCTTTATAATCCGGGACGGAGAACTCATAGCCCAATCGTTGAGGCTCTAATGCCCAAAAAACATCTTCAGGCAGAAAACCCTTTCGCTCGCTGCCGGAAGTGCAATAAGCGGCAATGCGTTGCTTCTCTTTCCGGGTAATTTCGATAAACGACGCTACTTTTCTCAGGGAAAAGCCGCCATTCCCCACTTTCCCAAGGATTTCTTTTTTGTAAGGCTTTTTCTTCATTTCCCTCCGATGAAAGAAAAGAGCAATGGGGTTCCGTTCTTTTTGAATCCACGGAGCACCTATGTAATCGTACGACAAACTGCACCAATACTTCAAATCGTCCCGGAATATGAAGGCATCCGTTTGATAAATCAGAATATACTCCGTATCCTGGAAGCGTTCGTACAATTCCGGCGAGAGCATCAATTGATTGTATCCTTTCCGCCCGTTAAAACAGGAATCGGGAAAAGACTCCTGTTGAAATTCAGGAAACTTTTTCCCTATTTCACCCAAATCCAACGATTCCGGCTTGATAAATACCAAAGGATACTCCTTTAATATATGACAACATTGTTTCAGGGAAACTTCTTCTTTGGGCGACAGAACGCTTTTATAAATGGGAACAATTATTTTTACTTCTGTTTGCATACGACTGTTTAATAGATATTGAAAGAAATCCGGATGCTTACCTGTACTTTTTCATGGTTTCCAGATTCAGTCTTGTGATTTCGACGATACTCTTCTCTACACCCATCTGCCGCTGCAACGCATATTCCCTTGCCACGATGTCGAGCATTTCGATTGAAAAATCCATCCGGCTGAACGAACGATAAGCCATTCGTTCCGTTACCTTTTTAAATTGCATCCGGTTGACGTCGATCAATACAAAGTGTATCGTTCCGTCTTCCTTTTTGTAGAGGATATTTCCCGGCGAATAATCGGTAGGATAAATTTCTTTCTCGTGTAACCGGGCGGTATAGCGGGCAAATGCCTGCAGTATTTCGGCATCGTCGCCGGCCAGCGCTTTATTGAAACTGAAATTCCTCATCAGCAAATAGTCGGTATGCGTAGAGACATAATAACTTCGGGATAGCAACCCCGATTGGAACAGTTCGATATAGGCAATGGGCAGTGGCGTTTGAAAACCTCGTTGAAGAATTTTCAAACTGTATTCGTAGGACCGCTCGGCTTTGGAAAACCGCAGGAATGTATAGGCAAAGCGATTAATAATATGCGGTATTCGGAACGATTTGACTACCATAACTCCAGCGTCCGTAGGAAAGACTTTGATTTCATTCCGGGCTTTGTATATCGTTTCGCCCTGCGTAGAAAAAAAAGAAGGAATTTCTTTTATCCAATGACGTAAATGACTGTATTCGGGATTGACAATAAGATTCATTCGATTCCAATTTTTTGCAAAGGTAACGATTTTTTTGTGTTCAGCCATTTTTAGGATATTTTCTTGTTTCTCTCTAAATAAACAGTTAATTTTGCTGCATAATAACACGTTTTAATCATGGCAAAAGAAATGAAATTCAGCTTGGTTTACCGCGATATGTGGCAATCGTCCGGTAAATACCAGCCACGCGCTGACCAACTGCAACAGATTGCCCCTGTAATTATGGATATGGGTTGCTTCTCAAGGGTTGAGACCAATGGCGGAGCTTTTGAACAGGTGAATTTACTCGCCGGTGAAAATCCCAACGTAGCGGTTCGCACCTTTACCGCTCCATTCAATCAGGCCGGAATCCTGACGCACATGCTCGACAGAGGATTGAACGGACTGCGAATGAATCCGGTTCCTGCCGACGTGCGAAAATTAATGTATAAAGTAAAGCGTGCCCAGGGCGTCGATATTACCCGTATTTTCTGCGGCCTGAACGATGTAAGGAACATTACCGCCTCTATTCAATATGCTAAGGAAGGCGGGATGATTCCACAAGCCGCCCTGTGCATTACGTATTCGCCGATTCACACGGTGGAGTACTATGTGACGATGGCCGAACAGTTAATCGAAGCCGGTGCCGAAGAAATCTGTCTGAAAGACATGGCAGGCATCGGGCGCCCGCATAGCATCGGACAGATTATTAAAGGAATCAAAGCAAGGCATCCGGATATTCCCGTGCAATATCACGGCCATTCGGGACCCGGATTTTCCGTCGCATCCATGCTGGAAGCGGCTTACAATGGCGTCGATTACTTGGATGTAGCCATGGAACCGTTAGCTTGGGGAATGGTTCACCCCGATGTGATTACGATTCAGGCGATGCTGAAAGAAGCCGGATTCTCAGTCCCTGAAATCAATATGGAAGCCTACATGGAAGCGCGCCGCCTGACGCAATCGTTCATCGACGATTTCTTAGGGTTCTTTATCGACCCGGGCAATAAGACTATGACTTCGTTGTTGATCGGCTGCGGTCTTCCGGGAGGCATGATGGGCTCGATGATGGCCGACCTGAGGGGAATGCATAATGCCATCAATCTGGCGCTCAAACAAAAAGACAAGAAAGAAGTCACCCTGAATCATCTGCTGGTACAGCTTTTCAACGAAGTGGCGGATATCTGGCCCCGGTTGGGCTATCCGCCGTTAGTTACGCCTTTCAGCCAATACGTCAAAAACATTGCCTTGATGAATATCTTAGCCGAAGCCAAAGACGAGCCGCGTTTCTCGATGATCGACAAAGACAGTTGGAATATGATTCTCGGGAAAATGGGAAAACTACCCGGATCGTTAGCGCCCGAAATCATCGAATTGGCAAAAGCCAATTCATTGGAATTTTATGACGATGATCCGCAATTGGCTTTCCCCGACGATCTGGAACGTTTCCGCACGGAAATGACGGCAAACGGTTGGGATACCGGGCTCGACGATGAAGAACTCTTCGAATTCGCCATGCACGAACGGCAATACCGCGATTTTAAGTCGGGCGTAGCTAAAAACCGTTTCAATCAGGAACTGGAACTGGCCAAAGAGAAAGCCGGAACACCCATCATTGTGAAACGCCCGGTTTTTGAAATTCCCATGTTCAGTTTTGCCGAAATCAGCAGGGAATATCCGTCGGCCAAGCCGGTACATGCGCCCTGCAAAGGACAGGTTATCTGGCAATACGATTTATTAGACGCTTCAACAGCGCCCTTTGAAGGCGCTTCGATTAAAAAAGGCGACAACCTTTGCTATATTCAAAGCTCGTATGGAATCGAATCCGTAGTGGCCGGCTATGGCGGAACCATCGTCGGTACCTATGTCGAACAGGGGAAAGAAGTCAAGAAAGGCGAAATCCTGGCGTTCATTTGCTGAGGTCTACCTCGCTTCGGAAAGCTGTCTCAAAAGTTGTTTCCATTCCTTATTTTTTATTAAATAACAAGGCAAAGCGTGAAAATAAAATGCATATATCGTAACATATTTATATCTTTGTCGTTTAATAAAGTATAATTTTAATCCGTTACGAATGAACAAACGTATTTTTTTTCTCTTACTCTGCTTGCTTACGGGAAGTTCTGTTTTGAAAAGCCAGGATGCAGCGCTTCAGACATTGAAAACAGAATTGAATCGTAATTTCACCGTTTTGCAAAATCAACCGATCCCCGCCTATTACATTTTTTTACGATTGGATGAAATTCAAAACCTTAATTGTGTGGGTAGAATGGGGCGATTACAAATCGCTTCCCGCTTAAGCGCTCCGACCCATGTTTTATCGGCCTGCATGCGGGTTGGCGATCGGAATTTAGATAATTCCCATGAAATCAGAGATTCCGGCTACGGGGGTTACCAGGATGTTCGCGTCGGAACGGAGCAGATTCCGTTTGATAACAATCCGGCCGTATTGAAAAATGCGATATGGTTGCAGTTGGACAACTTGTATAAACAGGATGCTCAAATTCACGAACAAATCAAAGCCAATGTGTCGCTACGCGTGGAAAAAGAAGACAAGTCGCCGGATTTTTCTACCGATCAGCCGGAAAGTTATTATGAAGAACCGGTCGCCTGGAATGATTTGCATATTCAACCGGCTCAATGGGAAGACAAAGTCCGCAACTATTCCGCTGTATTCAATACGAATCCTGACATCATCAACGGATCGGCTTATTTATCGGCTAAACTCATACGGAAAATCTTCGTTGATACCGAAGGCCGGGAGATCGCGCAAAATGCCGTCTCTTTTCAGCTGGCATTAACGGCTGAGGCTTTGGCCGACGATGGAATGAGTTTGCCTTTAACGAAGACATGGTCAGCTTTTTCGGTGGATGAATTACCGTCCGACGACGAAGTGATACAGGCGGCTAAAGACATGAGCACTATGTTATCCGACTTAAAAAAAGCTCCTGTGGTAGAATCGTTCACAGGGCCGGCTATTCTTTCCCCGTCGGCTGCCGGCGTGTTCTTTCATGAAATCTTTGGCCATCGGGTCGAAGGATCGCGCCTGAAACAGGAATCGGATGCACAGACATTCAAAAAGAAAATCGGTGAGCTGGTTTTGCCTAAACACCTTTCCGTCACTTTTGATCCCTCCCTTACCTACTATCAAAAAACACCGTTGATCGGTAACTATAAATTCGACGATGAAGGTATGCGTGGACAGCGGGTGGAAGTGGTACGCAATGGTATTCTGAAAGATTTTCTAATGTCGCGCACTCCCATTCAAGGTTTTGTCCACTCGAACGGGCACGGCCGCGCTCAAATTGGCGCTGCTCCTATTTCCCGCCAGTCCAATTTAATTGTTGAGAGTTCTCAAAAATTTACTCAAGAGGAATTGATTAAGAAGTTACGAAAAGAAGCCAAAGCGCAGGGGAAACCCTATTCTTACTATTTTAAAGAAGTGGCTGGAGGATTCACCAATACCAGCCGGTATATGCCGAATGCGTTTAATGTAACTCCTTTAGTCGTTTACAGGATTTATACCGATGGCCGTCCCGACGAATTGGTGCGGGGCGTTAATCTGGTTGGAACGCCTTTAGCCATGTTTTCGCAGATAGAAGCCTGTGGAAACGAATATGCGGTTTTCAATGGTACCTGTGGCGCCGAATCCGGCCCTCTACCGGTAGCTTGCGTTTCTCCTGCTTTGTTGGTCAAACAAATAGAAACGCAGAAACGACCCAAGAGCCAATCGCAACCGCCTTACCTGTCTAAACCGGAAACGACGGAAAATTCCTCCGAAAGCGATATTATTTCCGAATCGATCCGGAAAGAAGTCGACCGCGCATTGGATGGTCTTGGCAAACAAAAGACAGAACCGCCTTTTTTCATTGCCTACACTTTGGGCGATATCAAACAATTGATGGTTTCGGCTTCCAACGGCAGCCTTATTTCGTCCGATATCTATCCGCTTCGCACCGGGAATGCCCGCTTATTGATGGGTAATTATCATTGTACCGATGAAAACTTTACAGGAACAGGTGGTAGTGGGAACGGAAACGCTTACGGCTATGACGGGACGCCTTGTCTGGATAATAATGAAGAAGGAATACGATATACCATTTGGCAAGATTTGGACGCCATTTATAAAAGCGCTGTGGAGACGTATGAACAAAAGCTTGCCGCTATCAAGCAACTGAACATTCCAGCCAAAGATTTGGAACTGCATGATTGGGATCAAACACCGGTCCTTGTTAAAAACGATGCGTTAATTCCCAAAATAAACCTTAATCCTCAACCGTATGAAGAATACGTCAAAGCCGCTTCGTCGGTTTTCAACGAATACAAAGACATTTTGAAATCCAACGTAAGCTTGAATGTATATGCCTCGACCGTTTATTTTTACAATACCGAAAAATCGGAATATACATTGCCCTACGTGTTTGTTTCTTTAGGCGCTGTGGCCATGGCGAAAACAGAAGACGGAGAAGACCTGCAAGATGATTTGGACGTTACGGTAGGACATCCCGATGACTTACCTCCGATCGAAGATTTCAAAAAACAATGCCGGGGATTGGCGGAAAAATTATTGGAAGAAGTGAAAGCGCCTAAATTAAATGACGCCTATTCCGGTCCGGTTTTGTTTGAAAATTTAGCGGTAGTCCGCACGTTTTATTCTAATTTCTTTTATGGCGATAATTCGTTGATTGCCGATCGAAAACCCTTCTCAGCGCAAGGATATGCTTATGGAGGAAACCGTATGGAAGAAATGATTGATAAACGAATCACTGCTAAAGAAATCACGATCGACGACCTGACGGGCACTCCCGAATACAACGGCGTCAAATTATTAGGCTATACGCCTTTCGATGCCCAGGCCGTAGTTACGCCTGCAAAAATGACTTTAGTTGAGAACGGAATATTGAAAACGTTGCTGAGCGACCGTGTTCCAACGGCTAAAGTTCCTCATTCCAACGGACATTCTTTGCTTACTCCGGGAGCCGGATCAAATACAAGCTCCGGAGTGGTTCGTATGAGCAGCACCCGGATGGAATCGAAGGACGAGCTTCGCAACGAACTCTTCCAATTAGCTAAAAGTGAAGGCTACGACTATGCTTATATCGTCAGAAACGTTGCCGGCTCAACACCGTTGGAACTTTACCGGGTCAATATCGCTGACGGAACGGAACAGCGGGTTCGTTCGGCAACGATCACCGATTTGGACTTTCAATCGTTTAAGAAAATTCGGGCGGTCTCCGACAAAGAAATGATTTACAATGGAATTGCAGGCAACTTAATCTCTGTGATCGTACCGGATGCGATCCTGTTCGAAGAATTACAAATTCAAAGTGACCGGGTGGATAATTATAGAAAGCCGCCATTGGTGAATCCGAACGACGATCATTCGACTGAATCTGTGATGAAATAATAGGTATTCTAATGTAATATGAAATTCGGATATTTTGACGATCAGAGGCGCGAGTATGTGATCACGAATCCGCAAACGCCATGGCCCTGGATCAACTATCTGGGCAACGAAGACTTTTTTTCTTTGATTTCGAACACCGCCGGAGGTTACTCTTTTTATAAAGACGCCAAGTTCCGCCGGATTACCCGCTATCGCTACAACAATGTCCCGATGGATAGCGGCGGACGGTATTTCTATATCAACGACGAGGGTACCGTATGGTCGCCGGGATGGAAACCCTGTAAAACCGAATTAGACCGCTATGAATGCCGGCATGGGATGAGTTATACCATTATCACCGGCGAAAAGAACGGAATCGAAGCGGAAGTTCTCTTTTTTGTTCCGCTGAATACCCGGGCAGAAGTTCAAAAAGTAAAACTGACCAATCGATCGACCGAAGTCAAGCGCCTCAAACTGTTTTCGTTTGCCGAATGGTGCCTGTGGAACGCAGCCTCCGATATGGAAAATTTCCAACGCAACTTTTCTACCGGCGAAGTGGAAATCGAAGGCTCGGTCATCTATCATAAAACCGAATACAAAGAACGGCGAAATCATTATGCCTTTTATAGCGTCAATGCCCCCATTCAGGGATTTGATACCGATCGCGAATCGTTTATCGGTCTGTATAACGAGTTTCGCGATCCGCAAGTGGTGATGGTCGGAAAACCCACGAATTTCATCGCTCACGGATGGTCGCCCATTGCATCGCATTACCTTGAGATAGAACTACAACCGGGAGAAACAAAAGAATTAGTGTTCGTATTAGGTTATGTGGAATACGAAAGTCGGGAAGACAAATGGGAATCGAAGGGGATTATCAATAAGAGTCAGGCAAAAGCCGTTATCGCCAAGTTTGATACGGCTTCAAAAGTGCAGGCCGCTTTCAATGAATTAAAAGCCTATTGGGATGATTTGTTGAGCGTTTATGTCTTGAAGAGCGATGAGGAAAAGTTAGACCGGATGGTCAATATCTGGAATCAGTACCAGTGCATGGTTACCTTCAATTTTTCGCGTTCCGCTTCCTTCTTTGAATCGGGAATCGGGCGCGGGATGGGATTCCGCGATTCCAATCAGGATTTAGTTGGCTTCGTTCACCAGATTCCGGTGCGGGCGCGGCAACGCATTATCGACATCGCTTCCACCCAGTTTAGCGACGGAGGTTGTTATCACCAGTATCAACCGCTGACGAAACGGGGGAACAACGATATCGGCGGCGGATTCAACGACGACTCGATGTGGCTGATTTTCGGTACTGTCGCCTATCTGAAAGAGACCGGCGAATTCTCCATCCTCGATGAACCGGTTCCTTTCGACAACAGGGAAGGTTCTGAAAAATCACTGTTTCACCACTTGACCGTTTCTTTCAATCACGTCATTGAAAATGTAGGCCCGCATTTGTTGCCGCTTATCGGGCGCGCCGATTGGAACGATTGTTTAAACTTGAACTGTTTTTCGTGGGATCCGGACGAGTCGTTTCAGACTACCGAAAACAAAACCGAAGGGTCGCAAGCGGAATCGTTGATGATTGCCGGCCTGTTCATTGTTTGCGGCCGGGATTATGAAGCGCTTTGTCGTCAAATCGGAAATCATAAGGAAGCCGGCAGGGCGCAGAAGTGTATTGATTCGATGGAAGAAGCAGTAAAAAAATCCGGCTGGGACGGCGACTGGTATCTCCGCGCTTACGATTACTTTGGAAACAAAGTGGGCAGTAAAGAAAACAGCGAAGGAAAGATTTTTATCGAATCGCAAGGCTGGTGCGCGATGGCAAAGGTCGGACTTGAAGAAGGCATGGTTCGCAAAGCCTTAGATTCTGTGAAGCAATATTTGGATACGCCTAATGGGATCGTGTTGAACAATCCGGCTTTTACGGAATATAAAGTCGAATACGGCGAGATTTCTTCTTATCCGGCAGGATACAAAGAAAATGCAGGCGTCTTCTGCCACAATAATCCCTGGATTATGATTGCCGAAACCATTCTGGGACGGGGCGATGATGCCTGGGACTATTTCCGGAAGATTTGTCCTTCCTATACCGAAGATATGTCCGATTTGCACAAAGTAGAACCTTACGTTTATTCGCAGATGGTTGCAGGAAAAGATGCTTTCAAACCGGGTGAAGCCAAAAATTCGTGGTTGACCGGAACGGCAGCATGGAATTACTATGCAATCACTCAATTCATTCTGGGTATCAAGCCCGGTTACGAAGGTTTAGTCATCGATCCTTGCATTCCCGCCGGTTGGAAAGGTTTCAGCGTTACAAGAAAATTCCGCAACGCCACCTATCACATTGAAATCAAAAACACAGGGGTGAATCGAGGCATCAAGCGTTTAATAGTGAATGGACAACCTTTATCCGGCAATATCGTACCTCTGCAGCCCGACGGATCGGTTAATACAGTGGAGGTGGTATTAGGCTGATCAGGTTATTTGTTATCTACCAGACTGTATCCATATTCCACAATCTTAGCGATGTCATCAATTTTCGAAAAATCGGTGGCATTCTCTTTCGCAAAAGACTCAATATCCGCTTCATGATTTTTGAATAATTTTCCTAAAGCCTTTGCTGAATAAAACTTTTTGTAACCGTTCCCGGATTTCAAATAGTATAAAGAATTGACGTTGATCTTGAATTTTTCATCCGAATTCAGTTTATACGTTCCTCCATTGCTGCGATAGCTATCATAAGAAGTGATGGCAGCCGTCTGGGAATAGCCTCCGTAAGCGGATGCTTTGCCTTGGGAAATTACGTTTGCACTTCGTTGGACAAAGAAAGAACCTTTTCCTGCCTGAATCTCTTCGTAAAAGCTACCGTTGGAAGAACCCGGAAAAAAACGGCGGTCACCGATAATTACTACAATAACTTCCGATGGATTAGCGAGGGTCATCATGGTGCTATCGGCGCTCAGAAACCGCATCTCCTGCTGCAGCATGTTGTAATTGAGCGAAGCCGAAGAACGCACCCCATTCTTTAAAACCACAACGCCCTGTTCAAATTGAGGGAAAAGCATCCCATTGCCTGATTCTTCCTGAGCAAATAAAGAATGGCTACAACACAAAGTAAAAATACAGAAATAAAATCGAATTGTTTTCATGATTATATACATATTAAGTTAATTCTGCTTTATCATCATTGCTACCTACAAAGCAGCAAAGCGATCTATTCTCATATCGAGTGCAAATATAATGGTTTTTAAGTTACAAAACAATACAAAAAAGAGAAAAAGAAAAGGGAATTCTCACGAATTCCCTAATCCAATCTTTGTTAACCTTAAATCTAATACTATTATGAAAAAACCACAGTACAAAAGTACGGCTTTTCTTCGACACTGTCCAAATTTTTTTCAATAAATAGTGTTAAAGTTTATCGGATATTCTATTAATAATATTTAAAAAGCTCAATTTATAACAATTATTAAGTTTTAGCTTATAGCATTTAACGTATCTAAAGCAATCACAAACTCTTCGTCGGTGGGAACCACTACTACTTTTGTCAACGAATCGTCCCTGCTGATAACCGCCTCGATGCCTTGAGTCGTTCTGTTTTTTTCTTCATCGATGGTAATTCCCATGAATCCCAAATTCTCACACACTTCCGCTCGCATCATGCACATATTTTCTCCAACCCCGCCGGTAAACACAACAATATCGACGCCACCCAAGGCTGCAGCATACGATCCGATGTATTTTTTTATCCGGTAATTATACATTTTTAAAGCCAATGCTGCCCGTGTGTCGCCATTCTGGATGGCGGCTTCAATTTCCCGCATGTCCGACGAAACGCCCGAAATGCCTAAAAGACCGCTGTATTTATTTACGATCGTCGAAATTGCTTGCGGGCTGATATTCTCTTTTTCCATTATATACGTGAGAACGCCTGCGTCGATATCTCCACTCCGTGTTCCCATTAATAACCCTTCGACAGGGGTCATTCCCATGGAAGTATCTATCGAATGGCCGTCCTTAATGGCAGCAATCGAAGCTCCGTTTCCTATGTGACACGTAATGATTCTCTGTTTTTTGTAGGGTACATTCAGAAACCGGCACGCTTCTTCCGATACATACCGGTGGCTAATCCCGTGAAATCCATAGCGGCGAATGGAATATTTTTCGTATAGCGAATAGGGAAGACCATAAAGGTAAGCATAATCAGACATGGTTTGATGAAAGGCCGTGTCGAAAACCGCTACTTGCAGCACATTTGGCATCAAATCCTTAATGGCTTGTATCCCTTTCAGATTCGGAGGATTATGTAAAGGAGCTAAATCGATGCATTCGGTTATTTTCTGAATCACTTCGTCCGTGATAATATAGCTTGAATTGAATTTTTCCCCCCCATGAACTACCCGGTGCCCTACGGCAATGATCTCGTCGGGCGAGGCGATACATCCGTATTTTTTGCTGGTAATGACGCCTAATATATACTCGATACCCGCTTGATGTTCTAATATTTCTCCTTCCAAAACGACTTTGTTCCCATTGGGCAGCGTTATCTTTAGAGAGGAACCATTCAGCCCGATTTTTTCTACGCTTCCCTGTGCTAAAACATTTTTGTCTTCCATATCGATCAATTTATATTTGATGGAAGAACTGCCGCAGTTCAATACTAATATTCGCTTCATACAAATTTAGGTAATAATGGATTAGGAGCAACTATCTTATCATTCTTATAAATAAAGAATCCCCTGCCGGAACTCGTTCCTAACTGTTTCGTACGTAAAAGTCGCCAGATAATCGAATTGGGTTTGTATTTTTTGTCGCCGTATTCATCAAACATATCTTCCATTAGATCAACTAATTTTCCAATTCCAATGATATCGGCCATTTGAAAAATGCCTAAACGCATCCCATAATCAACAATCATCAAACGATTGATGTCTTCCATCTTCGCTATATTTTCCATCACCATCTGGCAGGCTTCGTTCAGAAGCACAACAATCAATCGCATGCTGACCAATCCGTTGCTTTCGTGAACTTCTATACTGTCGTACTTAATGAGTTTAGCTAATCGAAGTACTCTATTGTAAACATCTTCGGAAGTATAGGCGCCTTTGACTATTTCCAGCAGCCGGCCATCGGGGTGGGCGATGGGAAAATGAAGACTCACACAACGATCCTTGAATTTCAGTCCGGAAGCCAGTTCGCTGATAACCACCGTTGTGGCGTTGGTAGCAATGATAGCGTCCGGTGAAACTACCTGCTCGATTTGTTCAAAAGCTTTTTTCCGCAATTGGGTATCCCGTCCTTTCTCTTTATCGTAACGGATACATTCAATCACAAAATCGCAATCTTTCAGATCGGAATAATCGACGCTTCCTCTGATTCGCCCCAAAATGGTTTTCTTTTCCAAGGGGGTTAACCCCCAGTTTTCAATTCGCTGATCCAATCCGGTACTGAGCCTTTGAAAGCAAAAATCGATTCGTTCCTGGCTGATTTCAATGAATGTAACATCTAAACCTGCCGAAGAGGTTAAACGAATGATATTCCGGCCTTCCATACCGGCGCCCACCACACCGATTTTGGAGAATAACGATTTTTTCCTGTGTTTCAGCGACAGGCCAAAAGGTTCAATGGGTTCAATGATTGTATTTGACATAAACAGATTTTTTTACGAACGGATACGCTTCTTATTTCATTCCGATGGCTTGATTGGCACAGATAGCAACCATTTTGTAAATGTCGTCCACCGAACAGCCTCGCGAAAGATCGTTGACGGGCGCCGCCATTCCCTGGAGAATGGGGCCAACCGCTTCGGCATTTCCCAGCCGCTGCACTAATTTGTATGCAATATTTCCGCTTTCCAGATTGGGGAAAATCAATACATTGGCGTTTCCTGCCACCGCGCTTCCGGGCGCTTTGCTTTTTCCTATCGAGGGAATTAATGCCGCATCGGCTTGCAATTCGCCGTCGATCAGTAAGTCGGGAGCCATATCTTTGGCTATCCGGGTGGCTTCAACCACTTTGTCTATCAATTCGTGACGGGCGCTGCCTTTCGTTGAAAAACTTAACAGGGCTACCCGCGGTTCTACTCCAACCAGCGAACGGGTAGTGTGAGCGGTGGTTACGGCAATCTCAGCCAGTTCCTTCGCATTGGGATTGGGCATTACCGCACAATCGGCGAATACTAATATGCCATCGACTCCATAGGAGGGGTCTTGCACAAACATCAAAAACACACCGGAAACAACGCTGGTATCCGGGCGGGTTTTAATAATTTGAAATGCCGGACGCAGCACATTGCCCGTCGTATTACGGGCGCCTGCGATTTCGCCATCCGCATCGCCATTTTTTATCATCAGACAGCCTAAATACAAAGGATCTTCTACGAATTTCCCGGCTTCCTCCGGTTGTAATCCTTTGTCTTTCCGCAGCTCAAGCAACAGGTTGGCATACGTTTCTTTCTGGGGGTGATTGAGCGGATCGATGATTGTCGCTTCATCAATATGCGATAAGCCGTATTGTCCGGCTAAGCTTTTTATTTCGGAGGGATTCCCAATAAGAATAATTGTTGCGACTTTATCTTTTAATAAACGATCGGCGGCTTTCAGCGTCCGTTCTTCATTTCCTTCGGGAAGAACAATCCGTTGTCTGTTCGCTTGGGCGCGCCGGATAATATCTTGCATCAAATTCATAAATAATACAAATAAAAAATGAGTAAATAAATTGTCCCGCAACAGGATATAAAATTGCTGCCGGACGTTGACAAAAATCAATTATATCTTTAACGACCGGCATACCGCTTCTATTTTCGCTAAAGCAGCGGTTTCGGCAGCCGCTAATTCTTCCCGCGAAGTTACGGTACTATGTATTTCAATGTAAAACTTAATTTTAGGCTCTGTTCCCGAAGGACGAATCGACACCTTGGTTTTATCTTCGGTGAAATATTGCAATACATTGGAAGTGGTTGGCATATCGAGCGACACCGATTCGTTATCAATCAAGTCTTTCCCGGTCAGTTTGGCAAAGTCTTTGATGAAAATCACTTTAGAGCCGGCAATTTCACGCAGAGGGGCTTCACGGAAGTTTTTCATCATGGATTCGATTTCATCTGCTCCTGATTTCCCTTCTTTATACACCGAAACGCCTTTTTCTTTCGAGAAGCCGTATTCTACATAAATATCCTGCAACAAACGGTAAATGGTTTTCCCGTTATCGGCTGCCCAAGCTGCAATTTCTGCTAAGAGCATGCAGGCGGAAACCGCGTCTTTGTCGCGAACAAAATCTTCCGCCAGAAAACCATAACTCTCTTCTCCGCCGCCGATGTAGGTTTTCGTTCCCTCGTTTTGACGAATCACGTTGGCAATCCATTTGAAGCCGGTATAACAATCATACAGGCGGATCCCGTTTTTATTCGCTATGTTTTTTAGCAATTCGGTTGAAACGATTGTTTTTACGATGTATTCATTCCCTTTTATTTTGCCTTTTTCCTGCCAACGGGTAATCAAATAGTAGAGAAAGATCAACAAGGTTTGATTTCCATTGAGCAAAACAAATTCGCCCGCCTCGTTGCGAACGGCGGCGCCTACCCGGTCGGCATCCGGATCGGAAGCCATTACCAAATCGGCTCCGGTCTCTATAGCTCTTTCCACAGCCATTTTCAGCGTAGCCGGTTCTTCAGGATTGGGTGAAACCACGGTCGGAAAATCACCGCTGACGACATCCTGCTCGGGCACATGGATAATGTTGGTGAATCCCAATGTTTTCAAAGCTTTGGGAATTAATGTTCCTCCTGTTCCGTGAATCGGTGTATACACAATTTTAATTGCCTTATGCCGTTCGATAGCCTCCGGAGAAAGCGAAAGCGTCAGTAAATCCTGAATAAATTGATTGTCTATTGTTTCATCCAGAATTTCTATCAAGTCGGTATTCCCTTGAAATTGAATTCCTTTGATTGATTTGATCGCATTGACTTCGGCAATGATGTTATGATCGTGAGGAGCAATGACCATCGCTCCGTCGTTCCAGTACACTTTATATCCGTTGTATTCTTTGGGGTTATGAGAAGCCGTAATAACGATCCCGCTTTGGCATTCTAATTTACGGATGGCATAACTGACTGCCGGCGTTGGACGTAAATCGGGGAACAAATAGGCTTTGATGCCATTGGCTGAGAATATATCGGCCGAAATTTCAGCAAACCGGCGGCTGTTGTTCCGGCAATCGTGTCCGATGACTACCTTAATTTCAGGTAAATCGGCAAATTCTTTTTTCAAATAATTGGATAATCCCTGGGTGGCTGCACCTACCGTGTATTGGTTCATCCGATTGGATCCGGCGCCCATAATGCCGCGAAGACCGCCCGTTCCAAATTCCAAATCCCGGTAAAAGGCATCAATCAAATCGGTCGGGTCTTCTTTATTTAATAACGCTTGTACAGCTTTTCGTGTATCTTCATCATAGTCGGGCGATAACCAAGATTCAGCTTTCGCTTTTACTTGTATCAGTAATTTATCTTCTTCCACATTCATAATTTATAATTCATAATTCATAATTATTTTACCGTTTTATCTCTTAACCATTCTCCCTTTTCATTCACGATCGTTCGCAAGTATTTTTCGTTGAACATGGGACGGTTGGGGTATTGCGATCCTCCGTATTCGTTTTGAATAAATTCGCCATCCTTTTCTTTTTTAACGCATCCGTCCATGTATTTGACAATCAGATATTCGCCTAACGACTTCCATTCGTCCAGCGCTTTTTGAGCAACACTGGTGCTATAATCCGTCAAAAACGCAATTGCCTGGTCTTTATTGGTTTGAAGCAAAGTGTTTGCTTTCTGTTCTATTTGCGGTTGTGCACTTAAATAGCCGTTTTCCAATTTATCCTGTACCGGTTCCGTGTCGGTCAGCATTTGATCGTAGCGGGCATAAGCCATATTGGCAACCCAATTGTGAATCCAGAAAGCCGAAGTCCATGAAAAATGGTTGAAGTCGCCGTTTCCCACGCGATAGCATTCCGGCGTTTGAGTCATGCAGGCATACATCGGCGTATAAACGGTAAAGCGGGCATCATCAACGCCAAACCAAAAAACGCCGCCTATTTCGTCGGGTAAATAATTCCGCATCTGTCCAACGAACGTAAATCCTGTTTGTTGAGTCGAAGTCGGACGTTCAAAACTGTATTTCACACTGTCCACTTCCCACGATAACGGATTGAACCGGTAAGGGGAATGAAAAGGCCCTGCTGCTATATCCAAGGTTGGATCGAGAGGTGTTCCTTCGTAATGATCCCGCATGCTGGTCATTAAATCTTTCACGCCCAATTTCCGGTCAGGCTTTACATACAATGGCATAGGTTCCGGATCCTGGCCCAGTATATACGGAAGCCATTGTTTGCCGTTGTCTGTGTATTGATTGAAAAAGCTCCAAACACGGGCTTCGCAAAATCGTAATCCGCCCCAATCAATCGGATTATATGCTTTAGAAAAACTAAACTCTTCGTCTTTTCCGCTAAAATAGCCTTTGGAACGAGCAAAGGAAATGACATCTTTCGAATACAAACAATTCGCTTTATCATTCAATGGAAAGCGGTGAATGCGCGATTGATTGGCGTGGGCTGCGATGCAATCGTCGGGGATACGGACGGCTACCCACACTGCGCCTTTGTTTCCAACCCCTTTTCCAATCATCTCGAGTATCCAGACTTCATTTTTATCGACAATCGAAAACGATTCGCCTTCGCTGCAATAGCCGTAAGTGTCCACCAAACCGGTCATCACTTGAATGGCTTCCCGCGCGGTTTTTGCCCGTTGCAACGCTAAATAAATAAGGCTGCCATAATCCATTCGGGCGGTGGAATCTTCCAATTCGGGACGGCCGCCGTAGGTGGTTTCTCCAATGCAGAGCTGATGCTCGTTCATGTTTCCGATCACATTGTAGGTCTGACTTACCTGTGGGATTTTCCCCAGGTATTTGTTGGTATCCCACTCCCTGACATCCATCCAGGTATTGGCAGGATAAGTAGCTGCCGGCCAATGATACAGCTCGCCGTATAGCGAATACGAATCGGCGGAATAAGTCATCATTGTAGAACCGTCCACCGAAGCGGCTTTCCCTACTAAAAGGTTAGTACAAGCCCAAGAAGAAACGATTGTGAAAATCATTCCCGTTAAAATCAAAATTCTTTTTTTCATGAATAATATACTTAAACAGATGCAAAAATACAAAAAATACGGCAAAAGGCCAAATGATTGGTAAATAAAAAATGCCGGCAGCATTCTTTTAGCTTCACCCTCCGCCCCTTCGCCCGGCATTGCCTCCGGCTGCTCCGGGCGTCGAGGAGGCCGTCATTGCGAGGGAAGCGCTCTACAACGCCGAATAATCCGGCGAAAACGTATCGCCATCGGCCATTTGTCCGCCGATTGCACCCTTTTTAAGCCAGCGAACCCGTTGTGCGGAGGTGCCGTGATTGAATGCATCGGGAACGGTATAGCCTTGCGACTGCATCTGCAAGCGGTCGTCGCCGATCGCTGAGGCTGCATTCAGTCCTTTCTCTATATCGCCAGGCTCCAGCGAATTAAACATTTTATTATCGTAGTACGCCCAGATACCGGCATAAAAATCGGCTTGCAATTCCAGCCGGACGCTTAATTGGTTACTCACTTTTTTATTCGCTTTGCTTTGCATCTGGTGAATCTTGTCGAGGGTTCCCAAAAGATACTGCACATGATGCCCTACTTCATGGGCAATGACGTATGCGTAGGCAAAATCGCCCCCGGCGCCTAATTGGTCTTTCAATTGGTCAAAAAATGAGATGTCGAGGTATACCGTTTGATCGGCTGGACAATAGAATGGCCCCGTTTGGGAAGAAGCGCCTCCGCAACCCGAATGGGTAGAGCTGTTGTACAGAACCATTTTAGGAGGAACATAGTTACGTCCCATTTTTGCAAACTCTTTGGTCCACACATCTTCGGTAGCCGCTAATATTTGCGAAGAGAAAGTAGCCATTGCGTCTTCTTTGGCCGACGGCACATGTGCTGCCCCCGTTTGCGTGAGGTTCGATAATTGACCGCTACCTAACAGGCTTGAAACCACATCCATCAAGTTTCCACCCGATAGCCAGGTGATAATTCCTACGATAATCAATCCGCCAATGCCTAAGCCTGCGGTCGTCTTGCCGCCGCTTCTGCGACGGTCATCTACGTTATCGCTTGTTCGTCTTCCTTCTAATTTCATAATTTATAGTTTTATTTTTTGGGGATTGCGGGTCATGCCCGCAATGACACTTAATTATCATTTCTTATCCAATTCCGGATAAACAATTCGCGAATGATAAACCGACAGCAAGCGTTCAACAAAAACACTTTTTACATCGGTAATATTCTTGAATGTTAATGGAGCTTCGCTTAGCAAACCATCGGCAATTTGTATATCAATAATCCGGTTGACCAGGCCCCGGATGGAATCTTCGGTATAATTTTTCAAACTTCGGGATGCCGCTTCTACCGCGTCGGCCATCATCAGGATGGCGGTCTCTTTCGTGTCGGGGTTATCGCCGTTATAGGTAAACGCTTCTTCATCGATCGCTTCATCCGGAAATTGATTCCGGAACGAATTGTAGAAATACTTGACTTTCCCTTTCCCGTGATGCGTCTCGATAAACCGGATAATTGCTTGAGGCAGGTTGTTTTTATTGGCCATTTTCACACCTTCCGGAACATGACCGGTGATGATCCGGGCGCTTTGTTCGAAACTCAGGCTCTCGTGCGGATCGCAGCCTTCTATTTTATTCTCAATAAAAAAGTGCGGATTCGTCATCTTCCCTAAATCATGATATAGAGCGCCCGTACGAATCAATTGCGGATTGGCCTCTACTTTGGTTGCCGCCGCAACGCCTAACATGGAAACTTGCAGCGAATGCTGGAAAGTACCCGGGCAACTCTCTGATAGCTGCCGTAAAAGCCCGGTATTAATATCCGAAAGCTCCACCAAGGTGACATTGGAAATGTATCCGAAAAACTTTTCAAGTATATAAATGAAGGGATAAGCAAAGAGGATGAAAAGAAAATTGATTCCAAAATAAACTAACATTCGTTCGTTGATTTTCGAAAAACTGCCTTCCTGAAACAGCAATAAACCCAGATAGACTGCTATATAGGTACCGATAATAAACAAGGAGCATTTCATCAGCTCGGAACGTTTCGATAAATCTTTCAGTACGTACAATGCAACCCAACAGACAATCAACTGCATCAAAACAAACTCATAAGAGAGCGGAATCAATAGCGAACAAATGAGAATCGTCACCCAATGCGTGGCTTGTGCCGTGCGCGAATCGAAGAATGTGCGAACAACAATCGGAATGATGGCATAAGGGATGATATAGATGTTGAAAAGATTGTAAGTGACTGAAATTTCCGACAAAAGCGTGAAAAGTGTTACCATGAAGAGCGAAAAAATGAGGTCTTTCCTGTTCTCATAAATCTTTTTCCGGAAATAATAGAAATAGAAAAAATAACAGGCAATGAGGCCTCCCACAATAATCACCGTTCCTGCCCACAATCCGGCCTGGCGGTTCACCGTTCCCGCCTGTTTATCGTAATTAATCTTCAACGACCGGAGGATATTGAATACGTTTTTATCAATAATCTCCCCGCGGTCGACAATTCGTTCCCCCGCCTGCACCATACCGTTGGAAGGTGAAATTTTCCGCAACAGCTCCTGTTTTACCTTTTCGGTCATCGCTTCATCGAATATCCTGTTTTCGCGAAGATAATTTTCCGGCATTAGCTTTTTCAATTCCTCCGCATCTAAATACGGAGGACAGTTATCCGACAGGAAAGCATAAGCGGTGCGTATCGTAAAAAACTCTTTCACAGCATGAGGTTCAGCCACATTATCCTGTAAGACCATCAAGTGGGTATAGGAATGCTCTTGTAAATATTGGTAATCGTTCGCACTGAGTATACCTGTATTGTAAATTTTGGTCAGCATATCATCTAAGTAGTTTTTGTAATCCGGTGCATGGGGAATCGTGTAAAATTGTTTGAAATTTTCATTAAAAAGCTGCATTTGCAGGCTCATCACCTCTTCGTTCTTTCGAAAATAAGGGAACGATTGCGCTTGAATGGAATCCTCTTCCGCCTTTACTTCCGCATCGGTTTTATAGATGGGACAATCAAACGGGGCAATCAATAAACCGTATTGCCAGGGACGTCCTTCGACAAAGGAATAACTGAATTTTCCTTCGCGCGGGAAAAAGAACAAAACGAGCAAACCCACTATAATAAAATAGATATACTTAGGTATTACAACCGATTTCTTTTTCATACATCGAATAATTTTCGCTAAATGTACTAAAAAAATGAGAAATATCCGTACTTTTGCAAAAAAAATAATTTTTTTCGCATGTTGGATACAAAAATCAGAGTTCGTTTTGCTCCCAGCCCTACCGGCCCTTTACATATCGGAGGCGTTCGAACCGCTTTATACAATTACCTTTTTGCTAAAAAACACGGAGGCGATTACATCCTCCGGATCGAAGATACCGATTCCCACCGTTTAGTTCCCGGAGCTGAAGAATACATCATTCAATCGTTGGATTGGGTTGGGATTACTTTCGATGAAGGCCCGCACCGGGGCGGTCCCTACGGACCTTACCGGCAATCGGAACGGAAAGCTATCTACAAACGCTATGTCGATCAATTGGTAGCCGGGCACTTAGCTTACTTAGCATTCGATACGCCCGAAGAATTGGAAGCAAAGCGTGCCGAAATACCGAATTTCCAATACGATGCATCCACCCGTTTGTCGATGCGTAATTCACTCACCTTATCGCAGGAGGAAGCCGTAGCAATGGTAGAATCCGGCCAACCTTACACCGTCCGTATCCGTATTGAACCCAATCAAACCATTCACGTGCCCGATTTGATCAGGGGAGATATCACCGTTAATTCATCCGTCATCGACGATAAAGTGTTGTATAAATCTTCCGACGGATTGCCTACCTACCATTTGGCCAATGTCGTCGACGATCATTTGATGGAAATTACGCATGTGATTCGAGGCGAAGAATGGTTGCCTTCGGCTCCTTTGCACGTTATTTTGTACCAATACCTCGGATGGAAAGATACACAACCGGCATTTGCCCACTTGCCTTTGCTACTCAAACCGGAAGGAAACGGGAAATTGAGTAAGCGCGACGGCGACCGGTTGGGATTCCCTGTCTTTCCTTTGCAATGGCGCGATCCAAAAACCGGAGAGTCCGTTTCAGGCTATCGCGAAGCCGGTTATTTACCGGAAGCATTGTTGAACTTTCTATCGTTGTTGGGATGGAATCCGGGCGATGACAGAGAAATATTCTCCTTGAACGAGTTGATTGATTTGTTCTCTTTAGAAAAATGTAGCAAAAACGGGGCGAAATTCGATTATAAAAAAGGAGAATGGTTCAATCATCAATACATTCTTTCGAAATCCGATGAAGCTATTGCCGGATTGTTACTTCCTGTTCTGAACGAAAAAGGAATTGCAGCTCCCTGGAATCAGTTAGTGAAAGTAGCGGGACTGATTAAAGAGCGGATTCATTTCACCACAGCATTGGAAAGTGAATCCGCCTTCTTTTTTATCGCTCCAGGCTCCTACGATGAAAAGGCAGTAAAAAAACTGTGGAAAAAAGACTCTGCGGAAAAGATGAACGCTTTGATTTTCGTTTTGGAAGCCATCGACGATTTCGTAGCGCCAACCATCGAATCCACCGTCCTCGCCTGGATGAAGACAAACAATTATCCCGCCGGTGCGATGATGAATACCGTTCGTCTGGGATTGGTAGGTGAATCCAAAGGACCGCACATTTTTGATATCATGGAAGTACTGGGGAAAGCCGAAGTCCTCCAACGATTGAAAAAAGCCGGTAACGTGTGGAGTGCTGAAAGTGGAGAGTTAACGTTTTATAATTCATAATTTATAATTCATAATTCATGTATTCCTTCGCTATCTTTCTTTATGCACTCGCAGTCTGGTTAGTTTCCCCTTTTAATACGAAGGCGAAAAAAATGCTGGCCGGGCAAAGAAAAACATTTTCCATACTGAAAAAACAGTTAGACCCGAATGCATCCTATATCTGGTTTCATGCCGCTTCATTAGGCGAATTTGAACAGGGGCGTCCCCTAATAGAAAAGATACGGCAAGAAAAACCGGATTACAAAATCCTGCTGACTTTTTTTTCTCCCTCGGGCTACGAAATACGAAAAGACTATCCCGGTGCGGATATTGTTTGTTACCTCCCTTTTGATCATTATTGGAATGCCCGGAAGTTTCTCTCGTTAGTGAAACCGGTTATGGCGATTTTCATCAAATACGAATTTTGGATGAACTACTTGAACCGGCTAAAAAGCCTGCATATTCCTACCTACATTATTTCGGCCGTTTTCAGGCCGTCGCAAGTGTTTTTTCGTTGGTATGGTTGCCATTACCGGAAGGTGCTGAACAATTTTGACTGGTTTTTCGTACAGGACCAACATTCGCTGGATTTGTTGAAACGGCTTGATCATCTCAATGCCAGCATTACCGGCGATACGCGTTTCGACCGCGTCTGCGAGATCGGGGGGCAACAAAGAGAACTGCCGCTCATCGAAAAATTTCTGAACCGGACAGCAAACAGGGAAGAGATGGTGTTTGTTGCCGGAAGCACTTGGTTGAAAGACGAAGCGATACTCATCCCTTATTTCAACCGGCATCCCGAGATGAAAATCCTTATTGCTCCGCATGAAATGGATGAGCAACGGATCGAAGCTTTGGAAAGCAGCCTCCGTTGCTCCGTTATAAGGTATTCGAAAGCCGACGAACGCACGGTCGGTGAAGCCGGTTGTCTGATTATTGACTGTTTCGGGTTGCTGTCATCCATTTATCACTATGGCGATGTGGCGTATATTGGCGGCGGATTCGGAAAAGGCATCCACAACGTTCTTGAAGCCGCCGTTTACGGCATTCCCGTATTGTTCGGCCCTCGGTATCATAAGTTCAAAGAAGCGAAAGAATTGATTGCTTGCGGTGGAGCAAGCGCTATCGCCGATGAAGAAGAATTTTCTTCCCTGATGAATAATTATCTTTCTTACCCACACTTGCTACAGGCAAGTGGTAAAAACGCCAAGGAATACGTTCTCAGTAACCTTGGCGCTACACAAAGCATTTACGATAAGTTGTTTAAATAACGAACGCACTCATTGCGGGTTGTAGCATAACATCCTATCCTCTTAACCTGATGGCTATGGCCATCAGGTACGGCGTTGCCTCCGGCTGCGCCGGGGGGTAGAGGCTGGGCTTCATTCATATTTAATCCTTTATTTTTTTCTTACCTCTCTAAAAAACGCTCAACTCTCCATTCACTTATACCATCCCGCATACATCAAATAATTCCGGGCGATTCTCTGATTCATTTCTTTCGACTGCTCCGGTTCTAACATCTTGATAAACTTGGCCGGAGCGCCGCCATACATACTACAGGGTTCCACCTTCGTTCCACTCAATACGACGGATCCTGCTGCTACCAAAGCCCCTTCGCCAATCACCGCATGATCCAGGACTACCGCATTCATACCTATCAAAGCGCCCGATTCGATCGTGGCGCCATGAATAGTTACATTGTGCCCGATACTGACATCATCGCCGATCGTGGCTACCGACTTTTCATACAAGGTATGAACAACCGTTCCGTCCTGAATATTCACCCGTTTCCCGATTCGTATGGAGTTGACGTCGCCTCGCAAGACGGTATTGAACCAGATACTCGAATCGTCGCCGATAACCACGTCGCCGATAACCGTAGCGTTATCGGCTAAATATACATTCTCTCCTATTTCAGGGGTAAATCCCCTCACGGATTTAATTAACGCCATACCGCTTTATTCCTTTCCTATTTTTCCAATGCCTGCCGTACTTGTATTTTTCACTTTCGGCTCTTCTTTATACGTAATTTTGCCTATCCCTTCCACTCTTCCTTCCAAGTATTCCGACGGATTGCATTGAACGGAACCTATTCCTTTAACGTAGGCATACACCGTGTCGGAACGTAGATCAAAAGCTTTGATTCCACCGACGCCTGCCACATCGAAATGTGTTTGACCGGCTTTTCCGGCTAACTGGACGGAGCCGACTCCTTCCGAAGATACGGTTAGCGACCCCACATCCAGACTGTCGGCTTGCAAATTTCCCGGACCCATCAGGATAATATTTAATTTGTCGCTGGTAAAGGGGCGATTCATTTGGATATTTCCCAGCATATTCGATTGGATTTCCTTCAAATGGCCGGTTTGAAGCCGAACAATCAAATTGTTCTCGCTTCGAAGCGGTTGTTGGGAAGACAAAACCAACCGCCCGTCGTGTAAATCGTATTTTACCTGGTCGACCAGATTTTCATCGCCGCTGATCACGATCCGGGTGGTATCGGATGAAGTCTGTTCCACCTGCAAATTGGCAAACAAATATTTATTCATTTCCACGCTGGTAACCGGATCCTCCAGGTCGTGTTTGGTTTCCAAGAAAATCCCATTTCCCCGAATGGCGCGATAATCGGATATGCCCGACCATTTCCAGTGCATATCATCCCAAAAGCCTTGCCTGTAAAAACGGAATCCCGAAGATAAAAAGAAGATCAAAGCCACGATCCAGATAAGAAGGAATACCCAGCTCACCGACCGGTGCAGAGGTTTTAACTTGGCAAAATGAGCGATAATCGCATAAACTAAAGCAACAGCAGGTATTCCTGCAACTAAAAGGAAAGCGGCGGTTGTCAAAATCGAATGATCGAAAATCATCGAAGGCCAAACACCCGGAAAACCGCCGCCTACACCAAACAACACAGCAATTAAAACAATAATAACGATAACCAAGGCAAACACCAGCGGTAACCCGACCAAACATCCCAATCCGATCAGGACTACTTTCATCAAACCAACACACAGATCGATAAATCCGGCTAAACACCCTTTGTGTTCGGCAGGCGCTACGGTTGTTTTTTCAGCAGCAACCGTTTTACCGATGTTTTCCACCGTGATGGGTTTCCCCTGCATCTGCAATTTCTGCTCCGCCGTATATGCTCCGGGAAAAACAATCCAGGCAACAAGATAGAACGGGACAATCCACAGGGAAGTGGCAAACAGGAGAATGATAAATACAATCCGGACAGGCAGCACATCCCAGCCGAAATAAGCGGCAGTGCCCGAACAAATGCCACCAAACATTTTGTCGTCGATATTCCGGTAAAATTTCTTCTTGCCGTCTTTCGACTCGGTGAAATTGGATGACTTTTCTTCCTTTTCTTCCTTCGTATTCGTATCGTCCCGGTCAACAAAATCATCCGGTTTACCCACACGGGCAATCACCTCTTCTACCTGTTCGATGGTGATAACCTGATAACCCAAGCTTGTCTTTTCACTGAATAATTCTTCGATTCGCGCTTCAAAATCGGCGATAATCTCTGCGGAACCTTCCTCTTTCCGAAAATAAATCCGAAGGTTGTTCAGATAATTATCCAACAACCGGTAGGCGTCTTCATCTATGGTAAATACTCGTCCATTGAGATTTACAGTAATTGTCTTTTTCATATTCTTTCAATTTTATAGTTCTTTCAAATGACTGATTGTATTCGCAATTCCTTCCCAAGCTTGTTCCAGTTCGACTAAGAAACTCTCGCCCTTCGACGTTAATTCATAGTATTTACGTGGTGGTCCCTGATTCGACTCTATCCATTGATAGGTCAGCAAATCCATATTCTTTAATCGTGTCAACAAAGGATACAAAGTTCCTTCCACAACGATCAATCGGGCTTCTTGCAACGATTGAATGATATCGTTGGCATAAACTTTCCGGTGATTCAGAATCAACAGGATACAATATTCCAGGATTCCTTTCCGCATCTGAGATTTTACATTGTCTGCATTCATAGCTTATTAATTTGTATTTCATTGATGATGCAAAGATATGAAATAAAATAATACCTTGTATTGCATAGTACTAATATTTAACAATATTTAACTATGCTTTATTCCCAGATAATGTATGAAAGAATTATAAATCAATAAAATCCGGAGTTTTACTTCTTTTTCTGTTGAAACAGCCAGGAAAGAAAATCCGGTTGATTAAAGGCGGGATTCCAACTCGGGTGGTCGCAGCCAACAATCTCGAAATATTCAACCTCTGCCCCCAGTTTTTTTAACGTGCGATAGGCTTCCCGTGAATTTTCAACAGGGACAGTACCGTCCTTGTCTCCGTGATAAATTCTGAATTTCACTTTACCGGCGGCGGCTTTCAACCGTTCGGGATTAACGCCTCCGCAAATGGGGATAGCAGCGGCAAAAATATCGGGAAAGCGGCAAGCCATATCGAAAGTGGCCATGCCTCCCATCGAAAGTCCCATGATATAAATGCGGTTCGTGTCCACGCTTCCCGATGCAATGTATTTATCCAACAGATCTTTCACTTCCTGTAAGATGGAAGAAACCGGATAGTCGGCAGGGAAAGCGTTAACATCAAGCGTTCCTTCCGGCCGCTTGTCAAAGGCCCAGAAAGAATCATTCGGACATTGCGGATAAAGAACGATCGCCGGATATTTTTCCCGATTCACCGGATTGGTAAACATCATCGACCCGTGAATCAGTTGAGACTGATTGTCGGAACCTCTTTCTCCTGCGCCATGCAAAAACAGCACCAACGGATATTTCTGCTGCGGATTGTAGTTTTCAGGAAGCAACTCCCTGTACCTCAAGGTATCATTATTGGACGTTACATATAACTTTGCCTCAAAATCCCCCTGGGAATAAATCAATTGTCCGGCAAAGAGCATCGTTAAAACTAAAAAAGCACTTTTCATTTCAGTAATATTTTATGTTAATTATCTTTCCTACTTTTGCTGCAAATGTATAAATAATTTCCTACTTTTGCCGGAAATTATTAAAAACAATACGGACGAATGATAAATAAAACGGCTTTCCTGTTCGATTTAGATGGCGTTATTATTGTCACCTGTAATATTGGATTACGCACTTACAGCGCTTAGGATCTAATTTCTTCCTAAGGACATTCACCGTGAATGCCCTACGGGCAATGGAAGATTATATAGCATCCATTTTCTATTGATATATATCGCCTACGGCGAATTTATAAATTGAATATCTACCATTATAAAATTTCTTATCCCGAACTCAGGTTAATAACGAAATAATAAAATATTAACGGTCGAGGAACGGTCGAAGGGCGGTCGAAGAGCGGTTGAGGAGCGGTTGAGGAACGGTTGAGGAACGGTTGAGGAACGGTCGAAGAGCGAGTTACGATTTTCACAATTTTAAATTTTTGTGATTTTCGTAGGAGGTTTTCAAAAAATTTATAGAACATTTGCTGTCGAAAACGAAACAAAAAAATTAACGCAAAAAAATTGTCTTTTATGTCTATATTTAAAGATAACATTATTACCGCCGGATTAAGTGGAATGTTGGGAAAGCAAATCGTGTTCCGTCAGTGGAAGGGAGCAACAATTATAGCCAAAGCCCCTGTAACGAACCGCAGCTTAATAAAAAGTGAAGCATACGAAAGGAGCAAACAGCGATTCAGGGAAGCTAATGAATATGCTAAAAAAGTGATGAACGATCCGGTATTAAAGCAAATGTACAAAAGCAAATGTAAAGTGCGCCAAAATGCCTATAACAAAGCGGTGCAAGATTTTTTAACAACGCAGGATATTCGGGAAATTAAATAACGCCTGTTTACGAAATGTATCGAGACAGGGATATCTTCTACAGCGATATGATCAATTAAATATTATCTTTGTTACAGTGAACACCGGAAATTCAAAGATTTTTTCAAGATGAGCTAAATCGGTTAGCGCTGGAGTGTAACCTCCAGGAGGTTCGGCGAGTGACTGCATATATCCTCTTTTTCCGCCATCGCTATAATCCGGTTTTATCACGTATAAAGAACATTTTAACCGCGCTGGTGAATTTACTTCTTGTATATAATAATAAACTATAAAGGTTGAAGAAGGTGTTGTTGTAGCCATAACCCCATAGCCGTCAGGTTAAGGCTGAAAGCCTTCTAAATCAATAGTGTAGGGCATCGCCCTGCGAAAGGAAGCGTGTCATTCTCATTGAGCCCTAAAAGGGCGTAATCCAATGTAATATTGGATTGCGCGCTTACAGCGCTTAGGTTATTACTTGCCCTATTTATAATTCTTTTATATAATCTTCAAAACCTGTTTCATCTGCAATGCCGTTATCAATCAGGAAACGACGGACTTGTTCTATTTTTACCAATTCGATTGCAGTATCTGCGTGTTCTTGCATAATTCAGCCATAAGTCGGTTTTGTTTGCTATAAAAAAATTACGCAACCAAAGTACATCGTTCCATTTGTCGAATACGTTGTAGAGTTCGTTGTCGTCTTCGCCATCATATCTCATATTATCAACAGTAGCAAAACCAATTTTATTGTTATTATAGGTAAAAATCCCATTACATGTTTCTTCAAAAGGATTCCAATTTTCCATGCAAAGTATTGGTCAATTCCTGCAAAACCTGTGTGCTTACAATAACGTTTTGTGAAATAAGCTGTTTTGAGATACGCTTTTTTTCTCATCTTGTTTGAAATAAGCATAAATCATCACATTACTATCAAGAAAAATTCTTTCAGCGCTCATTGGCTTCTTCTCTGTTAAATTTATAATCGGCAGGCATCTCCAAACCAAAATCGGTAAAATGAACTTCTTTTTTGCGTGTTACTTGCGAACTGTTTGTAAGTACAATCACTCTCGCATTGGCAAATCGCTTGTGCCGATATCGCCAGGCATTCTGATTATCCCATTACTCACTGTTGATTGAAATTCTATTGCATTCATATTTTTTATTTTTCTCTTTCCCGTGAAGTCTGATGAAATGATTTTAAAAACACAAATATTTTCGGCTTGTCCGGAAGTAAAGGCAACTTCTCTTCCGGATTGATGCTCAAACATAATAGATAATGCTTCGCATTTTTTATCCATGTCTTCAATGAAAACTGCATCTCCATAACCGATAACGCTTGCGAAATAATAACTGGAATTACACGGAGTTTCTGCGTATACAGGTTCCCCTTCATATGACATTTCAAAGCATACTTTATTGTTTTTTTTGAGAATATCTATTTTCTTGCCTTCCAACGCACTATGGAAGTACAACTCTAACGCATTACCTTCAAGTATTTTATAACCGTAGCTCAACGGCACAACATAGGGTGTTCCGTCCTTAACCATTGCGACATGGCATGTCTTGCATTCATGAAGGATTTTCTCT
>Ga0123357_10000675_pt1 | contig 34067 bp, 24 predicted proteins | sample TergutEmb28metaG_FD_89873 | JGI IMG/M metagenome (GOLD analysis project Ga0123357, IMG submission 89873) | Embiratermes neotenicus P4 segment gut microbial communities from Petit-Saut dam, French Guiana - Emb289 P4 | ecosystem: Host-associated > Arthropoda: Insects > Digestive system > Gut ... | reverse complement strand
CCTATCTGGTTTTCCCGGATTGGTGGGCATTGATGACGACCATCGCGTCTGGCCGCCCTCCCTGAAAAAACGCAGACTGGGGGATCGGCACCCGATGGAAGGGCCATTTGGAATCGCTGATTCACCGGCGCTGCGGATTGCGGCCGGCTCTCGATATGCTACAGTGATCGATTGAGTCGCGCCAGTCGCGCCAGTGCTGCGGATTGCGGCCGGCTCTCGATATGCTACAGTCGATCGCTCCGACGGGGATCATAGACTTTGGCTGCGGATTGCGGCCGGCTCTCGATATGCTACAGTCCTGATAGGCGCCACCAAGAGCAGCGACAGGCTGCGGATTGCGGCCGGCTCTCGATATGCTACAGTTACAAGTCGCGGGTGATAATGTGAGGATGGCGCTGCGGATTGCGGCCGGCTCTCGATATGCTACAGTACGAGGTACCACGAGGAACGCCGCCGCGTCGCTGCGGATTGCGGCCGGCTCTCGATATGCTACAGTCGGAGCCTGATTCGCCTGCTGGGGATATGGCTGCGGATTGCGGCCGGCTCTCGATATGCTACAGTACACGGCTTTTTCTGGACCGTCGCGACGTTGCTGCGGATTGCGGCCGGCTCTCGATATGCTACAGTACCGGTCAGCTGGAGGTCGCCACCGCCGCGGCTGCGGATTGCGGCCGGCTCTCGATATGCTACAGTTTGCCGAGGTCGGCCCTGATCAGCTTGCAGGCTGCGGATTGCGGCCGGCTCTCGATATGCTACAGTAATAAAAAGTGTTCACGCTGATGACATATTGCTGCGGATTGCGGCCGGCTCTCGATATGCTACAGTTCCTGTATGGTGCTCCACAGCAATTACGCGGCTGCGGATTGCGGCCGGCTCTCGATATGCTACAGTGAGCGGAATCCGCTCTGGTCATGCTCACAGGCTGCGGATTGCGGCCGGCTCTCGATATGCTACAGTAGTGAAGGTGATGCCTCCCGGAGCTCGTTGCTGCGGATTGCGGCCGGCTCTCGATATGCTACAGTCGCGCGCACGATTGGTCGCGGCACTTTGTCGCTGCGGATTGCGGCCGGCTCTCGATATGCTACAGTCGATCGCTCCGACGGGGATCATAGACTTTGGCTGCGGATTGCGGCCGGCTCTCGATATGCTACAGTACCGGCTTCACCGCACACAACGTTCCCGCCGCTGCGGATTGCGGCCGGCTCTCGATATGCTACAGTCGCGACATGTTCGAGCCCTGTCTGAGAGCGGCTGCGGATTGCGGCCGGCTCTCGATATGCTACAGTTGGGTCTGATGTACAGCGACATAGTTGGTTGCTGCGGATTGCGGCCGGCTCTCGATATGCTACAGTTGGTCTACAGGGAGGACAACAAGCAATTTGGCTGCGGATTGCGGCCGGCTCTCGATATGCTACAGTAGCTGCCGGCTCCCATGTATCGGCGCGTCCGCTGCGGATTGCGGCCGGCTCTCGATATGCTACAGTGCCGGCGGCCGAATAGATCTCGAGGTCGGAGCTGCGGATTGCGGCCGGCTCTCGATATGCTACAGTTTGGGTTTCCTGTTCGATAATTTCCGCGATGCTGCGGATTGCGGCCGGCTCTCGATATGCTACAGTCCGGCGCCTCGTAGACCCCGCACTCGGTGAGCTGCGGATTGCGGCCGGCTCTCGATATGCTACAGTCAGCGATGCGCGAGAGATGCATCAGGTGGCGCTGCGGATTGCGGCCGGCTCTCGATATGCTACAGTCACTTCCAGAATGTGCTGGCGAGCCTGATCGCTGCGGATTGCGGCCGGCTCTCGATATGCTACAGTGGGGAGCCTCCCTGATATTTCGCCATCACTGCTGCGGATTGCGGCCGGCTCTCGATATGCTACAGTCCGCACAGCGTAACGCACCCTTTTGGCGACGCTGCGGATTGCGGCCGGCTCTCGATATGCTACAGTGCTCATCTGGTCTGATCCCCATAGCGCGCCGCTGCGGATTGCGGCCGGCTCTCGATATGCTACAGTCATGGCCGCTCCTGGCATCTGGAATGCTGCGCTGCGGATTGCGGCCGGCTCTCGATATGCTACAGTTTTTTCACCGTTATCCACCCAATCCACGCCGCTGCGGATTGCGGCCGGCTCTCGATATGCTACAGTTGCCTCAGCTTGCAGCATAGCGCGCACTTGGCTGCGGATTGCGGCCGGCTCTCGATATGCTACAGTCTGTGACTTCGGCGACTTCGCTTTCCCAATGCTGCGGATTGCGGCCGGCTCTCGATATGCTACAGTCGGCCCTGCAGATTGTCGGGTAGAATTACTGCTGCGGATTGCGGCCGGCTCTCGATATGCTACAGTTGATTGCCGAGAATGTATTCCCTTGTTTCCGCTGCGGATTGCGGCCGGCTCTCGATATGCTACAGTGTGCGCCAGCCGCGGCATCTCGGTGACGCTGCTGCGGATTGCGGCCGGCTCTCGATATGCTACAGTCCATTGACTTTCTGAAAGAGCAGGCACAGGGCTGCGGATTGCGGCCGGCTCTCGATATGCTACAGTGCGCCGTTCTTGACCCAACAGAGTAAGTGCGCTGCGGATTGCGGCCGGCTCTCGATATGCTACAGTTGTCGGTATTGTGCCGATGATCAAGTTGATGCTGCGGATTGCGGCCGGCTCTCGATATGCTACAGTCGCTCCCGGTAATCCCCAAGCAGCGGATTGGCTGCGGATTGCGGCCGGCTCTCGATATGCTACAGTCAAAAGCATCACCATAACGAAGCTCGGAAAGCTGCGGATTGCGGCCGGCTCTCGATATGCTACAGTGATGGCCGCACGCGCCGCCGCCTTGTCTGGCTGCGGATTGCGGCCGGCTCTCGATATGCTACAGTCGTGCGACGGCCGGCTCGCGAGTGGTGCCGGCTGCGGATTGCGGCCGGCTCTCGATATGCTACAGTGGCAGCTTGTGTCGCTGATGCAGCATCTGGGCTGCGGATTGCGGCCGGCTCTCGATATGCTACAGTAGAAGAAATCCATTGGCCACGATATCTCGGGCTGCGGATTGCGGCCGGCTCTCGATATGCTACAGTCAGTCACGCGACACACTGTGGCGTCAGTAAGCTGCGGATTGCGGCCGGCTCTCGATATGCTACAGTTGTCGCCTTCCGGTCTGGCGTGCACTCTGGGCTGCGGATTGCGGCCGGCTCTCGATATGCTACAGTGCGGCCCGCAATGAACCATTTCCCGCAACTGCTGCGGATTGCGGCCGGCTCTCGATATGCTACAGTACCTTGTGTGCCATCATCCTGAAAATATTATGTTTTCTCGATGATGGCACATCAGAAAAGCTCCAATTGCGCGGGGGATGGCGGGGCTGAACGCCGGGTTTTTCCAACAAAGATCCGGATTCGTTCCCACTGCTTATCGGTAATGGTCATGAATCGCACCTCGCCGTCGTCCGGGACGCACTTGCCCATCCGGGTCACGTGAATTTCGGCATTCTCGATCGACGCGCAATGCCGAGCGTAGACCGAATACTGGGCCATGGTGAACCCGTCCGCAAGCAAGGACTTGCGAAATCGTGCATAGGCCTTGCGCTCCTTTGGCGTGTCGACCGGTAGATCGAACATCGCGATAACCCACATGGAGCGCCACCCCCAAGGCAGTTCTGGAACGGGTCGTGGGCTTGCAGCCATTAATCGACACCGTCTGGTCCCAGCAGATCAGGCGACAGGGGCAGCCCTACTGGCAGAGCCAAGGCCGTCCCATCTCCCGTCAGCACCCGAGCGAGCGAGGCGGCGCTCAGCTGGATGGCCACCAGCAACGGATTGCGTCGTGCGCCGACCAAAATGGTTTCATTGAAAAGTGAAAGAAGGGTTGCTTTCGTCGTGCGTTCGCTCAGGTCTGGCAATGTGCATGAGGTTTCACTCTCCTTGAGCAGAAGTTGCACCCGCCAATCTACGAACGGCCGAAAGGGTTCGAGCAGGTCATCAGCGAGGCAGAAGGGGTTGGCCCGGTTCCTGTGAAAGACGCCCAGGGAAGGTATGAGACCGCTCGCGACGATTGCTCGGGCGATTGCCGCTCGGACCACGGCATATCCATAATTGAGGAGCGCATTGGTTCCACTGGCGTTTCGGTCGCGGCGAAATTCCTTGCCGAACAGTAAGGGCCAGTACCGCTGAGCCGCTTGCGCTTCCAGATTGTCCGGATCGCCGGAGCGAACCCGCTTCGCCATTGGCCCCAGGCCGCCATCGGAGCCGGTGAAATGGGTGAGCACGGCAGCTTGTTGTGCGATCTTGGCATGGATCAGGGCTTGCCATGTCCGCTTGAGCGTGGGTTCGCTCGCGGCAATCTGTGCCAGATGGCGCTCGGTCAGGACATGATGCGCGTCGAGTGGTAGCATCATCCCGGCTGGCAGGTGATCACGGCCAGTGACCATCACCGTCGCTCCAGATTCCATCAGTTCGAGGAAGACAGCCTGTGTATAGGTCGCGCGGGCATCATCTACGATAACCACGCCCAGATCTTCAATGGGAATGGTCGTCTTTGGTAATTCGGGTCGTTCAACCACGAGCTGCCTATGCGCTACCGACAGCCGTGTGCCATGAGTGGAAAATTCAACTGTGCGCTTGAGCATCGGTCAGTCGTTCGCTGGCCGCACGCGGCCTATTGGATCGACGGAGAGCTTGCATGCGTTTTCTTTAAAAAGAGTGTTGGCGTTTGGTCCCCACTTGCTCTCTCCGGAGGCGTCTTCCGCTCGGCGAAAGAAGATTTGGCCATTTGCCGACAGGATGTTGGCAATCCAATAGCCCGCCTTTTCACCGTGACAAATACACACAGTATCGCCAAGCGATATCGACATTACAAGCGTACTTCCGTCGGTTAGGGCTTTGGTAACGATAGGTTGATGTCGCGCCAATCTCTGCGCGGCCTCCATCATACTTACAATCCGCCAATCGATTTTTCCGTCCGTCGTTCGGTAAATGGCGAGATGGTGATTATTTCCTAGAGAGACTCGCCCCGTTGCAACCGGTGCCATCAGGGACGGTTGCTGTTCGACAATGATACGGGCCTTGTGAATCTCAGGCCGGTCCTTCTGAACTTTCGAGTCCTTCGACGTATTTCTCGGGAATATTCCAAAAGCCTTCTTCGGATCACCACCGTTCTTTTTCACCCAATCTGTAACCATCTCACGAATATGCGTGTCCCTGATCGCGCCAAGTTCCGTTTTGGATAGTTCAGCGAGGGGTTTTCGGGTGACGACTTGTCTATAAGTTATCCGGTGGCGCTCGATCTCCTGGCCCGTATCTCCATAGACCGTCTCCTTGTGCAACGGCCCCGACACCTTCTTCCGGACACGGTGGGAGACGATGATGGCTTTAACGGCCAGCTCCGCGTTCTCCCTGATCCCGGGCCATGGCGGCGGCAAATGCGGGCGCTCGGCGTGGGGTACATCCTTCTGCTGCCAATAATGTGACAGGCGCTGCGTCATGCCCGGATCAGTGCAGGCGACCACCAAGGCATCAATGGCGTGGTGGCGGTGGTCAGCTCGGGTTTTCTCTCCATCATCAGACAGGATGTTGTTGAGGCCCCAAAGCTTGCGCAATTGCGCTGTGACCCTGCCGGTAACCGGGAGTACCTTTCGGCGGCGCAGTTCCTCGCTGAGGCCAAAATCTGCTGCCTGACTGGGCTCTCCTACGTCAGGCCAGAGCCGCTTGAGCAGGGCAACGGCTTGGCGCGCGGCATAGCCGGTGTCGGTAAGCTGTCGGTTTGCGAAGTCGTCAGGCATCGTTTCGGCGAGGAAGCGCCTGACCTTGCCCCTTGGAAGACCGGGGCTGTTTTTGCCGGCGATCATCTTGTCCAGACGCAGCTTTACGGCATTCCAGTCGTCCGGGCGTGATTGGAAGAATTCAAATGGTGTTCGATTACCCTTGGCGATATTGATGTCACGGCGACACAGTGTCTTGTTGCCTTGGCTGTCGTCTAATGATCGACTGCGCGGCCAGATATGCTCGATTTCGAACGCCCCTTGGCGGAACAGCGCGTCAAATCCGATCATTTCGCCTGTATAGGGGCAGCATTCGCCACTCTCTTTCCACAATACCCATTTGTCGATGTCTCGCGCTGAAGGTTGGGAAATGCCCTTTGTTTCGAGATCCTTCTTTGCGTCCGCCCGTTTACTGGCATTCTTTCGAATGCCAGTTTGCCGTTCCTCCCGCTCGCGTTTCGAGAGCCCGACCTCGCGAGCAAGCTCGATCCGGATCAGGTCGGGCTTGCCGAAGGCGTCGATCAGGTTGTTGACCACCTTACGGAGTTCATTCTGGGTCCGCGCCACGGTGGGATTGCGGATTGCTTTGATCCGGTCCTGCTCGGAGCTATCCCATTCGCCGTTCGGGAGCTTCCTGCGCGCAGGGCTGGGCAAGCGGTCCAGTACTTCGCCGGTAGGTGCCTCCCGGTTCGGAAAGGTTGCCTCGCGCCATCGGGCACATTCAGGCGAAACCATCAGCGTTCCAAAACGTTCGCCACGCTCCAGTTCCGGCAGGATCACCTCCAATGCTTTGGTCGAAAAGGGTTCCCATCCGGTTGGAAGTGCGAGGCCAGTGAGTTCCGTAGCTTGGGCATTGGTGATATCAAAATCTGCTTTCAGGCGCTCCGCGGCCGTCGCCCGACGGATTTCCCGCTCAGCGGCTGGCAGGATGACCACACGCTGGCCCACTTCAGCATAATCAGCGGACCACAACCGATGGTGGATTGCATCCCGGATCGCTTGGCGGTGGGGATGCATCGCCCATCCGTCGCCGAAGATTCCCGCCAGCTTCGCTTCCAGCGGATTGCCAAGCAGTTTGGGCTCGCCACCTATTTCCAGGTTGAACCTGATCCGCTGCTCGAGACCTTTCTCTCCACGCTTTGTGAAGAGGGGCGTGAGTGCCTTGCGAACCCCGCCCCACGACATGGACGCCTGGACCTGCAATCTAGCAAGGATCGCGGTGCGTTCTTCCTGATCGAGAGGGCGGCGATTGCCGCTGGCGACCTCCAGATTGTTGAGTTTTTCCAGCATGCGCCGCTGCTGCGACAGCCACGACCCCTTGGGCGCCAGCTCCTCGCCGGGCATCAACCTGCATTGGCCGAGCGTGTTCTTGCGCCAGAATACCGGTTTCTGCACGAACATCACATCGAAAATATGGGTCTTCAGTACATCCGTAAGGGCCGGATGGTACAGCGCCTGCGCGGACCACAAGCGTTCGAATTCTGCAACCACATGGGAACGCAGTGCATGAATGCGGCGCGTTTGCGAGGATGGAACAGCACCCTTGATCCCCCTTGTTCTGTCGCCCTGCACAGGAAACCGCGTCGACAGCGATTCTCCGAGAGTCTTTCCGCTTGCCTTAAGTTCCTTGATCGTTTGATTGCGCGCATCGCAGGCGGCTTTCTCGGCGGCATCTTCGACTTCGGAAATATCGCTTTCGTTCAAGTCGGGTTCCTTGAAATGACGGCGCTTGGCGAGGTGATAGAGCGCTCGGCCAAACTCGTGCAGCTCGACCCGTTCGCGCAGAGCCCGTTCGCGAATTGGCAGTGGAGGAAGGGCCATGACGCGCGCCCACTCGCTGCCCTGGTCTTTGCTGAACGCCGGCAGCAGGTCGGCATCAGCCAGCGCTTGGTTCAGCGTCTTGCGTCGCTCCCGCCGCCGTCGCAGTTGGCGGCGCGCCAGTCGTTTTTGGCGCCGGGTCTGATTGAGCGGCGTTCCTTTCGGATCGCGCGCTTCTGGGAAGATGCGGACGCCCATTCCAAGAATTCGCCCAGTACTCGTGGCAAATTCATGTTCGATCACAGCCCAGCCAATCGAGGTCGTGCCAATGTCAAAACCCCAAATCTGCATGCAATTCTCCTGCTTGCGTTGGCTTGGAGGCTATGCTAGCCAGAGAACGTAGCATATCGAGAGGCGGTCGCTTTTCGCAAGCAAAAAGACCCTTCGAGCGGGCTCGGCATCCCAAGGTCATTTGCCGGTTCTTAACCCCGTCAGAGATGGCGGGGTTATTTGCTTTCTGAGCTGTCGTTTACCCACGCTCACTTTTGCTGCCCATTGTTCCCAGCCAGTGCATTAAGGCCACCAAATTGCGTGGAAGTCAGCTGGATGTGCCCAGATTCTCCAAAACAACAGTAAAAATCTCCCGTTTCTGTGGCTGTGCGGAGTGAAAAATTCCAAATTTCTACGAATTCGGATGATTCTGTTCCAAGAATCATGCTGAAATGCGTCTTGTCGAGCAGGAGCGACGAGCCTTTGGCGTTTTGAAGTGTGGCGGGAATGTCACATTTTGTGCAGTCAGCATTTTATTTCGTAATTTGTGGCGAACAAACGCCCCCAGAATCTTTCAATCATTGGCAAGCCTCAATCTTTTCCAAGTGAGGGTAACATGGTATGTCTTTGAAAAAGTTAGGAAATATCTCAGTCCTGCATTTCGCTTTGGGGGCGTTGCGGACAAACGAGTTCTCTTTTTGCCCCTCTCTTTCGGTCGAAAGAGGCCTGCCTGAGCAGCTTTCCGGCTCTTCACCCAGTTGAGTGGGCTCCGCCGATCGTTTTGCATCGCTTTGCTTGGTATCTTGACCATCCAATGGTTTGACAGTATTCACTCAGGAACAGCGGGCGGCCCGTGTAACAAGCGGATTTCCGACGCGTTTTTGTTCCCAGAACAAACGAGCCGTCCAGGCTATCGCACATGAGAGGCGGGCCGAATGATGGCTGTTTGGATTTCTCAATGAACCCGCCAGACGACGGATTGGACACCAGATGGCAAACAGCCCGGTCAAATTTATCCAGGAAGTGCGGTCGGAGACGGCGAAGGTCACCTGGCCGAGCCGCCGGGAGACCACGATCACCACGATCATGGTTTTCGTCATGGTGGCGCTGGCGTCAGTTTTCTTTGCGCTGGGCGACACATTGATTCGCTTCATCGTGACTTCTCTATTGGGCATCCACTGATGGCGACCGCAGCACAGTCCTCTGACAAACGCTGGTACATCGTCCACGCTTACTCCAATTTCGAGCAGAAGGTGGCGGAATCGATTCGAGACCAGGCCAAACAGCGGGGCCTTGAGGACCTGTTCGAAGAGGTGGAGGTTCCGACCGAAAAATTCATCGAAGTCCGCCGCGGCCGAAAAGTGACGGCTGAGCGGAAACTCGTCCCAGGCTATGTGCTGGTCAAAATGCGTCTGACCGACGAGGCCTTTTCACTGATCAAAAATACGCCGAAGGTGACAGGCTTCCTGGGTGCCGAAAACAAGCCGGTGCCGATCTCCGAAGCCGAGGCGATGCGCATCCTGCAGCAGGCGCAGGAGGGCGTGGAGCGGCCGAAAACATCGGTGTCGTTTGAGGTCGGTGAGAATGTGAGGGTCGCTGACGGCCCGTTTGCGTCGTTTTCGGGTGTGGTCGAGGAGGTCGACGAGGCGCGGTCGCGTCTCAAGGTCGCGGTATCGATCTTTGGTCGCGCCACCCCGGTGGAACTGGAATTCGGTCAGGTCGAAAAGGTCTGACCGGGCGGCGCGACATTCCGTCGCGCCAATCGAGGCTGTGGGAGGAAGAGGGTAGGTCGCCAGCCGCCCGGATCCGGACCACAAACAGGAGTGGATATCTATGGCAAAAAAGGTGACCGGGACCCTGAAGTTGCAGGTCCCTGCGGGAGCGGCAAATCCGTCGCCCCCGATCGGCCCCGCACTGGGGCAGCGCGGCCTCAACATCATGGAATTCTGCAAGGCGTTTAACGCCCAGACGCAGAAGGAGGAAAAGGGCACTCCGATTCCGGTCGTGATTACGATTTATGCGGACCGGACCTTCACCTTCGAAATGAAGACGCCGCCGATGTCCTTCTTCCTCAAGCAGGCGGCGAAGATCCAGTCGGGATCAAAGGCACCTGGTCGCGATCGGGTGGGCAAGGTGACACCAGCTCAGGTGCGTGAGATCGCCGAGCGGAAGATGAAGGATCTCAATTGTGACAGCATCGACGCGGCCATGAAAATGGTCGAGGGCTCTGCCCGGTCGATGGGCCTCGTTGTTGGGGAGTGAGATCATGAAGATTGGGAAAAGGTTGAAGAAGGTTCGCGAAGGGATCAATCGCGAAAAGCTCTATCCGCTTGATGAGGCAGTCAAATTGATCAAGGAGCGGGCGGTCGCCAAGTTTGACGAGACCATTGAGGTCGCGATCAATCTCGGCGTCGATCCCCGTCATGCCGATCAGATGGTTCGCGGCGTCGTGATGCTGCCCAACGGGACCGGCCGCACGGTCCGTGTCGGTGTCTTTGCCCGCGGCGCCAAGGCCGATGATGCGGTGGGGGCGGGTGCCGATGTGGTCGGCGCTGAGGACCTGGTGGAAAAGGTGCAGGCAGGGACGATCGAATTCGACCGCTGCATCGCCACTCCGGACATGATGCCGCTGGTTGGCCGACTCGGCAAAATTCTGGGCCCGCGTGGTCTGATGCCGAACCCCAAGATCGGTACCGTGACGATGGATGTCATTGGCGCTGTTAGGGCTGCCAAGGGCGGGTCTGTCGAGTTCCGGGTCGAAAAGGCGGGTATCGTCCAGGCTGGTGTTGGCAAGGCCTCGTTTGCCGCTGACAAATTGGTCCAGAATATCAAGGCCTTGGCGGACGCTGTGGCGAAGGCCAAGCCCGCTGGTGCCAAGGGTACCTACATCCAGCGTGTTGCGGTGTCCTCAACCATGGGGCCGGGAGTGAAAGTGGAGCCTGGCACAGTGCTCTAAAAAAAGGCGCTGCAAACGGAGATTACAGGTGGGGTGGATCGGACAACTGATCCGCCCCACTTTGATTCCGGGGGCGGGCTGTTGGCGAATTCGAGCGAGGCAACGGTTCGTCCTGCCTCGGCTGACCTGGAAAGTTGCTGAAGCTGCAAAAAAATCGCTACGAATCACTCCTTTGCTCAGAGAAGGATTAAGGTTGCGTGAATTGGTGTGAATTTTGCTCTTGGCAAGCCGCCCGGAACCGGATAAAGACGTGATTCGGGTGTGCTGGCTACCGCTGGCACGCCTGTGTTCGCATTTTGAAACCCCAAATGCAGGAGCTTTCCCAGTTCAGGGTCCGCAAGGATTTTCCCGAACGGGGGTTCGTTTGTGCAAGGGGGCGAGAAGAGCGGGCAATGGTCATCCAGGTGACTGGATGATCAAGTCCTGTCCGAGACTGCGGGTGCTTGCGGAAAATTTTCGAATTTCCAATGGCTTAATGATACCTGCACAGACGGGTGATGACCGGATTTCAGCATCGCGGATGTGATGCGACAGGTTTGGTTCGGACCTCGACATTCTGTGGAGCTTTGCTCCCCGGAGGGCAGGCTGAAACGTCTCTCACCATTACTCTCAGGGCTTCGGCCCGGGTGTGGAAGAGAGATTGGGTGCAACCTGGCGGTCCCTCAGACTGCCAACCGGAGAGTGCTGTGGAAAGAGCGGAAAAAGCAGCAGCGGTCAAAGAACTCAACGAGGTCTTCAGGACCACGAGTGTTGCGATCGTTGCTCATTATTCCGGCCTCACCGTGGCCCAGATGCAGAAGCTGCGTGCGCAGATGAAGCAGGCTGGGGCGTCGGTGAAGGTCTCGAAGAACCGTCTCGCCAAAATTGCTCTTGAAGGCACGGACGTTGCTGCCATCGGCTCCCTGCTCACGGGACCGACTGTGATCGCTACTTCAGACGATCCGGTAGCGGCGCCAAAGGTCGCCGTCGAATTCGCCAAGACCAACGACAAATTCGTCGTCCTGGGTGGCTCGATGGGCAAGACCGTCCTGAATGTTGATGGTGTCAAGGCACTCGCCTCGCTGCCGTCACTCGATGAACTGCGCGGCAAACTCGTTGGCCTCATCCAGGCGCCAGCGACCAAGATTGCTCAGCTCACGACCGCGCCGGCAGCCAAGGTTGCCCGCGTCATTCAGGCCTACGCCTCAAAGAGCGAAGCGGCCTGACCCCCTTCGCAACCAGTTAAAATCGAACCAAACCGAGTTTAAGGAAATAAAATGGCTGATCTGCAGAAAATCGTCGACGAGCTTTCCGCCCTCACTGTTCTTGAGGCGGCGGAACTCGCCAAGGCCCTCGAAGCGCACTGGGGCGTCTCCGCTGCGGCTGCCGTCGCAGTGGCGGGCCCCGCTGGTCCTGCTGCGCCGCAGGAAGAAGAGAAGACGGAGTTCACCGTGGTGCTCGCCGCCGCCGGCGAGAAGAAGATTGAAGTCATCAAGGAAGTCCGCGCCATTACCGGTCTGGGCCTGAAGGAAGCGAAGGACCTCGTTGAGGGCGCGCCGAAGCCGGTCAAGGAAGGCGTGAACAAGGATGAGGCCGAGAAGGTGAAGGCTCAGCTTGAGAAGGCTGGCGCCAAGGTTGAACTGAAGTAACCGATTGAACGTCAACACCATTTCGTGCAAATGGCGCACGGAATGGTGTTGATGACTACGAAACACGACTTACGAAAGACGACTGCGGACTTTCCGGAGTCGTTGGGAGATGACCATTTCGGGCTGGTCAAGTCCGTGCGGATGATCGTCGGAAACGGGCGGGTGTGCGCGTGCGCCCCGCACGTCGTTTTGCGTTTTAAAGGTGCGAAGAACAGATTCAGGATTCCTGACTGACGCTTCGGTTCCGGTTCGAGAAATTTGGTCCAGAAAGCGGCAACGGCCGTCTTGTTCTGGAAGGGCGCGCTCTTCAGTGGGCGCCGACATGAGAGGCGACGATGGCGCAGCAGACATTCACGGGTCGCAAACGCGTTCGTAAATTCTTCGGACACATCAGGGAAGTCGCCGAGATGCCGAACCTCATTGAGGTTCAAAAGGCGTCCTATGATCAGTTTCTGATGGTTGAGGAGCCTAAAGGCGGCCGCCCGGACGAAGGGCTGCAGGCTGTGTTCCGTTCGGTGTTCCCGATCTCGGACTTCTCCGGAGCCTCCATGCTCGAATTCGTGCGCTACGAATTCGAGTCGCCCAAATACGACGTCGACGAGTGCCGTCAGCGCGGCATGACCTTTGCCGCGCCTTTGAAGGTGACGCTGCGCCTGATCGTGTTTGATATCGACGAGGAGACCGCGGCAAAATCGGTGAAAGACATCAAGGAGCAGGATGTCTACATGGGCGACATTCCGCTCATGACCAGCAACGGCACCTTCATTGTCAACGGTACCGAACGCGTCATCGTGTCGCAGATGCATCGCTCGCCCGGTGTGTTTTTCGATCACGACAAGGGCAAGACCCATTCCTCGGGCAAGCTTCTGTTCGCCGCCCGTGTCATTCCCTATCGCGGATCCTGGCTCGACATCGAGTTCGACGCCAAGGACATCGTCTATGCGCGTATCGACCGTCGCCGCAAGATCCCGGTGACGTCGCTGATGTTCGCGCTGGGGCTCGACGGTGAGGCGATTCTCAACACCTTCTACAAGAAGATTTCCTACAAGCGGACCAAGGATGGCTGGCGTGTGCCCTTCGATGCCAACCGGTTCCGTGGTTACTCCACCATCAATGACCTGATCGACGCCGACACCGGCAAGGTCGTGCTCGAGGCCGGCAAGAAGCTGACCGTCCGTGCCGCCCGCCAGCTCCAGGAGAAGGGGCTCAAGGCGCTGCGCATGTCGGAGGAGGAGCTGTTCGGCAATTACGTCGCCGAGGATCTGGTCAATGCCAAGACCGGCGAGATCTATGCCGAGGCCGGCGAGGAAATCACCGACAAGCTCCTGAAGTCGCTCAACGAGCATGGCTACAAGGACCTGCCGCTGCTCGATATCGATCACGTCAATATCGGCGCTTATATTCGCAACACCCTGGTTGCCGACAAGAACATGACGCGCGAGGACGCGCTGTACGACATCTATCGGGTGATGCGTCCGGGTGAGCCGCCGACGCTGGAATCGGCGCAGGCCATGTTCCAGTCGCTGTTCTTCGATCCTGAGCGCTATGACCTGTCGGCCGTCGGCCGGGTCAAGATGAACATGCGCCTTGATCTCAATGCCCCGGACACCGAGCGCACGCTGCGCAAGGACGACATCCTCTCCGTCATCCGCACCCTGGTGGACCTGCGGGACGGCAAGGGCGAAATCGACGACATCGACCATCTCGGCAACCGTCGGGTGCGCTCGGTGGGCGAACTGATGGAAAACCAGTACCGGATCGGCCTCTTGCGCATGGAGCGGGCGATCAAGGAACGCATGTCCAGTGTCGACATCGACACGGTGATGCCGCAGGATCTGATCAACGCCAAGCCGGCGGCGGCGGCGGTACGGGAATTCTTCGGTTCCTCGCAGCTGTCGCAATTCATGGACCAGACCAACCCGCTGTCGGAGATCACCCACAAGCGCCGTCTGTCGGCCCTTGGCCCGGGCGGTCTGACCCGTGAGCGGGCCGGTTTTGAGGTCCGCGACGTTCATCCGACCCATTACGGCCGCATCTGCCCGATTGAGACCCCGGAAGGCCCGAATATCGGTCTGATCAATTCGCTGGCAACCTTCGCCCGCGTCAACAAATACGGCTTTGTCGAGACCCCCTACCGCAAGGTCAAGGACGGTCGCGTGACCGACGAGGTGGTCTATCTCTCGGCGATGGAGGAGAGCCGCCACCGGGTGGCCCAGGCCAGCGTTCCGCTCGACGCCAAGGGGCGTTTCACCGAGGACCTCGTGGTATGCCGCAACGCCGGCGAAGTGCTGCCGGTGACGCCCGACAAGGTCAATTATATGGACGTGTCGCCGAAACAGCTGGTTTCGGTCGCTGCTGCACTGATTCCGTTCCTTGAGAATGACGACGCCAACCGCGCCCTGATGGGCTCGAACATGCAACGCCAGGCGGTGCCGCTGGTACGCGCCGAAGCGCCCTTCGTCGGCACCGGCATGGAAGGGGTGGTGGCCCGCGATTCGGGAGCCGCCATCGCTGCACGCCGCTCCGGCGTGGTCGATCAGATCGACGCCACCCGCGTCGTCATCCGCGCCACCGCCGATCTCGATCCCACCAAGTCGGGCGTCGATATCTACCGGCTGATGAAGTACCAGCGCTCCAACCAGTCCACCTGCATCAACCAGCGACCGCTGGTGAAGGTCGGTGATACTGTGAAGAAGGGCGACATCATCGCCGATGGTCCGTCGACGGATCTGGGTGAACTGGCGCTTGGCCGCAACGTGCTGGTCGCCTTCATGCCCTGGAACGGCTACAATTTCGAAGACTCGATCCTGCTTTCCGAGCGGATCGTGAAGGATGACGTCTTCACCTCGATCCATATCGAGGAGTTCGAGGTCATGGCGCGTGACACCAAGCTCGGTCCGGAGGAAATCACCCGCGACATTCCGAACGTGTCGGAAGAGGCACTGAAGAATCTGGACGAGGCAGGGATCGTCTATATCGGTGCCGAGGTCCGGGCCGGCGACATCCTGGTCGGCAAGATCACGCCAAAGGGTGAAAGCCCGATGACGCCGGAGGAGAAGCTCTTGCGCGCCATCTTCGGCGAAAAAGCCTCCGACGTCCGGGACACCTCGCTGCGGGTGCCGCCGGGAGTGCAGGGCACCATCGTCGAGGTGCGGGTGTTCAACCGCCATGGCGTAGACAAGGACGAGCGCGCGCTGGCGATTGAGCGCGAGGAAATCGAGCGCCTTGCCAAGGACCGCGACGACGAGCAGGCGATCCTCGACCGCAACGTCTATAACCGTCTGGCGGAGCTGCTCGACGGCAAGCCGGGCGTGGCGGGACCGAAGGGGTTCAAGAAAGACACCAAGATCAGCCGCGCACTGCTCGATGAGTATTCGAAATCGCAGTGGTGGATGTTTGCGACCTCGAACGACAAGCTGATGGCTGAGATCGAGGCCATGCGCAAGCAGTATGACGAGTCGAAGAAGGGGCTGGAACAGCGCTTCCTCGACAAGGTCGAGAAGCTGCAGCGGGGTGATGAACTGCCGCCCGGCGTGATGAAGATGGTCAAGGTCTTCGTCGCGGTGAAGCGCAAGATCCAGCCGGGTGACAAGATGGCGGGTCGCCATGGCAACAAGGGCGTGGTCTCGAAAATCGTGCCGATCGAGGACATGCCCTTCCTTGAGGACGGCACCCATGCCGACATCGTCCTCAATCCGCTCGGCGTGCCGTCGCGCATGAATGTGGGGCAGATTCTTGAGACCCATCTCGGCTGGGCCTGCGCGGGCCTTGGCAAGCGCATCGGCCAGGCTGTGGATGCGTATCTGTCGAAGCAACAGGACATCAAACCGCTGAAGGAGACCCTGAAGCGGATTTATGGCGAGGACGAAACCATCAAGACGCTCAACGAAGGCGAACTGATGGAACTGGGGCGCAACCTCAGTCACGGCGTGCCGATCGCAACGCCGGTGTTCGATGGCGCCAAGGAGACCGACATCGAGGAAATGCTCAAACTGGCGGGTCTCGATGCCTCGGGGCAGTCGACCGTCTATGACGGCCGCACCGGCGATCCCTTCGATCGCAAGGTGACGGTGGGCTATATCTACATGCTCAAGCTGCACCATCTCGTCGACGACAAGATCCATGCCCGTTCGATCGGACCGTACTCACTGGTCACCCAGCAGCCGCTGGGCGGCAAGGCGCAGTTCGGTGGCCAGCGTTTCGGCGAAATGGAGGTGTGGGCGCTGGAAGCCTATGGCGCCGCCTATACGCTCCAGGAGATGCTGACCGTGAAGTCGGACGACGTTGCCGGACGCACCAAGGTCTATGAAGCGATCGTGCGCGGCGACGACACCTTCGAGGCCGGCATTCCCGAGTCGTTCAACGTGCTGGTCAAGGAAATGCGCTCGCTCGGCCTCAATGTCGACCTGCACAATTCAAAGATGGGACCAACGCCGACGTCGGAGGCGGCGGAGTAACGGTTTTTGCGGGTCACGATGATTGAGCGGGAGGGGGCAGGTGCTCCCTTCCGGAAAAGGGATCTTTCCGAATTTGCTGCCGGTCTTTCCGGCACGCGAGGAGACGATGATGAATCAAGAGATCATGAATCTTTTCAGTCCGACGACGCCGGCTCAGGTCTTCGACCAGATCCGGATTTCGATCGCGTCCCCGGAAAAGATTCTCTCCTGGTCCTATGGCGAGATCAAGAAGCCGGAGACCATCAATTACCGCACCTTCAAGCCGGAGCGGGACGGTCTGTTCTGCGCCCGCATCTTTGGACCCATCAAGGATTACGAATGCTTGTGCGGCAAGTACAAGCGCATGAAGTATAAAGGCATCATCTGCGAGAAGTGCTCGGTCGAGGTCACGCTGTCGCGGGTCCGGCGTGAGCGCATGGGCCATATCGAGCTGGCAGCTCCGGTTGCCCATATCTGGTTCCTGAAGTCGCTGCCGTCGCGCATTGGTCTTCTGCTCGACATGACGCTCAAGGATCTCGAGCGCATTCTCTATTTCGAATATTACGTGGTGCTGGAGCCCGGCCTGACGGCGCTCAAGGACCGTCAGCTGTTGTCTGAAGACGAGTATCTCAAGGCCCAGGACGAGTACGGCCAGGATTCCTTCACCGCCATGATCGGCGCCGAGGCGATCCGCGAGATGCTCAAGGGGATGGACCTTGAAAAGATCGAGGCCACCCTGCGTGCCGAAATGAACGACACCGAGTCGGACATCAAGCGCAAGAAGATTGCCAAAAGGCTCAAGATCGTCGAGGCTTTCCGTCACTCCGGCAACAAGCCGGAATGGATGATCATGACCGTGGTTCCGGTGATCCCGCCGGATCTGCGTCCTCTGGTGCCGCTCGACGGTGGCCGCTTCGCGACCTCGGACCTCAATGATCTCTACCGCCGTGTCATCAACCGCAACAACCGCCTCAAGCGGCTGATGGAACTGCGCGCGCCCGACATCATCATCCGCAACGAAAAGCGCATGCTGCAGGAGGCGGTGGACGCCCTGTTCGACAACGGTCGTCGTGGCCGCGTGATCACGGGTGCCAACAAGCGGCCGCTGAAGTCGCTGGCCGACATGCTCAAGGGCAAGCAGGGCCGCTTCCGCCAGAACCTGCTCGGCAAGCGGGTCGACTATTCCGGCCGCTCGGTGATCGTGGTGGGCCCGGAACTGCGCCTGCATCAGTGCGGTCTGCCGAAGAAGATGGCGCTCGAACTGTTCAAACCCTTCATCTATTCGCGGCTTGACGCCAAGGGGCTGTCGACCACGGTGAAGCAGGCCAAGAAGCTGGTCGAGAAGGAGCGCCCTGAGGTGTGGGACATCCTCGATGAGGTGATCCGCGAGCATCCCGTGCTGCTCAACCGTGCGCCGACGCTGCATCGCCTCGGCATTCAGGCCTTCGAGCCGGTCCTGATCGAGGGCAAGGCGATCCAGCTCCACCCGCTGGTCTGCGCCGCGTTCAACGCCGACTTCGACGGCGACCAGATGGCTGTGCACGTGCCCCTGTCGCTGGAGGCGCAGCTTGAAGCGCGCGTCCTGATGATGTCGACCAACAACATCCTGCATCCGGCAAACGGCCAGCCCATCATCGTGCCGTCGCAGGACATCGTGCTCGGCCTCTATTACCTCTCGATTCTGCGCGAGGGCATGCCGGGCGAGGGCAAGGTGTTCGGCGACATGGCCGAACTCGAGCACGCGCTGCATTCGAAGGTCATCCATCTCCACACCATGATCAAGTATCGCTGGGAGGGGATGGATGAGACCGGCAAGATGGGGCGGCGCTGGATCGACACCACGCCGGGACGCATCATGCTCGGCAACGTGCTGCCGAAACATCCCGCCATTTCTTTCGACGTCATCAACAAGCTGATGACGAAGCGCGAGATTTCCGGGGTCATCGACCAGGTCTACCGTCATTGCGGGCAGAAGGAGACGGTGATCTTCTGCGACCGCATCATGGCGCTGGGCTTCTACAATGCCTTCCGGGCCGGCATCTCCTTCGGCAAGGACGACATGGTGGTGCCGAACGGCAAGTGGAAGATCGTCGAGACCACACGGGCGCTGGCGAAGGATTTCGAGCAGCAGTATAACGACGGCCTCATCACCCATGGCGAGAAGTACAACAAGGTCGTTGACGCCTGGTCGAAGGCGACCGAGGAAATCGGCAAGGCGATGATGAAGGAGATCTCATCGACCCGCAAGACGGCCGCGGGTGCGGACGCCGATATCAACTCGATCTATATGATGTCGCATTCCGGTGCGCGTGGCTCGCCGACCCAGATGCGCCAGCTCGCCGGCATGCGCGGCCTGATGGCGAAGCCTTCGGGCGAAATCATCGAGACTCCGATCGTTTCGAACTTCAAGGAAGGTCTGTCGGTGCTCGAATATTTCAACTCGACCCACGGAGCCCGCAAGGGCCTCGCGGACACCGCGTTGAAGACGGCGAACTCGGGCTATCTGACGCGGCGTCTGGTCGACGTGGCGCAGGATTGCATCATCACCCAGGACGACTGCGGCACCAGGCTCGGCATCAAGATGCGCGCCATCGTGGATGCCGGCACCGTGGTGGCTTCGCTGGGGTCGCGGATTCTGGGCCGCGTCGCCTGCGAAGACGTGCGCGATGCGGCGACCGACACCGTGGTGGTCAGCCGTGGCACGCTGATGGAGGAGAGTGACGTCGACGCCATCCAGCAGGCCGGTATCCAGGAGGTGAAGATCCGCTCGGCGCTGACCTGCGAACTGGTCAACGGCATCTGCGGCAAGTGCTATGGCCGCGATCTGGCGCGCGGCACCCCGGTCAACCACGGCGAGGCGGTCGGTGTCATCGCGGCACAGTCGATCGGTGAGCCCGGGACCCAGCTGACGATGCGCACCTTCCACATCGGTGGTGCGGCGCAGATCAACGAGCAGTCCTTCGTCGAATCCAATTTCGACGGCCGCATCGTGATCAAGAACCGCTCGGTGTCGCGCAACAGCGAGGGGCATCTGGTGGCGATGGTGCGCAATATGGTGGTGGCGATCGTCGATGCCGACGGCAGCGAGCGGGCGACCCACCGTATCCAGTACGGTTCCCGGCTTCATATCGACGAAGGCGACATGGTCAAGCGCGGCCAGCGCATCGCCGAATGGGATCCCTATACCCGCCCGGTTCTCAGTGAGGTCGAGGGCGTGATCGGCTTTGAGGATCTGGTGGAGGGGCAGTCGATCTCGGAAACGCTCGACGAGTCCACCGGTATCGCCAAGCGTGTCGTCATCGACTGGCGCACAACGCGCGGCGGCTCGGATCTCCGTCCCGCCATCGTGATCAAGGGCAAGGACGGCAAGGTCCTGAAACTGGCCCGTGGTGGTGATGCCCGCTATCTGCTTGCGGTCGACGCCATCCTCTCGGTTGATTCGGGCGCCAGGATCAAGCCGGGCGACATTCTGGCCCGGATCTCGACCGAAAGCGCCAAGACCCGCGACATCACCGGTGGTCTGCCGCGGGTGGCGGAACTGTTCGAGGCCCGCAAGCCCAAGGACGCTGCCATCATTGCCGAGGTCGCCGGCACCATCCGCTTTGCCCGTGACTACAAGAACAAGCGCAAGATCGTGATCGAGCCGCTGGATCAGACCGAGGAAGCGCCCGAGCATCTGATTCCGAAGGGCAAGCACATCCATCTCCAGGACGGCGACGTCGTGGAGAAGGGCGATTTCATCGTCGAAGGCAACCCGGCGCCCCATGATATCCTCAAGATCAAGGGCATCGAGGAACTTGCGGCTTATCTGGTCAACGAAATCCAGGAGGTTTACCGGCTCCAGGGCGTGCTGATCAACGACAAGCACATCGAGGTCATCGTCCGCCAGATGCTCCAGAAGGTGGAGGTCAACGATGAGGGCGAAACCGACATGATCAAGGGCGAACAGGTCGACAAGATCGAGTTCGACCAGGTCAATGACAAGGCCCGGGAGGAGGGCAGGAGGCCGGCGACGGGGATGCCGGTTCTGCTCGGCATCACCAAGGCCAGTCTCCAGACCCGCTCCTTCTTCTCGGCGGCATCGTTCCAGGAAACCACCCGAGTCCTCACCGAGGCTGCGGTCAATGGCAAGGTCGACCCCCTGGAGGGCCTCAAGGAGAATGTCATCGTCGGCCGCCTGATCCCGGCCGGAACCGGGGCCTCGATGTCCAAGATCCGGGAAGTCGCCCTGAAACGGGACAAGTTGATCCTGGACGAGAAGGCCAGGGAAGAGGCGCTGGTGCCACCAGCGCCAGAGGTGGAGCCTGTGGCCCTGCCGCCCGCCGAATGACGGGTTTTCCGGGTAACGGGGCGCAGGTAATCGCACAAAGGCCGGCTGTCGCCGGCCTTTTTGCGGTTTTTTGTGTGGTTTTTTTTTGTTATCGGTTGCCCCAATGTGCCGGGGATCATTCATCCTCCCTTCAGGAAGAATAGTGCCTTTACAACAGTTTGGACCGGAGGTCCTGTGGCGGACAACCGGAGACTGCGGAATTAAAATGCTGGATCTTGCAATTGTTGGCGGTGGCCCGGGTGGCCTGATGAGCGCGTGGTACCTGCGGCGCAAGCTCGGGGATCTGTGCCGGGTGACGATTTTTGAGGCTTCCGAGCGGCTCGGGGGTAAGGTCGTGACCAACCGGTTTGACTCGGCACCAGCGATTTATGAGGCCGGGGTCGCGGAGCTTTATGACTATTCGATGACGGGTCCCGATCCGTTGCGCGAACTGGTCCAGCATTTCGGGTTGCAGACCATCCCGATGACCGCCGAGCAGGTTCATCTCGATAATGAACTTCTGGACGACGTTCCCGGCATGCGGCGCAAATACGGTGTGTCGACCGCCGCTGCGATCGAAGCCTTCCGCCGGCGCTGCACCGAGATGATGACGCCGCTGCAATATTATGAAGGCGTCGGTGCCCACGACAACGACCATCCCTGGTCGGAGATGACGGCGGAGGAGGTGCTCGACAAGGAGGTCGACGATGCCGTTGCCAAGCGCTTTTTCAAGGTGATGGCGCGATCCGATATCGCCACCGAGAGCCACAACACCAGCGGCCTGAACGCGCTTAAAAATTATGTGATGGATATCGACGGCTATATCGGCCTTTATTCCATCCAGAACGGCAACGAGCAGCTGATCGAATGCCTGCGCTCGGAGATCAATGCCGAAATCCAGCTCAACCACCGGGTTCTGACCGTCGGCAAGGCCGCGACCGGGCGCTATGAACTCAAGATGATGAACGGCAAGGGGCCGCTGACCCGGGATTTCGACCTGGTGCTGGTATGCCTGCCGCATTCCTGGCTTGCCACCCTGAGCTGGGAAGGCGAGCAGCTGCGCAAGTCGATGGTCAAGCACATCGCCTATTTTGATACGCCGGCCCATTATCTGCGGATCTCGATCCTGTTCGACAGCCCGTTCTGGGGCGACAAGATTCCGGGTTCCTGGTTCATGTCGGAGGCCTTCGGCGGCTGCTGCGTCTATAACGAGGGCTCGCGCCACGACGTCGGCCGTTATGGCGTTCTGAACTGGCTGATTCCGGGCTCGGACGCGCTCGCCTTTGCCAATCTGACCGATCAGGAACTGATCGACACCGCCCTGAAATCGCTGCCTGCGGAACTGAGTGATGCGCAGGCACACTTCATGGAAGGCAAGATTCACCGCTGGCTGTCATCGGTGAATGCGTTGCCGGGCGGCATGCCGGTGCGCGATGTCATGACCAACCATATCCCGGAGCCCAGGGACCATCCCGGCATCGTGCTGGTCGGCGATTATCTCTTCGATTCGACGCTCAACGGGCTGCTCGATTCCTCGGATGCCGCCACCGACATCATTCTGACCGAGACCATGCGGCTGCGCCGGGCCCGGAGCGACAAACCGCTGTCCGACAAGATCGACCGCGACTATTTTGAGAATTATCGCGGCGTCGGCCCCTATAGCCAGGTCTGGCAGCAGTTCACCGATCCCGATTATCTGATCAGACTGATCGACATCGTGTGGGGCCGGGCAGGCGGCTACAGGCTCCTGGTCGTCGGTTCCGCCAGTGGTGAACTGGTGGGCGCGCTGCGCTCGCGCGGGCTGGATGCCTGGGGCATCGAAAACAACCGCTCCATCCACGGCCAGACTGCCGAGGACCTCAAGCCCTATAACAAATTCGGGTCCCTGGTGGAACTGCCGTTCGAAGACGCCACGTTTGATTTCGTGTTTGAAACCAGTCTGTGTCAGATCTCGGGCAACAATGTGCGGCGGGCCATTCGCGAATTGAGGCGGGTGGTCAAGACCGGGCTGGTGTTCGGTTCCGTGACCTCGGATATGCCGCCGGCGCTGATTGATCGTTATGACCTCCTGCGCGGGGTCAAAAAGCTCGGCACCTGGTGGGAATGGTCGGAGTTGTTTTTTGGCAACGGATTCGATCTGTCGATGCACCGCAAGGACTGCACGGACGCGGTGTGGGCGGCGACACTGGCGGCGAACAAAGGCCCTGATCACTGGTATGCCGATGCGGAAAGCCTGCGTTATTCCTTCTTCGACAAGGTTGACGAGGCGTAAGCGTTTTCACGGTGCAGAGATTGACAGGGGTTGACCCGCTTGGGGGGATCGCTTCGTCCCCCCTTTTGGTTCCGTCCGGTGCTTGAGATGGAAAGCCCTGTCCTTTAACCTCCGGAAGATGCTATTTCTGATTCCTTCGAGAGTCTCTGTCCGAGCTGTTTTGCTCTTCATCTTCGGATTCGCGCCGTCACCCCGGCCGCTCAGCACCGATTGGTTCCATGGCGCCAAGGACTTCCTCGCCGGACAAGCAGCCACGCGCCCCTGAGGGAAGCGCGGAGGCCAGGCTCCGCCTGGACGGCGCGGCCAGGCAGGGCCTTCTGGCATCCGAGGAGGAGGACGACGACGAGGATCTGGATCTCGACGAGGAGGAGGACGAGGACGACGAAGACGATGAGGACCTCGTCGTTTTTACCGCGCGCGAGGCGGCGGGTGCTTTCGCCAGCGTCTGGCGTTTCGTCAAACCCTATCTTCCCAACTACAAGCGGGCACTGGTTTTCGTCGGTTTCGGCGTTGTGGTCGAGACGCTGTTCAACGTCATGATGCCGTTGAGCCTGAAATTCCTCATCGACGACGCTCTCGGGGAAGAGGATTTCGGCACCCTCTACAGGATTCTCAGCGTGCTCGCCGTGGCTGGGGTCCTGACCTCGATCATCGCGGTGTGGTACGAGCGCTGGGACGCCCGTCTGGCGGCGGATATCATTTCGGATGTGCGCCGGCACCTGTTTGGGCATGTTCAGAATCTGACGGCGGCCTATTTCGGCCGCACCCGGCATGGCGAAATCCTGTCGCGGTTCTCGGTCGACCTTTCGTCCTTCGAAAATGCCGTCAAGTCCTTCACCAGCAGTGCGGTCCTGCCCTTTCTGGAGCTGATCGCCGGCATCATCCTGATGCTGTATCTGAACTGGCAGCTGGCGACCGTGGTGGTTCTGATCTTCCCGGTGATTCTGGTCGGTCCGCGCATTCTGACGCCGATGGCGGTGGATGCCAATTACGCCCAGAAGCGCAACGAAGCGACGCTGCTCGGGGTGATCCAGGAAAATATTGCCGCCCAGGCGGTGATCAAGGCCTTCAGCCTGCAGCGCAAGATGTTCGGCATTTTCGCGCTGCGCAACCGGGAAACCCGCGACAGCATCGCCTCGGCGGTGTTCCTGTCGAGCATGGTCGAGCGCTCGGTCACAATCTCGGTGCTGCTGCTCCATCTCGCGGTGCTGGCGATCGGGGCCTATCTGGCCACCAAGGGCCAGATCACCATCGGCACGTTCGTGGTGTTTGAGAGCGCGTTCTGGGAGGTGTCCTATAATATCGCCCATGTCATGCATTTCATCCCGGTGACGATCACGGCGGCGGCGGCGGTGCGCCACATCGAGGAACTGCTGGAGGAGCCGACATGCGAGGGGGACCGTCCGGGAGCGACGGAACTCGAGTCGATTAACCATGACATCACGTTCGAGAATGTGTCCTTCCAGTACGAGGGCAGCGATACCCCGGTCCTGGATCGGCTCAGCCTCGCTCTGGAGGTCGGCAAGCGGATTGCCGTCGTCGGTCCCTCCGGGTCGGGCAAGAGCACGCTTCTGAACCTGCTGCTGCGCCTTTACACCCCGACGGACGGCCGGGTCACGATCAATGGCGTCGATGTCCGCGACGTCCGCATCGAATCACTGCGCCGCAATATGGCGGTGGTGTTCCAGGACAACATGCTGTTCAACATGTCGATCCAGGAAAACATCCGTCTGGGCAAGGAGGGGGCGAGCGACCAGGAGGTCGTCGAGGCCGCCAAGAAGGCGAAAATCCATCGTTTTATCATGAGCCTGCCGCTCCGATACGACACCCAGGTGGGCGAACGCGGCGACACCTTGTCGGGTGGCCAGCGCCAGCGCCTGGCGATCGCACGTGCCATCATCCGCAACCCCGCGCTGCTCCTGCTGGATGAAGCGACTTCCGCTCTCGATCAGACCACCGAGGCGGCGATCAACCGCACTTTGCTCAAACTCGCCAAAGGCCGAACCCTGATCTGGTCGACCCACCGCCTGACTTCCGTGATCGAGATGGACGAGATCATCGTGATTTCCGGCGGGCAGGTTATTGAACGTGGTTCACACCAGGAATTGCTGGCGGCTGACGGCCTCTATCGCCAGTTGTGGGACGACCAGAACCATGTCCCGCATGGCGGGGATGACGAGGGCAAAGCGATTGCTCCCCAGACCTGATTTCTGGGTCAGGATTCTTGACGGATTTCGGCAAAAACCGGGTGAGGGGGCACGGCGCCGCCGTGGCAGAGGGCTCAAAAAGGGCGCGCACTGGTGTTTTTCGGTGTGGTTTCGCCTTGACTTGATGCACCGCCACTTATAGAAGACCCGTCACTTGAACGACAGGCCGTGAGTTATGCCAGCGTCGGAACGGAACACCTGCAAGGCCCTGACCGGGCGGCGCAGGCACCAACCTCGACGAATGCCACTCAAACGCTGTCGGATATAGTCAGGCAATGCCAGGACGAATTCGTTCTCTCGAACAGCTTCTCGTGAGATCAAACTCGGATGCATGATCCCGGCTCCTCCCCGGTGGTTTGAACCCCCGTAAAGAGGCGGTCGCGGTCCTCTGTGGCGTCAAGCGCTTTCCGCATCAAGTGATGGCGGTGGGCGCGATTTGGCGTTGCGCCCATGGTTTTGGAGAAGTTTAAGCGTCATCTTTCGCAGGTGACGTGAAGGAATGCGGGCTTCGCCTCAACGGGGCCGCAGCCGCAAAAAGCGGATCCTTGAATCCCGGATCCGTGGCAGATAGCGCAAATAAGCGGGGCCCCGCCGGGTTCTGCGAAGAACAAGGGTGAAGGCCAGGATGCCGACGATCAACCAGCTGATCGCACAACCGCGGGAAGTGCAGAAGTCGCGCAAGAAGGTGCCAGCTCTGCAGCAGTCGCCGCAGAAGCGTGGCGTGTGCACGCGCGTCTACACCACGACGCCGAAGAAGCCGAACTCGGCATTGCGCAAGGTTGCCAAGGTCCGCCTGACCAATGGCTTCGAGGTCATCGGCTATATTCCGGGTGAGGGCCATAACCTCCAGGAGCACTCGGTGGTCATGATCCGCGGTGGCCGCGTCAAGGATCTTCCGGGTGTGCGCTACCACATCCTCCGCGGCGTGCTGGATACCCAGGGCGTCAAGAACCGTAAGCAGCGTCGTTCGAAATACGGCGCCAAGCGTCCGAAGTAAGCGGGAAACTGTTCCATGTCTCGTCGCCATTCCGCGGAAAAACGCGAAGTTTTGCCGGATCCGAAATTCGGTAACATCGTTATCACCAAGTTCATGAACTCGGTCATGTATGCCGGCAAGAAGTCGGTCGCCGAGAGCATTGTCTATGGCGCCCTTGGCATCATCGAAGCCAAGACCCGGCAGAATCCGCTCGGTGTGTTCGAGCAGGCGCTGGAAAATGTGATGCCCACCATCGAGGTGCGCTCCCGCCGCGTCGGCGGCGCGACCTATCAGGTTCCGGTTGAAGTGCGCTCGGTGCGCCGTCAGGCGCTGGGCATTCGCTGGCTGATCAACGCGGCCCGCGACCGCAACGAGAGGACGATGACCGAGCGGCTTTCCGCCGAGCTTCTGGATGCGTCCAACAATCGCGGCAATGCCGTGAAGAAGCGGGAGGACGTTCACCGGATGGCGGAAGCCAACCGTGCGTTCTCGCATTATCGCTGGTAACGGATCGCGAAGGAACGCCCATGCCCCGCCAACATGCCATTCAGGATTACCGTAATTTCGGTATCATGGCACATATCGACGCCGGCAAGACCACGACCAGCGAGCGCATCCTCTATTACACCGGCAAGAGCCACAAGCTCGGCGAGGTTCATGAGGGCGCCGCCACCATGGACTGGATGGAGCAGGAGCAGGAGCGCGGCATCACCATCACGTCGGCTGCGACCACCGCTTTCTGGAACGGCCACCGGCTCAACATCATCGACACCCCCGGTCACGTCGACTTCACCATTGAGGTCGAACGCTCGCTGCGCGTGCTCGACGGTGCCGTCTGTGTGCTCGATTCCAACCAGGGTGTGGAACCGCAGACCGAAACCGTGTGGCGCCAGGGCGACAAGTACCGGGTTCCGCGCATCGTCTTCTGCAACAAGATGGACAAGATCGGCGCCGACTTCTTCAAGTGCCTGTCCGACATCGTGGATCGTCTCGGCGCCAGGCCGATTGCAATCCAGCTGCCGATCGGTGCCGAGGCCGGTTTCAAGGGCCTCGTCGATCTGGTGCGGATGAAAGGCATCGTCTGGTCGGAAGAGGCGCTGGGCGCCAAGTTCGACGATGTCGAGATTCCCGCCGATCTCGTTGATCAGGCCAAAGAATATCGCGAGAAGATGGTCGAGGCCGCGGTCGAACTCGATGACGACGCCATGGCTGCCTATCTCGACGGTCATGAGCCCGACGAGGCCACGCTCAAGCGCCTGATCCGCAAGGCGGTGCTGACCGGGGCTTTCTATCCGGTGCTGTGCGGCTCGGCCTTCAAGAACAAGGGCGTGCAGCCGCTGCTCGACGCCGTGGTCGATTATCTGCCGTCGCCGCTCGACGTGCCTGCGATCAAGGGGCTTGATGCCAAGGGCAACGAGGTGTTGCGCAAGGCGGACGACAAGGAGCCCCTGGCGCTCCTGGCGTTCAAGATCATGGACGACCCCTTTGTCGGCACCATCACCTTCTGCCGCATCTATTCGGGGGTTCTCGCCAGCGGCACCGGTGTGATCAATTCGACCCGCGAGAAGAAAGAGCGGATCGGACGCATGCTGCTGATGCATGCCAACAACCGGGAAGACATCAAGGAAGCCTATGCCGGCGACATCGTGGCGCTGGCGGGTCTGAAAGAAGCCCGCACCGGTGACACATTGTGTGATCCCTCCCATCCGGTGATCCTGGAAAAGATGGAATTTCCGGAGCCGGTGATCGAAATCGCGATCGAGCCCAAGTCCAAGGCCGACCAGGAAAAGCTCGGTGTGGCGCTGGCCAAGCTCGCGGCGGAGGATCCGTCCTTCCGCGTGTCGACCGATCACGAGTCGGGTCAGACCATCCTCAAGGGCATGGGCGAACTCCATCTCGACATCAAGGTCGATATCCTCAAGCGCACCTACAAGGTCGACGCCAATATCGGCGCCCCCCAGGTGGCGTTCCGGGAGCGCATCACCCAGCGGGTTGAGCACAGCTACACCCACAAGAAGCAGACCGGTGGTACCGGTCAGTTCGCGGCGGTGTCCTTCATTGTCGAGCCGGCCGAGCCCGGTGCCGGCTTCACCTTCGAATCGAAGATCGTCGGCGGCGCGGTGCCCAAGGAATATATCCCCGGCGTCGAGAAGGGGCTGGAGAGCGTGCTGTCGTCGGGCGTCGTTGCCGGCTTCCCGGTGGTCGATGTCAAGGTGCAGCTGGTCGACGGCAAATATCACGACGTTGACTCCTCCGCACTGGCCTTCGAAATCGCATCGCGGGCGTGTTTCCGCGAGGCGCTGCAGCGCGGCAGGTCGGTCCTGCTGGAGCCGATCATGAAGGTCGAGGTGGTGACACCGGAAGACTATACCGGATCGGTGATCGGTGACCTCAATTCCCGTCGTGGCCAGATCCAGGGCCAGGACATGCGCGGCAATGCCAATGTCATCAATGCCATGGTGCCGCTCATGAATATGTTCGGTTACGTCAACAACCTGCGCTCGATGAGCCAGGGACGTGCGACTTTCACGATGCAGTTCGACCACTACGCAGAAGCGCCGGCCAATGTGTCGGCGGAAGTCCAGAAGAAGTTTGCCTGATTGTCGGTTTGAAGCTGACGACGAAACGGAGAGTCAAATGGCCAAAGCTAAGTTTGAACGTACAAAACCGCACTGTAATATCGGCACGATTGGTCACGTCGATCATGGCAAGACGTCGCTGACGGCGGCGATCACCAAGATTCTGGCCGAGACCGGCGGTGCGACGTTCACGGCATACGACCAGATCGACAAGGCGCCGGAAGAGAAGGCGCGCGGCATCACCATTTCGACGGCGCACGTCGAATACGAGACCCAGAAGCGCCACTACGCCCATGTCGACTGCCCGGGCCACGCCGACTACGTCAAGAACATGATCACCGGTGCGGCACAGATGGACGGTGCCATCCTGGTGGTGTCGGCCGCCGACGGTCCGATGCCGCAGACCCGCGAGCATATCCTGCTTGCCCGTCAGGTCGGTGTGCCGGCTCTGGTGGTCTATCTCAACAAGTGCGACATGGTCGACGATCCGGAACTCCTGGAACTGGTCGAGCTCGAGGTTCGTGAACTCCTGTCAAAGTACGAATTCCCCGGCGACAAGATCCCGATTGTCAAGGGTTCGGCGCTGTGCGCGCTTGAAGACAGCGACAAGAAGCTCGGCCGGGAGTCGATCCTGGAACTGATGCGCGCGGTCGATGAATATATCCCGCAGCCCGAACGCCCGATCGACCAGCCCTTCCTGATGCCGGTCGAAGACGTGTTCTCGATCTCCGGCCGCGGCACCGTCGCCACCGGTCGTGTCGAGCGCGGTGTCATCAAGGTCGGCGAGGAAGTCGAGATCGTCGGTCTGCGCGAGACCCAGAAGACCACCGTGACCGGCGTTGAAATGTTCCGCAAGCTGCTCGATCAGGGCCAGGCCGGCGACAACATCGGTGCGCTGCTGCGCGGCACCAAGCGCGAGGAAGTGGAGCGCGGTCAGGTTCTGGCCAAGCCCGGTTCGGTCAAGCCGCATACCAAGTTCAAGGCCGAGGCCTACATCCTCACCAAGGACGAGGGCGGCCGTCACACCCCGTTCTTCACCAATTATCGTCCGCAGTTCTATTTCCGCACCACCGACGTGACCGGTGTGGTGCATCTGCCGGAAGGCACGGAAATGGTGATGCCGGGCGACAATATCGCCATGGAAGTGCATCTGATCGTGCCGATCGCGATGGAGGAGAAGCTGCGCTTCGCCATTCGCGAGGGTGGCCGTACCGTCGGTGCCGGCGTGGTCGCCTCGATCATCGAGTAATCGCGGATTGAAAACACCGGCAGGGAAGGGACGTAAAGTCCGCTTCGCTGCCGGTGGTTTGCACCTCTGCTTCAAGAAGAATGCACGGCTCAAAGAAAGTACGGCAATGAACGGCCAGAATATTCGTATCCGTCTCAAAGCGTTCGACCATCGCATACTTGATACGTCGACGCGTGAGATCGTGAATACCGCGAAACGGACGGGTGCCCAGGTTCGCGGACCGATTCCGCTGCCGACCCGGATTGAGAAGTTTACCGTCAATCGCTCGCCTCATGTCGACAAGAAGAGTCGCGAGCAATTCGAGATGCGCACCCACAAGCGTCTGCTCGATATCGTCGATCCGACCCCGCAGACCGTCGATGCTTTGATGAAGCTCGACCTCGCTGCCGGTGTCGATGTCGAGATCAAGCTGTAAGATTTTGGATCCCGTCCGCTCTTAAAGCCGGACAGAAAGAACAGGAAGCAAGCCGATGCGCTCCGGAGTGATCGCACAAAAAGTCGGGATGACGCGGGTCTTTACCGAGACCGGCGAGCATATCCCCGTGACTGTGCTGAAGCTCGGCAATTGCCAGGTGCTTGGTCACCGTACTCAAGAGAAGAACGGTTATGTCGCGCTCCAGCTCGGTTCTGGTCAGCGCAAGACCGTTTACATGCCGAAAGCCGAACGCGGACAGTTTGCGGTGGCCAAAGTCGAACCGAAGCGTCGGGTCGAAGAGTTTCGTGTCTCGGAAGATGCGCTGATCCCGGTCGGTGCCGAAATCCAGGCGGATCACTTCGTCGTCGGCCAGTTCGTCGATGTTACCGGGACTTCGATCGGCAAGGGTTTTGCCGGTGGCATGAAGCGCTGGAATTTCGGCGGCCTGCGGGCCACCCACGGCGTGTCGGTGTCGCATCGTTCGATCGGTTCGACCGGTGGTCGTCAGGACCCGGGCAAGACTTGGAAGAACAAGAAGATGCCGGGTCACATGGGCGTTGACCGGATCACCACGCTCAATCTTCGCGTGGTGCAGACCGATGTCGAGCGGGGTCTGATTCTGGTCGAGGGCGCGGTTCCGGGCTCCAAAGGCGGCTGGATCCGGGTTCGCGACGCGATCAAGAAGCCGCTGCCGAAGGATGCGCCGAAGCCCGGCAAGTTCAGGGTTGCGGCTGAGGCGGTCGAACAGACCCCGGCCGAGCAGGAAGGGGCGTGAGATGGAACTGAAAGTCACAACCCTCGAAGGCGCGGAGGCCGGTTCGGTCGTGCTTTCGGACGACATTTTCGGTCTGGAGCCGCGTCAGGACATTATCGCCCGTTGCGTGCAGTGGCAGCTCAACAAGCGCCAGGCGGGCACGCACAAGGCCAAGGGGCGGGCCGAGATCTGGCGCACCGGCAAGAAGATGTACAAGCAGAAGGGCACCGGCGGCGCCCGTCACGGTTCGGCCCGGGTTCCCCAGTTCCGCGGCGGCGGTCGGGCTTTCGGTCCGGTGGTGCGCTCGCATGAAACCGGCCTGCCCAAGAAGGTGCGGGCGCTGGCGCTGCGCCACGCGCTGTCCGCCAAGACCAGAGACGGCAATCTGGTGGTGCTTGAGAAGGCGACCCTGGAAGAAGCCAAGACCCGCATCCTGGTCGGCCAGCTCGCGGGCCTGGGGCTCAGCAATGCGCTGATCGTCGATGGTGCCGAGGTCCACAGCGGCTTTGCCGCTGCGGCCCGCAACATTCCCAACATGGACGTGCTGCCGATCCAGGGCATCAACGTCTACGACATCCTGCGCCGGCAGAAGCTGGTGCTGACCAGGGCTGCCGTCGATGCGCTGGAGGCGCGCTTCAAATGAAGAATATCGATCCACGCCATTATGACACCATTGTGGCGCCGGTGGTGACCGAAAAGGCCACGATGGCGTCCGAGTACAACAAGGTGCTGTTCAAGGTGGCGATCCGGGCGACCAAGCCGCAGATCAAAGAGGCGGTCGAAAAGCTTTTTGACGTCAAGGTCAAGAGCGTCAATACGCTGGTGCGCAAGGGCAAGGTCAAGGCCTTTCGCGGCACCCTCGGTTCGCAGTCAGACACCAAGCGCGCGGTCGTGACCCTGGAAGAGGGCCACCGTATCGACGTCACCACCGGTCTCTGAGGTTCCAACGATGGCACTTAAGAAATTTAATCCCACGACGCCGGGCCAGCGCCAGCTGGTGATGGTGGATCGTTCGGCCCTCTATAAGGGCAAGCCGGTCAAGGCGCTCACTGAGGGAAGGCATTCCTCCGGTGGCCGCAACAATACCGGGCGCATCACCGTGCGGTTCCGCGGCGGCGGTCACAAGCGGGCGCTGCGCATGATCGACTTCAAGCGCGACAAGGTGGATGTGCCCGCAGTGGTGGAGCGGCTGGAATATGATCCCAACCGTACCGGCTTCATCGCCCTGATCAAATATAATGACGGCGAGCTTGCCTATATCCTGGCGCCGCAGCGCCTGAGCGTGGGTGACACCGTGATCGCGGGCGCCCATGTCGACGTGAAGCCGGGCAATGTCATGCCGCTCGGCAACATGCCGGTGGGCACCATCGTCCACAATATCGAGACCAAGATCGGCAAGGGCGGGCAGCTGGCACGTTCCGCCGGTACCTATGCCCAGATCGTCGGTCGCGATCAGGACTATGTCATCATTCGCCTTAATTCCGGCGAACAGCGCCTGATCCATGGCCGCTGCCGTGGTTCGATCGGCGCGGTGTCCAACCCCGATCACATGAACATCTCGATCGGCAAGGCCGGCCGCACCCGCTGGCTGGGGCGGCGGCCCCACAACCGTGGCGTGGTCATGAACCCGATCGACCATCCCCATGGGGGTGGTGAGGGACGGACCTCGGGTGGTCGTCACCCGGTGACGCCGTGGGGCAAGCCGACCAAGGGCAAGAAGACGCGCAGCAACAAGTCGACGACCAAATTCATTCTCTTAAGCCGCCATAAACGGAAGAAGTAAGGAACGACAGACATGGTTCGTTCAGTCTGGAAGCCCCCGTTCGTTGAGGGGTCTCTGCTCAAGAAGGCGGATGCGGCTCGCGCGTCCGGCCGTCATGACGTCATCAAGATCTGGAGCCGTCGCTCCACCATCATGCCGCAGTTTGTCGGCCTGACCTTTGGTGTCTACAACGGTCAGAAGCACATACCGGTGTCGGTCAACGAGGAAATGGTTGGTCACAAGTTCGGCGAGTTTTCGCCGACCCGAACCTTCCACGGCCATTCGGGCGACAAGAAAGCCAAGAAGGGTTGAGGACCAAGTTATGAGCAAGCCCAAGCGCGAAAGGAGCCTCAGCGATAATGAGGCCATGGCGGTAGCCCGGCTGTTGCGGGTCAGTCCGCAGAAGCTCAATCTGGTGGCCCAACTCATTCGTGGCCGCAAGGCGGCTGCGGCGGTTGCGGAATTGCGGTTTTCGCGCAAGCGGATCGCAGTGGATGTCCGCAAGTGCCTGGAATCGGCAATCGCCAATGCCGAGAACAATCACAAGCTGGATGTTGACGATCTGATCGTAACCCAGGCTTTTGTCGGCAAGGGCATCGTCATGAAGCGGTTTTCGCCGCGGGGCCGTGGGCGTTCCGGCCGCGTGTTCAAACCTTTTTCGCAGCTGACGATCGTGGTTCGCCAGGTCGAGATGGACGCGTAAGGCACATTGGTGCCAGGAGAAAACGATGGGTCAGAAGATCAATCCGAT
>Ga0123357_10000674_pt1 | contig 34095 bp, 16 predicted proteins | sample TergutEmb28metaG_FD_89873 | JGI IMG/M metagenome (GOLD analysis project Ga0123357, IMG submission 89873) | Embiratermes neotenicus P4 segment gut microbial communities from Petit-Saut dam, French Guiana - Emb289 P4 | ecosystem: Host-associated > Arthropoda: Insects > Digestive system > Gut ... | reverse complement strand
GAATATCGTTAACCTCAGTTTACAGAGTATATTTCACAAGTTGCCTCCTCCATCAAAAAAATCGTACAACACCCCATCCCCCCCCCCCCCCCTCCCAACCGCGAATCTCGGGTCTATTTGCATCCAATTTTGTGTGTTTTAAATCTGCGGGTGTGCGGTGACGTAGGGTGTCGCTGGGCCCAACCACTGCCATCGTCATAAATGCCATGATCATCAATTTTGTGTGTTTAGTGAACAAACGGTAGCTTCATTATGGGGCATTTCCACATCCCCACTTTCTCATAATGCATTCGTCCCATGATCGCAGTACAGCTGGGCATAGTAGCTCGGAACTGTTGTACTTGATGGCAAACACGGGTCTACCCTAAAACCGGGATGAACAACACAACCGCTAAAGATACTAATGTCCAAATTAGCTGTACTGATTATCCACCATACGCTATTGACAATACGGCAGAGCAGTGGGCCCGTTTCGAATCTCGGCTCAGGATGCACTTTTCATAGTGTAGAACCCCTTAAGCTATCGCAATCTGTGCGCCTTTATGGGGCCCAACTGTTCGGTGATGCCCCCAAAAAACCTGCGTATAATTCACATGCATAGGTGTTCCCCCCAGATTTATTCCGCACTGGGTCCAAGAATGTCTTGAACCGACCCCCACTCCCCCTATGTATGTGTCCGTGTGTGGGTGGAGGGGGAGGAAACAGACGTAGTCAAGGCTTTACGCAGCCCCCGGGACAGTGCCCTAAAAAAAGTTCACGGCCGCTTCTGCCCGCATTCATCCCAAAATCATACACACCTTGCTTGACGCAAAGTGACAATAACTAAAGAATGCAGCTGAATAAAAAGGTCAATAACTAAAGAATGCAGCTGAATAAAAAGGTAACACTGAAACAAACTGCCTGGGACAAAGGCGAATACACGTGTAACAAATACAGCGCTTGTACGGTATTACTGGTGTCACTAGGGCAATAACGATTCGTCACTGGTAATCAACACTCTTTTAAGTTCAAAGCCAAAGTCTGCACTTTGTGTATGTCGTTTTAACATCCCACGCCTTGGGTACGTAACACACTACAACTTTAAATACTTCCCTTTGATTGCGTTAATCGCTCTGACATAGTCATGCAGCTGCGGTGGGAAAACCTGGAGCTAAAGGCACAGTCATGCACATCCAGTTCACCGCAAGAGTGTTTTACGTAACAGTGATTCACAGTAATAAGTTATGAGTCATCTGAAAGTGTTCCAACGTGTATTTCGGAACAACATAAAGTTCATGCGTAAATTACACAAGACCATTCTGGAAATGCCATTATTAATCCGTTTTCACTGTCATCATTCTGCCATCCATCTTCCAATATGTCGATAATCGGGGTAAAAGCAACGTTGTCCCTGACCTTACTTACACAGGGAGGGGGATGGGTTAGACGTACAGCCGCACAAATTCTTAGCACTGGCACTAGACTGAGATGAATGCTCATCTTCACGATCCGTATGCTTCACCCCCTCCACAATCGGCTTATACGCCCTTTTTGAAACATGGCCTATTATGCAAAAGAAGAAATCAAACTTCCCAGTAAATTACTTAGATCTCAACAGTCAGGCACGCAGGCAATTCAGGTGTCACATTCGTTCAACTTTTCTCGACGATCGGAATTCGCAACAAAGGGTATGTTCCAGGCCATCATTTGACTGTTCGAGATGTCTTCTTTCACATTTCAAAGTGTCAAACTCAAGGACCATCGGCACCACGACACCTGTTACTGAATTGGCCAATGAAATACAGGACGACAACAGCAGGATTCAAGTAGACAGCTTATAGAACACAGAGATCGCAAAAGAACTAAATATAACCCCACTATGGGGCAAAATAGAGCTCCAGAGAATAAACTGGTTGCAACATATAAACAGAATGTCCGGTAACACATTACCGAAAATACTTTTAAAAAAAATACAGACCAACCGTCAGAAAGAACCAGTGGAGACCATTAAAAAGGCTTTTAAACGCGTGAGGACAGAACGGTTCGACAAGTGGCCCAAATCCACGATAGCTATTGTTATTGTTATTGTTGTTATTATTATTGTTGTTGTTGTTGGTACGTCACGTATTCCACATTCCATAGCTATATGAGTTCGTCTGCGGATCTGATTCAGTCCTAGATTTTATTCTTCGATACCAAACAAATATTACGCGCGAACCTGTCAAAGACAGTCACATCAATTACGCAATTCTTTTGTGTTATCAACAAAGTAGTATCAAGGTCTACTGTGTGGTGTTTCAGTTACAAATGTTGCGTCCCGGCACAATTTTTACTTCTGATTTTCTGTAATCCTTCCTTGTGTACGCTTATGTTTAGGTACATTGCCACGCCTGCCTCTGTCAAAGTTACACCCAGAAGCAATATACTGCAGGTTCGTACGATCAGCCTTAATGCGCCCAACAGAGCTGAGATGTCCCCCCCTCCTTTGACCTACGGACAAAGACGGCTAGTCAACGAAAGCGCGGTAGTTTAGTACAATGCTCTACTGTAATGGCACTGCGCTTAGAGGACGTCCAGCGGGGCGCCAAGTTATACAGTGATACCTCGTCTAACGAGTGACCCTGCTAACGAATTTTTCGGCTAACGAATGTTTTAGTGGATGCGCGCGCTAACATAAAGCAGCAAACATGAACGGTCGGGCCATTCCAGGAGCATAAGAGCAGCTCAATCAACTTTGGACAGCTTTTTTACTTCTCCTTTAGCAAAGAAACAGAGGCCAGCTACTGAAGACGAGGAGACTTACCTTGAATAAACTTTGAAAATTTGGAAGAAGAATAGTAAAAACGTTGTGTACATATTTTCAGTTTAACAGTATAAAGTGTACTGTAAAATATATTTTCAGTATAATAGTGTAAAGATCGTCAGTTTTTCATTCTACTTTCCATTCTCCTTCATCCAATTGGGTAGCTGTTCATCTCAGCCTTTGGTGAGTTTTTGCCCTTTTATAATGTGCTTTTTATTATTTTATAAAATTTATCTTTAAATAGTGGGCAGCATCCAGAACGAATTAAACGATTTTCTATAGAAACCTAGGGAAATCACGTTTCGGCTAACGAAGATTTCGGCTAACGAATGTGATCCCGTGACGAATTGTCTTCGTTAGCCGAGGTATCACTGTTGTTCAGAAAACGGAATGAGGCGTCAAAAGCGTCGGGGTGGGGGGTGGGGGTATTCTTACGCGGACAGCTGCAATATACACACCATTAATTTAGGCTGTGGTCAAACCTCGGTTTCCAAAACCGACTTCAAATACAAGAAACGATATGTTACTGAGGAGAAATCGTGTTAGAAAATTCATTAATTCTAACAAGACAGCTCTCCTCAAAGACAGAGCGCAGTACGTGATCATAGAGGTACGTGCGAGAGACATGTGCTTCAGGTCGAATAGCTTCAACGAGAAATGCAAACGGTTAATGAGATAATAGGATACAAGAGGAAGATGACTGTACTGTATGCTGTATCGGCATCGCATACACGTCGTTGAAATGTATGCATTTGCTATTGACAGGCTCCTACCGTACACCACAACACTAAACTCAGTGAACAACAATAATCACTCGCTCCAACATGCACTTGCCGAAACGTTGTTACATGACTCACTCTCTTCTGGAAGCCAATAGAACCAAAATTGCACCCTCCTAGAATGTCTAACGCGAACACACAAACCCGATGAAGTGAACACTGCTGCTGCTGCTGTGCTGCACCAACACCGCCAATAAATTTCACGGCAATGAAAGTTACTACCACAAAAAACAATGCATAAGATTTCGTATGTTTAAAATCGCATGAAATACTGCAGACGGTCAACTGCTGCTTTATACCAAACACTTCTTCACAATCAGTAACTAACGAGAACTTCCGAATCGCCGGTGACAGAAAACAACTTCTGCCACAAAGGATACAAAGAACCCCCTTAAGTCGACAAATTCAAATGAACATATCGCAACTACACAATTGCGTAGTACAGTATTGCACGTTTCAATGCCAATACAAGTAACTTAGAGGGACGCGTAACTACAACAAATAATGCCGTCTTCGATTCCACTCACTACACAAGATAAAACTACTGTATAGGGAACGGATTTCTTCAATAACTACTGTAGATCAGAATTATCGCAGAACGGAAGTACTTCAACAACAGCGCTGTTGCGCGAAATGCTGCTAAAAGTATTACTTTGACAGCGCTTTGTAACTTGCTTGGAAGACATGTCGGAGTATTAATTAACAAATAAAAGTATCGTGCAAAAAGTTAGTGTTGCATTTTACACAAGATATTGCTGAGTGTTATATGTGGGGTCTCTTCAGACGTTTCGCGAAATCGGTCCAATGGTTCAACAGCTGAAATGTGTGGGCCATCAGAAACACTAAATACGTAAGCATACGAAGTCGTAAGCCTACCTCTCCCACCCACAACCCTCCACCCCCCAACTGAAGGACAGTATTGTAAAAACGCACTAAAATAATACCAGAATTCTCGTTGAAACTTAACGGGTGGTAGATCATCTACCGCGGTGCAGCTGCTCACTTTTAATTCCTCTTGCATTCTACCGCCATAATGGAGAAATCTGACGTTTACATCACACTCGAATGATTAGCAGCCCTCCCCAGCGAATTTTAAAAATTTATACTAAAACTGTGCATGGACAGGCATTATGCAAAACTTTTAACTGTCCGCGAAATACCAACACACAACGCCACCTCGTTCGACTCAGCATCTTTGAAACCGCCCAACACACCTTACCATAAGACATCAAACTCCCCCAGCACACCTTTCTATAAAACTCCAAACCGCTCCGGCATGAATGCAGTACGGAAAGTTCCAGATCTGAGATACCAGCTACCCAACGAGAGAAGGCACAGCAAGGAAACGGATCCCGGGAAATCTCTCCCGGGGGAACTACCCCTTCCAATATATTGCTAAAGTGGTAGCGATCCAGCCCTTCCTCACACCCACACAGCAGGAGGTGCGAATCTGCTACTCCTGCTGCTCCGAACATCTTGCATTGATCTTATTGAGGAAACGTCTCAAGTACCTGGGAGCACTGACTCCTGGCATTAACTACATCCTTTGTTTACACCGTTAATTAATATCATAATACAAAGTTGCGTGGACCGTAACGCACAAATTTATCTTCCTTTACGTAAGAAGATTACTGAAATCAGCGATTCTTGTGAATTTTAATCAGATCCGAACACAAATATTATTACGGCCAACTACACTTGTGTACACAGCAACCAGGTGTAGCTGCAATGCTGCGTACTTGTGCTGTAAAGGTACGCGATTCGAATCTAAGCCGGATTACAATCTCCTTCAAAACTTGTTGACTTTCTCATTTAACGTTGTATCTGCAGCCGAAACAAGATAAGCAAAGTATGCATAACGTAACAATGTGGCGCATTCGCTTAATGTTTGTACCTCCTCGGTTAATCAAACAGACTGATAAAATGTGACTCGAAGAAAGCGCTTTTACAGCAATTTAATGTCACCGAGAGCAATAAAATGTACTCAGGTCTTCGTGTAAAGTGGCCGACCTTTTTACCCTTTATTAACCAAATCTGCAATTTCTCGACAGATTTCCGTAGAGTCCCCAATACCATATTTCACGGAAATCCGTCCGTCCAGTGGGAGCCGCGCTGATACATGCGTACAGACGGACGGAAATGGTGAAGGTAATGCGCTTTTCGCGACCATGCGAACGCGCCAAACAACGGATATTTAAATATCCTAGCAACCAATCAGGTGAAAGATAAAGTGCGGCAATAAAACCTAGAATCTATAGACAGACTGGCCTACACAGGCCTGTAGACAGTACAAGAGCGAATGTCAGCGACTGTGAACAAAAGAAAACTTGCGCGAGTTACTGCGGGTGTGTGTGTGTGTGTGTGTTTTCTGCTCCTACATGTCGCAACTGATTTCCTTGGTTTATCAGACTTCAGCCGCCCTCACTCACACTGTTCTGATTACCGAAAATCTGTGGCTGTCGCATGACTTGTTCCTGATATTTCAACACTATAAACACGAATAAAATAAGGAATTGAAGAAACCACTACTTTCACTTTGCCCCCAGACATACTTATTTCTTTCTTTCTTCCCCGCTTACAAAATAAAATTCCCAGAAATCTAAAAAGTATCTACACTTCATTTGACGAACAACCTGATACCAAAATTCCCGCCAAAACAAACAACCTTGTACTGAGATATAAACCTATACATATATATCAAGAGTTACAGAGACTAAAGTTATTCCGCCTTGCCCCCCCCCCCAAGCCTTCCAAATATACTGTGTATTACCGACAACACTTCGGTAACAACAGGCATGCAGCTTGTAAAATTCAGGGGCTAGACAGGAGAGATAAAAGCCCATGTTTCAAAATTCATTTTAAAACTACTATTCTCATAGTGAATGCAAAGACAGACACATGATGTTCCCTGTCTCGAACTAACAGCAACATCGTAAGTGTGGACATTACTGCAGCTGCGTTACTTTATGTCCATCCATCAATTACATCAACATGGCGTCCGTTAACACCGAACCGCTCGATACAGACTGCTCGATTTCGGCCTTCACAGCGGTAACTAAGATGGTCACTATCGTCTGATACGTGACGTCACGCTGTCTGGTAGAAATTTACAAAAGCTTCGGGGAAGCCTGCCGTCTCCAGTTTCCTCCCTTAAAGTTTGTACTTCAAGGTGTCGCATCCCAAAACAACAATCTCCACTTTACTTCAGATTTCTAAACTTCTGTGAACTGATATTCACAAAATATGCAACGTTTCAGTGCCGAAGCCACCCGGTCGACGGCCCGCTATCATTACTAGCGACGTACTCCAGTATCACATAACAGGAATCCAGAAAACCTCCTTATGTCAAAAGAACTGAATCGAGTCCTATAGAAACCATAAAAAAAAAATAATATTCAGTAGATCTGACGGCCTTATCTACGCCCCTGCAATGTTTGTTCAAACAACAGCATGGCGGACACGCAAAAACTGTATCTTTCAGGTTCGGTGGCGATAAGAAGTGAATCGCTGCATCAAGCTATGTGAAATTTGACGTGTGCAGGAGATAACGGGTTCAAAGCCGACCCAAATGCTGGGGTTATTCGCAACTAATGGTATGGAAAAAGATCGTACACACAGGCCTATCGACTAATTTGGCATGAAACGTTTGTTGTAATGCACAGCAGTGAGAACTGCGCCGGAATAACGCATTTGCCAAACAATCATATGCAGTTTTTCTCATACACATACCTCTAAAAGAGTTATTGCCCATTTTTATCGCGCAAATTAAATCTGACAGGTCACGAATTTCAATGAAAAGTTTTCAAAAACGCTTAACGATTCAGTAACCGTTTTGTGTTTAGATGTTTCCTAATACATTCTTTTCACAAACGTATAGAAATACCGAAAACAGCCTTTAAATGCTGGGGTGCGGGTCGAATGTGAAGGCGCAATGAATTCGGATAATTTGGCTATATTACCAAATCACGGAATTGCAAGCCTCTGGATACAAAAAGAAGTACCACAAGGACAACACATCCCAGAACCACATCTTCGTCTTTAAAAAAAAACGAAAATCTAATCCTTCGAGTACTCAGTTCTTGCTGACCACCGATGAAGCAAATACATTAATTTAGAGCACAACTACTATGAATCTGAATTCACTGCGAGTCGCGAGGCTTGTCTGAACACATCTGGTTAGTCACGGATACGTGTGGAGGCTGTACTCTCGGCACCAGGATTATTAGCTGGAGGAAAAGCTGACCATTTCACAATCCTTCGCTGCTGGCTAATACAAACTCGGTGACGTCAGACGTTGACACGCTGGCGGAGAGCGTAAGGAGGTGCCGCTATGGAACTAGTGGGTTGAACAAAGGCATATTTCCAATGCCGTGAGATGCTGTCATCACCACTAGTGGCGTCTTCTCCAGCTGTGCTAGGTGTGCAGCGCGCACCCAATATAAATTAATCCCCAGTATGTGTATATAAAATCATGATTTAATTCCGCGGGCAAACTGTTTACCTCCATGTCTTTCCGTAACGCTTCCGCTCAGCTTCAGCGCACCTACAGTCCATGTCTTTAAAACAGCTTTTAAATTAACATGGATGCAATTGTGCGGTACATGCAGAAATTATTTCGAAATAGTAATACCAGCCACAACGTGAAGAATCTGCAAGTCAGTACATGAAGAACAGCTATATTTAAATGTATCTTCGACAGATAAGTCGTCGACAAACCAAACGGATGAAAATACAGGATAGGGCGAAATGATGGACTCTTCTAACCGATGAACCTCCGCATTCCACATCGGGGAAATTTCTTTACCAGATGAAAAACCGCGAATTTCGGAACTCCCTGTGACGTGTGATCAGTTCTTTGTATCACGGGAGACCTTCCAGCGCCAAATTTACACAAGGTTTTGAGGTCGATGTCGTCTGAACCTCTGTTCCCTTGTGTTCTAAGAAAGGTAACCGCATTCATCTCGCAAATCCTGACAGATGTAACTGATGACCCTCTTGTTACTGTTAACACAAGAAGCTTCTCTAAAAAACGTATGTTATCTTCACGAAAGATCTGCCCTCGGCACTGCACGGCCATGGGGAGTATCATCGCCTTCGTATTCAATGTTCGAGCAAACGGCTGACTCCTTTCGCACTCAGTGATACCTTACAGTTCTGATCCTCGCCTGCCGATACAAAGAGGTCCTAATCAGATGTACGGATCGTCAGCTATTGACAGCTACCATTGCACGTGTTATTCAACGACGGAAACTGAGAGGATGATCACGTTCGCTCTGTCAGGCGACCATCGAAGTATTAAAAATGAAGGGACTGGGGGTTACTGCATCATATAATGGCGGCATTCAACAAGAAACGGAGGAAAACCACACAAAGAAGTCGGGGTGTGTCCAAATCAGGCCATCCTTCGACATATCCGAAGCATGCGGCTTCAGCCACGCTGTTAAGTCACAGATACACTGCCGCTAATCCAAACCAAGATAAACTATAGCAAAACTACCCTATTCCTTTCTTTCCTCCAAGTAGGTTTTCAGTGGTCTCATTTTAATTCACTCTTCTTTTTTGTTTTCTTTCTTGATAACTCTCTTTTCCTTCTCTTAAAATACTACACGCTTCATTCTCTCCTTGGTTTCATCAGGTCTCTTTCCTCTCTCTCTCTCTCTGTTTCTTCTCTTACAATCGCCTTCCTACCTAAGGCCTACTTCATTTACCATTTTTGCATACGATTGGGTTTCACGCAGAAGTTCGGTTCGAACTGTACGTACAAATTTCGGTTATATTGAACCGATATAGATCAAAATAAAGTCCATCTACAAACTGTGGTATACATTAAAACACTTTCTTATCCAACAGAGACACTCTCTAGACTGTTCAGTACACACACGCCCCGCGGGTAAATATGCTGCCATAACACCGACTACGTTCATATCAACGGACACGATAGAACCATTACTGTAATTTTAGCCAAGCACTGTATACATCTCCCTGATGATGGATCCCTTGTGATACGAAACATGTTGGAGCAACTTTAAATATTTTATAATAATTCTAGTTGTATCTACGAATTACATATGTGTGCATCTGTTGGACAATAAAGTGTTTTATTCGTCATTGATGCACGGTACAAACATGAAGATTGTGGTATACATCCCCAGATCCAAATGTTACGCAAAAAACCGCTGAGCAGTCCCGAACATTAAACACGCCAATGGGTAAGTCGAGACCTCCTCATTAAACACTGTGTTTGTGCCATTCGTGCAAAAAGGGCGTAACACTTCCAGCACGAGGCATTTGCTACACTGCAGCCTGCGTCTCTAACGCCACTAACAGCACAGAATACAACTGAAATAGGCCTATGTGGTAAGCACGCTAATTGGAAGTGCATCACGCTCTGTGAATTTTCGCCTGGGAAGCACTGTCACCGTGAGACAAGTGCACTGAACTTTCCAAGGTTACAGAGTTCCATACAAAAAAAAATCTGCGAAGGAAATGTAGCTCATCGGAGCAGAAAGTTTCTATGATATTATCCACTTTACCTTAGAACATAAACCACGAAATACAATCGGCTTCTAGATTTCTTGTGCCATGACTTCTTACACGATACAATTTAGGTAAGTCAGTGTTCTGCAGTTTCCTACAAAGAGGTCAACTTTTACGAAACGCCATAAAGCATTAGCTATTGCGAAGCATACCGTTCTTCCTAAAACACACGCACAAAACTCTTACTCAGTGCTCCACAAGAAATGTTCACATGAAAGAAGCACTGCAAAGTGGTTTTAATGACAACGGATAAGGTGCCACTGCTGTGTTAAAAAGAAGTCACTATTAAGATAAGACCTACATTTACTATGCGTGCTGAAACCCCCCACGGTGAAAAACGAAACTTCAGTGCTACAGGCGTAGCTGAGAGGAAAATACTGGATAGGTGTCCAAGAAATTAGCCCACTGTGTGGGCAACACCTCAGACTCTAACAGAAGGAAGGAGAAAATTCCCTAACGAGGAAGATCGTAATTCGTAATTACTTCCAAACATTTTCACGGTGATAAAAGCAAGGATGTTATGGGCTGCGCGTGTAGCACGTATTATATACCCGTTTACATGTTAAGGTTCTAACGGAAACGACTTGCGATCCTCGAACCGACCATCTCCGCGTATATTAATTACAGTGTAAAGAACTCTGATCCACGTGTAAACTCAGTACAAACATATGCCTGAATGTTAACATGACCTTCTGTCACAACTGTCACAACTTCTTCCAGCAATGTTCCAAAGTTCACGAGGACAGCGATTGACGCCAAACTGCCGACCAATGGCTGAGAACCAATGCGTCACTGGATTGACCGGGTGCTGTGGATATTTGTTTTGTTGCTACGTACGAGATGTGTTCCTTTTCATGCAATATTTCAACACAGCAGTATGTTCACGGTTTTCTGCTTCAGACAGCAACCCTCATGGGACGAGAGAACTGACGTTGATTTGATTGGATCCCGTTCGTTTCTTGTAATGTGTACATAATGAGAATACTGCTACACAGTCTGCACGTTGCTGAAAGAGTAGCTATTTACTCGCTACGAATAACATGAATTACGATGATCACAACTCCACACAAAAATAGACAGTGTGTTATGTCGTGGGGCCAAGCACCAAAGTGGTAAATAATGCATAAGCTTACTACAAAATCTTATCGGGGCGAGGTAAGAAGCAACTCAGAATATGTACCAGTAAATAAATGCGACCTTCGTTCTTCTGCGATGTTACACAGCGTTAATTGGCAGGTAGTTGCCGACTTTTCGGGACAATCTACCGGGCCGGTCTTCAAAGGCCCGCTTGAATCTAAGGTGGGACCAACACGATGTCCCGAAACGTCAGTAACTACGAATCAACGCTGCGTAACACCACAAGAGCGAAGATCTCATTACACCGCGGCGGAAACTTGACATCATGCAACAGTGAATAAAACCGTCCTTGTTCCCAAGCATCGAGGTAGCACGCCTAATGAACTTCCGTAATACACAGGTCAGCCCCATTAGCACCGCGAAAAGTGGATAGGGTGGTGGCTGACCTCAGATTCTGCCCTGTGGATGGAGTCAGGGTCCTTCAGCCTGCAGACCGTCACGTTACTGACTGGGATATCGCTGAACACAAACATCTTATAATTGAAAATACTAATTTCAGAGGGGACCGCGGTGGCACAGTGGTTAAGGTGCTGTGCTACAAATCGCTGGTTCGATCCCAGCTAGTGTCAGTGGATTTTTCATTGACATAAAATCCTTCTGATCGCACTATGGCCCTGGGGTCGACTCAGCCTCTAACAGAAATGAGTACCAGGAGCATTTCCTGGGGGTAAATGCGGCCGGTGCGTAAGGCTGACGTTACCACCATCCTGTGCCGTTGTGACGAAATCTGGGAACCTTAACTTCCTAAGAACCCTCTGGGCCTGTGCCTGTAATAGGACTGATTTACCTTTACTAATTTCAGAATTACAAAAAACGTATTTCAAACGCTCACCAAGCAGGCCGCCAATAACTCTGCCAACATGTAAAATGAAAGCCAGTTTGCTTACCCTGATAAAAACTCCAACAACTGATGATCAAGATTAACACGCTCTGAATTACATGAACCGCCTTCAGATTTAAAACGAAAATGGTTGAGTCAATGTGGTCGTCTGTACATCCAGTCAACAATTATTCCCAAGCACACATCAGATTTAGAACACCCTCGAGCTGGTAGCAGCATTTTATCTTGCACTAACACAGCCAGCTTCCGCTATATCGACATAAGCTTACATTGTCAGTATGTTTCCCCACAGAGGCTCTGTATAACTTTAAATCCCTTCCATTGTAAACTCTTACACCGGAGCTATAAGACTCAGCACGTGTCAATGTTCTGAAATAAAGGACCGCTAACAAATGAGAAACTTCAAGTCCAGCAATCAGCTATACCTACAGAACAAATATAACGCAAACGCTTGACATAATGCAACAGATATGCTATACAGCTTAGGGCGCTGCTTACAAAGTACATGGTGTTTTGTTTCTTGAAGACTTAGAACAGTTGTTCAGGAAGTCATAAAAATTTGGTTTGGGATATTATCCTTCGACGTTCACAACAAAGTGGCACAACGGTTCCCAACTGGATATGTTCGCGACCTTAAGTAAAGAGACTCGCTCAACGGCCTGAACGAGTCATTTCGTGTCATGGAAAGGCAGGGTTTCCTGTGATATAAGAACGGAATTCTTAAATATTAGGCACAGTGGTACATAACGTGACTGTATACTGAGCGGGTGAAGCAGGCTTACAACGCCCGCATTCCGAGACACTGATGTACACGTAAACTGAACCGAGCTGGCTAACTTAAGTTACTTGAGGCCCACAAATTAAGAGGCAGTCAGTCCAGTACATCGAATCGGCTGCAGTGCCAACTCAGTTACTGTGTCACTGGCACAGCAGAATACCCCCTTCCAGCACACCTGACACAAACAACCACAATCCGTTTCAATGCTCCAATTTCTGAATATCCAAATATAAATCCAGGTACATCAAGCCTTGGCCCAACGTTCCAGTCGCATTACTGAAAATTCCACGGCCGGCAGCACCGAAACGTTTCAAAAGTTGGGGGTTAGGAGCATCGCGGTCATTGCCAATACTGCTCACAATCTAAGGTGTTTGCTCGTACACTAAACACAAGAATATTCACGTACACGGTTCACATATGACACACAAAGGTGCACGAAAAAATTCTCAATTGTTACCCGGAACCTCTGACACTGCCTCCGGTGCCATTACAGCCCCGTCTACAGCACATCTTGGCGCAAAAAGTCGCTGACTTATCCCATGTGTACATACAAAAAACCAAGTATCACAGCTGGCACACCAACATGTCAATGGAAAACCACGGATACCATAATCCACAACTGGCAAAATTCCTACCGTGTAACGTAAATTCATTGATCAGTACAGCGACGAGGCTACACCATTGACGGCCGTAAAACTGTAGTTCGATTCCGCGCTGAGGAAAAAGATGTCTCTTCCTCAAAGAGTGAAGATGGGCCGAGCTACCCACCCAGTCACACATTCAACAGATACCGCGGTCTCTTACCGAGGGGGTAAGGCGGCCGAGGCATGAAGCTAACCATTCACCTACACTTAGTAGCAAGTTAAGAACGGGTGGCGCTACACCTCCACTCCCCATGCATCTTCACGGTGGGGTGTTCAGTGAAGCTTACCTTTACGTTCAAGTACCTTACAAGTCTGTTTTATTTGCGCTGGGGTGCCCTTGGTTACGGGAAATTCAAATGTCGCAAATAATCACGCTGCGTCACTTCCGACTGTCACAAACATAATAGCATTCTGAGTACCAACAAAATGTTTGCATACAGAGCTAAGTATTAATCCAGTTGAGTTTATACTGCTTATCACTGGGCATTACATGACTTGATTATGCATCTCTTGTGGAAGCGCTGTCAGGCGTAATACATGAATGCTGTTTCTGAACAGAAATCCATTACATGTATTTTAATGCATGGTTATTCACGTCCACCAAAGCAAATAAAATATCTCCACTGATTCAAAGTTCACACAGGGAAGGAAACGGCCAATGAAAATTCGAATAAATGTAACCCAAAATACGATATAAAACAGCCTTTCATCTCCCAACTGACGCAGACGGAACGAAGTCAAATCGTACTGGCCTCCTTCACTGTTTTCCTTCAACAGAACGAAGAAATAATTACTGTTCCGACGGAAAACTTAAGAAAGTTACACGTTTCTTCGCATAAAAATCACAAAGTGAACGCATAATACGGAAGTCTCTCACAAATTCCGATTAAACTTTGAACTTTAGTCTGTAATAACAGCTGTCAATGTTCGTTCCCATTCCAACACACACCTTAAGTACAAAACCAAGCTTCAGAAATTAAAAACCACCTAAACTTAGCATAAACAAGTAGGACACAGTGCGGTTCTTCACCTTAGCTATTTCAAAGTTAGTTGAAGTCCAATACAAACCATAAAGATGTGCGTGTGCTGCGCGGCACATTTGTCTCCTCCACATTCCAGTTCTTGCTTCATCTGATTGGGAACACACACCATTGCAGGCTCAAATGTCACATTCATCGCTCGGTACAGTCCGCGCCATTATTTGCACATATTTCTTGTATGTAGTTCCATACGTGAACGTAAACCTATTGACGAGTAAGTTTCGGACATCGAACCGGACAACACGTACAGTGCTGCTGAAGATAATATTATCCAGAAAAAAAGGTCTAGATACAAAAGGTGCGAAAATGCGAAATGCACGAAATGCCAGAGGGAGGTGCCAAAAATGAAATCACAAACTGTGCTGTATTAATGTTTGTTTAGACACAGTATCAGGTAATTGATGTTGAGTGATGTCAATGTCGGTCCTCAAAACTGTCCTTGGCACGTGTCTAAAATAATGTAGCTCAAAAAATGAAACCGAATGTTGGTCTGTATATGCAAGTCACGCTGAAACAGCCAATGCTGATGCCCAATTCTGGTATGTATACGCAAGTCAAGCTAATACAGCCAATACCGACGCCCAATTTTGGTCTGTATACGCAAGTCAAGCTGACACAGCCAATACCAACGACCAATTACATTCTTTAAACTTTCAATCTATAATATGGAATGAAGAAGGTATGGTAACGGAGATATGCTGATTAGACGACCGTGCTTTAGAGCATTTAGTCGCACATCTGGAGGACGGCAGACCTGAATGTACAAATGGCAATGAACATTGATTTTCTTTTACATAACTGGCAATCTATCAGCCTATTTTCGAATACGTCTTAGCACAACATCCGCTACTGAATGCGTGTTATATATACAAACAGATAAACTCTCTGAGAAACTCCCTACTAAGACTGCAGTAATCAAACTTGATCCCAAGTTAGTTTGTTGCGTCCTGCCAGAATGTAACATCCACACAACCAAAACTTAAGACTGAACACCGGGATTTAACAACGGACTTGGCCACTATACAACATAACAAACAGTCAGCTGATATCAACTAGGGCTGTCTTGTTACTTACTCTAATAACTAAAAGCAACAACCCCCACTCCCCACCACGCATAGCTCTCAGAAACTGGAGCTAAATGTGTACAGTGTCTGCAATTTGAAACCGCTCTTCGTTGTACAATGTGGACTTACATATTTCACACCTTATAACCATACCCAGTCAGTCGGCTTGAGCAACAGTGCGTCTCTCCTGCGTTCGGAAAGGGTCCCATTCGAATCTCCGCCGGGGCAGTGACTATCCTATGAATTTTTGTGGTTTCCGTCAGATGGTTGGGATTAATTCCGGAACAATGGAACGAAACAGGCAAAGACAGTTTCCCTTCGCCTTCCAATTGCATAATCCAATCATCATGCCATTCTGACGCTATATATATATTTTATATTCCATTGTGCTAACGGCGCAATTACACAGGTCAAAAATAAGAGAAACTTAAAATCATATAAACGACAGAATTACAAGTGATGAACAACGCATTACACCGTCCGAACGCCGGGACTGCGAGATCGAATCCATACTGGGACATACAATTCTGTTTTCACTTATCGTCACAGGCAGTCGTCCACAAACCACCAACTTCTGTTAATACAGCACAACTTAATGCGCCTTCGAATTTTCGAATATCACAGCAAAGCTATGAGAACTGAAAACAATACGTTACAGATGAGCACCATCATAAAACAATAATCATTAAATACTGACCATACTTTACAATTGCCGGTCCCAGTGGCCGCGCGGTCTAAGTCGTAGGTCTGCAGTCGCTCGCCTGCTGAGATTGTGGGTTAGAATTCCAATGGGGGCGTGGATGTCTGTTGTGTGTTGTCAGGTAGAGGTCTTTGCGACGGGCTGACCAGTCGTCCAGAGGAGTCCTACCGACTGTGGTGCGTCGTTGTGTGTGATCTAGAAACCTCGTGAATGAGGAGGGTCTGGCCCACTGGGGGCTGTCGCGCCAAAAACAATACCGTACAACTAATGGAATGGGTCTTGATGTTAACGAGCGGTATGCAGAATGTCCTACACGTCGCTTTACAGAGATCATAAGTTGGGAGGCAAACACTACTTAGAAATTAATTCGCAACCAATCACCAGTGAAAACCGACAATGACAACTTACAGCAGAAACAAGAGGTAGTGTAGCCAGTGTCATCAATAACTATGTCATGTCATTTTCTTCCTCTCTTCATTTTCTTCTATTTTCGTTTTTTTGCGTGGTAGATCGTTTCTAATAAACTGACCCTCATGTGAAGTTGCAGTGGTCAAGCTGACCAAGTTGCCCCTGTGTATAATACCGAACCAATAAGACATAAAGGGTTTATAAACAAGTTAACTCCACTATCTTTACCTAGGCACTCGACGAACCTCGCAAACTTTACTCTTGGAAGCCACCCGGTAACGGAAGAAAGGATGGGAACCAACGCTGATCAAGACGAAATGAATCAAAAGACACAAGATACTGAGCCCCTTTCGTCCAATTTTATTCATTTAATTCTTGACCACATATAAATAAGCACAGGAGTAATGTGCAGACCTTCTGTGGGACAAAACGGAGCTTCTAGACAGTGGCAGACTGTAACTGCAGCCGCTGCAAGTGCTCAGCGCACCAACGCGTCAACAGTTTAAGAACTGTATTCGCCAGGATATGAGGCAACCTACAGTACCATCCGATACTGCTATAACCCTTCTGCATTCGAAACATACACATGGCGAATGGAAGACCGGGCACAGCCCTATTGCTCCAACAGTCTGCTGGGTCTCAGGTCCCAAGAAAATTCCACTTTATAAATCAGTAAATTTGTGGAGACATATCATCGAATCGCATATGAAGAAAATGTTATTATGAAAGCGCGGTGGATTGATCACAAAATATACAATTCACCATGCTCCCCATTAATTACAGCAGGTACACTTACTATAGTTTGAAACGATCACTGAAAATTAATATACTGAAGACTGCCGTCCATGTAAATTATACCCGTATATAGAATTTATTTCCCACCTCGACGAGAGAACAGCCTGTGTGCACCGTAAAGACCGCTGCATAAGGAAATTATAGGCTTTTCATTGTTAAAGGTGTAAGAAATAAAAGATATTCTGTGTGACAAAAAAAAAGTTTCTTAATCACACACCAGGTGATACGCGTATTTACCACCGGGCTTTAAAGGGTGAAGTTAACAAGCTACATTAGCAACTATGGTGGGGTTTAAAGAGTGAAGCTAACATGCCACATAAACACTATGGTGGGCTTCGAAGAGTGAAGTTAACAAGCTACTTCAACACTACGGTGAACATTTCACATTACAGTGCTCAACTTATCTGTTGCTGTGCAACAAGTGTACAGTTTGGCTGGCATTAAACCCATCAACCACCAACTTCTAATGCTCCACTTAGTTCACTAGTAGCTCACTACTTGATCCAAGACTTCCCAAAACAGTCCTAAACAACTGGTTCAATAATCTCAAAGAATACATTTCAGTACTTTCACAAATGTCGGTGACCTTTCAAGGACGGGGAAAGAGCTAAGATAATCCAGACGTCCCGTGACCGTCTAAGTAAAGGTCGGGGAACATCCAATCGGGTGCCAGTCGGGCAGCATACATTTCTGAACAGTATAGGGTGGACTCCCCTCACATCAGGCAATGAAGGAATACATGTGGCAGCGGCTGCTGTTAAATCTGTCACGGGCTCTCCTGACAAGCAAGTACGAGGGAAATTCCCACGGGATGTGGTGGCTGCTCCAGAATTAGTCGCCACTCAGATTCATCTCGACCTAACGGGCATTATTAACGCTGAAAACCCATAACTTCCCAACATCATCATCCAAATCGCTTGTCAATAACAATTCCGACCGCCGTGTGTTGTACTGACGAATTACGGTTCAAGACAAATACATCTCGAAAATGACAGCCAGAAAGAACACAAAGGATTTCTAATATACTCGTACATTCAACTGCTACCCGAATATCAATTCTAATTTATGAACCACTTGCCACATAATTAATGCACACAGTTAATCCATCAGACAACTGATCAACACCCATACGCCTTAGAACGAAACACACATGCGATAAGTGGACACAATAAAACGGCCAAATTATTTTCACTCACAACGCACACACGACTATTATGGTGTCATGCTTAACAAGACGGCTGTTTTAAATCGTCTCACGAACTACAAGAGTGAATAGTGCCCCTTCGAACTCATGAGATCACCCCTCGGTCTGACGATTCAGTGGCGTCAGGGAATTCAGAAATAAGATGGCAGAGGGTACGTCCAATAACAAGACATCCGAAAATTCGTCAACACCTTTGGAAATTACTCGAACGAACGGATGGGCACGCGCGCATAAAAACACATGCACATATACATATATGAGACACGCTAGAGGGCATGACGGCACCACAAACCGGCCATTCCAAATAGATTAAGTTGATCGACACAGCTCTCGAACTCAATGTACTACTCCTGAAAGCCCAACGTAGAGGCCCGGGCTTCCATCACAGCAAAGGACATGTGGGATTTGCCTTGAGAAAGTGTAAATGAGACGGGACCTCCTGGCCAGTTCTTCGGCTTTGCCTTCAGAGCAATTATTCCAATAATGCACCATGTCCATATTCATTCAACTACCATCGGCGCAATTAAGCTTGGATATATATATATATATATATATATATATATACGTATATCAAAACAAAAACACGCCTCATTGTCAATCACAGAAACATCATTTCCTCACACACCGTAAAAATTTTAAACTGTACACGGGTACGGCAAAAATGGTACTCTTACCAACATAAAGCGTCGCCATTTTTGTAATTACTAACTTGCATCCAATATCCCATGTTTAATGTGTATACATGTCATAATCATGGCACTGTTTGCAAGTCGGCCCATTACACATATGAGGCTTCGAGATTAGAAAAACGAATTTTTCTGCGACACCCAGAGTTTACATTTCCATCAAACAACTTTACAAGTAATGTTACATAACAGGGCTATTTGAAGTCGGGCACTAGCAACTAAATGCGCCGCCATAGGAGACACTCAGTACAAACAATTCTTCTTATTCATCCCAAACCGTAAATCCCAAACGGTAAAATAATTTAAATGTTTTTCCTAGTTTCGGTTCCACCACCACCCTCCATGGTTGAGATATCCTGCACGTTTATATTTTATATGTAATGACATTACATTTTAATTCCCACTAAATTATTTAAATACTGTTACACCGTGGGATCATTTTAATTCAATTTTATATATGTTACACGAGATCTCATTGATAACAATAACATAGCATTGTTAATTGTATGGCTTGCCCTGTAAAGGAAAAAAAGTGATCAACCTGACGATGGTCCGCGGAAGGGCCGAAACATGTCGTTGAGAGAAGCCATGTAAGAACATCTTAGTAATAAAAACATTAAACAAATTGTGTTTGACTACATTTTACCTACATATTTTGTAATAATTCCGACATAAATGTGTATATTAAACGGGGTAATTATTTTCTGCTTTGAAGAACGTTCAACTGTGTTCAACCCTTCACTTAGTTCATTCTCTTACACAGAACTGGCGTGTAAAGTCAGTAATTAGCCTACCTGCACAGTGCAAGGTTCTCCTTTTGAAGCTGACGACAACATTGTCGCTCAAAGAATTCCCTACATTTTCGAACCCCAAGTTTCACCGCCTTGCACACGACATCCATGCGTATTGTCAGCAAGCTGCCAACTCAATGAACCCTATTTCACTCGAAGATCCATTTCAATATTATTCTCCGGTATACGACAAAGGGTTTCCTTTGCCGGAAGTTTTCGCACGAAAAGTTTCACCTTTCCCCCCGCCACACTCTACCCTAAAATACTTAATTTTCTACGCTGTTTCTATGTATCACGGGCACATTTTACGAAGTACAAGGACACATTAATTATTCGAGAAATATTCTTTACTGTATTTTTCAGAGCGTGTTCATAATTCAGTAACTCTTTACACGCTTCAGCAACGACATTATGGCAAAGAAGATGAGTTTAAATTTCAAGACACCTTAAATAATTGCACAAAATAAATCCCGGTTCCTAGTAACCATTCACGTAAACATTAACAGCGCTACAATTGTCGAACTGCAGCCTATGAAGCAGCATACGTGAGCTGCTCACTTTACTGAAATTCAAATTTCGATATTATACTTTCTCCACCAGAAAAATAAACGATACTAAGCCAATGTTATACCTACATCCACGTTTTTCACAACTACCAATATCCCACCGAATCAAAACGCATTCCAAGCAATAAAGGTGAGGGTCTCATGTTCGACGTAATGACGGTATTAGCCCTATCGGCTTTCTGCATTCCTGAAATTATTTATGTAGAGGACAGTTTTTTTAAACACACTAATTAAATCCTAGTCCGACCATACTTCCACTTTCATTCACATTTCCGTATTCCTAAAATTCCAACATTTTGCCCTCCAGAAAAGTAGTTTTCTATGACGTCCTCCTCAGTTTCAAACTGCGCAATGGCATAACTTACTCACTCCATAGAGCAGAACCCTTCCTGAGAGACTAACCGGTTCTCAGTCAAGAAATTCCCCGCATTTTATGGAACCCGAAGGTTTACTGCAGTGTTTACAAGAGTCCGCCACCTATCCCTATCTCAAGCCAGATCAATCCAGTCCATGCCCTCCCATTCCACTTCCTAAAGGTCCAACATAATATTATCCTCCCACCCACGCCTGGGTCTTCCAAGTGGTCTCTTTCCCTCAGGTTTCCCCACCAAAACTCTGTGTGCACCTTTCTTCTCCCAATACGTGTTACATGCCCCATCCATTTAATTGTGAAATTATATATATAACACATACATACGCATTCATACACGGTTTCTTCTTTCATTCAACTAGGTTTCAAAAGAGAAACTGTGTATTAAAATGCTGTCGCTACTCGGGTCACAGACGCTATCTTACAAAGAACACCCTGAAACTCGTCACTTTACATGAATCCTTTCGTACAGTAAAGTGCTATGCGGAAAGCACGACTATACAGAGCTAAACGCGTCCTGTTGCTGATTCGTCCATTTATAAGTAGCAGGGTGTTTAAAAGAACGTCATATTATGACGATGAGCAAATAAGCCGCATGAGACGCCGATCCAGAAGGCACAGCCTAAGTACTGTAACAGGCGAGAACACAGTACTTCCATTTGAAAAGCTGTCAGTAAAACGCTCCTCGAAACGCTTCGACTGAAAAGTCAGACAATGAAAAAGGTTTGCTCCGAAACGAAGCAAACAACAAGGTGTGTTCTGAAACTGGCACAAAAAGGTGTGCTCCTAAATCAAGCATACAAATGAGCTCCGAAATGAGGTAAACCAAAACGTGTACTCCGAAATGAAGTACACAAAAAGGTGTGCTCCGATATGAAGCAGCCGACACAATGAAGCAGCCGACACAAATGTGCCCCGCAATGAGGTAAACCAAATGTGTGCTCTGAAACGAAATACATAAAAAGGTGTTTTCCGAAATAAAATACACAAATGTGTTCGAAATGAAGCAAACCAAAAGGTAAGCTCTGAATTGAAGCAAAAAAATCTCATCAGCGTTCTTACGTGAACTTCCTCGCGTCGAATTTCTACAAATTCTGTGAAATGATTGGTGGAGTGCGTGGGAAAGTGCGTTCACTGCCGTATGCGAACCAGACTTTGTACTCAGTAAACATCCTTCAAAACCAGACTAACGGCTACCACTTCACAATGTCTCTTATACTTCATTTCACCAAAATTTAACTTACGGACTATGGTATAGGCCTACGTACTAAAGCACATTATGACCTTAAATGTGCATGGGTCAGGGTCAACATGACAATCAGAGCAGAGATCTCCAACATTAAAAATTCAAAATGTCCCGCAATTCAGGCGTCAACACTACCCACGTATCACAAAAAAGAGGAAAGCCCCTATCGTTACATATCGTGTACGAGACAGGTTCCTTTCATATTAGTATTACCTTCCTTTGCACACTTTTTATTAGTCTCGGCTGAGGATGGCGCTGTTATGGGCTGAAACATGTAGCAACTTCACGTGGGTAATATAGTTTTACTTACAATGAAGTGCTGTGTTTGTTACTGTATGCCAGACTAGACTGCACCAAAACGTTACAATCATATGAACTAAATTGGTGGTCCAAATTCTCTAAATATACCCAACATAATTATTCTCGGTTCGACGAGGAAAAGGGCCACAAGAATGTGTATTTAAAAAAAAAAAGATTGGCTATTGTTTTCAGAGACAGCAACACAATTGTTCCACGCCATTTCTCTCCCTATCTTCCCTACCTTGCAGTACAGTCGATACAATAAGTACATCAGAGGCTACATGCTAGGGATCGTGGTCCCGTTCCCGGATTGGGTAAGGGATCTTGTCTCTTAGCACACAGGCCAATTCCGGCATCCGCCTAGCCTTCTGCGTACTGAATAATTTGTGAGCTTGCCTGCGGTGGTAAAGCGGCCGAAGCATGAAGCAGACCCCTCACCTCTATCTGGTGCCAAGGCTGGGAACGAGTGGAACTACACCTCCTTTCTCCCCCGTTTTCAGGATGTGCACAAGAACAATTTTACCTCCATTTCTACCTTCACTCCTTCGTTTCATTAATTCTTTATGAACATTCAGCATACACCCACTTTCACCAATACAACTGTTTCGGTTAGGACCCCGCAACGTAATCCACTCACGAAACAGTAACTCCTGAGATGCAAGTATGTCACCAAGAAAAACGTCTGATTAGAAAAAACTTCCCTTCTGTTCGCCGGCATGTTTTTTATGTTCGCCTTGAACACAACAAACTGTACAATTTGCCTGCCCTAATGTGTTAAATATCGTTCCGTACGATAAAAAATTATTCCTCCTACAATGTGGAGCGGGTCGAATTATAAAATTCAGTCAAAGTAGAGGGCTTATAAGGCTATGAGTATGACAGGCTTTCATTACAGTGTCACTGTCATAATCCCCTTAACGTATCAAGGCCTAAATACTATTCATGTCAACAGCAGGGGCGTACAAATTATACGAAAATAATCACTTGAAATTAGCGAGAATCAATAAATTGCGCCGCGCTGCGAGAACGAGTATGGCTGCGAAAGTGGATAAAGAATTCGGAAAATGTACTTCGCTGGCACATCTAATGTTCTCACTCAGATGGTGAAATACCTTTCCTAACTGCGGGTCTGAAAGAGCCAAAGGTCTTCAGTCGTGAAGTATGGGCCATCTCCCAACCAACATTCTGGTATACCAAACTTAATTAACAAGATTAAGAGATACTATTAACTACAAAATGAGGAAGCGCGTGTCCTGGCGGAGGTAAAGTGGGGGGCTTGGAATGCAGACTTCCTTTCAAGATTGCATAATTTTCATTACAGGGGTACCAATTATTATTATAGGCCAGTACTGACAACAGAACACGTACATTTCATTCGCTTCATGAACTTAGCACATCGTCTGCTGTTTTTAACAGTAACAAAACAAACAAAACACTCCATTTCGGGGACAGGGTCGGTCTCCGTCTTCAGACTCGAATATCAAGAATTAAGGTTTCACTGTATCGAGGTGTTGTTTCTATTATCTTTAAAAACACCATTAAATAGAATTAACCCATGAAGCTGAATATCTTCACTGTGACACCACCGTCAAAATCTTACGGAACTGCAGAGCATGTACAGCTCATCTCACCGCGCTGAATTCTCAACCAGCATTCGAGCACTTCTCAATACCGTGCTCACCGCAGACTCCATGTCACCCTCTATTTAATTTTCCGTTGCTCACATCATTCCGGGGCTTTTTCGCACAGTCCCTAAGATGTTACGTTTTTACGGTAAGGAGTTCCAAGCCAATCGCCCTACCCCTAAGCTGCAGGACCATCCACTGTAGGATATCCGCCATTGCTTATTCAACATAGTCCCAGCCACCCTCCACACCTGGAGACCGTCTCCTCCAACCGCAACGCCAGGACGCGCCACGTCGCTGTGACAGGAACCCACTTATCATGGGCAAACGGTTTCAACCAAAGAATAAACCAGTCCCATGATTTATAGAGACCTGCAACAATCACATATAGGTTATTTCAGAAACACAGCAACCTAATGATACACGTACATCTCTGTGCGACCGGTGAACGGGCTCAACAAGTGGCTACATCAACTTCACCATCTGCGTCACCTGTACTGCCGTTAGAGGCTATAACAACCTCTTTATAAGACTCGATCGGAAGAAATATGGTCTATTGAGGTGCGGGTGACTATTTGGCAACCATGATTCCTAATTTAATGCATCCAGTCTGAAAACAGGGTCGTCGTCGTCGTCATGAACTACCAAACACGATCGAATATACCTAACTTTTAATTTTTAGTGCGACCCAGTCACTAAAGAATGATATATAATGGTTCGTCTGCGCGTAGTCACTTGGAACTGTAAGGTTTGCGGTGAAATACGACACTGCGGATGGGCGGTATCGAAAGTTCGAAGATTCCAAAGCACTAAACTTCAGTTTAGGCAGTAAAAAGGACCAACGCACTAGCGTACAAAGTGGCCCAATAGCTCGGAAAAAGGGACTCATATTCTTCCAAATATTACAGTTGGTATAAAATACAATATATACAAATATTCAAAAGCCCATTAAATCTCTATCTTACCGATTCCGTCGTCTTTGTCTGCCGGTTGCCAAGCACCGTACAAAATACGGTGGAATTCACGAAGTGTGTCTACCTATCCCAATCTCGTACGTTTCTGAACCCCAACATTCACCCAACGTACAATACAACTAAGACACAAAGAGTATACACCACTAAAGAGCTAAGCAATGGTCATGACTGTGGGCCACTTCAAGCTAAGATTATCATAATCCGCTTCTTTAATTCAAATGCGATGTTCAGCTTCCGTCCTTCAAATGATACTTCCCTGACCTTTCACCACCAAACAACCGCATTCATCCAATCAAAATCCTTCGTTTAACTAAACTGTCAGTACTCAAACTGACACCAAACGAAGGCGAGGTGGTTAAGTATGCACAGGAAGCAAGCTGCGGGCTGGATACAACTTCCAGAACGACTCTGGGGTCCACTAGAATCTTATCTAACGTATGCCGGGGTAAAGTCCCTTGCGAGTACAGCGAATGGAACGTGTAGCTCTGGTGTCAAGGTTAAGGACCAGTTGAGCTATATTTCCATACCCCCATATGCCTCCATGGCGTGCACCTTACCAAAATAGCACCTTGCACCACCACAAACTGCACTAATAATCCAGCAATATATTTGCCACCCCTGGAGCTCTATAATATATGAAATCGATATGATTCTCGTTCCCCTCCAACCACCCCAAACCGTTCCTTCGCTCCAAGAGAACTAATTAATCGGCGGAGGGAGGTATAAGGTCCCCATCCATCCGTAACAAAAACTATCACCATTTCTCCAATTGGAACAAGAGCAGGCATAACTTCTTAATTAAGCAAAGGATCATATAAAAACAAGCACTAAAACCTTGCGGGGCTGGATCATACACAATCATCATTTACAGCACTCCCGAAATGATAAGGCGGCATTCTGCCACAAACAGTAACATTACAACCAGCCAGGCTCAGCTACAAATTTACAACTTCCATGCCAAACTAAGATTCACAAATGATACACATGCGGTCGTTAACAAAAGATCGTTCTTATTCAAACCTTTTTAAATATAATTCGTACGCTCTTCAGAATACCCGCGCAGTGCTCTTGAGGTCAGAACTTTACCGACTACTTCATTTCCTCAGTCGGACACTTCAAAAGCACAGTTCCGAGCAGTAGGGCTATTCCTTAAGTCAGTCCAGTCACAATCAGAATTGGAATTATAATTTATGTACAATCCACAGACTGCATAACGAGCAGCTGAATGGTCTGTACTACCCAACAAATAACATTCGGGTGATCAAATCAAGAAGAATGAGATGGGGAGCACGTAGCACGCATGGGAAGAGTAAAGGCGCAGGCGGGGTTTTGGTGGGGAAACCACAGGACAGATCACTGAGAAGACCTTGGTGGACCTTCAAGCAGTGAGATTAGGGGCATGGACTGGACTGATCTGGCTCAGAGTAGTGACAGGTGGCGGGATCTTGTGACTGCGGTAATAAACTTCCGGGATGGATAAAATGCGGGGAATTTCGTGCATGGCTGACAACCTGTTGGCGTCCCAAAAAGGACTCTGCTCCACGAGTTCGTTACTTTCCACAGAACCATTAAAGTACAGGGACGTATAATAGGCTTGTCAGAATATACGGCTACTGTAAGGGTGCTCGCTACAGGCTTGACGGTCGGGGATAGAATCCGGGTGGAAGAATTTTCTGCACACCCAACCAGACCGACCCTGGAGGCCAGTCAGCCTCCTGTATACTCGATATCGGGTATCATTCCCGAGGGTAAAGTGCACGGGGCGTGGCGATGACCACCCACCCCCATCTAGCGACGAGGTTAAAGAAACTGTAGAGCTATACCTCTACTACTCCGTCAGGCATTCACGGCCTGTTATAGGGTGAATTTTACCTTTATATGACAATTCTACGTACATTAAATTATCAATTTGCAGGCCACGTTGTAACTATACCGTCCACCATTCTATTATCGTAACCTATATTCATGTTTATGTCGTTCGCAGCAAACGTCATAAAGCTTATCGTGTCTCGGTCTCGTGTAAATTTCTTTGGTATAAACCATGTGCTGAACTCAGTAAAGATTTTGAACATGTTCACTTTCGGGATGATATAGGTATCATAAGCCAAAGACGTTTGGGTTGTTAAACGACGGCTGAGGGGTACGTTTACGTTTTGGCGCAAGAGCTAGTAATAAGATCTGCAACACTGTAAATATAAGATGTAACAAATTAGTTATCGGCAATAAAATACAAATAAATTCAGAACCGCGTAATAAACCTATGACCCAAACAGTGTTCACAACTTGTGTGATTAGTAACAGCCTAGCACGTGACACCAGGTCATTCTTTACAATACAATAAAACTTCCTCGGGCCAGCCGCCGCGTCAGGTGGTTGAATGGCGAGTAAACCACCGTTTCGAAAACCATCTCTGTTCTTGTCACCTGGGAATTTCAGCTTCATATAATGTATCATTCCTTACAACTTCATAATCCAAATGTAACCATTTTGGAAATGATATGCTGCGATAAATGCAAGTGCTGTTAAGGGATTTTTATAGTATTTAGACCCATATATATATATATATATATATATATATAGCTGCCCTATATTATTATTATTATTATTATTATTATTATTATTATTATTATTATAGCATTACAGTCATTGGTGGATCTCAGTCTTTTCAAAAATTGTCCTCCACTTTTCTCGGTCCTGCGACTTACGTCTCCATTTCCTCACGCCCATGTTCTTTGGATCCTCAACTGACTCAAGCCGCCTTAACTTAGGGTTTCCTACACGCCGGGTGCCTACTGGTTTAAGAACAATAAGCTTTCCGCAAGGATCCAGTACTTACACGCCAAAGAGGTGTTCCAGCCAAATCAATCTTCCTATTTTTACAACATTAACCATGTCCATTTCATCGTAGAGCGTATAAAGCTCATTATGGTATCTTGTTATTCTTATCATAAACAGGACCTGCCCTCAGTGCAACAAAAATATGAACTAGTTCCAAAAAACCCGAATACGGTTTCTCACACACGGAATGACCCTGGCCTGAACTATCGCTTGAAGACGTGGAAGACAAATTACCATAAAAAAGAGAACCCAGCTATAATCAACGCGGCCGACAATGCGTTCGTTCCAGTGGCTAGCGCCAAATCCTGCATTAACAAGGTATATCTGCTGAGAGGGTAGATAGATTCGATATATGGGTCCAGGCTAATGATGCAAAATGCGGTCTATCTTCATGGGAACTTACCGTGATGAAAACAAAGGGCAACGACCATTTCCTCCCACTCACAGTCACTTCGCAGTAATCAAAACGTTATTTATAGCGGCAGTCTTTCAGAATCCGACGTGGGTACCTCAATCAATGCACTACAGGAGCTACATTTTACTTCGGTGTAAAGGAATACGAGGAAGGATAAACGGGACATTAAAACTTCTCAAAGAAAACTCGTGCGTGATTAAGGACTGTCTGAAGTGCGACCGCGAATACTGAGGAATGACATCGCTCTTGGCCACTTTGGTATCTAAACATGAGACTGCCATTTGCCTACTTTTACATAAGGTTCACTACTCCAGAATAAAGACCGTCGAAATGAATTACGGTGAACAAACTCTGTACATTTTTCTTATATGCAACTCCATTCCACACCTGCCAACTGTCACAGTTTTCCCTCCCCCTTCTTCGTCCGTCTGTTTCGAAATTGTGGCAGTTTTAGTCGGAATGGCTCTAGTTCATTAGAAACAACACCATGAAAAATAGTAGTTAACTGTCTTTCGGGGGAGCTTCACAACACAGAATGTTAGCCGAATGCGTCTCTTCTTTCGTTGTAAAATATACCGTGACACATTAAACCTTAGCTGTACTGCGATGTATATTTTTAAGACTGTTGTTTAGGTAAAATCGTAAAGTAACTCAACGTGGCCGTTTGTAGCTTGCATACGTCGCATGACGCTCCTCTCTGACATCCCGCTATTGGTCGGGCTGTAAGAGGTTCCTTAAGATATAGTTCACACATATTTCGCACATTAACGGAGTTCGAATCCAGATATTTCCTAACATAAAAACGTTTCATAACGGTATAGATTATTCGTCTGTTTCTGTAACCTCCTACAGCACAAGTTAAGTTGCTCTCTTGTCATGCACAAAAGTTCATACCTGCACAGTAACAAGCCTTGTGCATTTCAACACAATAAAACAGTTAACACAAAGTTTGCACTTGTGTTGATACTCATATATTCTACTTCCACATTACATTTCAATGGTTCAATTCTTCCACAAAACTTACAACGCTTGGTTCTATACGTATATGTGATATACAAAATGCACTTCATACAATGGTCAATTTCAGCATCCGTAGCTAATAAATGTTCACTAGGTATCGCTTCTAACAGAAGCTAAATAAAAATTTTGCGCAGCTGCAATGTAGTTATAGCCTTAAAGGTACAAAAAAAATTTTACGTCACATGCATATTCTCGGGCGTTACTCACAAGCACCTAAAAAGGGAAAACACAAAAACATATACAGGCTCACGTCCAACTAAGAACTTCGCAAGGCCGTTGTTTATTATCACGGTAAAAAAAAAACTGCCCTAAAACAGCAAACGCCTCAACACGTTGGTCATCGCCCCATGCTAGACCACAATGTGCTACGAGCCGGAAGGTCGCGGGTTCGATTCCCGATGGCGCCACTGATATTTTCATTGACTTAATCCTTGACTTAATCCTTCTGGCCGCACTAAGGCCCTGGGGTCGACGCAGCTTCTAAAAGAAACGAGTGCCAGGGATATCTCCTTGGGGGTAAAAGCGACCGGTGCAAAGAGCTGAAAACTTTGCCACCTTCATGTGCAAACTGTATAAAAATTCTGGGAGCCTCAACCTCCTGGTACTCTAAGGGCCTACCCAGGTCTCTATAGGCACTGCTTTAGCTTTACCTTTTACCACGCTAGAGCAGTATTTTCACTTGAGCACTGCCGACTAAGCAATGCGTTAATCAATCAACTAACTTGTCCTACCTTCCGGAATCAATCAAACAACACAGTCTTCGTACGTATGGATACCGCTCCGGTCAAGAAGTTCTGTTGCTGCTCAGACCGTGACAGACTGTATGCGCTCATGGTGGTTAATATGAAGATGACGAAGAGTTGTCTGGTAGATATGCACTGATGCTTCAGACGAGCCAGCTGTCTGCATCATCATGGAAGATGACCTTTTATTGCAGGCAGCAAGTTCTTATGAAACGTCGGTGCATATCTTACGGCGATGCATCCGACCTTATTCAAAAAAACGTGCCTCCTCCGTTTCAATTCATCAACATTTTTGTACTCCATTTCAACGTTCTGTAACCTCCACTTACAATAAAATCGTGATCCGGAAACCGACTTTTTAAAAAACAAAAAGTTGTCGGTTGCCCCCCTTTTAAACAATCCAGACACCCCCCCCCCCCGGCCCCCCCAATAATAAGGCAAAAGCAAAGTAGTCATTAAGCCTCGCTTAACTCCAGGCAGATGGTATCTGGAACAAAGCCGCCTAGAGCGGGTAGAGCCCCAGTGAATAAAACCCCCACTGCCGCCACCAGCGAGAAGAGCGGACCGGCTAAAAACCTTTACAATAAATCGAAAGTCACAGCTGCAGTGTGACTTGGGCTTGGTCTGAAAGGGTTCATTTGTACAAACGACAAACAGTGACACTACCGAGACATATGCAACACAGTCCAGCTCGCGCCCCCGTCCGGATGTCCTGCACCCGGTAATTTGTACCAACTTCAGCCCCCCTCTCGTCGGAAAGGGTCAGAGAGGAGATAACGCTGACGCTAGGAAGCAAATGGCCTGCCTCACGCTCCAACCGCTTTATCCACGAGGAAGGAGCCCCAGTAACCACTCACTAGATTACAGATGCGAATGAACTATCGGTGCCCCTGTTCCAACAAAAGTCAGTCCGTCCGTTCGCAGACAGTTCATCCTGTCCCTCTGGAAGTGTTCCTCTGCACGGTCTACCATGAACCCCAAGTTTCTCTCAGTGACGTATACAACGGCATGTATCTTGTATTATGGGGGTGGATGTGATGAAACCGCAACTTCTCGAACTATCCAAGCTGTTTGCTTCCGTCTGATCAGATTTCGCCAGGACACTTACTTGCTACACGAGTATTAATTACGATGAGGTTGCTCTTCGTGTTAATTCTGTTAAACAACAGCAGCAGCACTCCAAGAACGGCGGATGATAAGGGGATCTTGTCCCGAAGACCCGCCTCCCCTTCACCACATACTACCGTACTTGAGATGAGGAATTAGTTTACTTGGAATCCTGTTTGTGGTCGCATACAAGCCGTTCTGGGTGCAGTGTAAGTCAACCAAAGGGAAAGTTCTGTACATAATTTCACTGCAGTATTCACGCTGTCTCATCATGGAGTGTGGCATTCATACGTCACAAATACAAACTGTTACCAATATCATAATCTCTGTTCCAAATACAAGCTGCCACCCCCTCCCCAATCCCCAGCCGTATTTATAACACACTATCAGACATTGCTTAGATATATGTATGTGGGACATTTGTAAACTCGGGGGGCGGATGCGTCTAATTTGCTAACACAAGAACGTGGGACAATGGTAGATCCTTTGAAAAGAACCACATCTAACAAACACCGGCAGGCAACTCCTCGACGAGAAGTCTGGAGGTTCATTTCAAATGTAACGCATATATATATTTAACAGCTGCGTTCTTTGCGGACGTCACACGTTTGTTCCAGACAAACTACACTACTACAAAGTTAATGGCACCCCAGATATCATAGACCACAAAGCCATATCCTTTGTTAAAAACTCAAAAAGAAATGGACATTACTCAGTGAGAGTGGCAGATCTTAACGAGCCATTCAATTTACGTATGACGTAACAATGGGGAACGTCTGTGCAACCACTGTTGCAGTGCAAAAGCAATAAGTATTACACATTATGAGGGTGTGTTTGTGGCCTTATTATCCAACATGCAGTGCGCATTCGCCATACTGCCATCTGCGGCCTGTCCGGCTCTACAATATTTTTCTACATTATCTCAAAAACAGGATTTTCGGGGGAAAACGTTTTGTAACATAAAACGCGTTTCTTACTTGCTCTACAATTAATGAAACTTGAAACTTCTCGATATAATTTCGAAAAATGTCAAATTTCACGAATCTACGTTCAGTGGGGTCCGAGTTGCTCCATGCGGACGGACGGACATGTCGCACCATGGAATTTCTTGACAATGGAGCAACTTGTAACACATCACTAACAAGTAAAAGAACCTCTTCCAGCCTCTCAAAAACACATACACCACACAACATACACAAACGACGTGTCCAAAGCTAATTTCTTCCTCAGATGAAGAGCTTAAGTATTAAAAAGGAGCCTTCAAATAACGTCGAGTGTGTATATAGCGTTGCGTACGTGTTTTTAAGACGACGGAAGAAGTCCTTTTACTAACTAGTGTCGTGTTATGACTATATAACTATTATGTAAACATGATTATCATGTACTAGTTCGAACTCGCGTTCATGCAAGTATGGACTACGCTGGGCTCCCAACATGGAGCACCTTCCTTCTTCAAAAGCTAACAGTTCCTCAGCTAGTCAACAACAGCTTATTACAATGAACTATATACGTTAAATTACACGACAGCACTTACTGGTGTCATGCTGTCAGCTTACAGCAGCCGTGTGTGTTGTTACAGTAAGAGACCTCAACGGAAACCTAACGACGCCTCTGGCAAGGAACCCAAAGGTCCCCAACAACCACGGCGTTGTATACAAGAAACTGCTGCAGATACCACGCTTGTATCAGTCGGTCAACAGCGCATACTTATTTCACTCTAATATTATGCACTCACCCACGATTCCATCTTCGAAGGGTTCACTTTACTTAAAGTTTTCCGATGGAAACTTTGCACCCAATTCTGGTATCTCTCAAAACTCGTTCACCCAGATCTCATTATCCTAATACTTTACGAGCAGTACAAGGTATTAAATTCATAATTACAGGCGGAATATTACGCCGGCGTGATCCAAAACCGAATCCCCCGTATGTGTAATTCAAACTCAATATACCCTAGGCATGTAACATGTGGACAAACCTCACCATTATCCGTTCATTTTATTACTTCCTGCAAAGGACGCGTACACGCATAAAACAGGATCAACTAAGTAAATGAATGGGAAGAATACCTAATTACATATTCCACGTACTAGGGAGCCACAAAAATAATCGGGCTTTTGACAAATGCATCCACGCATGAACAACGTTTGGTTTGTTTCTGAGGGACAGAGCGCCTACACACTCTCATCTATTCAGTATTTTTTACTTTGGTTCTTTTTCTGCTGCGGTGTTTTAGTTTTGTATTGGACAAATTAAACATACCTGTCACGAGGCAGGACTATGGCATACACCTAGACAAATACATTTTAAAAATGGGCACACATTACACAGTACTAGTGCGCAGAATTAAACGCTTCAGCTACCAGAACATTTCTCTACCAAGGTGTGTTATTAGTATCCAGCGGTATCCAAGCAGAAATTTACGGTGGCCTCGTTCAGCTTAGATCAACATTTTACATCGGATGCTGAAAAACATACAGACGGTTTTAACTTTTAACTACTGACTATCAAAATTACAAATGTTTCTCTAACAGTGAGTAATGAAACTCAGGGGAAGACAGTTGCACAGAAGAAAAAAAAAAAAAAAACACACACACACACACACTCATTAAAGGTTATACTAAAACATTTTATATTTTTATTTTCTCCAACTAAAAATACTAAATTTTTTTGTGGGGTGTGGTTTACCCTAGGCGCTAGCGTTT
>Ga0123357_10000673_pt1 | contig 34109 bp, 27 predicted proteins | sample TergutEmb28metaG_FD_89873 | JGI IMG/M metagenome (GOLD analysis project Ga0123357, IMG submission 89873) | Embiratermes neotenicus P4 segment gut microbial communities from Petit-Saut dam, French Guiana - Emb289 P4 | ecosystem: Host-associated > Arthropoda: Insects > Digestive system > Gut ... | reverse complement strand
TACCAGCCGTCGCGAGCGAATCGAGGCTAGGGCGGAGCGCGAGGAGCCCGCGTAAGCGTACTTTTCGTACGTGCGCAGGCACCGCAGCGCCCAACCGACGAATCGATTCGCGCAGCAGGCTGGGAAACATGCTTTTACGCGCGCGTTCGTCAATGCACCGCGTTCGCCACGTGGACCGTGAGCTCGCCGATGCCGTCGATGGCGACCGTGAGCCAGTTTCCGTTGACGATGGGTCCCACGCCCTCGGGCGTGCCGGTCACGATGAGATCCCCTGGCTCGAGCGTGAAGGCGCGACTCACGTACGCGATGAGTGTTGGCACGTCGAAGATCATGTTCGACGTGCGATCATCTTGGCGAACGTTGCCATCGACGAGGCAGCGAATATTGAGATTGCTCGGATCGAGATCGGTCTCGATCCACGGCCCCGCCGGGCAGAAGGTGTCGAAGCCCTTGGCGCGCGACCACTGCCCGTCCGTCTTTTGCAGATCACGCGCGGTGACGTCGCAGACGCACGTGTAACCGAAGACGGCCGACATCGCTTGCTCCCGTGGAATGTGGCGTACGCGCTTGCCAATGACAACGGCGAGCTCGGCTTCGTGTTCGACGCGCGCACTCTCGGGCGGCAAGAACACGGTGTCACCGTGACCAATGAGGGAGGACGGCGCCTTCAAGAAGAGCAGCGGCTCGGCGGGCACGTTGCCCCCCATCTCTTTTGCGTGCGCCGCATAATTGCGTCCGATGCACACGATCTTCGATGGCCGAACCGGGGCACGAAGCTCGGATTGCAACCAGGTTGTCGGCTGATCTTCGAGCGACGCGTCTTCGAACGGCGAACCCCGGAAGCGCCTCGCAACGCGGCTGCTTTCGAGAGCATAAAAGTCACGAATTCCGTTTTTCTCGAGCATTCCGACGCGCATGGGACGGACGCTACCAGAAAGAGAGGATGGAGCAGCGTAAAGCTTGTAGCGTTCACGCAACGTGAGAAACCCTATCAAGCTCGCATTCTCGCCCGACAGCGACGATATCTTTATGTTTTGGCCGTTGCTTCATGGCAAGGTCGACGCAGAAGGCCTGACGTTCGAGGCGGAGCGTGCGGACACAGAGACTTTGAACGAGCGCGCCGAAGCATGTGCCGCCGACGTCATCGCCGTTTCCATCGCGCAGTACGCGCGCGTTGCGAAAGACTACCTGCTTTTGCCGCACGGCATGTCGGTTGGGCGGGGTTATGGCCCCGTGCTCGTCGCACGCGAGCCGCGCTCGCTCGCGTCGCTGCGTGGAAAGCGCATCGGCGTGCCTGGATTGCGAACCACGGCCACCATGGTGCTGCGTTTGTTACTCTCGGAGTTTCACTCCGTCGTCGTGCCGATTGCGCCCTATGCCGCTGCATTCGAGGCCTTGCGAAGCAGCGACGTCGAAGCCTCGTTGCTTATCCATGAAGGCCGGCTCTTCTACGAGCGCGAAGGCACCGTGAAGGTCGTCGATATCGGGGAAGCATGGAGTCATGCAACTGATGGGTTGCCCCTCCCGCTTGGCGGGAATGCGATCCGGCGCACCCTCGGTGCTGCATCCATCGAGACGATCTCACGCGTGTGTCGCAGGTCGATCCGCTGGGCCGTCGAGCATCACGAAGAGGTCGCGCGTGCATTGCTCGCCGAAGAGACGAGGAGCGACATCGGTCTCGATGCAGCGTCACTCGATCGCTACCTCGCCATGTATGCCAACCAGGACACCCTTGACGCACCCCAGGATGTTCGACGCGCTCTCGAAGAGCTTTTCAGACGCGGACGCGCCGCCGGGTTTTTGCCCGACGGCGCATGCGCAGAACTCTCTCCGTAGGGAGGCCTAAAAATAGTAAAGGGCAAAGATGTTGCCCGCGAAAATGTCCCAGGGGTTGTTGTACGCCGTCGTAGCCAACGAGGTCTTGTTGATCGAGCCAGATACCTTTCCACCCCCCGCTAGGTCCGTCGATTGCGACCAGTGATCGTACTTGAGGAGCAGGCCGAGGCTTGCCTGAAGTGAAAGCTGCGGGACACCCATGAAGCCGAAATGAATCTCGGCGCCGACGCGTGCGCCAATGTCGAAGTGAAAACCGTTGTGAGAGATGTCGTTCGCGCCAGCAACCTTTTCATTCGAATGAGCGAGGGCAATATTCGCCTCTGGAACGATCAGGAACTTGTAGTGCTTGTAATGTGCCAGGGCGAGGGGTACGCCGCCGTGCAGGGCAAGACCGAGCTGGCTCGGGTCGTCGGTGGTAGTTGTTTGGTTTCCATTGGTGTTTTTCGTGGAACCGCTCGTGAACGCGAGGCCGATACCCGCATCGATGCCCATCCTGTCGTTGAGCCAATAGCGGACGCCGGCAGCGGGAGCTTGAAGGTAGTTGCCCGGTGCATTGTCGAGCGGGATGTTCATGAATCCCATGTAACCCACCGCGAGGTGGCCCACCGCATACCTCTCGTGATCCGAGCGGGGGTCCTCCGGTGCTGCAGGTGCGGGCGCGGGCGCGTACTGCGGTGGAGCCGCAGGTGCCATCGGTGGTGGCCCCGCCTGGGTTTGCGCCAACGCTGTGGGCGCCACCAGCGCCAACGCGATACCCGTCACCAACGATAAAGTAGTTCTCATCACACATCGCCTCCGTCAGAGCGCACGCGAAAATTCGCGTGCGACAGCGCGCCCAAGAGGCCATGGGATCTCGCGAAGGGTCAAGTTTTTTCAAAATGGCTCCGCACGCAGACCATCCGCGTTCGCGCTTGGAATCGAACGAAACGCGTATTCTTTGCAGGGCATCGGACAGGCGAGGTTCGGGCGGTATGCTTTTGAGAGACGCGATGAATGCGATGACTCGCGACAACCTCAAACGCCGTGCGGACGCGCGCAGGGAGCTTTCCCCGCAAGAGCGTCAGCAGAACGCCCGCTTTCTCGCCGTGCGAAGTCGCGTCTTCGCCGAGATGTTGGATGCCACGTCGCGCAGACGTCTCGGAATGATGCTGCCCTTTCAAGTCATCGTTCTCGGCGTGCTTTTTTTTAGCGGCGCTCCGCAGGTTCGCATCGCCATCCAATTTGGATCCTATGCCGCGTGCACGATCGCCGCGGCGGTCGCCGACGTTCGTCGCGGTCATCGCACGACGATCGCGCTCACCGTGATGCTGCTCGCGATCCTCGTCTCTATCTTGAATACCGGCGGCCTTGCGAGTCCGCTCTTGCTCATGACCGTGCCGGTTCTCTTCACGTCGGCACTGAACCCGGAGCTCGCGGATCGGCGACCTCTGCTCTTCGGAGGCTTCGTCATCGGGCTCGGTGTCATGGCCCTCGCCGCGCACACGAAGCTCGTCGGGCTCGGCCCGCAGATCGAATGGGCAACCAACGAATATGTTGCACTCTCCCTCATCAGCGGCCTCGTCGCTGCTGGAGGGTGCTTCAAGATCGGTCGCGGCGTCACGCGCGCCTACGAGCATATCGGCCTCGAGCTCGCCGTGCGTCGCGAGGAGCTCTGCGACGAGAACGAAGGCCGCACCCGCGCTCTCGAGGGCATTGCTGCGCGTCTCGCTCACGAAGTGAAAAACCCGCTCGCGGCCATCAAAGGGCTCTCCTCTCACGTCGCGCGGAACGCGACCGACGCCAAGGTCAAAGAGCGCCTCACGATCGTCGCTGCCGAGGCTGAACGCTTGCAGCACATCGTTGACGGCTTCCTCTCTTTTTCACGCGGACTCGGCGAACTCGACATCGTCGAGACGCGGCCTTTCGACGTTGCAGGCGAGCTTGCACTCCTTCTCGAGACGCGTGCAGCCGATGCCGGCGTGAATCTCGAGGTGCGAGGCTCGCGCGAGCTCTCGCTTCGCGCGGACGAAAAGAAGCTGCGCCAGGCTCTCTTGAACCTCGTGCTCAACGCGATGCAGGCGTCGCCCGTCGGCTCCACGGTGAGCATTGAAGTCGCCAAGAGCTGCGCCGACGGCGCCGCGCAGATCCAGGTGATGGATCGGGGCGCAGGCATGGCTCCGGAGATTCTCGATCGGATCCGCAAGCCGTATTTCACGACGAAGGAGGGTGGTTCGGGGCTCGGCATCGCCATTGCGCGCGGCATCATCGAGCAGCACGGCGGATCGCTAAGCTTCGAGAGCACGAGTGGACGCGGCACCACCGCCACGATCATTCTTCCGGCGTGCGCGGATGCGGCCAGCGCGAAGAGAGCAAAGCTGCCGAACCCCTGCTGCAAACCCGCCCGCGTTGGTGCTGACGCAATCGCAATGCCGCGCACATGATATAGGGTCGCGTCGATGACACGTGTCCTCGTCATCGACGATGAGCCTTCGATGCGCTTCACGCTCGAGGCCGTTCTCGGAGATGCCGGCTTCGAAGTCGACGCCGCCGACGGTGGTGCAAACGGTATCGCTGCATTCGAGGCTCACGGCGCCGACGTCGTCCTCACCGATCTGGCTATGCCGGACGTCGACGGGATGAAGGTTCTCGCAGCGCTCCGCGCGCAAGATCCGAGCGTCCCCGTGATGATGCTCACGGCGCACGGCTCCGAGCGCGTCGCGGTGAGTGCCATGAAGGCCGGCGCGCTCGACTATTTGCCGAAGCCGTTCGATCCCGACGAGATCGTCCTCGCGGTCAGGCGCGCCGTCGAGCAACGCAGCCTCAAACTCGAAAATGCGCGCTTGCGCACCGAGGCGTCGATCGGCCGGCCCATCATTGCCGAGAGCCCGGCGATCCGCCGCGTGCTCGACGTCGTGGTGCGCGTTGCGCCGAAGGACGTGACCGTGCTGCTCACGGGCGAGAGCGGTGTTGGCAAGGACGTTCTCGCCGCCACGTTGCACGCGCACTCGCGTCGCGCCAAGAAACCTCTCGTACGATTCAACGCCGCCGCCATTCCGAGCGAGCTTGCCGAGTCCGAGCTCTTTGGTCACGCGAAGGGCGCGTTTACCGGCGCGCACCAATCGCGCGTTGGCTATTTCCAGCAGGCCGACAAGGGCACGCTGTTCATCGACGAGATCGGTGAGCTGCCCATGTCGATGCAAGCGAAGGTGCTGCGTGCACTTCAGTCGGGCGAAGTGCAGCCCGTCGGCGGCCGTGCCGAGCACGTCGATGTTCGTCTTGTCGTCGCCACCAACCGCGATCTTGCTGCCGAGGCAAAGGCGGGGCGCTTTCGCGAAGACCTTTATTACCGCCTCAACGTCGTGCCCATTCGCGTCCCGCCGCTGCGCGAACGACTCGACGACATCGAGCCACTCGTCCACGCTTTCGTGCACACCTACGCCGATCGCTACGGCATGGGGCCCGTCTCCGTCGATCCCGCGCTCGTCGATGCGTTGAAAGTGCACACGTGGCCGGGCAACGTGCGCGAGCTCGAAAACACGGTCGCACGCCTGCTCGCACTCACCGCCGAAGACCATCTGAGTCTCGCGCTCTGGCGATCTCTCGATCAGGCTCCGCAGAGCTCGTCGCGTTCTCTGTCCCCGGGTGGCGATCCAGGTCCGAGCCGCCCTCTTCGCGCACGCGTCGAAGCATTCGAGCGATCCATCATCCTTGCCGAGTTCGATCGCTCGAACAAAAACCAGAGTGAAACGGCCCGAAGGCTCGGCGTCTCGCGGCCCGCGCTCATCGAGAAACTGCACAAGTATGGCCTGCTCGACCGCGGGTAACATAAATGCATTTTGCACGTAAATGGGGCTGGATCCTCGCCGTCGTGCTGACGGCTTGCCGTGCGAAAGGTGGTGGCGCCGCGCAGGCAACCGACGCATCGTCGAGTCCTCGCGTCGTCTCGCTTTCGCCTTCCACCACCGAGGCGCTCTTCGTCATCGGTGCGGGGAGCGACGTGGTTGGCCGATCGCGTTACTGCGATTGGCCCCCGGAGGTCTCGAAGCTCCCGCAGGTTGGCGGCTTCGTGGATCCGAATTTCGAAGCCATCCTCGCGCTCCGTCCCGATCTCGTCACCGGGGCGCGCGGCCCCGCGGGTTCGGCGCTCAGAGACAGACTCGAAGAACGCGGCGCGATCACGTACTTCCCGGAGACCGAGTCGCTCGCGCAAATCAACACGATGATCCTCGGGCTCGGCGAACGAACGGGACACGTTGCCGAAGCGCGTGCGCGCGTCACGTCGATGGACGCACGCATCGCCGCCATCGAAAAGGCCGTTGCAGGCGAGCCGCGCGTGCGCGTGCTGCTCGTCTTCGGTCTCGAGCCACTCAGCGTCGCGGGCCCTGGCAGCTTCGCCGATGAGATGATCCGTCACGCAGGAGGCGACAACGTCGTCACCGAAGGTGGCGCCTATCCAACGCTCGGCATCGAGCGCGTGCTCATTGTCGATCCGGACGTCGTCGTGAATGCGGCTGTTGGCGAGACGCACGGAGCCGAACGGATTCGCAAAGACACGCCCGGCTGGAACAGAGTTCGTGCAGTCATCAACGATCACGTCGTGCCCCTCGCCGATGAGACGGTGCTCCGGCCAGGTCCGCGTGTTGCCGATGGTCTTGCGACGCTCGCCAAGGCGATCCATCCGCGCGCGGACATTCCTGCGGACGCCGCGACATCGCCATCAACGTCGCCATGAGGGTGCGTGCGGATCAACTCCTCGTGACGCGCGGCCTCGCGCCGACGCGCGCGCGCGCGCAAGCACTCATCCTCGCGGGCAAGGTTTACGTCGGAGAGGCGCGCATCGACAAAGCGGGCGCAATGCTCGCGGAGGACGCGCCGCTCGTCGTCCGCGCGGGCGACCACCCGTACGTGTCGCGCGGAGGCGTGAAGCTTGCGGGAGCGCTCGATGCGTTCGGTGTCGATCCGCGCGGCAAGCGTTGCATCGATCTGGGCGCGTCAACGGGTGGCTTCACCGACTGCCTGCTCCAGCGTGGGGCGGCGCGCGTCGTGGCCGTCGACGTCGGCTATGGACAGCTCGCCCACAAGCTCAGGATCGATCCGCGCGTGCAGGTCCTGGAGCGCACGAATGCGCGTACCCTCGAACCTTCGCAGGTTGGCGGTCCCGCGGATCTCGTCGTCGTCGATGCGTCGTTCATCGGTCTCGGCAAACTCGTCGACGCCGTGGTTCGTTGTCTCGTGCAGGGTGGTGAGCTCGTTGCTCTCGTCAAGCCGCAGTTCGAGGTAGGTCGCGAAGAGGCGTCGAAGTCTCGTGGCGTCGTGCGCGATCCGGCCCTTCGCGCGAGCGCAATCGAGAGCGCCGTTGCAGACGTCGCAGCCGCTGGTCTCGAGATCCTCGGCACCTCTGACTGCGTGATCGAAGGCCCGCGCGGCAACCTCGAGGCGTTCGTCCACGCTCGCAAAACCTGCTAGGGAGCGAGCGCGGAATCTCGATGGCCATGCCCTCCTCGACCCCTGACACGAACGCCGTTGCACCGGCAAACGAGACGCGCGAACGAAAAGGGTTCGTGCCGGGGCTCGGCGCCATCTTCCTCATCGTCTTTCTCGACATTCTCGGCTTCAGCCTCGTGTTGCCTTTTTTGGCCAAGGAGGCGAGCGAGACGTTCCACACGACGGCGTTCGTCGGCACGGTACTTAGCGGCTCGATCTACTCGCTCATGCAATTTCTCTTCGTGCCCGTGTGGGGTCGCATCTCTGATCGCGTGGGGCGAAGGCCGGTGCTTCTCTGGAGCGTGCTTGCCACGTCTGTCGGCATGGCCTCGCTCGGTGTTGGTCTCGTCTACGCGTCGAGCGTTGCGTGGCTCTTTCTCGCGCGCATCTGGAGCGGCATTGCCACTGCGAATATCGGTACCGCGAGCGCGTACATCGCCGACGTGACCAAGCCCGAGGATCGTGCGCGCGGCATGGGCATGATCGGCATGGCGTTCGGCCTCGGTTTCATTCTCGGCCCGGCTATCGGCGGCATGCTTTCAAGGATCCCCATCGGCGGTCGCATGGGCGCTGTGCCTTGCTTCGTCGCGGCAGCTCTCTCGATCGTGAACTTCGCGTGGGCGTACTTCCACCTGCGAGAGTCGCTCTCTATCGATCGGCGTGCCAAAAGCAAGCGAAGCCTATCGCCGCTCAACATCGCCGCTGCTCGCGAAGCATTCGCAAGACCCGGTGTTGCGCGTGCGATCCTCGTCAACTTCATCCTCATTCTTTCGTTCACGATCCTCGATCAAACCTTTGCCCTCTTCAACGCGAGGAAGTTCGGAATCACGGAGTTCGGGACGGGGCTCGTGCTCATGTTCGTCGGCGTCGTTGCTGCAAGCGTGCAAGGTGCACTCATTCGGCCGCTGTCGCGTCGCTACGACGATTCGGTTCTCATCCGCGTCGGCACGATCCTTCAAGCCATCGCTTTTGCAGGCATCGCGATTTCGCCATCGTTCGGACTGTCGGCGCTCGTTCTCGCAAGCGGTCTCCTTGCACTTGGCAACGGCCTCACGCAGCCGGGGATTGCGGCTTATGTTTCCAAGCGTGCGGATCCTCGAGCGCAGGGCAACACCCTCGGCACCAATCAATCCGCGTCGGCGCTCGCGCGCGTGTTTGGTCCTGCGTTCGGCGGATGGATGTTTCAGACATTCGGTCCGCGATCCCCGTATGTTGCCGGCGCTCTTGGGATGGCCGTAGCAAGCGCCATCGCGCTCACGCTCGCGGCTGCAAGTCGCGCCGACGCCGAGCCGCCCGCGACTGCTGGCTAATTGAATACCAGCACCCAGACGTCGTAGACCGTGTGCGTCCACACCGCGGCCGCGAAGCCGCGCGTCACGAAGATGAGTGTGAGCGCGAGACCGAGCACGGCGCGGAAGACGAACGACGGCATCTCGAAGCTGTCCGACATCGGCCCGACGTAGTGCACGCCGCTGAAGATGATCGCGCAGACGACGGCCCACGCGAGCATGATCAGCGCAGCCCCGAGCTTCGACTTTTTCGTTGTGACTCGCGGTGCGCCGGTTGCGCCCGTGAATACGTCGGTGCCGGTGAGAGCCACTTTCTCGCGTGCGAAGAGCCACACGAGGATCTTCGCGCCGAGACCGAAGAGCACGACGCGGAACGCGAGTTCCTCGTAGAAGCCGGCACCGAGCGACATGATGAAACCAACGAAGCGGCCTTCGTCTTTGATGGTGCCGGCAGTGCTCGCGAAGACGCGCCCGACGATGTACGCCGCAGCAATGCGCATCACGACGGCGTAGACGATACCTTCAATTGCAATCTGCAAGAACTTGCGCGGCCGAAACGCTTGCCCTCGTCCAAGCAACCCAAAGGTTGCAGCGAAGACGACGCCGATGGCGAACGTCACGAGCAAATAGGTTTCGCGGTTGCCCGCGCTGAGGCGCAAGAGCTGCCCGGTCACCATGTCGGTCGCGTTCTGCACACCGAGGAAGACGACGGCGAGTTGGTAGACGAGAAAGATGGGGAGGGTCAGCCCGAGATCGACCCAAGCCCCCGGCCGAGCAAGCGCTCGATCAGGACCAGGTTGCTGTTGCATGAGTGAGGAAGACATGAGCCTTGCCGTGGTCGCGAGCGTAGCATCACGGCTCTCCTTCGCGCACGGGCTCGCAAGATGTGTTTCAAGCTTGCTAAGCTAGAAGTCTTGAGCCGTCGACGTCCTCGGAGCGTGTTCGCGATCGCCGTCATGCTGGCGATGCTCGTGCCCGCGCTGGCGTGGGCGGGACAAGGATCGGAGACCGGCCGGTTCGAGCAGATCCTTCAAACGCACGGCGCTCTCGTGGCTGTCCTCGCGTCGTTCGGCTTCGGCTTTCTCGCGAGCCTCACGCCGTGCGTCTACCCCATGGTGCCCATCACGGTCTCCATCTTCGGCGCAACGGAAGCCAAGTCGCGCGTGCGCGGAGCTCTTCTCTCGGCGACGTTCGTGCTCGGCATCGCCGGACTCTTCGTGCCCATGGGCATCCTCTCGGTTGCAACGGGCAAACTCATGGGATCCGCGCTCTCGAATGCGGTCGTCGTGACGGCTCTCGCGCTGCTCTTCGCGGTGCTCGCTGCGTCGATGTTCGGTGCTTTCGAGCTCGCATTGCCTGCGAGCCTCACGAACCGGCTGTCCACAGTTGGCGGCGTTGGATTCAAGGGCGCCTTCGTGATGGGCCTCGTCATGGGTCTCATCGCGGCGCCGTGCACGGGTCCGTTCCTCACGGGCATGCTCATCGTCATCAGCAAGACGCATAGCTACGCGCTCGGCACGTCCGCGCTCTTCTCGTTTGCGCTCGGCCTCGGCGTCCTCTTTTTCATTGCGGGCGCCTTCGCGGTCAGTTTGCCGAAGGGCGGCGCATGGATGATGGGCATCAAGTGGGTGAGCGGCGTTGGTCTCGCGTACATGGCTTTCGCATACCTGCGCGATCGCTTCGAACCCGTGCGCAATCTCGTTGCCCATCCGAGCTACCGCTTCGGCGCCGTTGCCGCGTGCGTTCTTCTCGTGGGTCTCGCACTCGGCATCGTCCACATCATGGCGGAGCGCCGCAAATCACCGATTGCGCACTTGTCGAAACCCATGAAGCTCGCGTCCATTGCGCCGGCTGTCATGGGCGCGGCCATGTTCGTGAGCTGGATTCCGCTATCCCACGATGTTGCTCGGGATATCGTTCGCGAGCTCGCGAACGCGCCAGAAATTGCCTGGCTCACGAGCGAAGAGGAAGGTCGCGCAAAGGCCGCTGCGGAAGGCAAACCCGTACTCATCGACTTTGGTGCGGAGTGGTGTGCAGCATGCAAGGAACTCGAGCGCAACACGTTTCCGAATCTCGCAGTGCGCACCGAAGCTGCGCGCTTCATTGCCATTCGCATCGACGCAACCGACGATGAGGCGCCCGACATCATGCGCCTTCAAAAGAAGTACGACGTCCTCGGGTTGCCCACGGTCATCATGTTCGACAAGGACGGTCGCGAGACGGTGCGCTTCAACGAGTTCGTTCCACCGGACAAGTTTGTCGCTGCGCTGAAGGCGAATTCTATATCGCGTTGAGTCCTCCCGGTGCGGTAGGGGCGCGATTTATCGCGCCCGGGTTCCGCGCCGCTATTGCGGGGCGCCATGAATGGCGCCCCTACCGATACGTGTCCCCCGTAGCGTGTTTGCAGGGTTCTCGCGGTCCAAAGCCCATCGTGTTGGGTTGTCAAGGATGTACTGGCGGATGCGATTCAGCGATTCGTCGTTACGGATGATGTGTTCGTAGTAATTGCGCTGCCAGACGCGGATTGATGGTGTCTGTTGATGGATTGCAACCGACACACGCGCTTTGAAAGTGCGAATAATGTTACCCAACGTAGGGGCGCGATTCATCGCGCCCTCGAGTTCCTTGCTGCGGGGTGCCATGAATGGCGCCCCCACAAGCGCCAATACACCATGCACGTGGTTCGGCATCACAACGAATTCGTCGACGACCACGCAGGGGAAATGCTTGGGAATTGCGCGCCACACGGCATCAACGATCACGCCCGCGTCGTTCAGCCGCACGTTTCCTCCGACGACCTCACCGAACAAGCACGCGCGGTCGTGTGCGCAGATCGTGACGAAATATGCGCCGGCTCGCGTGTAGTCTTGGCCCCTCAGACGAACGGAACTGCGATGGAGCTTCGGACTCATCATTGATCTCGCCCTGGATTCCGTGCCACACCCGCGAGGTGCCATAAAAGGGGCACCGTGAATAACACCACGATAGACGCGGTGAATCTAGAACGATGGCGAACTCTGGGGTAAGTGGAACCCAGTCCATGCCTTTCCCTTTTCCGCAGTCTATCCCGCACCTCCAGCCTCACGAGTCGTTCGTTCGCCGCCACATCGGCCCGAGCCCCGAAGAGCAGCAACGCATGCTGAACGCGCTCGGGCTCCCGTCGCTCGAGGCGCTCATCGCAGCCACGGTTCCCGCATCCATCCGCATGTCGCGCCCGCTCCATCTCCCGCAAGGGATCAGCGAGGCCGCGCTCCTCGCGCGCGCGCGCGAGCTCGGTCAGAAGAACCAGCTTTGGCGCTCGTATATCGGCATGGGCTATTCAGGGACGATCACCCCTCCGGTCATCTTGCGCAACATCGTCGAGAATCCTGGATGGTATACGCAATACACGCCTTATCAGGCGGAGATTGCGCAAGGCCGTCTCGAAGCTTTGCTCAATTTCCAAACGATGGTGATCGATCTCACGGGATTGCCTGTCGCGAATGCGTCGCTGCTCGACGAGAGCACGGCGGCCGCCGAAGCCATGCATCTCGCTTATGAATTCAAGGGCTCGGATAGAAAGAAAACCTTTTTCGCCGCCTCATCGTGTCACCCGCAAACCATCGATGTATTGCGCACGCGTGCAAAGGCCGTCGGTCTGCACGTCGAAGTGGGGGATCCCGAGACCGTCGATCTCGCCGCCATCGGAGCGTTCGGCGCGCTCGTGCAATATCCCACCACGGACGGTAAGATTTGCTCGTATGCGCCTTTTGCTGACAAGGTGCACGCGGCCGACGCACTCTTCGTCGTCGCGGCGGATATTCTCGCTCTCGCGCTCCTCGTTCCGCCGGGCGAATTCGGCGCGGATGTTGCGGTTGGCAGCACGCAGCGTTTTGGCGTTCCGCTCGGCTATGGCGGCCCGCATGCCGCGTACTTCGCCACGAAGAACGATTTCGTCCGCAAGCTTCCGGGTCGCATCATCGGCATGAGCGAAGATGCGAATGGGAAACCGGCCTTGCGCATGGCGCTTCAAACGCGCGAGCAGCATATTCGCCGCGAGCGCGCGACGAGCAATATTTGTACTGCACAAGCATTACTCGCCATCGTTGCAAGCATGTACGCGGTCTACCACGGTCCGGAGGGCATTCGCGCCATTGCCAAGAGTGTGCACAAGAAGACGTGCGCGCTCTACGAGTCACTGCGCCTCAACGGGGGGTTACGGATCTCGCACACCGCATTTTTCGATACGCTTCGAATCGAGGCCGGAGAAGACGAGGTTTCGCGTTGGATGAAGTGGGCAGACGAAGTGTGGATAAACCTTCGCCGCTTCTCTCCCACGAGCGTCTGTATCACCCTCGACGAGACGACGTCCGAGAACGACATCGCCGATCTTCGATCGATCATCGGCGGTGGCCTTACGGAATCCTGCAACGAAGCCATCCCGAAAAATCTCCGCCGGACGAGTGCATACCTCACGCATCCGGTCTTCCGCGCATATCACTCCGAAACGGAGATGCTGCGTTACATACGCAAGCTCGAGAGCCGCGATCTCTCCCTTGCGCACTCCATGATCCCCCTTGGATCGTGCACCATGAAACTCAATGCCACCGCGGAGATGATGCCCATCACCGATCCAGAGTGGAATGGGCTCCATCCGTTCGTGCCCCTCGCGCAAGCCGAGGGCTACGCGGAGCTCTTCGCCGAGCTCGAAAAGTCCCTCGGCGAGATCACGGGTTTTGCGGCCGTCTCGCTCCAGCCGAACGCGGGATCGCAAGGCGAGTACGCGGGGCTTCTCGCGATCAAGGGCTACCAAGAAGTGCGCGGCGAAGGGCACCGCAACGTATGTCTCATCCCGGCGTCGGCGCACGGAACGAATCCCGCATCGGCGGTGATGGCCGGCATGGATGTCGTCGTCGTTGCCACGGACGATCACGGCAACATCGACATTGCCGATCTCGAGGCAAAGGCCAAAGCGCATGCCGGCCATCTGTCGGCGCTCATGGTCACTTATCCATCCACGCACGGCGTGTTCGAAGAGCAAATCAAGCGCGTTTGCGCCGTCGTTCACGAGCACGGCGGCCAGGTTTACATGGACGGCGCAAACATGAATGCGCAAGTCGGACTTTGCCGGCCTGGCGATATTGGTGCAGATGTTTGCCATTTGAATCTGCATAAGACGTTTTGCATTCCGCACGGCGGCGGCGGCCCCGGTGTTGGCCCGATTTGCGTTGCGGCGCACCTTGCCGAGTTTTTGCCCGGCAAACCCGTGATTTCACCCAGCGGCTCCATGCAGGTGGGACCCGTGGCAGCGGCGCCGTGGGGCTCGGCGAGCATTCTGCTCATCTCGTGGGCCTATATCCAGATGATGGGCGCCGAGGGATTGGTGGAAGCCACGCGCCACGCCATCCTCCATGCCAATTACGTCGCGCACCGGCTCGCGCCGCATTTCCCTGTTGTCTATCAAGGGAATCAAGGTTTCGTGGCGCACGAATGTATCCTCGACATGCGTGCATTCAAGAAGACTGTAGGCATCGAAGTCGACGACATTGCGAAACGCCTGATGGATTACGGTTTTCACGCGCCCACCATGTCCTTTCCCATCGCCGGCACGCTGATGGTCGAGCCCACCGAGAGCGAGTCGCTCGCCGAGCTGGATCGCTTCTGCGACGCGATGATCTCCATCCGCGAGGAAATCCGCGCGATCGAAGAGGGGCGCATACCGCGCGACGACAATCCGCTCAAGCACGCGCCGCACACCATTGAAGCGTGCGTGTCCAGCGAATGGACGCATCCTTATTCGCGCGAAGTGGCCGCCTTCCCGGCGCCGTGGACGCGCGATCGCAAATTCTGGCCAACGGTTGGCCGCGTGAACAACGCATTCGGCGACCGCAAACTCGTCTGCGCCGCTGTTGCGGGTGAGGTATGAAATCTGCCATGTCGAAGGCGCGTCTCTTTCTCCTCGTCTTGTTGGCTGTCTCTGCGGGATGCAAGGAAGACAAACCAAGACAACCCCCGCCGCCGCCCCCCCCCCCTCCGGTTGCTTCGGTGGCGCAGGCTGGGGCGTGCACTGGCGGCGGTGGCGAGGTCACCGATTCGATCTCCGCGCCGTTCTTCACAAGGACGATTGCTGCGTACTGCATCGATCCGCAGGGCGAGGTGCGGACGTACGGTGACAAGGGCAAGCTCTCGATCGACAAGATCTGCACGACGGCGTTCGACGGCGAGTGCGAAGTCTATATGCGTTTCGGTATCAAGCGCCTCGTGACTCTTCACTATATCGATGACGCGGGTAAAGGCAGCAACGTCGAAGTGAACCTGTCGCAATTTGGGGACGTGTCGGGTGCATATGCAATGTACACGCTTCGCGTCGTCGCTGGAGATCCGGCCGATCCGTCAACCCCAAAGGTCCTTGCTGCTGGCGCTGCCGGGGCCATCGGCACCGGGCGCGCGTACGTCTGGCGCGGGCAATACCTCGCGGAGCTTGCCTATGTGAATGAGCAAGAATCACCGAGTGAGCTTGCGAAATCGTCCGATGCCATCCTCTCGGCAATTGGCAAAGACTTGGGCGAAAAATTGCCTGGCGCAAAGACTCTTCCGCCGTCCGCGCAAGTGCTGCCGGCGGCGAATCGCATCCCGCACGGCATCGTGTTTTCGCCGAAAGATATCCTCGCTTGGAAGGGCGTGGGTCCTGCGGCCATGGGTTTTTATAGAGACGGTGACAAGCGATGGCGCGTTTTGTCGATTGTCAAAGACAATGCCGATCAAGCCAAAAACGCTTTCAAGACCATCAAAGCAACGCCGGGCACACTTTCTCTTGCTGACGTGGGGGATGAAGCAGCGCGCGTGATCGTGCCGGTAGGAGAAGGCAAGGCCGGCGGTCCGAAAGTCGAGTTCTCCGTCGCACGAAAAGGCAATGTCGTGTGGGGTGTTGGCGACGAGGAGTATGCGGTGGGTGGTGCGGACGGGGACAAGGCGCGCCTCTCCAAAGACGATGCAACCGAAAAGTTGCGCAGTCTCGTCGCGGCCGCGGTTCCTACCGCGCCGGCGCCTTCCCCTTCATTGAAGAAGTAGTTTTTCGCCCGCGTGAGATGCGCTCGAAGCATGCATCTTCAATGCATTGCGCTTTGCGCACGAGCGCGCTTGCCTCGATGAAATGCGCCGTCACCGGATCGTGGTAGCCGCTTACGTTCGGCAGATGTGGCGCGCGCATCTGATGGTAGCGAACGATGCGTCGCATGAAATGATCGCGCACCCATTTGCCGACGAGTGAAGCAAGAGCGACGATCGCGTGAGAGTCATCGGCGTCGCGTACGAACGCAAGCCGCCCAACATCCGGCACCTCGTATTCGCTGCGCGCGCGGCCTTCGATGAGCGTCGTACGAGGGCGATCCGCAAGAGGGCCGAAGCGATCCCCATAAAAGTGGAAGCCGCCGACCTTCCCGCAGATGGCGTAAATCTCGGCGTTCGCGTCGCCGCGTGCAGCGAGGACCAGGCGCTCCATCGTGTGCAAATCGAGATCGAAGCGCGAGAGCCCGCGCACCACTGCATCGTTCAGTCTTCGCGTGCAGACTATGGCAACGCGCGCTCGCAGGACGCGCACGCCCCTGTCTTCGAGGCGAACGAGATCGTTGTCGCACGTGCGCACGAGATCATTCGGTGCCGTGAAACCTTCGCCGTCGGTTCCCCAGCACAGCTCCGCGTGGTGCGAAGGGCACCCGTCGCGGAGCGTGTTTTCGCCGTCGAGCATGATCGAACCAAGGAGCTCTCGCGGCGTCGCTGCCGCGCGATCCGCGCGTGTGACGATCGCGCGCGCCCATGCTTCACCAAGAGCATTGTCGTCGTAGGAGATGAGTTTTTTCGAGTCACCGATACGTTTGGCGAGCGCGCCGCGTGCGGCGCAAATCATGAGTCTCGCGCTCTCGTCCCCGCTCACCTCGGCGAGGATGCTCGTGACGACCATCGGGCCGAGTCGTGGCCCCATCCCATTTTCGTCGATGCCCACGTAGTGACGGCCCATCCACGCAGGCAAATCGGTTGGGTGGGGGGGAGTCGAGCGCGACATCGGTTGCCTGCGGTATCTCCGCGGTTTCGAGGGTGCAACGACAACCACACCGGGGTGTGGCGGCGGCCCGCGCGGCGTCGTTCACCTTTCAAACGTTGACGGGGAGAGGACCTATGTTTAGGGTGCTCCGCCCTCAAGGTAAAAGACGCTTTGGGGCCCACCTCAGCCCGAGACGAGAGGACCGAGGCACGTCCAATGAACAAGCAACAGCTCAAGAAGTTCAAGACGCTGCTCACAGAGAAGCGCGACGAGATCGTCAAGAAAGCCAAGCAGACGCTCGAGGAGGACATGTCTCTCGATGCGAATGATCTTCCGGACGAGATGGATCTCGCTTCGAGCGAGTACCTTCAATCGTTCACGTTCCGCCTTCGCGGGCGTGAGAAAATCTTCCTCGACAAGATCGAGAAGGCGCTCCGGAAGATCGAAGATGGCACGTTCGGTACATGCGAAGAGTGCGCTGAAGAAATCTCACTCAAGCGCCTCGAAGCACGCCCCGAGACGAACCTCTGCATCCGCTGCAAGGAAGATCAAGAACGAATGGAAAAGGATTACACCTAACCGCTTTCGATTTGACGCGATCTCATCGTTGGGGCCTGCGGTGCGGTCCTCAAAGCCAGAGCAGGCTATTCCGGTCCGCTCCTCGGCCCCGCCTCGACCTCGCGTCAACTTGAAAGCGGTTCCAGAAGGACGGGTAGGTTTCCATGGGTGAGCATGCGTTTCAGGCGGAGGTCGGGCGAGTTTTGTCGCTCGTCATCAATTCGCTCTACAGCAACAAAGAGATCTTTCTTCGCGAGCTCGTGTCCAACGCGTCCGACGCGCTCGATAAGCTTCGTTTTCGATCGATCACGGAGCCGGCGTTGCTCGAGGGTGAACCGGCTCTCGTGATTCGCCTGAAGGTGGATCGTGAGCGCGGTGTCCTCCTCGTTGAAGACACGGGCATTGGAATGACCGAAGCCGAGCTCATTGAGAATCTCGGTACGGTCGCGCGTTCGGGTTCGGTCGCGTTCTTGAAGGAGCTCGAAGAAAATCAGAAAAAGGATGTCTCGCTCATCGGCCAGTTCGGTGTTGGTTTCTACAGCGCATATCTCGTGGCCGATCGGGTGGAGGTGATCTCGCGCGCAGCAGGAACGGACAAGGCATGGCGTTGGTCGTCGAATGGCAAAGACACCTTCGTCGTGGAGCCTGCCGAGCGAAACGCGCGCGGCACATCCATCGAGCTTCATCTGAAAGCAGATCAGAAAGATCTTCTCGACGAGTGGGCGCTACGCGATCTGGTACGCCGTTACTCGGATTACATCGCGTATCCAATCGAACTCGAAAGCATCAAGGACAGCGAAGTTACGCGTGAAGTCTTGAACAAGGCGAGCGCACTCTGGCAGCGGCCGAAAAACGAAATCACGGAAGAGCAATACGAAGAACTCTATCGACATCTTACCCATGACTTCGAAGGACCGATTGCGCGCACGCACTTCCGGCTCGAAGGGACCGTGGAAGCCGTCGGCCTTTTGTGGGTGCCGAAGCATGCGCCGTTCGATCTCGACGACCCGCGCAAACATCACGGCATGAAGCTTTTCGTCAAGCGCGTGCTCGTGATGGATGATTGCGAGGCACTGCTCCCGCAGTGGCTTAGGTTCGTGCGTGGCCTGGTGGACGCGGAGGATTTGCCGCTCAACGTCTCGCGCGAGCTTTTGCAGGAATCGAGCACGCTCCGCACCATCAAAAAGCAAGTCATCAAACGTACGATGGATTTGTTGGGCGAGATCGCCAAAGAAAAGACGGACGATTACCGGACAGTTTGGAGTGCGTTCGGGCGCATTCTAAAAGAAGGACTCGTCGTTGACGCGGATTACAAAGATCGCATTGCAAAGCTCACGCGATGGTCCTCCACGCGCGGCGCGGATCTCGTGTCGCTCGACGAGTACGTCGCTGCGATGAAGGAAGGCCAAGAGGCAATCTATTACGTGACGGGCGAATCGCGGCAGGCGCTCGAGGGCTCGCCCTACATCGAGTCGCTTTGCGCGCGCAGCTACGAAGTCTTGCTGATGACGGATGCCGTCGACACGTGGGCGGCGGAAGCCATCCCGGAGTACGCCGGTAAGAAGCTCGTGAACGCGATGCGCGCCGATGTCACGCTGCCGAAGGACGACGAGGCAGCGAAGAAGAACGAGGACGCCGCGAAGGAGATGGGGCCGCTCCTCGAGCTCGCGAAGAAGGTGCTCGAGGGCAAGGTCAAAGATGTCAAAACATCGACCCGCCTGCGTGAATCTCCCGCGTGCCTCGTGCTCACGGCCGGCGCGATGCCCGCGCATCTCGAGAAAGTGCTGCGCCAGACCGGTCAGGACGTTGCCCACGGACGCCGCGAGCTCGAGGTGAACCCCACGCATGCCGTGATCGAAAAGCTCGCGGCGCTAGCAAAGGGCAATGCCAACGACGAGCGGCTCAGGGAATGGATCACGGTCCTCTACGAGCAGTCGTTGCTCGCTGAAGGCAGCACCATCGACGATCCCGTGGGTTTCGCGAAGCGGCTCACGAGCATCCTTGGCCAAGCTGTGACCAACGTCTAACTTCTCTTCTTCTTGCTCTTGGTGGCGGCGACGCCTTCGCGGTGCAGGACGGCGCGCAAGTAGCGCCCTGTGTGCGAGCGCTCGTTTCGGACGACGGTCTCCGGTGTGCCCTCGGCAACGATCTCGCCGCCCTTGTCGCCGCCGTCGGGTCCGAGGTCGATGATCCAATCGGCACATGCGACGACGTCGAGATTGTGTTCGATGACGATCACGGTGTTGCCTTGGTCGCGAAGCTCCAAGAGCGCGCCGAGGAGCATCTCGATGTCGGTGAAGTGCAACCCCGTGGTTGGCTCGTCGAGGACGTAGAGCGTCCGCCCGGTGGCTCTGCGTGCGAGCTCGCGTGCGAGCTTCACGCGCTGCGCCTCGCCACCCGAGAGTGTCGTTGCGGGTTGGCCGAGCTTGACGTAACCGAGGCCAACGCGTCTCAACGCGTCGAGGCGATCGCGCACGCGCGGGATCGTGTCGAAGAGTTCGAGGGCTTGCTCGACGGTCACTTCGAGCGCATCCGCGATGGACAAACCCCGGTACGTCACCTCGAGAGTCTCGCGGTTGTACCGCTTGCCGCCGCAGGTGTCGCACGTCACGAAGATGTCCGGCAGAAAGTGCATCTCCACGCGAAGCACGCCGTCGCCCTGGCATGCCTCGCAGCGCCCGCCTTTGACGTTGAACGAGAAGCGTCCGGCTTTGTAGCCGCGCGCTCGAGCATCTGGCAGGCCGGCGTAGAGCTCGCGTAAGAGCGCGAACACGCCCGTGTAAGTTGCAGGATTCGATCGAGGTGTCCGGCCGATGGGTGCTTGGTCAATCGAGATCACCTTGTCGATGGTGTCGAGACCTTCAACCGCGTCACACTCGCCGATCGGCGCCGTGGCCGAGTAGAGCTTCGCGCGTGCCGCCGGCAAGAGCGTGTCGACGACGAGGCTCGATTTGCCGCTGCCCGACACACCCGTGAAGCACGTGAAGAGCCCCGTTGGCACTGCGGCGGTCACGTTCCTCAAGTTGTGCGCGCGCGCGCCGACGATGCGCACCGCGAGCTTGCCCTTTGCCTTGCGCGTCTTCGGGATCGGGAGCTGCTTCTGTCCCGAGAGCCACGGCCCGGTGATCGACGTCGGGCTCGCCATGATCTCTTGCGGCGTTCCTTGCGCGACGATTTGACCGCCGTGCAAGCCGGCGCCCGGTCCCATGTCGACGACGTAGTCGGCTGCGAGGATCGCGTCGCGATCGTGTTCGACCACGAAGACCGTGTTGCCGAGATCGCGCAAGCGCGCTTGCGCCTCGATGAGGCGCGCGTTGTCGCGAGCATGCAGACCGATGCTCGGTTCGTCGAGTACGTAGAGGACGCCGACGAGCGCGGCGCCGATCTGCGTTGCAAGGCGGATGCGCTGACCCTCGCCGCTCGACAGGGTCTGCGCGCTGCGATCGAGCGAGAGGTAGTCGAGTCCGACGTCGATCAAAAAACCGAGGCGCGCGGTGACCGCGCGAAGAAGTGGTTCGGCGACCGCGCGTTCGCGTGCCGAGAAGATGTGCGCATCCGCGGTTCCGACGCCGGCGAGGATGCCGCGCAGTTTTTCGAGCGGCATGCGACCGAGCTCGGCGATGTCGTACGAGCCAAGTTTGACGGCGAGCGCCTCGGGGCGAAGCCTCCGTCCTTTGCACGAGGTGCACGTTCGCGTGACGAGGAAGCGTCCGAGCTCGTCGTCGCCAATGGCACCTTCGTCTTCGTCCGGATCGTCGGCGTCGTTGGGACCGGCAGAGGGCTCTTGTTCGAGGCGCGCGGTGAGGCGAGAGACGATGCCCGCGTACTTCTTCGACGAGACCTTGCGCGTCTTCGCTGGCTTGTCCGCTGCGTCGTTGCTCGTGTCTCCGTGACCGAAGACGATTGCTTTCTTCGTTGCGTCGGGGAGCTTCGCCCACGGCGTGTCGGGGTTGACGCCGAGCGATTGCACCGCGCGTGCGACCTCCGTTGCGAGCGCCACCGAACCACGGCGGCCCCATGCGAGCACGACGCCCTCGCGCAGCGACCTCTGCGGATCACCGATGACGCGATCGGGATCGACCACGGTGCGCGCGCCGAGCCCGTCGCACGCCGGGCAGGCACCGTGAGGGCCGTTGAACGAAAACATTCGCGGCTCGATGGGCGGCAGCGAGACGCCGCAATCGATGCACGCGAAACGCTCGGAGAGCCAGAACGGCTCCTGCCCTTCGACGGCGACGAGCAGCCGGCCGTCGCCGACTTTGAGTGATAGCTCCACGCTATCCGTGAGGCGTCCTTTGATGCCGTCCTTGATCACGATCCGATCGACGACGACGTCGAGATCATGTGGCTTCTGGCGATCGAGTTCGATGGGATCGCCCAGATCGACGACGGCGCCGTCGACGCGCGCGCGAACGAAACCGTCGCGCCGGAGTCTCTCGAGTTCGAGCTTCAGTTCGCCTTTGCGAGCGCGAACGATAGGTGCAAGCACGCTGAGGCGCGTGCCCTCACGGAGCTCCAAAATTCGGTCGACGATCTGCTGGACGGTCTGCGCTTCGATGCGCTTGCCGCAGTTCGGACAGTGCGGGACACCCACGCGCGCGAAGAGCAAGCGGAGATAATCCGCGATCTCGGTCACGGTGCCGACCGTCGAGCGCGGCGACTTCGACAGAGGTCGTTGCTCGATGGCGATGGCCGGGGAGAGACCGTCGATGCGTTCGACGTCGGGCTTCGAAAGCTGCTCGAGGAATTGCCGCGCGTAGGCGCTGAGCGATTCGACGTAGCGGCGCTGCCCTTCGGCGTAGATCGTATCGAAGGCGAGCGAGGACTTGCCCGAACCGCTTGGCCCCGTAAAGACGACGAGCTGTCCGCGAGGAAGCGAGATGCTGACGTCACGCAAGTTGTGCTGCCTCGCGCCGGCAACAACTAGGCGGTCCACGCGCCCCTAGTAGCACGAGACCGCTTTCGATTTGCCGCGATCTCATCTCGCGTCGTTGTCACGTGCGTGTACGTGACCGCGTGTGCGCCGCAGAGCTACCGGTGTCGCGCACGAACGTGATGAGCAAGCCTCCCGCGATGACGAGCATCGTGCCGACGAGAGCGCTTGGTGCGGGCCGTTCCTGCAGGATGGCGGCGCCGATGAGAGCACTCGTGACGACGGCGAGGTAGCCCATGGCGCTGACGCGTGCTGCGGCCTCGAGCGTGTAAGCGTGGGTCATGGCGATTTGCGCGAAGCCCGCGCACACACCCGCAAGTACCATGAAGAAAGCGTCGCGAAGAGTCGGCGCGCGCGCATCGAACAGAGCTACGAGCATGAACGTGAGCGCCGCGAAGACGGAGAATTGAAACGCGATCGCCTCCGGGCTCTCGGTCTGGCCTGCACGCCGGAGCATCATCATCGCGATCGACGCGAAGAAGGAGGAGCAGACGGCGACGACGGCGGTGACGATGGCGCTCGGTCCCGACGCGGTGAGCCCGTGCGCGACGAGATTCGATCCGCCGAACAGAACTGCGGGGTGCAGGACCAAAATCACGCCGCCGAGCGCGAGAGCGATGGCCGCGGCAACGCCCCACGTCGTGCGTTCACTCAGGAACACGGGCGCGAGCATGGCCAAGAACACCGGCGTCAGATTGGTGAGCGTGACCGTGTCGCCGAGGCTGAGCGTCGTGGAGGAGAGAGCGTAGAAGGTGCAGAGCATCGAGGCGGTGCCGAACAAGGCTCGCCAAAAAACGAAGCGGCGGTTGCGAGCCGCGAGCGTCCGACCGCGAGCGCGCGCAACGGCGAACGCCACGACGGCACCGACGAACGCGCGCACGGCACCGACGCTCGCCCAAGAGGCGCTGTGGTTCGCGAGGCGCGCAAAGGTGTTCATCCCCGCGAAGAGCACCGCACTTAGGGCCATGTAGACAAGTGCGATGGTTGATCTGGAAAGAGAGGAGGCGGGCTGAGATGGAGGTTGTTTCAAGAGGTCGCGCGCTTTCGCGAAGGGGCAATACCCATGTGATACCCTTTCCTTTCGTCATGCTGAAGGTCGAGTGCGAGTCGTGCAGAGCGCCCTACCAAGTCGATGAGCGACGCGTTCCCGATGCGGGGCTGAAGATGCGTTGCCCGAAGTGTGGGCACACGTTCGTCGTCACCGATCCGAAGCGCACGGCACCCGATCCGGTTTCCGTCACGCCCGCGGCCATTCGCTCGATGAAGCAGACCTCGCCCGGTATTGGCTCGGACGACGCGAACACCCGTCCGCCGGCCATGAAGATCACGGGCGCGTCCGTGCACGACGAGATCGATTTGCCTTCCTTCGCTGGCAACGTGGGCCTGCCGTTACCCGTCACGCGCGCGCCGGGTGGACCCGCAGGCGCCGCGAAGAAGCCGGCCACACCTGCGGCGCGTCCGGTTGACTTCGACATCGATCTTCCCGCCGTGGCTGCGTCGGCGCGGCGCGCGGGCGCCGCACCGCCGGCCCGCACCTTCGGCACGGACAACGCCGACTTGCCGGCACGGCGCGAACGTGCGGCAGATCCGCCGTCGCCGAATGCCAACGTCGCCGATCTGCCGGCCCTTCCAGCCAATCTGTCTGCGTTCGGCAGCGATCTCCCGGTCCCCGAGGACGAGCACGGTTTTGGTGAAATCGACCTGCCGAGTCCGTCTACCGATCTTCCGCGGGTGGTGAGCGCCAGGCCGCAAACGCTGACGACGCAGGCGGAGCTAGCGCACGAAGACGATCCGGTGGCGAACGCGTTCGGCGAGATTGACTTGCCAGCCGTTGGCACCAGCGCTTCGTCATCGTCGTTGCTCGATCTGCCATCCCCATCCCGTGCGGGTGGTGTCGATTTCGGTGAGCTCGATCTGCCCGCCGATCCTGCTGCCGGCATGGCGTTTCGCGAAGTCAGTCTCGGTGGTGACGACGCGCAACTCCTTGGACCGTTGCCGGCGACGAGCGCCGGTTCGTTTGCGCTCGAAGATGTCCCGCTCCCCGTCGTGCAATCGCCGGCGGCAGCGTCGATCGGTAAGCCCCTCGCGCATGACGTGGAGATCAAGAAGCCCGCCTCCAAGCGGCTGAAGATCCTCGTCGCGTGCGCCGCCATCGCCATTGCCGGGGGTGCCGCGCTGCAATTGACCCCCGTCGGCGCATTCGGTTACTTGGCGATCAGCGACAAGATTCACGAAGGACAAAACGCGTTCGTGGCGGCAGTGGCTGGAGACGCTGCCCGCAAGCGTCTCGCTCTCGACACGTACGCCGAAGCCGTCGCGGCAGCCGACGAACTTGCTGACCGTCACAAGTACATGCCGCGCGCGCGCCCCGTCACGGCGTACGCGGCGTTCCTCGAATTCGCGAACGCCGTGCGCTTCGGTGGCGATCACGCTCGCGCCGCGCGCGCGAAGACGTACCTCTCCGACATCCCAAAAGGGACGGACGTGCCGTATCTCGCAACGGCGCTCGCCGCTCAGGATGCGGCCGCCGGCGAATGGCCGCGCGCCAAGGCGGGCCTCGAAGCAGCCGCCGCAAAGGAGCCGAAGGACGGCATCCAGATCGACATCGCCATCATGCGAGGCGAGGTCGCTCTCGCGCAGCAAGATGTCCAGGCTGCCGTAAACGCGTTCAACGAAGCGCGCGCAAAGGGCGGGCCTTCGGCACGCGCAGAGTGGGGACTCGCGCGCGCTTACGATCTCGCGAAGAACGCGCCCAAGCAGAGTGAAGCGGTCGATGCGACGCTCAAGCTTTCGCCGAAGCACGCGGGTGCGCACGCCATGCACGCGCTCCTGGCTTGGCAGATGCACCGCGACGACGCCGCGCTGAAAGAGCTGGACGCGATCCTGAGCGAGCCCTCACGCAGCGCGCTCGGCATCTCCGAACTGGCCGCGGCGCTCGCGGCCAAAGGCTCGATCATGGTCGCGCAGGATCGAACCACCGAGGCGCGCACGGCCTTCGACGAGGCGGTGAAGGTCGATCCGCGCAACGTCGCGGCCCTCATCGGTCAGGGGCAGGTGCTCTACGTCGACGGCCGTTACACCGAGGCGCTCACGCGATTCGACGAGGCCGCGAAGAAGGATCCGACGAGTCTGGCCGCGGCGCTCGGCGGGGCGAGAACGAAGATCGCGCTCGAGCGCTTCGCCGACGCGAAGGCCGATCTCACGGCGGCGCAGAAGCGCGCGCCGAAGGACATGAGTGTGGCCTTGTGGCTCGCGCGGACGGAGGAAGCCCTTGGCGACCGAGTCTCCGCGGAGAAGCTCTATGCCTCGGCGGTGGATCTCGCCGATCCGAAGAACGCCGACGCCATCGAAGCCTACGCTGCACTGGCGTCGTTTCTCGCAGCGCAGGGGCGGACGAGCGAAGCGTCCGCGAAACTCGAGCAAGCCCGCGCGAAGCTGCCGGACAGCGCCGCGTTGCAGCGCGCATTCGGCGAAGTCACTGCCGCAGAAGGACACTTCGACCAAGCCGTGGAGCACTTCGCAGCGGCGCTCGAAAAGAATCCGAACGATCTCGGCGCACGTTTTCAGCTCGGTGTGACGTACCGAAGGATGGGTAACTTCGACCAGGCCTCCGAACAATTCGACCGAATCGTTGCCGTCGACAAAGACTACCCGGGCATCGCGCTCGAGCGAGGCCAGATCTTCGAGAAGTCGGGCCACGTCGAGCAAGCGCTCGAACAGTTCCAGAGCGCATATGCGAAGGCGCCGAAGGACGTCGACCTTGCCATGCGCATGGGTGCGGCGCTCGTCACGATTGGCAAAGTCGATGAAGCCATTCCTTTGCTCGAGACCGTGCGCGCTGCGCGCCCGAACAGCGCCGAGATGAATCACTTCCTCGGGCGCGCCAAACTGCAGATGGGCGGGCTCGAATCCGCTGCTGCCATGCGCTACTTGCAGCGCGCCGTCGAACTCGATCCGAATCGCGCCGACTACCACCTTTATGTTGCGCGGGCCGCGAACGAATCGAGCCCCGTGCAGCTCACGCTCGCGCGCGCGGAGGTCGACAAAGCGCTCTCGCTCGACAAGCTCCTTGCCGACGGATACTGGCAGCGCGGCGTCGTGGAGTTACGCGAAGGCGCGGTCAACGACGCGGTGAAGGATCTGCGTCGCGCACTCGAGCTCAAACCTTCGCGTTACGAAGCGCATGCCGCGCTCGCTGAGACGTACGAGCAGAAGAACGACATTGCCTCGGCCATGAGCGAGTGGGTGAAGGCCATCGCGGGCGACGGCACGCAAGCGGCGTGGCGCTACCAGTACGGGCGCCTGCTGTTCGACAAGGGCAAGGTTGCGGAAGCTGCCAAGCACTTGTCGTTTGCCGTCGATGCCGGCAAAACCATGCAGCCACGGCCGGGATGGCTCGGCCCCGCGGCGTTTCAAGCCGGCGAGGCGCTGCGCAAGGTCGGCCAAAAGGCAAAGGCGATTGAGGCGTACAACCTTTACATGGAGCTCGCGGCACCAACGGCAGCCGACCGTCGCGATGCAGTACGCGCGCTCAAGGATCTGGGTGCCCCGTGACCGCTTTCGATTTGGCGCGATCTCATCGTTGGGGCCTGCGGTGCGGTCCTCAAAGCCAGCCAGGCTGTTCCGGTCCGCTCCTCGGCCCCGCCTCGACCTCGCGTCAACTTGAAAGCGGTCTAGCAAAGGCTTTCAGATATGCGTCGTCCGCCTTCGTTGTTCGGCCTACTTCTTCATTTGGGCGATGAAGGCGTCTTGCGCCTGCTGCATCTCTTCTTTCGTCATGTCTTTGATGTGTGTGGCAATGGTCCATCGCTGCCCAAAAGGATCAACCACTTGGGCCATGCGGTCACCCCAGAACATGTCAGCAGGCGGCATGGTCCCCTTTGCGCCCGCATCCACCGCGCGCTTGAAGGACGCGTCGGTGTCCAGAACGTAAAGCCACATGCTGGACTGGCTTTGACCTACGCCCATTTCGGGCGATGTATCGTTGATGAAGAGCACGGCGTCACCAATACGGATTGCGGCGTGCCATATCTTTTTGCCACTTGGGTCCATGGCAACTTCGAGTTTCTGCGCGCCAAAAGCCTTCTCATAAAACTCGATCGCCTTGTCGGCTCCTGCAATTGACAAATGCGGAGTCACCGTGGTCATGCCTTGCGGAATCGGTTTGACGGGCATGGTGGATTCCTTTCGACGGGCGCCGCTTTTATCTGGGTTTTTGGCAGGCGTCCACCGTGTGGCCGCTGCATGTCGAAGGCGGTGCTTTGGGGCACTCGGACGCACCTGAAAACAAGCGCGACCGCGCGCCTGCGTGGTGATGACGCGATCCGCGTGTTATGCGTTTCGTTGCCACACCCACTGGGAGAATATTCGAATGAATCGGAAGACGCTTGTTGGTGCACTCATCGCTATTGTCGGACTCGTCCCTCTCATCGCGAATTGTGGTGCAGGGGGAGTCGGTGGCGTTGCCGGAAAAGCGGGCGGCATCGCCCCGGGAATGGGCGGCAAGTGCCCCGACCTTTCCACGCCCGAGTCGATCGTCGCTTTCGACTTTGCCTCGAACTTCAAGGTCAGTCCTGAAGCGGCCGTGAAGCTGAAAGCGTCGACCGCAGCGGCTGTCCAACTGAAAGGCTTTGCTGAAAGGATCGACGCGGATCTGAAACTTAGTTGCGGCAACATCGCGAAGGACCTCGGTGCGGGCGCCGATTTCAAGGATGGCCATGCCGCGTGCGAGGCCGCCGCCAAGGCCATCGGCGACGCGAAGGCGAGGGTTGGCGCGAACGCCAGGCTCGCCGTCGTTATTGAAGCGCCGAAGTGCGCAGCCGATCTGCACGCTTACGGAGATTGCGCGGCGCGTTGCGATGGGTCGGTCTCCGCGGGCTCGGCGAAGATTGAATGCGAGCCGGGCAAGCTTTCGGGCAGGTGCGATGCAACCTGCGAAGGCTCGTGCGATGTCGAGGCAGGCGCGAAGTGCGACGGCACTTGTTCGGGACGCTGCGATGCCGATGTCAAGGGCACCTGCTCTGGCAAGTGCACTGGCAAGTGCGATGGCAAAGACTCGAAGGGTGCTGCATGCGCCGGAACGTGCTCCGGCAAGTGCGATGGCACGATCCAGGCCACGTGCTCCGGCAAGTGCAGTGGCGACTGCAAGATCAAGGCGCAGGCGAAGTGCGAGGGCACCTGCTCCGGCAAGTGCAGCGCCGAGTTCAAGGAGCCGAAGTGCACGGGCGAGGTGAAGCCCCCGCACATGAGTGTAGACTGCAAGGCTCATTGCGATGCGGAGATAACGGCGAACTTGGAGTGCACCCAGGCACGCGTCGGCATCACGGCAACGGGCGTGGCAGATGCGAGGGCATTCGAAGCGCTGAAGATGACGCTCGAGAAGAACCTTCCAACCGTTCTCAAGGTGTCCATGGGCCTTGGCGAACGCGTGCCCAGGATGGCGAAGAATGTTCAGACGATGGTTCAAGGCACTTTGTCGGGGTTTGGCGACATCGCCAAGTCGGCTGGCGGCAATGCGGTCATGACCAGTGCGCAACTGACCGCGTGCTTCGCGGATACGTACAAGAGCTCAGTCGCTGCGGCCGCTGGTCTCGAGGCCAACGTGAGTGTGTCTGTTAGCGTGTCGGCAAGCGTCAACGGCTCTGCAAGTGGCAGCGGCCGGGCAGGCGCCACAGCCATGAAGTAGTCCCCATTCGGAAAAAGCGCGCAAGCGCATTTGATTTGAAAAGAACGAGAGGCATTGCCAGTTATCGGCAGTGCCTCTCGTTTTTAATGGGACCCCACCGTGCGGCTTCGCTTCACTTCGTTTCGCTCCCCGCGCGTGCTCCCCTTGGGCTGGTGCTCGTCAGGCGGGCCCAAGTCGGCGCCCTTCGGCGCCGGGCCCGCCTTCCTGCGCGCCGCCAGGGGAGCCGTCATTCCGAGATTGCCAATGTCATTGCGGTATCGCCGTCAACGAAACGACCGTCACAGCTCCGTGTCACAGCTTGTCATAGCTCCGTGTCACAGCTTGTCATAGCCGCCCATCGATAACTGCGCATTGGATCGGTTCGGCCTCGTCCAAGCTCAATGACAAGGCCAACGTTGACGAGCTGTTTGAGATCGCGCTGCAGCGTGCGACGTGTCACGTCAGGCAACAGGTGCTCCGCGTCGGCGAGCGTCAGCGAGCCACGCTCGAGCAGTACGCCGACGAGGATTGTTTGGCGCGCGTTGAGTCCCTTCTCGCGCGCAAGAACGTCGGCACGGATGGCCTGCTCGCCCTTAGTACGCACTTCTTGGAGCTGCGTTGCAAGTCCGGCCACGAAGAACTCGAGCCAGCCGGTGAGATCCATTCCCGCCTTCCGCACACCCTGCAGCGCTGCGTAAAACGCCGCACGATCCCGATCGTAATACTCACTAATCGTGAAAAGGCGTTTGAAGTCGTAGCCCGTGCGGTAAAGGCACAAGGTCGAGAGCAGGCGTGATGCGCGTCCGTTCCCGTCAACAAACGGGTGGATGTGAACGAGCTGGAACTGCGCGATTCCAGCCATGAGGACGGGATGGATGGCCCGCTCGTCACGTAGCCACTCGATGAGCTGGCGCATGAGCGCCGGCACCTCGCCAGCCGGAGGCGGCGTGTAGATGATCTCGCCCGTCCTACTGTTTGCAACGTAGTTTTGAACCGTACGCCACTCGCCCGGTTTCGCGCGGCCGCCTCGCACACCCTCAACGAGACGTTTGTGGATTTCGCGAACGAGTCCTTCGCTGATAGGCGCTCCGCTGGTGAGGTATTCACTCACCAGATCAAAGGCGGCGCGGTAGTTCAGTAGCTCGCGTACGTCGTCAGCGTTCGCCTCCTTCACGTGCTGACCCGTCCACACTTGTTCGGCCTGCTCCACACTAAGCTGTGTGCCCTCAATATGCGTGGTGTGGTGCGCTTCGAGGAGTAAGGCTCGCTGGCTCATGCGCCGCACCCAATCCTCCGAAATCGTCGCCGCTTCGAGAAAACCACGGGCGCGTTCGATGGTCGTCAAGTCGGCTGTGATGCGATTGGTAATCGTGAAGCGCGGGGTGAAGACAGTCATCGAAGTTTACGGATCGAGGTACGAAAATGATCAGCTAACATGACTGCAGCCAACAAGCCAACATCGGGAGTAACTGAATGACGCACCATCTCGTGGTGGGCGCCGGCCCCATTGGGCGGGCTCTGGCCCTCCGGCTCATCGAACGTGGCGACCGTATTACTCTGGCCACGCGATCCGGCACGGCCATCGATGGCACGCAGGGGCTGCGGATGGATGCTTCCGATCCGGCAGCATTCAGCACCGCAGCGTCGAAATGCCAGACAATCTTTCTTTGCACCGGCCCGCCCTATGCCCGATGGGCCACCGAGTGGCCACCCATCTTCGCTGCGACCATTGAAGCTGCCCAGGGCAGCGGCGCGAGCCTTGTGATCATGGGCAATCTCTACGCGTATGGAAAGCCTGAAGGTGCAATGACCGAGGCGTCGCCCTACCACCCCGTCGAAAAGAAAGGGCAAGTCCGCCTGGCCGGCTGGCAGGTCGCGCTCGCTGCGCACGAGCGCGGGGAGATTCGGGCCGTGGAAGTCAGGGCCAGCGACTATTTCGGCCCTGGTATTGGGAAAAATACGCATCTCGGCGTCGACTTTTTCCGTCCCATCCTGCAATCGAAAAAAGCGATGGTCGTTGGAGATCCCGACGCAATCCACAGTTGGAGTTTCGTTCCTGACATCGTTTCCACCCTGGTCGCCGCAGGGGACTTTACCGGCCCCTGGGGCCGGATATGGCATGTACCGAGCAATCTGCCGTTGTCACGCCGTGATATCGCTTCCCAACTCAATTCACGTTATGGCTGCGCCGGTCGTGTCGTTGGCTATCCGCAGTGGGTATTGCGTCTCCTCGGCTATTTCAGCCCAATGTTGCGCGAAATCGAGGCATCGAGCTATCAGTTCCGGGCGCCCTTCGTGATGGATGCACGCGAAACCGAAGCGCTCTTACAAATACGGGCCACACCCTGGAGCGAGGCATTGGTCCTGACCGCCGAGTCCTACCGGGTGTAGATCCTCGAGAACGTGCCCCTGCGATCGCTCGCCTTGTTAACGACTCTAACCGCCATCGATGCCCGCTTGTCGAGGCTTGCCACGGAGCCCGGGCATAACGAACACGGGGCGGCCACGGGGGGCCGCCCCTACAAAAATGTTGTGCGCAGGACCTTGGGGTGGGCGGCCACGGGGGGCCGCCCCTACAAAAATGTTGTGCGCAGGACCTTGGGGTGGGCGGCCACGGGGGGCCACCCCTACGAATGCATTGGCCCCAGTGTTACGAATGCGGCTATCGGCTGTAGGGGCAGACCCCCGTGTCTGCCCCCATCCCTCGAGACTCAGTGCAATAGTGTGCAGCCGAGGGCCTTCCCCTTCTTTATCCGGGGTTCGCGGCCGGCAAGAAGGTCGTCGAGCGCATCACGCACATAAAACGTTGCGCTGTCAGACAGGTGCGCGCGATTCGAATCGAGACCACCCTCGTAGCGAATATGCCCTTCGCGATCGAGGATGACCGTGTACATGGATATGATTGCGCCGAAGGCTTGGGCGGATGTGCCTTTGGGATCGGCAAGGAGCGGGAATGGGTAATTGCGTGCGTGGGCCTCCTTTGCAACGCGCTCTGGCGACGCGCCGTCTTCGGAGTCAATGGCAAGAAACTTCACCCCTCGCGGTGAGTATTTCTCAAAGAGCTCACGAAGCCGTGCATCGTGCATTCTTTGACATGGGCAATGCGCCGAGAAAAACTCGACAACCGTAAAAGGTGCCTCGCCGATCATGGGCGCCAACGGCACGTCGCGCCCGTGTTCATCAATGAGGATAATGCCGGTTGCGGGTGCCAAGGATGTTTGGGCGGGCCGTGGTGTGCAGCCGGAGATGCACGCGAGGATGCCGAGCACCATGAACCATTGGAAAAATGTTTTTAGAACCATGCGTGAATCATTGTGAGTACAATGCCAATTGTTGTAATTTGATTTTGATCGATTCGGAAGACAGGAGGGTCCACGAAGATCGATCCTTGGAGGCGAAGGTTATCCGTAAAAGGATAGGAGCCGGCGGCGCTCAATCGCAAAAGGCGCCGGCCGCTGTTTGGCGCTTCTTTGCCATTGACCGTTGCGCTGCCCTCGAATGCGTAGGACGCAACGAAGGCAGCAGTGGCCTCGTTCTCGAATGCGTAACCGATAGCGCCGAGCGCGGTAAACTGCGGGGCGAGTTTCCCGTGAACTCCGTTCACATCTCGCGCTGTTCGCTGGGCCATGATCCCGGAGAGGTTGATGAGCCAAGGCCCGAAGGCTTGCTCCACTGCAAGCCCCAGGTTGCCTTGGTAAGCACCAATCCCGGTTGCATCGCTCGCAAGTGGTTTTTTCGCGGATTCCGGCGGCGTGCCTGTAGGCAGAGTGATCCCGGCGAGAAGACCAATCCCAGGGATTTTTTTCGACTGACCGGCGAGAAGAAAATCCCATCGCGCGCTGAGGTTTATGTCTCCAATCCCGCCGCCAAACTCGGAGCCTGTGGAGGGGGTTGTCCGCCATGACTCCACGAACGGAACAAGGAGCGCAACTTGACCATGATCAAGAAAGCGCACCGAGCCAAACAGATCTTGCTCGAAGTCGTATTCGCGCGCCCCAGGAGATGACGACACGTAATGCCCATGCAAGTCAACCGACCCATACGCATCGGATGCGCGCAAGGACACTCCTACGAGCGCGGTATCGTGGAGGGTAAGCCGCCCCGGCGTGAGCGCGCCGGAACCTGCACAGCAGGCCTGCGCGCTCGCGCGGGACGACCAGAGGCTGGCCGCAAGGAGTGCGGTCAGCCCTGCTTCACGGTATCTGAACTGTCGGCGCCACATAATCGGACACCGGACCGGTGAACGTTGTCTGCAAATCCCATGGTCCTGGCATGATGAAGACAACATTGGTGACACTGTAGGTGCCGTTACCCTGCGGGCTGACCACCGGGTTGCTCGTGGAGCCGTGATTCATGGTGGACATCCACGGGACAACGTTGACCGTCAGGCCATCGACGGGATTGCCATGGTTGTCTGTAACGGTGAGCTCCATGCTGTTCACCCCCGTCACGAGCGGCTGGGGCGTGCGAATGACAACATTCAGAAGGCGATTGTCCCCCCGTACGCACATGAGGGCATCGGCCGGAGTGGGACAGGTCCCTGAGTCATCCGAGCTACTCGACGAGCACGCTGAAATCGCACTACCTATCAATGCTGCAAATGCAAAACCGAAAACAAATCCGTATCTCATAGTCTTATCCTCCGCGCGCCACCGGTTCATTAAAACGTAAATGTTGGCGCCACATGGTCGGAGATGGACCCCGTCAATGTGATGTCGACCATCCATAATCCGGGCATCGAGAATTTGACGTTTGTACTGAGGTACTTGCCATTCCCCTGTGCCACGTACGACGGTATCGGCGAGGCCGGCATCATGGGCATCTCCGGCATGCTCAGCGTAACCGCAATCGTCAAGCCATCGACGGGATTGCCGTCGTTGTCTGTGACGGTGATCTCCATGCTGTTTGTCCCCACTACAGGTGTCTCTGGTGACATGCGAATGGCAACATTCAGAAGCGCATTGTCACCCTGTGCGGTCATCAACGGATCGGCCGGGAAGGTCGGGACCGTTCCTGTGTCCGCCCCCGCTTCCGTCGTTTCTTGGGGGGTATCCGAGCTATCCGACGAACACGCTGAACCCGCAGCACACATCAAAGCTGCAAATGCAACACCAAAAATAAATTCGTATCTCATAGTCTTATCCTCCGCGTGCACCAGCCCGCTGCGCGGACCGATGCGTCGGTTGGGCGCGCTCTCCGTGCTCAAAGCCCGGTGCTCGCGCCCGCCCTAGCCCGAATAATTCATGACGCGATTGCGGTAGAAGACCGAGACCGCAGCGAAAAGGGCGCACGCCGTATCGCAGGACCGAGGCGTACTGTATGTACGCCGCAGGTCCGAGAAACGCC
>Ga0123357_10000672_pt1 | contig 34158 bp, 33 predicted proteins | sample TergutEmb28metaG_FD_89873 | JGI IMG/M metagenome (GOLD analysis project Ga0123357, IMG submission 89873) | Embiratermes neotenicus P4 segment gut microbial communities from Petit-Saut dam, French Guiana - Emb289 P4 | ecosystem: Host-associated > Arthropoda: Insects > Digestive system > Gut ... | reverse complement strand
CTACACCCTTGGTTAGAAATAGGTTAGAAAACAACAAAAAAGGAGTTACAGCTTTCGCCGTAACTCCTTGAATTTATTGGTAGCGGGGAAAGGATTTGAACCTTTGACCTTCGGGTTATGAGCCCGACGAGCTACCAGACTGCTCCACCCCGCGTCACGATCGGGCGATCATACCCGATTGCGCCGCGAAGTCAACCCGTTTGTTGACCAGCCACCCCTTTTTTCAGGATCGCCTCAATCTTCTCCTGCACAATTGTTGGGAAAGGCGTCAGTTTTCCCTGGCGATTGACGCAGGCATGTACAGTGAACCCCTTAACCAGTACCACTGGCCGGTTTGGCTCGTCGACACGGGAGATGGCGTAATGGAAACGGCAGGTAAGCTTGCTTACCTCGACCAACGAGGTGGCGATGGCGAGCAGGTCATCGTAGGCGGCCGGTGACTTAAAGCGGAGATAACTTTCGGTCACCGGTAGTACGCAGCCCAATGCCTCGATGGCTCTGTACGGCAACGCCCAGGCGCGCATCATCTCGGTGCGACCTATTTCAAAATAGCGCAGGTAGTTGGCGTTGTAGACCACCCCCGCCGCATCGGTATCGCCATAGATGACCCGGTGGGTGATGGTGAACACCGGTTCCACTAAATTGACCGCCACCTTACCCATTCAGTGCCTCCCGCTCGACAAAGCGCTGGAAAAAGGCGGTGCCGGACAGCATGGCTTGGCCGCTTTCCCGCACCGCCGCCAGCACATTGGCCTCGGTGTAGGTACGGGCGGCGGGCGCGGCAATCCCTCTGGAATCGTAAAGAAACATCGGCACCGGCCAATCCTCATGGGTGCGGCGATGGATCGGAGTATAATGATCCATGGTCACCACCAGGCGGAAAGGTTCGCCCCTTTGTTCCATCGCCTCGGCAATCGGAGCGACGATGCGGCGGTCGAAATCGGCTACGGCCCGCACCTTTTCCTGTGCCAGTCCCTGATGGCCGGTCTCGTCCGGGGCCTCGACATGCACGAGGACGAAATCGTCCTTGGCCAGCACATCGAGCGCCGCCTGGGCCTTGCCTTCGTAGTTGGTATCGAGGTAGCCGGTGGCACCGGGCACATCGACCACGGTCAAACCACCGAGCACGCCAAGCCCCTTGAGCAGATCGACCGCGGAAATCAGACCGCCCCGGATGCCGAAACGGGCCTGCAAAGTCGCCATGGCCGGCCGCTTGCCCTCACCCCACAGCCAGATGGAGTTCGCCGTCCGCTTTCCCTGCCGCTGCCGTTCCCGGTTGACCGGATGCTCAGCCAGGATGCGCTCGGCCTTTGCCAGCAAAGGGGAAAACGCCTCGACCCGCCGGTATTCCCGGGAAAATCCGCTCACATCCTGGTCAGAGTGGTCGTGGGGCGGCACCGTGGCGAATCCGGCGGGCACATCGCCGCGATAGACCAGAAGATGGCGGTAACTGACTCCGGGATGGAGCCGCAGGCAATTGTTGCCGCATTCGGCTTGCAGCGCCTCGATCAATTGGCGGCTCTCGGCGGTGGTGATATGGCCGCTGCTGTAATCGACCATGATCAGACGACCGTCGCCCGGCCGGTCGACATGGACCAGGTTGCAGCGAAAGGCGGTCTCATCCGGACCCAGTTCCACGCCCAGGCTGGCCGCCTCCAACGGGGCCCGGCCGGTATAGCACCGCTCCGGCTCATATCCCAAAAGCGATAAATTAGCCACGTCGCTCCCCGGAGGGTATCCCTCGGGCACCGTCCGCACCAGCAACATCTCAGACTGGCGCGCCAGCCGGTCCATGGCCGGAGTTGCAGCCGCCTCCAGGGGCGTGCGGTCATCCAAAGACGGAATGGGCACATCGCCCATGCCGTCGCCGATCAAAAGAATGTATTTCATCGCCTCATCCGAGCGAACCCCACCGGTTCACTCCTCCTCCAGAATGCGAATCTTGACCACCGGTCCAGTGACGCAATCGAGCTGGCCGATCTCGTCCAAGGCGGCGCGGACCGCCGATTCCCTGGCGCTGTGGGTGACGACCACCAGCGGCACAACGCCGATCTCCTTGCGCCCCTTCTGGATCACCGATTCGATGCTGATCTCGTGCTTGGCCAGGATGCCGGCGACCAGCGCCAACACGCCGGGCTGATCGAGCACGGTGCAGCGGAAATAGTAGGGCCCGTACAGCTCGCCCATGGGGGTGATCCGGCGCGGCCGCATCTGGCCGGGCAGATAGGACAGGGCGGGCACCCGTCCGACCGAGCCGCTGGCAATATTGCGGGCGATGTCGACCACATCGGCGGCCACGGCGCTGCCGGTGGGAATCATGCCCGCGCCGAGCCCGTACAGGAGGACATTGCCCACGGTGTCGCCCTGAAAATGAATGGCATTGAAGGCGCCGTTGACCGAGGCCAGGAGATGGTGCTGCGGCACCATGGTAGGATGCACACGGGCCTCGACATGGTCGCCATGGTTGCGGCTGATGGCCAGCAGCTTGATCCGGCAGCCGAATTCCCGCGCCAGCTCGATATCCATCGGCTCGATCTGCGCAATGCCCTCGGTGGTGATCTGTTTGTGGGTGACCGGCATGCCGTAGGCGATGGTCATCAGGATGGCCAGCTTGTGGGCCGTGTCGATCCCCTCGATGTCGTAGGTCGGGTCGGCCTCGGCGAATCCCAGTTTTTGCGCCTCCTTGAGCACCTCGGCAAAGGGGACGCCCTCGTCGGTCATCCGGGTGAGGATATAGTTGGCGGTGCCGTTCATGATCCCCATGATCGAGAGAATCCTGTTGGCCACCAGCCCTTCCTTAAGCGCCTTGATCACCGGGATGCCCCCGCCGACGCTGGCTTCGAATCCCACTTCGACCCCCTGTTTGGCCGCGGCGGCGAAGATGTCGGCGCCCTCCTGCGACAGAAGGGCCTTGTTGGCGGTGACCACGTGCTTGCCCGCGGCGATGGCCCGCATGACCAGCGTCTTGGCCGGTTCGATGCCGCCGATCAGCTCGACGATGATGTCGAGTTCCGGGTTGTCGATCAACTCCATCCCGTCCTTGGTCAGCGGAATGGAGCTGAACCGTTCCGGCATCGCGTCGGCGCTGCGATCGGCAATGGCCGCCAAACGGATGGACATGCCGGTCCGCTTAGCCAGCCTCTCCCGCTGCGACAGCAGCACTTCCGCCAACCCCGTACCCACCGTGCCAAACCCAATCAATCCGACCTTGATTTCCTTCATAGCTGTCATCCGCCATCACCCGAAAAGATTGAAAAAAGAGACGCATCTACGCCGTTTCTACTCTCTTTCCGGCTCCTTGTCAAAAAATATACTCCGGCTTCATCCGCGTCCATGGCCGCGCTCCGGGCCTCTTCTTGTGCGGCGCGGTGTTCATCACCTCTCCCTATCAAACGCATCATTTTCCATGGCGCATTCACCCAAGGTACGGTATATTTTCGCCGATGAGAGATCATTCATTTTTTTCCACGGCCTTTTTCCCGCAATATAAAGGCGTTATCTAACAATTCTTTGCATACGACATGGAGGAATCCGGCATGAACATCCTGACTTTCGGTCCGAACGGCAGCGGCAAGGGCACCCAGGGCGCCATCATCAAAGAGAAATACGGCATCGACCATATCGAATCGGGCGCCATTTTCCGCGAGCATATCAAGGGCGGAACCGAATTGGGCAAAAAGGCCAAGGCATACATCGATCGCGGCGATCTGGTGCCCGACGACATCACCATTCCGATGGTGCTGGAGACCCTGGCCAAATCCAAGGAAAAAGGCTGGCTGCTCGACGGCTTCCCCCGTTCGCTGGCTCAGGCCGAGGCCTTGGACAAGGCCCTGAAGCAGGCGGGCATGCAGCTTGATTGCGTGGTCGAGATCGTGCTGGACCGCCAGATCGCCAAAGACAGGATCATGGGCCGCCGCCTCTGCGCCAATGACAACAACCATCCCAACCACATCGCCTTCGAAGCCATCAAACCGGTGGAGAAGGACGGCAAGCTGGTCTGCCGCGTCTGCGGCGGCGCTCTGTCCGCCCGCGCCGACGATCAAGACGAGGACGCCATCAACAAGCGTCACGACATCTATTATGACGACAAGACCGGCACCATGGCGGCGGTCAACTATTTCAAGAAGCTGCCGGGCGCCCGGGTGATCTCCGTGGACGGCTCCAAGAGCATCAAGGAGGTCTCCACCCTGATCATGCAGCAGCTGCCGTAAGCAAACAGCCTCATTTCGACTCCCAAACGTTTCCGTACCTTAACGGTGCGGAAACGTTTTTTGTTTGACAGCCCGGGGTTTTTCTATATGGTGGGGGACATGAACGCACTGTTATCGGCCAATCTGACCCGCTCCATCATGGCCAAGGAGGCCTTTGTCACAGAGAACGCGGACGATATCATCCGCCTAACCGAATGGATTCAGGAGGTCTTCGAGCACGGCGGCAAGCTGCTCATTTTCGGCAACGGCGGCAGCGCGGCCGACGCCCAGCACCTGGCCGCCGAATTCGTCAACCGTTTTTTGCTCAATCGCCGCCCCCTGCCGGCCCTGGCCCTGAGCACCGATTCCTCGGTGCTCACCTCGATCGCCAACGACTTTTCCTTTGAGCTGGTTTTCGTCAAGCAGATCCAGGCCCTGGGTAAACCGGAAGACCTGGCCTTGGGCATTTCCACCTCCGGCACCTCGGCCAACGTGGTCAAGGCCATGCAGGCGGCGCGGGAGATCGGCATGAAAACCGTGGCCCTGACCGGCGGCACGGTTCGCCCGGGCGGCGATCTCGCCGCCATCTGCGACATGGTGCTCAACGTGCCCGCGGATGCGACTCCGCATATCCAGGAAACGCATCTCTGGCTGGAACATGTGCTCTGCGAGATCGTCGAGCGCCGGATGTTCGGCGAATCCTGACTCCATCACTCCGCTTTCCCCTGGTTTCCCGACATATTCATGGCCGATTCCTACCCCATTCCTCTCGATTTCAGCGGTCTGCGCACCTATTCCGTCCATGGCCGCCACTCCAAGGTGAGCGTCGACGATTTCGCCACGCCGGTCCAGCCCGGCATGACCGTGCGCCAACTGCTGGCCGCCCTGCCCGCCCAGTTGGCCGGCGCCGACTTTCCTGAACTCGTCCGGTTGATCGCGGCGGCCCGCCGCCAGGGGCGGCCGGTGATTCTCGGCATGGGCGCCCATGTCATCAAGGTAGGCCTCAATCCGATTCTGATCGATCTGATGCGGCGGGGTTTGCTCACCGCTGTCGCCCTCAACGGGGCCGGCATCATCCACGACGCCGAGATCGCCATGGCCGGCCGGACCTCGGAGGAGGTGGCCGATGTCCTCGGCGACGGAGCCTTCGGCGCGGCCAGGGAAACCGGCGAGGTGCTCAACTTGGCCATCGTCGATGGAGCGAACCGGGGCATCGGCATCGGCCGGGCCGTGGGCGAGGCCCTGTTGCAGGGCTGTTTTCCCCACAACGACCAGAGCTTGCTGGCCATGGCCGCCCGGTTGGGCATACCGGTGACCGTGCATGTGGCCATGGGCACCGACATCATCCACATCCATCCCACGGCGGACGGCGCGGCCATCGGCCGGGCCGGGCACCACGATTTCCGGGTTTTCTGCCGCCTGGTCAGCGAGTTGGAAGGGGGCGTCTTTCTCAATGTCGGTTCGGCGGTCCTCCTGCCCGAAGTTTTCCTCAAGGCCCTTACCGTGGTCCGCAATCTCGGCCACCAGGTCAAGCGCTTCACCACCGCCAACTTCGACTTCATCCGCCAGTACCGTCCGACGACTAACGTGGTCCATCGCCCCACCCTGGAAGGCGGCAGGGGTTTTCATTTCACCGGCCATCACGAACTGATGCTGCCGCTGCTGGCCGCCGCCCTTGTCGACGAAATTGACAAATGACCGCGCAGGCGGTATATCGCCGCTACTGCTTTTCCCGCTTTTCCCGGATCGATTCCTTCGCAAGGACCGTGCATGAGAACATCGCTGCGCATAGGAACCCGCGCCAGCCTCCTGGCCGTGACCCAATCCACCTGGGTCAAGGACCGGATCGAACAGGCCCATCCGGGCATCCGGGTGGAGTTGGTCAAAATCACCACCACGGGTGACCGGATTCTGGACGTGCCGCTGGCCAAGGTCGGCGGCAAGGGCCTCTTCGTCAAGGAAATCGAGGATGCCCTCCTGACGGGCGCGGTCGATCTGGCGGTCCACTCGATGAAGGATGTGCCCACCGAATTGCCGGCAGGGCTGCATATCGGCATCGTTCCTCCGCGGGAAACCGCCCAGGACGCCTTGCTTTCCAACCGGCACGATTCGATCGCCGCCCTGCCCGCCGGCGCCACGGTGGGCACCTCCAGCCTGCGGCGCAGATCGCAGTTGGCGGCGTTGCGGCCCGATCTCGCCATCGTCGATCTGCGCGGCAACATCGACACCCGCCTACGCAAACTCGACGACGGCCTCTTCGACGCCGTCATCCTGGCCGGAGCCGGACTCCACCGCTTGGGTCTGGCGTCACGCATCACCTCCCTGCTGGAACCGGACCAGATGCTGCCGGCCATCGGCCAAGGCGCGCTGGGTATCGAGCTGCGTCGCGACGACGCCGGGTTGCTGGCGGGATTGCAGGTTCTGCACCATCCGGCCACCGCCGTGGCCGTAGCCGCCGAACGGGCCTTTCTCCTCCGCCTCGAAGGAGGGTGTCAGGTGCCGATCGGGGCCCATGCCACCTTGCATGACGACACCCTGACCCTGACCGGCCTGATTGCCAGTGTCGATGGCCGCGTCCTGATCAAAGATCAGGCGACAGCGAAGGCCGAAAAGGCCGCCGAACTCGGAGCGACCTTGGCCGATACCCTGCTGGCCAGAGGCGGCAAAGCCATCCTTGATGCGGTTTATCGCACCGGCGCATCCGGTTGCTGAATCCTTTGCAGAAGACAGACTCCGTGACGACAAACGCCTCTTCCCCTGCCAAAACCGGCAAAGTGTATCTCGTGGGGGCCGGTCCCGGCGATCCCGGCCTGATCACCCTGCGCGGCAAATACCTGCTCGAACACGCCGAGGTGGTGGTCTACGACTACCTCGCCAATCCCAAACTGCTCGGATATGCGCCGAAAAGCGCCCAGCTGATCTATGCCGGCAAGAAGGGCGGCGGTTTGCACGCCTTCACCCAGGAGGGGATCAACCGGCTCCTGGTCGATCATGCCCGCCAGGGCAAGATGGTGGTGCGGCTCAAGGGCGGCGATCCCTTCATTTTTGGCCGGGGCGGCGAAGAAATAGAGGAACTGGCGGCCGAGGGTATCGATTTCGAGGTGGTTCCGGGGGTGACCTCCGCCACCGCCGCCGCCACCTATGCCGGCATCCCCATCACCCATCGCGAGTACACCGCCTCGGTGGCCTTTGTCACCGGCCACGAGGACCCGGCCAAGGAATCTTCCAACATTTCCTGGGAAAAACTGGCCACCGGCGCGGGAACCATCGTCATCTACATGGGCATCAAGACCTTGCCCGCCATCACCCGGCAACTGATCGATCACGGCCGGTCGCCGGACACGCCGGTGGCGGTGGTGCGCTGGGCATCGACCCCGCAGCAGCGCTCGGTGGTCGGAACCCTGGCCACCATCTGCGAGGTGGTGCAGCAGGCCGATATCAAGCCGCCGGCCCTGATCATTGTCGGCGAAGTGGTCAAACTCCGCGCCACCATCGACTGGTTCGAAAAACGGCCGCTGTTCGGCCGGAGGATCGTCGTCACCCGCACCCGTGAACAGGCGAGCGACCTGGTGGCGCAACTGGAGGAACAGGGGGCCGAGGTGCTCGAGCATGCCACCATCCACATCGAGCCAATGGACGATTACCGCATCGTTGACGCGGCCATCGCGGAGATCGGCAGCTACCGGTGGCTGCTGTTCACCAGCATCAACGCGGTCGTCTATTTCTTCCGGCGGCTGTTCGCCCTCGGCCACGACAGCCGCCTGCTCTCTACAATCAGCATTGCCGTGGTCGGCAAGGCCACTGCCGACGAACTGGGCAAATACGGCCTCAAGGCAGACCTCATGCCGGACACATTCACCGGCGAAGGCTTGGCCGAGGCCCTGCTCCGGACCGGGATACAGGACAGCCGCGTCCTTTTGCCCCGGGCTCTGCGGGCCAGCGAAATGCTGCCCGAAATGCTCACCGATGCGGGGGCACAGGTGACCATCGCGCCGGTCTACCGCAACGTTCCCCCTCCGGGGCCCAAGGAGGAGCTGCGCGACCAGTTGCTTGCCGGCTCGATTGACGCGATCACCTTCACCAGTTCCTCGACCGTGACCCATTTTCTCGCCCTGATCGACGCCACCGGCGGCGATGCGCCGCGCCGTCTGCTCGATGGGGTGACGATCGCCGCCATCGGGCCGGTCACCGCCGAAACCATCCGGGAGCACGGCTTGCCGGTCGATATCCAGCCCGAACGATACACCATCAACGACATGGTGCGCGCGATTGTGGCCCATTACCGCGACACAGCCCGCCTGGCGGATTGATCCGTGCCTGGGCCGCGCCCATCCGCCTGTCGCCAAAACGCTCCGGCCTCCGGCCGACCGCCCGGACGGCCAGGCGGCAGATCAGGACGGCCGGGCCATTCTCTGCGCCGTCTGTAATGCCGCCATCACCCGCCAGCAACAGGCCAGGGCCGTCAATGGCGAGCATGAACACGCCTTTTTCAATCCGGCCGGCATCGCCTTTGCGATCCGCTGTTTCCACACGGCGCCGGGAACCGTTGCCCAGGGCGAATCCTCCTCTGAATTCACCTGGTTTCCCGGATACCGCTGGCGAATCGCGCTCTGCGCAACCTGCCGGACCCATCTCGGCTGGCGGTTCACCGGCGACGGTTCATTTTATGGCTTGATCGCCGACCTGCTGCATTGACCGGACAGATGCCGGATCGGCCCCGACGCCGGATTGTGCGCTGCGCCTGTATTTTTTTCTTTCCTTTTTGCCTAAAACGCAGAAACTTTCCGCAAACTGTGCTATCATCGGTCCGGTTTACAGCGCCCGAATGATCTCCGCCGCCATCCCCTTCTTTTCATTGAGAAAGGAGCCCCTACCGTGAATGTTTGCCCGCTACCTGTCCCCTTGACCGCCCGCAACCGTTTTCTGATGACACTCCTGCTGTGCGTTGGCATATTTTTCGCTGCGGCGGTCCATGCGGCCCCGGCGAAACCAGTTGCGCCCGTCAAACCCCAGGCACCCGTCAAGCCACAGGTGGCCGTGTTGCCTTTCAATGTCGATATCCCCGGCTCCTATGCCTATCTGCGCAGCGGACTGGCCAGCACTCTGGCCAGCAGGCTGGCCGCCCGGGCCGACGTGATCGCTATCGCCCAAGGAGCGGCCACCGAGCAGATGGCGGCATCGCTCAAATCCGGCGATTACACTGCCTTTGCCCAGCAACTCCGCCAATCCGGGGCCGACTGTCTCGTTGTCGGCTCATTGACGCAAAAAAACGGTCAGTTTGAACTGAGCGGCTATGTCTTTACCCAGACCTTGGGTCAGACGCCGAAACAGTTCACGCAGAGCTTCGACGCGGTCGACGACGCCATGACCGCCATTGACGAGCTGGCGTGGGATATCAGCTCCGCGGTGTTCAACAAACCCCGCCCCGAAATGCGCTCTGCCCCCACGCAACCGGGCGGCATGAGCGCCCTGCAGACCGCGCACCCCGACAAGGCCTACCGCGAAGGCAAATACGCCGGCATGACCACCGGGCTTGAAATCGGCGGCCCATTCGAGCTGATCAGCACCGTCCGCAGCAAAGCCATCCCTGTGGAAGCCATGGACATGAACGTTGCCGACCTGGATGGGGACGGCAGGGACGAGATCGTGCTCCTGACCAATTCGAGCCTGATCCTGTACCGGAACGACGACGGCCAGTTCCGTATGCTGGCCACGGTCAAGCTGCCCAGCCACATCCGTTACCATTCGGTGACCTTCGGCTCCTTGAAAAAGAACGGCCTGCAGCAAATCTTCATCAGCGGCAGCAACCAGGACCGGCCCGACTCCTCCGCCCTGGAATGGGACGGCAAAAAAATGCGCTTTCTGTTCGAACATGTGCCCTGGTACCTGCGGACCATGGGCGCGCCGAATGAAGAACCCGTTCTCATCGGCCAGAGCAGCCTGGCCGGAGCCCTGGATGGCGGCGATATCCGCTCCATGACGCTCAACGCCGACAACACCTTGACCGAAGGGCCGCAGTTGACCCTGCCCAAGGGAGTGAACATCTTCGATTTCGTCCAGGCCGACATCGAAGGCGGCAAATCCAAGGCCACCATCGTCATCAACAGGCAAAATCGCCTGCAACTGTATGATACCGCCGGCACCCTGCGCTGGACCAGTCCTGACATCTTCGGGGCCAGCAACAACTTCTTCGGTACCCTGACCAGCCCCAACAACGCGGCGATGTCCGACAAGGAGACCGCCTGGGTGCGGACGCGCATCGTGGTGGCCGATCTGGACGGCGATGGGATCAACGATGTTCTGGTCGGCCGCAACCGCCTGGAAACAGTGGCTTTAATGCCCAATCTCCGCTACTTCGACGGAGGCTCGCTTTCCGCACTCACCTGGGAGAGCAACAGTCTGGTCCGCCTGTGGGAGAGCAGGAAGATTCCCGGCTATATCGTCAACTACCAGGTCGTCGGCACCGGCAAGGGCAGCAAGGAGTACCGCGTGTACTTCGCCGAAGCGGAATCCAGCTACCCCTTTGTCTTCTGGCATAGCGCCGCCACCTATCTCGACTGCTACACCTTCAAGGTCAAGCCGCACAGCCAGGCAGACCTGCGAAACCAACTGGAGCAGCCCGACGACCACCAAGACGAATGAGACTGGCTGCCGGTACATTCTTCTTCACGGCTCTGTCATAGACATCCTGAAGAGGGAAGCTGGAGTGGGGAGCAGAGTTGTCAACCAAGCGCCTCCAGACAAAAAACAGACGGAGTGACAATGCGAGTCCGCCCGCAATGACCCATCTGCAGGAGTCCGGCGCGATGGTCTCCGGTCACCAGGTAGTCAGCTTGACTCGCCCAGGCCATGCCCAGAAGAAATGTATCATGCGGATCGGCCGCCTCTCTGCCTTCCGGCAAGTCCGGCAGATCGTCCAACACCACCGCGCGGTGGAGGTTGTTAATCATCGTGCCGACACGATGAGCGGGAAGCAACGCCTTGAGCTTTGGATAGCGGCTTACCCGCCGCAGTTCATCGAGTTGCGCTATCGATGTCACCAGATCAAACCGCGCCGCCCGCCAAGCATGGTAGATTCTGTCTGGATGGCCGTATGGTGAAATCAACGCGCCGATCAGGACATTGGTATCCAGAATCACGCGCATCAGCTTGTACGCGCCCATTGGACAGCCTCGTTGATGAGGTCGTTCAACTCGGTTTCTCCCAGGTCAGAGGCGGCATTTTTCGCCTGCTCCACAGCTTGCTCCAGCAGATAGGCCCGCACAGCTTCTTCGATAAAGCGCGACAGATCGCCTTTGCGCCCTCTGCCCTGGGCGGCGATAAACATGCGGACAGCGTGATCGACCTCTGGCGATACGGTAATATTCCAGCGGACAGCATTGGTAGCGTTCATCAACATTCCGGCGCAAAACTCCCGGCATTCATGCGGGAAAAAGCGCCGCCTCCTTCTTTTCTGTTGTTTACGGGGCGCTCGCAAAAAGTATCTATGCGCATAAACACATATACATATATCGGAGATCGTTTGGCAAGGTCTTATTCTTTCTTGCCATGAGGCAATACGCTGCAAGCGTACTGCCTCACATCGCGCTGGACCGTTGGTGGATACATTTGGGTAGGGGGTTGCAAGCATGATGGTTCTGGCGGACAAACCGTGGACAACCGACGACTCGCGTCGGCATCATCATGCAGAGAGACCGCAGGAGGGGTAGTAAAATTTTTTTTACCCTCGTTAAAAAAACTTGACGGTGCCCCAAACTTATTCTATCGTCCAGTCATAATTAATGGAGAGAAGAAGTTTCTCGTTTCCAGAGGAACTGATCAACAAAAGCAAAGGAGGGAAAATATGAAGAAAGTGCTTGTAACAGGCGCGGCCCTGATGCTGGCAGGCGGGATTGCCACTACCGCAGCGGTCGCGGCCGACGAACCTGGCGTGAAAATCACCGGTGATGCTCGGATTCGTTTGTACTATGTGGATTCAAACTTCAGAAACTTTAACAATAGTCCCGCTTACTATACCGACGCGAGTGGTCACAGGCAGAAGATAAGCTCCCAGACCAACATGGATTCCCGGGTCCGGGTAGTCATGAAGGGGACAACGGCCGGCGGCACCTATGCCGTGGTTCGGATGCGGATCGGCGAGTCTCTGATGGGCGATGTTGATGGTGACTACTCCAACAACAACACCTTCCGCAACAGCAACATCGCGGCGGACATGGCCTATGTCGGCATTCCGTTCACCCAGAATTTCACCTTGGAACTCGGTCGCTACCGCTCCACCTACGGCCCGCTGCCAGGCGGCTTCAACTTCTTCTACGACGATGTCAACCTGACCGGCGCCCGCGGCATCATCAAATTCGGCAACGTGGAGATCAACCCCTTTGCTGAGTGGATGGTGGAAGCGCAGAATCCCGACGGTGGCGCCACTGTCACCGCAGGCGCAACCGCCGGCAGCGGTGTGGGCACCAATCTGGCCGCGAGCGCCGATGATACGAAGCAGGATAACGACGAGATTCGTTTCGGCGTCCATGCCAAGATGCAGGTGAACAAGGACTGGCTGGTGGGCGGCATGGTCGGTTACCAGATGGATAACCGTAACGAAAATACCTTGCTGCTTGCTCCTACTGTTGGCGCGGGTAAAGCATTTGAACCGAACAAAGGCTTCTTTGGTTCGCTGTATGTCAACGGCAAGGCCGGCAACTTCGGCCTGGTCGGCGAGGTTGCGGTGACCGCTGCTAACCTGAACAACTTCAACTCGTGGGAGCAAGACCTTGTAACTGCGGATCGCATCGGCTCGAAGGACACCGGCTTTGGCGGCTTCATCTTCCCCAACTACCAGATCGACAAGTGGAACATCGGTCTGAACCTCGGTTTCACCACCGGCGGCTTCCAGCCTGACGGCGCCTTCGGTGACGGCGTTCTGCTGGGCACCATCGACAACAGCGTCATCTCCACCGTCCGCATCGGTGACTATGGCGACTGGCTGTGGGCCGGTCTGGTGGTTTCCTACCAGTTCACCGATGCCCTCAAGCTGACCGGCAACTTCTTCTATGCCAACATCGATGCCTGGGATTCGGTCGGACCGGATGGAGATGGACCTAACACCGGTTTCCGTTCTTTGGGCAAAGCAATATCAGTTAACGGATTTTCGAAGGATCCCATCGATATTACCGGTGCCTGGACACTTTCCGGCATGCTGCAGTGGACCGTCAGCAAGGGCACGGATATTTTCTTCTCCGCTGGTTATCTGAAGCCGTCCATCGACAACCCGTATAATGTTCTCGGCCTTGATGACAAAGGCGTCTTTGCCGCCGCCACCAGAGTCGAGATCAAGTTCTAAGACTTGACAGACTGAACTCGACTAACTTAACCACAAGAGGGGAAAGGATGCATATCCTTTCCCCTCTTTTTCTTTCTTATCCGCACCTTCTGTTCTCCTGCCGCAGGAAATGAACACAATCTCTGCTGCCTGCGGTTCTCCCTGAGACACCCGTCATCTTGTGTCAACAAGCGACGCGGATGTGTCAAGTATCTTGCCAAATGACAGCAAGGCTGGTGCCGGCGAAAGTTCAGACAACGGGCACGCGCCGGAAAGCGAGGTCATCCACAAGGGGTTGATTCCATTTCAATGCCAAGACACGATATGTTTTAGGGTCATTGCGGCCGCAAGGGAGCAATCCCCTGCCATGCCGAGATTTCTCCCCGCTTTGCTCGTCGAAATGACAAAAATCATGGCGTTGTAATGGGTTAGGGCCATTGCCGCTGAGCCGGACGGCGGAGTGGGGAACCGGGAGCAGGGGCAGGCTGTTTGAGCGGAGCGAGTTCCTGCCCCGCCGGTTCTGCATCCCGACGACCGGGGTTGTCTCAGCGGCAGGGCTGCCCTTTCTTTTGGTTCTTTTCTTTGGGCAAGCAAAGAAAAGAATGACCCCGGCAAGGGAGAGACTTCTTTCCTGGCACAACTGGCGGTTTTTCGCACCGCTCACCACCCACGCTTACCCCATTGTTCAACATTGCACCTGAGATGACGCCTCTCCTCGGCCAAGTTGTGCTGTCCAAATCACTGCTTGCTTGCGTGTGCAAGGCAATCCACCCGTTTTTTCGTTATTGCCCTTGCTCGCAGCGCGCGCGGTTTAGCGCACAAGATGCTTTAGTTCGCCATATCCCTGCCTGTCCATCTCCTCATAGGGAACAAAGCGAATGGCAGCGCTGTTGATGCAATAGCGCAGTCCGCCCCGATCCTCTGGCCCGTCATTGAACACATGACCCAGGTGGGAAGCGCCCACGCGGCTTTTCACCTCAACCCGCTGCATGCCATGGCTGGCATCAACATGCCCGGTCACCACCTCCGGCTCGACGGGTTTGCTGAAGCTCGGCCAGCCGCAGGCGGAATCGAACTTGTCGGCGGAAGAAAAGAGCGGCTCTCCGGTCACAATATCCACATAAAGCCCCGGCTCCCTGTGGTTCCAGAATTGGCCTGAAAAAGCCCGCTCGGTGCCGGCCTCCTGGGTCACATAGTACGCTTGCGGGGTAAGGATCTTTTTCAATGCCGCATCGGTGGGTTTGGCATATTTGCCTGGGTCCACCAGAGTCTTTTTTTCAGTCCGCAGATCCTTGAGGCTGGCAAAATTGATATGGCAGTAGCCGCCGGGATTCTTTTTCAGGTAATCCTGGTGATAGGCCTCCGCCAGGTAATAGGCGCGCAGCGGCATCAATTCCACGGCCAGCGGCTGGTCATACCTTTTCTGTTCCTCGGCCATGACCGAGGCGAGAATCGCGTGGTCGGCAGCGTTTGAAAAGTATATGCCGCTCCGGTACTGGCTGCCCACGTCGTTGCCCTGCCGGTTGACGCTGATCGGGTCGATTATTTCGAAAAACTGCGCTGCCAGGGTTTTGAGACTGACTGTTTGCGGATCATAGCGGACATGCACGGTTTCGGCGTGACCGGTCGTGCCGGAGCAGACCTGCTCGTAGGTGGGATTGTCCGTCATTCCGTTGGCGTACCCCACAGTGACCTCGACCACTCCGGGGATTCTGGAAAAATATTCCTCAACGCCCCAGAAGCATCCTCCGGCGAAATATACGTCCTGCAGATTGACCATGTTCACCTCCGCCTTCCCGGTCTCTGCCGCGCCGTTGCTCTGCCCTTTTTGTCCAGCAGGAGCACTATCCACCGCCAGCACAGACATGAGCGCCAGCACAATGCCGGACAGGATGAACAGGATGGTTGATTTTTCCATAATCATCTTGGCCTGGCCCTGGAGGAGATGCAAAGAGGCCGGCGCCACCCATACGATCCCGCGCCCGCTGTTTTTTTTTATCATTGCCCTGATGCTGCCCCAACAAGATGATACATAGAAATTATTTCGGCATAATCACCTGCCTGTATTAATGAGTGCGTTGCTCTCCCTCCGAACATTGACTACGTCTTGCTCTGTCATATCGATGAGCACAGCCAAGCGAAATCTTGCATACATTTCCGATGGTTCAAGATAAATCCATGGAGATTTCTCCCTGCGGCCGAAATGACGAAACAAGGAGTGGTGTTCGGGATTGATGACCTTATTCATAAAACCCGCCCGCCCTGCTTTTCGACCACGATAGGGTAAGGCGGGGTCACGGGCAAAACGATCGTGGCCCGCATCCCGCCGTTGCCCTCGCTCTCCAGAATCAGATCCCCCCCGTGTTCCTGGACAATGCGGCGCGCCAGCGCCAGTCCCATGCCGGTACCGATCATCTTGGTGGTATAAAACGGATAGGCCGCCGCTACACCCGCGCCATACCGGTTTCTTCTCTGGCCGGTGTCGCGCAGAACGATCACGGCGTTTTCTTTTTCGTGCATGGCGCTCACCGTGAGTTCGCCGCCATGGGGCATGGATTCGATGCTGTTGTAAATCAGGTGGGCCAGCGCCTGCTGCATCTGGCGGGGATCAACATTGACCAGGAAATCGTGTTCGGGAAAAACGACGGTCTTGCGTATGTCCCTCTCATTGAGCGCGTCGAAGTGAAGGAGGAGCACCTTGCGGATCAACCGCAGGACATAGGTCCGCTCCGGAACAAGTTTGTTCTGCTCGACAAAATCATACAGATCTTCCAGCTCCTTTTCGATTTTATCCACTTCTCCGGTCATCATGGACAAAAACCGCAGCCACTCGGGGTGCTCGATCTTCCGGGCCAGAAGACGCGCAATCCCGCCGATGGCCGTAATCGGGTTGCGGATGGAGTGGGCCAGTTGGGCCGCCATGTGCCCCAGAGCCGCATACCGTTCGATCTCCACCAGCAGATTCTTATTTTTCTGCAACTCGCTGGTCACCTCTTCCAGCTCTTTGATCTTGCGCTGCATCGTGATATACAGGCGGCAATGCTCGATGGCCATGCTGGCCTGGCTGGCAAACGTTTCCAAAGCCTGGATCTGCTCTTCGCCGATCGGCGCGCGACTGACAAAATGATCGGCAACGATCACTCCCAACGCCCTGCTGGGAGAAAACAGCGGCACAACCACAAAGCTGTCCTCCTGCAGGAGTTCCAGCAATTCGGGGGCCACCGCATGCGCGCACCGGCCGGCAATCACGTTGATCGATTGCCGCTCCCGCACCGCACGAATCAGGATGTGGTCGCTGTCCCGCGCCTCGACCTGGAGGGACTGAACGATGCGGTCGAGCTCGGCATGGGCGCCCTCGGCTGAACCTCGGGTGGAGTCAGGAGCGGAGGTCTGCGGCCGGTCCGCAGAGGCAGGGGCGGTGGCCAGGGCATCGCCGCGCTCTTCGGGCCCGATCGCCAGCCGGCCTTCCAAAACGATTCCGGATTCGTCGAACAGGGCAAGAAAGGCCCGGTTGAATTGCAACCCCTCTTCCGCGGTGATTCCGGCGAGAATGGCGTGGAAGATCTCATCCACCTCCATGGTGCTCAGAAAGGAGTTCATCTTCAGGGACAGCGCGTGGGCCAAGCGGAGGCGAAAGGTCGCCTGTTCGACCTGGCGCTGGTACAGGCGATTGCGGATGGCCAAGCGCCGTTTTTCGAGGACGCGGCACACGGCGGCCAACAGCGCTTCGAGCCGGACCGGTTTGGTCAGATAGTCGTCAGCGCCAAACCGGAGGCAGGACAGCGCGGTCTCCAGATCGGTGGCCGCCGTCAGCATGATGACCGCCAGATCCGGAACCGCACGCTGCAATTCCGGCAAAAGCGCAATGCCGTCGGCATCGGGCAGGCCAATATCCAAGAAGACCAGGGCTGCCTTCCGTTCAGCCAACCGGTCGCGCAATTCAGCGGCAGAGCCGGCAGCGGCGACCGGAAAACCCCGTCGCCCCAGAAAGTCCTGCACGAGGCAGACAAAGTCCGGAGAATCATCGACAACGACGATACATTCGTCCCCATCAAGCAATTCATTCTGGGCAACCGTCGTAGGCGGTGGTGGCAACTGCTGTCCGATCATGGCCTGATCACATTGGGTTTCTCGGTGATTGTTCGTTTCTTTCGTATCGTTCTACCATGAAAAAAACTTGTGTCAACAGACCACTTGGACTCCGCCTTAGGTACAAGCGATTCCTGCTGCCGCCAAGGTTCCATTGCCCGGATGGTTCCCTCCAGGAAAGCTTTGCTCCCTCTCCGACCCATCATTCTCGGATTGCTCCTCCAGGCCGGTCATGGTATGGACAAAGATCATCTTTTCGCAACCAAAGCCATCCGCATGAGCGATTCACCATCGACAACACCGCATCATCCGTCCGCAGTCAGCGACGAGACCCTGCTCCAGGTCATCGCCGATTTTCTCTCCCTGGGGCATGCGGACAACATCGTGGCCATGGTGCGTCAAGAGCCCCGCTATCTTGCATGGGCGGGACGGTTGGTCGAAGATGAGCGCTATGCGGTCCGGCTGGGGATGGCCGTGCTGTTTGAGGAGCTGAGCGCCCTCTGTCCCGAGCATCTTGTCCTGGCCGTTCCCGGCCTGATCGAGCAGTTGCGCCATCCTCTCGTCCAGGTCCGGGGAGAGGCGGCAAGCCTGCTCGGCACCATCGCCACCGACGAGGCCCTGGCCGCTCTTCCCCCGTTGCTCCGCGACCCCTCGCCCCAGGTCGTGGAAATCGTGCGCGACATCCTGGATGATTCCGGCAATGGATCGGTTTTTCGGCCCTGACGGCCTGCTGGCCCAACACCTTTCACCCTACCAATACCGGCCCGGGCAACTGGAAATGGCCCGGGCGGTGGCCCAGTTGCTGGCGGCACCGGAGGACGACTTTGCCGGGCAAGCCGCCTGCCTGCTGATCGAGGCGGAAACCGGTCTGGGCAAAACCCTGGCCTACCTGATCCCCGCCGCACTCAGCGGCCAGCGGGTGGTGGTCTCCACCAACACCCGCAATCTCCAGGACCAGATCCTGCAACGCGAAATCCCGCTCATCCAGGAATGGGTTGCCCCAGATCTCAAAGCGTTGTGCGTCAAAGGTCGGCAAAATTACCTCTGCCTGTATCGCTGGCGGCAGGTGCAAGCCGCCGGGCAGGCCGACATCCTCACCGGCGGCGAAGCACAGGCCATCGAATCCTGGATCGATGCCACCGTGCATGGCGACCGCTCTGAGCTGCATTGGCTCGGGTCCGGCTCGCAGTTGTGGCAGAAGATTTGCTGCCAGTCCCACTTTTGTCTGGGCAGCCAGTGTCCAGAGGCAACCGGTTGCTTTCTCAACCGTCTGCGCCGCGATGCCGCGGCCAGCCAGTTGCTGATCGTCAATCACCATCTGCTCTTCTCCGATCTCGCCGTGCGCAGGACCGGATACGGCGAGGTCCTTCCCCGGTATGAGACCGTGCTGTTCGACGAGGCCCATCACGTCGAAAACGTGGCCACCACCTTTTTCGGCTTCACCTTTTCCCGTTTGCAGATCCTCGATCTATGCGGCGACGTGGAACGCAGCAGCGCCACCGACTGCCCGGAATCCCGGCGTGCGGATCTCCTCGCTGCGGTCGGCCGCCTCACGGGGAGCATCGAACGCTTTGCCGCCGTCTTCCCTGAACAAAGGGGCCGATTTCCTTTGTGGGAATTACTCAACAGCCTGGATCTCGCGCCATCGCGCGATGATCTGGGGGCTGCCCTGGAGGGAATCGCCCAGCAGCTTGAAAGCATGCCGATCGGGGAAAATCCCTGGCCCCAATATGCCGCCCGCGCCTGGGAACTGGCCGGCCGCCTCGAAAAAATCGCCGGCGACCGATTCGACGACGTGAGCGCGGAAGAGGTCAGCCATACCTACTGGTACGAACGGACCGACCGCAACCTGAGCTTGTACGCCACGCCGGTGGATGTGGCCGCGGAACTGCATGCAGCCCTGTTCACCCAGGTCCGTCACTGCGTGTTCACCTCGGCGACCTTGACCGCCGGAGGCAACTTCCACTACGTCCTCGAACGTCTCGGCCTTCCGGAAGACACCCCGACCCTCTCCCTGGCCTCGCCCTTCGACTACAGAAACAGAACCCTGCTCTACATTCCGGAGGCGCCATTTCCTGAGCCGACAACGCCGGGGTATCCGCAGGCTTTGCACGAGCGCCTGGCCGCCCTGATTGATCTCGCGGGCGGAAGGACCCTGGCCCTCTTCACCTCGCTGGCCGCCATGGACCGGGCCTACGCCGCGCTCCGCGACCGGCTGCGCTATCCCCTGCTCATCCAGGGCGAAGCGCCCCGCCGGGTGCTGCTGCAGCGGTTTTATCGGAAAACCGAGTCGGTGCTCTTTGCCGTATCCAGTTTCTGGGAAGGGGTCGATGTGCCCGGCGAATCGCTCAGTTTGGTGGTCATCGACAAATTACCGTTTGAAGTCCCGAGCGACCCTGTTATTATGGCTCGTATGAATCGTATCAAGGTGTTGGGCGGCAATCCCTTCAATGACTATCAGGTGCCACGCGCCATCCTGACCCTGCGCCAGGGGGTGGGCAGACTGATGCGTACCGCCGATGACCGCGGCGTGATCGCCATGCTCGATACCCGGCTGTTTGGCAAGGGATATGGACGGCAATTTTTCCGCAGTCTGCCGCCAAGCCCCATCTCCCGGAATTTGGACGATGTGGCGGCCTTTTTCGGGCGCCAATCCTCCCAAGGCGGACAACCGGCATGAACCTGCCCTCGCCCAATCACGCCTTGGATCTGCGTATCGCGACGGCGGCCATCGCCAGCCGGGTCGAAACCGCGATGCGCGGCGACCTGGAGCGCACGCTGACCGGGTGCGATTCCCTGCTGGGCGAGGTCGTCCATCACGCCCTCTTCACCGGCGGCAAACGGGTCCGCCCTTTGCTGACCGTCCTCAGCTCGCATTGCTGCGGCCGGGACGACGACGATCTGTACCTGTTGGCCGCTGCCTTTGAGTATCTCCATGTGGCCACCCTGATCCACGACGACGTCATCGATCAGGCAACGCAACGCCGGGGCAGCGCCACGGTGATTGCCCGTTTCGGGCTGACGGCCGCCATTCTGGGGGGCGATTGGCTGTATGCCCGCAGCATGTACCTGTTCGGCCACCTTGCCGGGCCACAGGGTTTGCAGATATTCTGCAAGGCGATCCTCTCGATGGTCAACGGCGAATTCGTGCAGCTCCGTCTGGCCTGCGACACCACAACCAGCAAGCAGCAATATTTCGAGGTGATTCGCCAGAAAACCGGCAATCTCATCGCCTCCGCCTGCGCTTTGGGCGCTCTCTTTGCCGGCGCGGACGACCTGCGCGTGCAGGCGCTGTCGACCTATGGCGATCTGATTGGCGCCGCCTTCCAGATCGTGGATGATCTCCTTGATTTTCAAGGCGATTCGGAAAACACCGGCAAAAAGACCGGCAACGATTTCGCGGAAGGGAAAATGACCCTTCCCCTGCTCCATGCCCTTGAGCGGGCCGACGCCACGGACCGGTGCCGCATCGAAGAACTGCTCGCCGCAGACCGTGCCAATCCCGCATCCTACCGGCAGATGACAGCCCTGATTGAACACTACGACGGCTTTGAGGCCGCCGCCGACACCGCCCGGCATCTGGTCGATCAGGCCCTCGCCGCCCTTGCGCCCTTCACCCGCGCCGGCAGCGTGGATGCCAATGTCCGGCTCTTGCAGGAACTGGCCCGCTACATCCTGATCCGCAACAAATAATCCGCCTTACCCGTGCATCTTCTGCCCCGACAATGGCGCAGCCATTGCTTCCTGCTCGCTGTCTCCGGCTTTTGCTTCCTCTGGGGAGGTCATACCGCTGTCTCTCAGGAAACAGAACAGTACACGGCGGGCCAATCCATGCCGGCAATCGCCGGACCCGCTGTCCCTGCCATCCCTTTTCCTGTGCCGGCCACAGATGAGGCGGCTCCTGCGCCGATCATCGCCGCCACTGCGACCACATCACCCCGGCCGACACCCTCCCGTCCCATGGTGGCCATCATCATCGACGACATGGGCTACAACCTGCAGCTTGGCCTGCAATTCCTGCAGGCGAACTCTCGTTTGAGCTTCTCCTTTCTCCCGCATGCGCCGCACGCCAGGGAACTGGCGCAGCAGGCCCATGCCTCCGGGCACGACATTCTGGTGCATCTGCCGATGGAACCGAAGGAAAAGAAATGGCTCTTTGAGCCCGAAACCCTTTTGAGCACGGACACGCCTGAGCAAATCAGAAGAAAAGTCGAAGATATGCTGGCCGCAATCCCAGACGCCGCCGGCAGCAACAATCACATGGGATCACTGTTCAGCGAAAACGCCCAAAACATGCGGATCGTGATCGAAACCCTCAAAGCGCGCGGCCTCTATTTCGTCGATTCCGTCACCACGCCGGGCTCGCAGGGGCTGGCTGTGGCGCAACAACTGCACTTGCCTTCGGCCAGACGGCAACTGTTTCTCGACAACGAACGCGAAACAGGCGCCATCTGCCGCCAACTGTATCAACTGGCCGCGCTGGCGCAGCACCAGGGGCAGGCCATCGGCATCGGCCACCCACACCAGGCCATGCTGGCCGCGCTCGATCAATGCGGCGATGCGGCCATGCAATCGGTGGAACTGGTCGGGGTCAGCGGGCTGATGCACTGAAAGAAAACAAGACCGGCAACGCGCCGCCGGCAACGGCACATTGCTGACCATGACAAGACAGGCATCTTTTGCCGTCCCCCGTATTCGTCCGGATGATGCCCTGCGGTAACCGAGATGATTGGCAATCGGTTCGGCGCCCGTACCGATTATGAGCCGTTCACCGCCCCGGACTGGTCAGGTTGCTGAGCACGCTATGGGGTGCGGGGTGATTGGACCTGAACGTTTTCCCCGCGCCGTGCGCCAGCCGGCCGGAAGGCCGCGCAGAAATCCGGATAGGTTTCGAGGTACGCGCCGCCGATGAGGTCGATGCAATAGGGCACGGCGGGAAAAACGGCATGGAGGCATTCGGCAATGGCCGCCGGTTTGCCGGGCAGATTGAGGATGAGGCTCCTGCCCCGAATGCCGGCGGTCTGCCGGGAGAGGATCGCTGTCGGCACCGAGGCGAGCGAGACCGCGCGCATCAGTTCCCCGAAGCCCGGCAGCATCTTGGCACAGACCTTGGCGGTGGCTTCCGGCGTCACGTCGCGGGGGGCCGGGCCGGTCCCGCCGGTGGTGACGATGAGGCAGCAGGCTTCGCGGTCGCTGAGTTCCCGCAGGGTGGCTTCGATCAGCGCCTCGTCGTCGGGGATGACGCGGGCAACGGCTTCCCAGGAGGTTTGGATCGCCTTTGCCAGCCAGTCACGGATGGCGGGGCCGCCCTGGTCTTCGTATGCGCCCGAGCTGGCCCGGTCGGAGATGGTGAGGATGCCGATGCGTGCGGGTTGGTCCATGTTCATGCCGAGCCGTCCGTCAGAAATAGAGATGCAGGCTGCTGCCGGGAAAAAGGGCCGTGCCGAACCAGCTCAGCAGCAGCAGGAGGAAGGCGGCGGGAAGTATCCAGATGACGATGTTGTCTTCCCGGCCCTGGCTCCGCAGGTGGATGTAGACGAGGTAGGCCGCGCCGGTCATGAAGGCCAGCGTCTCTTTGGGATCCCACGACCAGTAGTGCCCCCACGCTTCCTTGGCCCAGACGGCGCCGAGCAGCAGCCCGAGCGTGAGGAAGCCGAACCCGATGTGAACGAGGTTGTCGATGAAGATGAGCAGTTGGTGATCAAAGCCGCTGCGCCGCCGGATGAGCAGCGCGCAGGCCCCGAGCGTGGCGATGCCGAAGAGGGCGTAGGCGATGATGTAGATGATGACGTGGGGGATGAAGAGGAAGCTCTGCAGGGCAGGCTTCAGCGCAATGGAGTGGATTTCCGGCTTCAGCAGGTTGATGGCGATGAATGCCGTTGCCACGACGGCTGACAGGAGCAACAGCCACGGGTAGTTCCAGCGGCGGTAGGTGACGTAGCCGGCGAGGAAGAGGAAAAGGGCGTACCAGAGCCGGGTTTCGCCCATGGTGCGCAGCGGCGGACGCGCAAGGGCATGCCAGAACGCGGCGATAAAGGCGGAAAAGAGGGCGATGCCGATGAGCGCCAGCGCGTCAGCCAGGTAGACGGATCGGGGCGAGCGGGCGCGGCAACAGGCGAGCAGGCCGGCAGCGAGCCAGCACAGGGCCGCCGGCAGGGCAATGAAGGGGAACTCATTCCAGCTCAAGCTCATCGGGCGCTCCTTCGTTGACCCATATTGGCACCATTCCATGCCAGCAGCAGCGCCCCTACCGCCATGAACCCCATGCCGATCTGGGCGGGCAACAGCCAGGGATCATAGACCAACTCCATTTCACTCCAGTTCGACAGTTTGCCCAGGGCGGCCTCATAGCCATACTGGTAGATCATCCAATGACCGACTGCAACGGGTTTATTGACTTCCAGGGTGGTGTCGATGGGGACGCCGTCTTTGGGGATGATGGTGACGTCCGAGGCGTAGCGTTTGGGTTCCGGCTGGGCCATGGTGAGGAGGTGGGCGTCGTCCAGAGGGAGAACCGAGAAGAATTCGGGAACATTGCCGCCGGAGGACACCCAACCCGTCCTGATCGCTCCGGTGTGGAGGTTGCGGGCAGTGATTTTCGCGGCAGGGGTGGATTCGGGCATCGGACTGGCGCTATATTCGCCCCTGACGCGCACGGCGGTATGCAGGTAGTCGTCGAGCGTGATGGCCCATTCGCCGATTCGCCCTGCGGGGCGTTTGGGATCGATCTGAAAAAATCCCTGCGTATTTTTGAGGTCAGCGCCAGTCTGACGGTCGATGATGGTCAGGTTTGGCGGGTATTCCTCCATCGTGAACTTGTTGAGGGTGATGGCGATTGGCATCTCCAAGGCGGCGCTGGCCTCGTTGAAGACCCGCCATTCCGTTTTTCCTGTATCGACGTGCATGACGACCCGCAGCATGTCTGCCGCGCCGAATCCGGCCGAGACGAGAAGCAGCCAAAGCCCCAGATGGTTGCAGAGAAAGATGATGTTCCGCCGGGAAAAGCGCAGCAACCGTTTGCAGGCGGTGATCCCTAAGGCGATGAGCGTCATGCCGTACAGGAGCGCGAAGGGCCACGAGGAGGTGAGCGTCCTGAGTCCGAGGCGGGCGCTCAAATCGGGCGTTTGCGCTGACAGCCGGGGGAGCTGCGGCATCAATTCCATGCAGAGGCCAAAGAGAAGGAGCGCCACGATGAGCGTGACGGCCAGCGGAATGCCCGCAAGCCAGCGCACCAGCAGGCTGTTGCGCATGCGGACGCCAAGGGCGGTCAGTCCGGCCAGGACCGCGAGGGCAACAAGGTTTGCCGGATAGTGCAGGAGAGCGAAATCGAAAGAGCCGACAGCCAGTTGCAGTAAAAAACCGACTAGGATAATGGCCGCGACGAACAGGGCCGCCTCCGGGGCCCCCCATGGGGATTGCCAGAGTTTTCTTGTCATGGAATGGTCGTGCGGGGACTGGAAAGGACGAGGGTCATGTTGTTGCCGATGGAAAAGAATACCCGCCTTTCGGCGGGTATTCTTGGCTGTTTGAGCAGGGTAACTGCCGCCTTGCACGCGGCAGCGCCCGTCACTTGTATTGGTCCAGCAACTCAGGATCCGACAGTTTGCCGTTCTGCTTGGCTTTCTCGATCCAGCCGGGAACGACCGTCTTCAGGAATTCCGCCTTGTCGGCATTGAGTTTTTCCATGTTCAGGCCAATATACTTCTGTGCCTCTGCCTTTGTCCAGTGATCAAGATTAGGCAATGCCACCGTGGCATTGTATTTGGTGAGCAGCTTCTGCGCTTCGATCTGCGCCAGCAGGCTCTTGTCGAGGGCATGAGAGAGGATGCGGGCCGTTTCCACCGGCGCGTGGAAGGAAGCGCCGTGGGAGGCCACACCAAAGTCCCAACGCCAGCCAGCCTGACGGAGCAAATCTTGTACGGGCTTGATGTCCTCGGCAGTGGCGCCGGCATCCAAGGCTGCCTTTGCCATGATGTGCGCCTTGGCGAGCTCGGTCTCAACCCGGTCGCGGATCTCAAGAATCTTGTCTTGATGGTCATAGACGTAACTCTTGAGTTTTTCCTCGCTGTCGCGGTGACAGGTCTGACAGGTGGCGGCGACATTCTTGAGCGGACTCATGATCTGGTGGTCGGTGTACTTGATGCCGCCTTCAACTTTGTAGGGCATGTGGCAGTCGGCGCACGAGACACCGCGCTTGCCGTGTGTCCCCAACAGGTACACTTCCCAATCCGGATGTTGCGCCTTGAGCATCGGCGTTTTGCTCAATGCGTGCACCCAGTCTGTGAACGGCGCTTTCTTGTCGCCGAAGATGGGCTGGTCATAGTATTTTTCTATGCCCTCGACAGTAATATCGAAACCCTTGTCCCACGGGAAGGTCAAGTATTTGCTGTCGCCTTCGCCGAAATAGTACTCGACGTGACATTGAGCGCAGACCAGGGAACGCATCTCATTCGGGGAGGCCTTGGTGACGTCCTGCCCACGCCGTTTGAACGCTTCGACCAGCGCCGGGCGGCTGATGGCAAGGTTCATGGTCTTGGGATCGTGGCAATCCGCGCACCCCAAGGGGTTCACTACTTCGTGCCCCAACTCGCTCCACTTGGCACTGTAAAATTTTCCATTGCCAACTTCTTGCATTACGCGCGGTACGTCCGGGCTCTTGCAGGCCCAGCAGGTTCCGGGTTGCAGGTCTTTATTTTCGCCAACTCCAGGCGCGCCTGTCCGCAGCGATTTGCGCATATCGTAGAGTGTGTACCAGTGGCCGCGCGGGGCGGAGTAATCACGGGAGAACGCGTATCCGGCCCAGAGCACGACCATATTGGGACGGGTTTCAAGCACATCTTCTGGCGCGTTGCCGAGATGCTTGCTCTTGAAATCCGTTTCCCTGGTTTTCTTCCAGGTGTCGTATTCCCGTGGGTAGTTAACTCCCCACGCATCGTTGCGCCCTTCGATGCCAGGGGTGCTTTTGGCGATCTCCATTTTCATCTTGTCGTGATCTTTGGACGGGTCCTTGGAATCAACGAAAGTGGGTGCGGTGCTGGCGATCGGTGCCCTCTTGTTGTTGAAAATGGAGGCGACTTCCGCACGTTTTTCCGTGATGCTGGCCGCGAGCAACCCAAGCACGAAGACGACTACCATGACAACGAGAAGAAGAAGCCAGCCGACGGAGGGACTGCGTTTGATGGTTTCAGCAAGTTTACTCATGATGTCTCATACCCCCTTTGGTGGAAAAGTGCTATCATTCAGCAGTCTTGTGCTACTGCAGGATATTCTTGAGCCAGTCGGGCACGGGCGAAGCGGGCGGCGCAGGCACGATGGCGTCCGGCGCTGAAGCCAATCCGCTGATCTTGGTATGCGGCACGTGCCTGTGGCAGTCCCAGCAAACCTTGTCACGACCATGTTGAATATCGACGACCGTCGCTTTACCCGCTCTCACGAATTCCGTGGTGAGCTGGGTATGGCAACGAACACAGTTGGCCTGGATGACTTCCGTGGTAGCCGGGAGTGGCCGAGGAGCGGGCGACTCCTTTCCCAAAGTGAGCACGGTGGCGTGATGCAGTCCATCCTTCGCATCAAACAGCAATTCGGCCAGTTTGCTGTTTTGCGGGGTGTGGCAGTCCTTGCACGTGGTCCACTTCGCGTGCGACCCCCTCTCCCACGATTTGTAGGCAACGGACATGATGTGGCAGTTGACGCAGGCGGAAGGATCGCTGCCGAAGTACGAGAACACTCGCGACGCGTATATGTTGTAGAGGCCAACCCCTGCCGCAACCCCGCCAAGCAGGAACAACGGGACGATGAATTTGTTTGGCAAGGCATTGAGAATGCCTTTGAAGAAACAACAAGACGACTGCTCGGACATGTGCCCCTCCTTCATGACTGGCCATCATCAAGTTTTGCAGGAAGCGCAAGAACACGCACCAAATCGCGGGACCAAAACCGATGCTTTGTTACCTTAGCCTCCCCTGCCAAGATAAACCAGAACATCTGGCCCCAATTTACTCTGCTCCTTGGGACATTGCAAATTCTTTTTTTAAGAATGCAAAAGAGTTACGTAAGCTCTTCGCGCCATTATTTCCCGCATCCGGCACCCGAGCGGACAAAGATGCGTGTTTATCCCGTGTCGTGGTGATACTGGTCAGACGCACAAATCCGGCACCAGGAAATTGATGGACTCCTCCTGGCCGGCCATTTCAGTGACCGACCCGGCCCCACGCTCCTGCAGCCAGCGAATCACCTCCACCACCAAATGTTCGGGGGCAGAGGCCCCGGCACTGATGCCGACCCGCTGGACATCCGTAAACCAGCGAGGTTCAATCTCTCCGGCATCATCGATCAGATAGGCCGGAGTCTGCCGGTTGCGGGCCGCCTCTCGCAGCCGGTTGGAATTGGAGCTGTTCTTTGAACCCACGATCAGCACCAGATCGACCATGTCGGCAAGCTGCCGGACCGCTGCCTGGCGGTTGGTGGTGGCATAGCAGATGTCAGTCCGTTCGGGCTCGGCGATCAAAGGAAAACGGAGGCGGAGGGCCTTGATGAGTTCGGCCGTGTCATCGACGCTGAGCGTGGTCTGGGTGACATAACCGACCTTGGCCGGGTCGGCCACCGCCAGGGCCGCAATCTCGGCGGAGGTGGAAAGCACATGCACGGCTCCCGATGCCTGTCCGCAGGTGCCTTCCACCTCGGGGTGCCCCTTGTGGCCGATCACCAGGACATCGTATCCCATGGCATGCAGGCGGCTCATCCGCCGGTGCACCTTCGAAACCAACGGACAGGTGGCATCAATGGTCCGCAGCCCCAGGGTCCGGGCCTGTTCCTCGACCGCCTTGGAGACGCCGTGGGCACTGAAAATGGTGACCGCCCCCCGGGGAATCTGCTCAAGCTCTTCGACAAAGACAGCGCCTCGCTGCCGCAGGTCTTCGATCACATGGGTATTGTGCACAATCTCGTGGAGCACGTAGACAGGCGGCTGGTACCGCTTCAAGGCCTGATGGACGATGGCTATCGCCCGGTTGACGCCGGCACAGAAACCTCGAGGAGTGGCAAGCACGATATCCATGGGAGCTCATTGCACAGGTGATGGGAATAGCGGCAAGGGCCACTTTTCAGTTGCTCAGTTTGTTCATGGCATCATCGACCGCGAGCGGGTAGGGCTGATGCTTGCGCAGAAAAACCGGCATATTGTTCCGTGCTTCTCTGGCCGCATCCAGGCTGTCATACAGTCCATAAAAAACGAAAATAGCGGGTGGCGCCGTTTTTTTGCGAAAAACGAACAACTGCTCGCGGATTTGAAAGAAATCGTCTTCGGCCAGGGTCATGCCGACGCTTGCCTGGGCCTGATCCGACGCGAGCAGCATCAGTTGAATGGTATACCTTCCTTTCTGCATGCCGGCCAGCCAACTGGCGCTGGCCGCCAGCCGCTCCCGGAACAACTTGTCGCCATCCCGCCACTCGGCTGAGACGGTCTTTGCCGTGGCCGGCGGCTTGGCCGGCGCCGTCTCGCTGCTCTCTCTCGTCAGCAGGAAACCGGCGACCAGGACCGCTGCCACGGCCCCGATCAACGCCCCGGAAAAAAATTTATTGTACCGAAGCAGTTCATACAGCTCCAGCACCCGGTCTTCCCAGTGAAACGACGGCGGCGCCTCTTGCTGTCCCTCCGGTTCGACCCCCTCGAGCAAGACCATAAACGATTTGTCGGAGTACGAAGCCTTAAGCGCTTTCTCGGCAAGCCCGCTGGTCAGACGCAGGTTGCCGCCCGCCTCGCCGAATATTTCGCCGACAATCCTATCGGTGAAGATGTCCTCGAACTGCGCCCGCTGCATCCCAGCGGCATCAAGGCAAAAATGGAGATATTGCCGGGTCTCGCTCTCGGTGAGTTCCGGCAGCACATATTCCGCCTGGACATCGATGTCGGCGCGGAAAAACGCTATCTCCCCAAGGCGTTCGTCAAGCTCCTGCCTGCCAACGAGAATCGTCGTCCACTCAAGATTGTCCCGGCTCTCGTCCACCAGGATCAGCAAGCGTTCGAGCGTGGCAGGCTGCAGCTTTTCCGCTTCGTCAACGACCAGCACCACTCTGCTCTGTTCGGTCTTCTGTCTGGCTAGCAAGCGGTAGAACGCCTCGATAGGGTCGATATCCTGTTCCGTGCCCCTGGGGTCCATTCCCAAATCAAGGCAGAGCAGACGAACCATCTCATCAAAGGTGCCGATCGGGTTGTCAAGGAAGAGCACCACATCCTCGGACGGCAGCCGTTCGGCCATCATCCGCCACAACAGGGTTTTCCCCGATCCTTCCCGGCCGGTCAGCTTGACCAACCGCTTCCCGGCAAGGATATCGAGGATCAACGACTGGCAGATCTCCTCTCGCCGCGCTCCCGGGAAAAGAATCTCCGGGTCTGGTTCCTCCGCAAAGGGAGAATGGGTAAGGTGGAAATGCTCAAGATACGTCACGCTGCTCTACCCCTTCAATGGATGATCAACGGATACGGATTAATTATCAATGAGTTGCCGTTTCCTGTAAATCCCTTTTTTACCCGCCCGCAAGGACAACAGCAAGACATCCTTCGGTTTGATCCCCAGACGATAACATGCTTGCCTTTTTCCATGGTCAAGGTAGGATTGACGCATCTGCCGTTCATTTTTCCCTCCTTGGACCGCATGCCTGTTTTTCGCCTGATCGACGAACCCATCTTCCCTTTCCCCGAATTCGCTGAACCCGACGGCCTGCTGGCGGTCGGCGGCGACCTGCATCCGGCCCGGTTGATCGCGGCCTACAGCATGGGCATTTTCCCCTGGTTTTCCGCCGGAGATCCTCTCCTGTGGTGGTCTCCGGCCCCGCGCCTGGTTCTTTATCCCGCTGAATTTCACCTGCCCAGGCGGCTCAAACGACTCCTGACCAGCGGCGCCTTTACCATAACCGCCGACACCGCCTTCGCTGAAGTCATTGCCGGCTGTGCCACCACCCCGAGACGAGGAGAAAATGGTACCTGGATCACTGCTGAAATGCAACAGGCGTACATCCGCCTGCACGAACTCGGCTTTGCCCATTCCATCGAATGCTGGCAGGGAGGGCAACTGGCTGGCGGTTTATACGGTGTCTGTCTGGATCGAATTTTTTTCGGCGAATCGATGTTTACCCGGATCACCAACGCTTCCAAGGTGGCCCTGGCAACCCTGGTGCAGCATGCCTTGCGCATGGGCATCACCCTGATCGACTGCCAGATGACCACCGGCCACCTGCTTCGCTTCGGCGCCCGGGAACTTTCCCGGACAGCGTTCCAGGCGCAACTGAGGGCATGCCTCGACCAATGCCTGCCCCAGAAGAAATGGCATTTGTCTCAGCCGTGAAAAACGAAAGCAGGGCCGCACCGAGCGTACACAAAAAACGCCGGATGGATACAATGGACCGTTCCTGGCACGGGCCATTTGCCGCCAGATGCACCGTGCCGGGGCGAACGGGCGAGAAAACACAACCAGCTTATACGTACAAGCGCTTGGCCATTGCGCCGTTTATGCCGGCAGCAAGGCCTTGCCACAACTCAAAAAGGGGATGAGACGTATGCTCATCAGATCTCTTCTCGCCATCAGCGTGGGGGCCTCCACAGGGGCGATTCTCAGGTGGGGCCTTGGCCTCGCGTTGAACGCTGCCTTTCCTCTCATCCCATTGGGAACACTGGTGGCCAATCTGCTCGGCGGGTACTGCATCGGGGTGGCGCTTGGCGTGTTCGGAGCCTTTCCGACTCTTGGACCTGAATGGCGCTTGCTGGTCATAACAGGATTTCTAGGGGGCTTGACGACCTTTTCAACCTATTCCGCAGAGGTAGCGACACTTTTCCAGCAAGAGCGTTTCGTTGTTGCCATAACGGCGATCGCGATCCACAACCTCGGGTCTTTGGGCATGACCTTTTTGGGCATAGGATCATGCACGCTCATACGGTCACTGTTTCATTAGAGGAGCATGCCATGCATGGTTTCAGACTTTCATTCTTTACGCAGCAGGGGCGTACCCATGGGATCTTGTCCATAACAGAATGGCTCCTCAAGGAGGCAAAAAAGCTTGGCATACAGGGCGCGACGGTCAATGTGGCCCAAGGCGGCTACGGCCGCGACGGCAAATACCGCACTGCCCGGTTTTTTGAAATCGGCGAACAGCCTATGGAAGTGCAAATGGCGGTGAGACAAGAGGAATGCGATCGTCTTTTTGCCAGAATCGAAGAGGAGAAACTTGAGGTCTTCTATATGAAAATCCCCATCGAATTCGGGATCACAGGCTCCAAGACCTGAAACAGCAACGCCCCTTCAAAGGGGATGGGGTCGAGGGAGTCTGCTTATTAACGATAAAAATCATTTTATATCAACATAATATGTTGTGCATATTTTAAAAGACCCCCAAAACAGCCCCCTATTTCTTGTGGATGAAAATAACTCAGTTTGAACTTGCTGAGACATAAGGCGCGTAAGTTGGCGGGGAGCGATCTGATTTCAAATATTATAAGCTAGCCAGATCAAATCCTCTGTCCAAGATTTGTTGTAATAAAAGGCATGAAAGGCATCTATAACGGCCTGGAATTGCTGGATTGTACCTCCATCTTCGGAATTTGAGGAAATCTGTGCAAAATAATGAGTATATCCACCGCGTAGATAATACTCTCTCCATTCCAGTCTCCACCCTCCGGCAGAACAATATACCGTCTGAATATAATTTTCTGGCGAACTAATGAATCCAAGAATACAAAAATTATTATAGTCGAAATGGTGTTTATGTATTTCAACTGCATGCAAAGTCTCTTCAACAAGCTCCCAAGACGGGTCTATTTCTTTGAATCTCTGCGTTTTAAGTTCTAGTGTTCTTTGTGGTTTTTCGAGTGTTTCCTCATCCGATTTAATTATTGTAAAAATTTGTGATATATCAAATTTCCAGTCAACAGGTGACCTCTTAAATTTAAAAATATTATTTTCTATCATTTAATAACACCATGATCTGTTTGTTTACTATTTTTCAATGATGCTCTTAGCCCATTTTTCTGATTCTATATTATCTTTTAAAACCATCTCTTGCCATATACCTTTATAATAAATACCTTGACCATTGGCATTATTGCTTCTTTTTGAAACGATATTACTCGGCATGATGGCTGGAATCTCTCGCCAAGTACCCATAGTTTTGCCTTTCAAAGTAAGAACGCGGTTTTCTGAATAATCCAAGACGCCACATCCAGGCTTTGTCTCATCAAAACTAAGAGTTTTTTTTGCCAGATATATAGCGTTGTTTTTGTTGCCACGTCTGCTTAAGTCAGCGTGAGGATGCCAGTAATATTTCGCTACTTCTTCTGAGTGCGTAATGACACATTCCACCTGTAAATAGCCAAAAATTACATGGATATTCGGCGCACCGCGAACGAAATAGAAACTGCCATCAGTCGCCCGTTCAATTCGCCGGAACCAACCGAAAAACAGGAATAAATCCCCAGCGCCTACACCTTGATTTCGAAGCTGTCCTTGTGCGCTATCAATTTGCCCAAAAGCAGGCTGCCAATTAGAGGGAGTAATTAGCCTTGTATTTGGTCGTATATCCGGGTCGAGATGACAGCCGCTGTATTTCCCGTTAGGTTTAAGTTGCTTTAATAGCTTGTCATATGGGAATCCGTTGTATGCGATGTCAGCGTATGTAAGTTGATCGCCAGACGGTATAGGCAATGACAGCAATGTACCATCAGGCATAAGTGGATTAGCACAGCCGCCGTTAGACGTGTCGAACCCTTTACGAGATAAGATTATTTTCACTTTTTCCACATTCCTTGTGGCTTTGATTTCGCAGATAGTTATGAGGCTCGTTTTGAATAATACTGTTAAAGTCCCATAACGCACTTACTTCATTCATTATCAACAAACCATGATGTGAATCTCCTTTATATTTCTTGTTTTCTTGATATTTCGGAAGAATGTTTATTAAATCTTCTGAAATTGTTTTGCTTTCTTTTCCCCAATAAGCAAAGCGATATGAAATAAGCGCATATTTTCCAAGCCAATCACGCCTATGCTGTGCTGTTTCCCCTTTGGGATGGAATTTTCGATTATTATTATTCCGCTTTGGTATACCTGATGAAAATTCATATATGTAATCGTAACGCATTTTATAATAGCTATCTTGCGCGTAATAATCTTCCATGAGCAGAATTTTTGTAATATTAGCAAAATATAATAACTTGTTCTTATAAATCCCCATGACGTAAACATTAAGTCGCCCGTTAGCGATTTCTTCTTTATGACTTTCTCCAATAGTATGCCGCATGCCAGTTTTGATTTCCTTTTCATTTTTCTTGCCCATAGAACGTATTTGCCCACCCTTGCAGCACACCAAGGTCAATACGCCTGTGGTATTACCGTTTAGGTCGTAAATACAGGGGGCGCTACCGCTGTCACTTGTCAACCGATAGGCATAAATATAACTCAACTTTCTGACTTGCTCTAACATATTGTGATAAGGTTGTTAATCTGCGATAATCTCTTTCTTGTTTGCAGCATATCAACGGCAAAGCCCATGACTGTATCAATAATGGTCAGGATT